>OMAM01000009.1_pt1 | contig 186307 bp, 182 predicted proteins | sample 1644621 | NCBI WGS metagenome assembly OMAM01 (sample SAMEA103958120, study PRJEB25191) | human gut metagenome | biome: human-associated habitat [ENVO:00009003]; feature: intestine environment [ENVO:2100002]; material: feces | place: Germany | collected 2013/2015 | reverse complement strand
AGGGGCGGTAGCCCCAGTAATATAGCCCCTTCCCACGGGGAAGGGGTTTGGGGTTAGGGATAGAGAATTTGCTCTATTTTTATAAAAAACAGACTTTTTCTACAACCCGATGTGCCACAGTATCTCACTGCGGCACATTTTTTATATGTATTTTACAACAAAAATTACACTTGTTTTTTTCTAAAAAAATCATATTAATAATTTTTATTTCAAAAAGATGAAAGAAGCGAAACCCTTTTATACTTTTTACCGATCAGTCTATAGACTTTATCTTGCAAAGCATAAAAAAGCAGGGTGCTCAGCATTCGCATAAGCACCCATGTTCATATTTTGCAGATCATACCAGTTCCCGCCGCAGCTCTCCCAGTATTTTTTTCTCCCTCCTTGACACCTGCACCTGGGTCATTCCCAGCATATCCGCCGTTCTGCTCTGGGTAAGCCCCTTGAAATACCGCAGGAATATAAGCCGTCTGTCATCTGCCGAAAGCCTGTCCATCACCTGCCTCAGAGCAATGCCCTCGTAAATATCCGCTTCACGGAACGGGGACGGGATATCCTGCTGCCTGCCGTCCTCGTCCTCACCGCCTGTGAGGGAAATACAGGGCAATGCTGCCGAAAGTGCTTCCGCAATATTCTCAGCCGATTCGCCCATTATGTCCGCAAGCTCACACACAGTCGGTTCTCTGCCGTTTTTTAGGATAAAATCAGCCTTTTCCCGTGTGACCTTCATTGAAAGCTCTTTAAGACTTCGGCTCACCTTGACCGTTCCGCCGTCCCTGAAAACACGCTTTATCTCGCCAAGAATAACAGGAACAGCATAGGTTGAAAATTTCACGCCCCTTTCTTCATCAAATGCTCCTGCCGCCTTTACCAGACCAACACAGCCTGAGCTGTAAAGCTCCTCATATTCCACTCCCCTGCCCCTGAAACGATTTGCACACAGATGTACAAGCCCCAGATTTTCCGTAACAAGCTTGTCTCTGCGGAGCTTTTCGTCCGTTGCGGAAGCTGCGGAAGCGATGTCAGCGGCACTCATTTTCGTTAGCTCCGGCACGTATAAGACTTGCGGAAAGGATGCGCTTTTTCATAGTAACGCTTGTCCCCTTTCCCACTGCGCTTTTGACGGAAACACTGTCCATAAAGCTTTCCATGACCGCAAAGCCAAGCCCTGCACGCTCCTCCTCGGGAACGGTAGTAAAAAGCGGCTCCATTGCTTTCTTTACATCGGGTATGCCGCAGCCCTTGTCCCTTACACGTATGTATAGCACGTCCCGCTCAAGTATCCTGCAAAGTATCTCCACATTTCCGCTGCTGTTTCGGTAGCCGTGAACTATGGCATTGGTGACTGCCTCGGAAACTGCTGTCTTTATATCCGCAAGCTCTCCCACAGAAGGGTCCATCTGCATTATAAATGCTGTCACCACGCTTCTCGCAACAGCTTCATTGCTGCTGTGGGAAGCAAGTGTAACACGCATCTCATTTTCTATATGTGCCATTTTATGTAATTCCTCCAATTCAGTTTATAGTGGCAAATCTGTCCAGACCCGCAAGCCGCATCACTTTCCTGATATGAACAGGGGTATTTTGCAGGCTCACCCGTCCGCCTATGTTCTTCATCACCTGATAGCGTCCCATAACAAGACCTATGCCCGAGCTGTCCATAAACGTCACTTCGCCGAAATCAAGGATAAGGTTTTCGGGACGACAGCTTTCCACCGCCAGATCTATTTCATTGCGTATGGACGGAGCGCAGTGATGATCTATCTCTCCGTCAAGAAAGGCTCTGACCTCACCGTCAGCCTTTTCTATTTTTACTCCCATTTTTTACAGTCCTTTCTTTTGTTTGTCTGTTTTGTATCATGATTTGTGCGTCTCTGGCTTAATCTTATCATTCATACAGTGCGAATTTTGCAGAACCCTGTGTTTTGAAAATAAAAAAAGCCTGCCTCTTTTTGTGAAAAGCATACAAAAGTTCGGGCAGAGCGTTAAAAAGCCCAAAAAGATATTTACAAATTTGTACATTTATGATAAAATTATGGATATACAATTTTACATCTGATTTACATCTGATTTTGTTACTAAAGAAATTATTCATAACCTGATACATTATATGTATATATATATCCTACGGTGGATATGGAGGGGAAACTGTTGAAGATCCGTCTTAAAATGATAAGTCTGTTCCTGATAATCATTCTGATACCGCTTATATTCCTTTATGTATATCTTTCCAAAATATCTATGGATCAGGTATCGGCGTCCCAGGTGCAGGCTCTAAAAAACATTAACGAGACAAAAGCCGATTATATCGCTGATGTTATACATAATCTTTCCTTTAACGAAAAGGAATTTGCATCAAGCGACTATCTGAAAAAATACATTGAAAGAGCTGAGCTTACTCTGGATGATGATTATTACAGGCAGGTCAATGACTCTATACGCAACACAGTAAAGCGCAATCACCTTATTACGGATATGTTCATCACCAGCACCAGCGGAACTGTTCTTGCCGCATATAATATCAATGACATCGGCTCCTACTGCGACAGATACAAGGAGCTTGACGCCGCAGCAGACAGCAACAACGGCATCTCTCATATATACGGTCCCACTGACAGCGACACCTGCTCATTTTACGTTGTAAAGCGTGTTTATTCGGGCGTGAGCAATCAGATAGGACTTGTTGTTGAAAGAATTGACCTTACTCAGATATGCAAGTCCATGTCACTTACAGGCTACAGCAACTATGCCTCAGTGCTTCTGGTGGATTCCGCAGGAAAATACATTTCCTCAAGTGTAAGCTATCCAAAATCTCTCACAACTGTTGCTGAATACCGTAAGATAGGCGATAACATCACCGATGCTATCCCCTTTTACACCACAAGCTCCGTTACACAGACACTGTCCGCCGAATATGACGGAAAAACAGTTATCGGCACATCTATTCCCGAGGCGGGTTGGAGCGTTGTAAGCTATTACGATAATGTTCTTGCTTCCGGTAATATCTCAGCAGATTTCAAATCAGCAAAATTTGCCGTAGTCATATTCTGTATCACGACCTCTGCACTTGCAATACTTATCTGTATCACATACACCGAACCTCTGAGCAAGATAATCCGTGTAATAAACCAGAAAAATAAAGGCGACACAACAATAAGGCTGGAACTTAATACCAACGACGAGTTCGGCGAGATCGGTTCTGCCTTCAACACCATGTTTGACAGCATTTACGAAAGCGAGCAGCGTTACAAAACCGTCGTTTCCATGATGGATAATGTGGTTTTTGAGATAAACCTCAAAGCCTGTACCGTATATGTATCAAACAATTTCAATCAGAAATTCAGTTTCAGAGCCCAGACAGACAGCATTTCAAACAGCTTTCTTTATAAAATGAAGGTGCATAAGGACGACATCAAGCGCTTTAATGACGATGTTGAAAAGATACTTATTTATGAGGGTGAAAAATGGGAGGGCGAATACCGCCTGAAAAATATCTATGGCGATTTTAGCTGGTTCAGGATACAGGGACGAAAGTTTAAGGATCAGAGTGGAACTCCCTCAAAAATAATCGGAATGATAGCCGATATCGACCGTGAAAAGAAGAGCACGATCAATCTTATGCAGAAGGCAAATTACGATGCTCTCACCCAGCTTTTCAACCGTGCAAGCTTCCTGCGCAGTCTTGACGAGGAAATGCGTCAGTCAGAATCCAGAAGATCGCTGGACGCTCTTATGTTCATCGACCTGGACGATTTCAAGCATTTCAACGATGAGTATGGGCACAAGTGCGGTGACGATGTACTCAAATTTGTTGCAGAATCCATCAAGGAACTGACCAGTGACAGAGGTTTCGGCGGCCGTCTTGGCGGTGATGAATTTGTAATGTGTCTTACAAACTTGAAGCTCATCGGCGATGCAGGCAAGGTGGCAGATGACATGATAAAAACACTCAACGCAGGCTTTAAATCCGAGTCCACAGGACTGCAACTCAATATCCACTGTAGTATAGGCATTGCGTTCTTTCGTGAAAACGGCTCCAATCCCACAGAGCTGCTTGAATCTGCCGATACAGCTATGTACAAGATCAAAAAGAGCGGCAAATCAAATTACGCCTTTGCTGACGGCGTGGCTTCATCGGAGGAGAAATAAAATCACTATAACAATCAGGTGATGAATTAAATGAATAAGGAAGTTGTTAAAGAGAACCTTATTAGATTTTTGATATTTATTTTTCTTATAGCTATGCCGAATCTTTTTTGGAATAGAGTCTTTTCTTTATTTGATGGTAATGATTTACTGCGAATTTCATTTGGCTTGTTGAATTGTATGTTTGTACCAATAGAATCTGCAACAATACCTATTCTTAATGTATTAGGTTTTTTGGTAATAAAAAAAAATAATAGGTGGCGGGTAATAACATTATTATATTTAGCAGTTATCTTTATGTTATCGTCAGGATGGTTGATTTTTCAGTTTTATGCCATGAGAACGGATAATATGGATCTGATATTTTTTAATGGTCCCAATTATCTGAGAGATGTATATTTTATTTGTATCAATAATATTATTTCAGGATCAGTCATTGGAATAATTGCCATATTTGATAGGCTCAATATAAAGAATCAGGTATAACGACAGCATCTCAGACGGCGACGGACTTAAACTCGGACATGACCTAAAAGCGGCTCAACAGACATAACTCACGACAGCTAAAAGACATTTAAACAGGGGCAATTACAAATTTTAAGGTTTATTTTCACAGATAAAATAGTAAGGAGCTGTAAAAAAGTCCTCAATAATAATAAAAGGGATGTACCGCATGATACATCCCTTTTTCTTATATTTTCAGGAAAGCTTAGCCGTTAAGACCCTGCTTGTAACCCTCGATCATCTTCTTGACCATCATACCGCCGATGGAACCCGCTTCTCTTGCGGAAAGGTCGCCGTTGTAACCATTTCTCAGGTTAACGCCGACTTCATTAGCTGCTTCCATCTTGAATCTTTCGAGGGTCTCTCTGCCCTGTGCTGTAAGGTTATCGTTTTTCATAATTGATTGCTCCTTTTTATTTGTTATATTTCCGACGCCGTGCGCTTTGCGTTTGCGTCTTATGGGGTTTGCAGTAATATTATATGAGCAGTTGTTCTTATTATTATCGGAAATGTTTTGGTTTAAAACCATTTTCATACAGACAAGCATTTTTCTTAAATCCGTTTTTTTGCAAAAATCAATGAAAACTTGGATTTTAAGGTATTGACATATATACAAAAAAATGTTATAATAAAACGATAATTGCGGTCGTATGCAATTTCGGCTGTATATACGGTGCCCACAAGCATTATCAATGATTCTGCGGCATCAGGAAAGGAATGGTCAAAAAGGTGAAAAGGGTTAGCAAGCCTGTATTTTTCGTTGTATTCCTGCTGATAGCGGCGTTCACGCTATCCGTTATATTCGGCTTCAGCAGTTTTTACGGCGATAACGAAACAGTTTACATCAAGGGCGTTGACGACATACGCTTCGGTATTGATATCAAGGGCGGCGTAGATGTTACGTTCACTCCCCCCGAAGGATTTGACGCCACCGATGAACAGCTGGACGCCGCTAAGGAAGTTCTTGTCCAGCGTATGATCAACCTGAGCATCACTGATTACGAGGCTTATGTTGATTACAACAATGACCGTATAATCGTCCGCTTCCCCTGGAAGGAAGGCGAGGAGGATTTCGACCCCGAAGCTGCTGTAAAGGAGCTGGGCGAGACCGCACAGCTTACTTTCAGAGAAGGTCTTGAGCTTGATGAATACAATCATCCCTCAGGCGTTACCGCCGAGAACGTTATCCTTGAAGGCAAGGACGTTTCCGAGGCTTATGCCGCATATGAGCAGTCAAGCTCTTCGGGAACACAGTGGATGGTTGCCCTCAAGCTTACAGATGAAGGCGCAAAGAAATTTGCCGATGCCACAGCAAGACTTTATCAGGAGCAGGGCAGAATTTCCATCTGGATGGACGATACTTATATTTCCGCTCCTACCGTTAACGCTGTTATCAGTGACGGTAATGCGACTATCTCAGGCAACTTTGACGCCGACAGCGCAAAGAAGCTTGCAGACCAGATAAACTCCGGTGCGCTCCCCTTCAAGCTTGTTACAGCAAGCTTCTCTACCATATCCCCCAGCCTTGGCATGGGCGCTCTGGAAGCAATGGTAGTTGCAGGTATTATCTCATTTGCACTTATCGCTGTCTTCATGATCTCTGTTTATAAGCTTCCCGGTGTGGTTGCAGTTATCTCCCTTGCAGGTCAGGTAGCAGGAACACTGGCATTCGTTTCAGGCTATTTTGGATTCAAGGACAGCAGCATTCTTACAATTCCCGGTATCGCAGGTATTATCCTTGCAGTCGGCATGGGCGTTGACGCAAACGTTATCACAGCCGAAAGAATCAAGGAGGAGATCACCAACGGCAAGACTCTTGACGGTGCTCTCAACAGCGGTTATCAGCGTGCGTTCTCAGCGATCCTTGACGGAAACGTTACAATGATCCTGGTAGCTATCATACTCATGGGTGCATTCGGAACTCCCGACAGCATCTGCTCCAAGGCACTTCATTTTGTATTCTTTATGTTCGGTCCTTCGACCGCAGGTACGATCTACTCATTCGGATTTACGCTCCTTACAGGTACTGTCCTTAACCTGTTCTTTGGCGTTCTTTGTTCAAGACTCATGCTTATGTCCCTTTCAGGATTCAAGGCATTCAGAAATCCAAGGCTTTACGGAGGTGCTAAGAAATGAGTGAGACAAAATTCAAGTTCGATTATATAAAGAATAGAAAGATCTATTTTATAATCTCAGGCATTATCGTCATTTTCAGCATTCTTTCAACATTTATCTTTGGCGCAAAGCTTGATATCCAGTTCAAGGGCGGTACTCTTATCACCTATCTTTATGAGGGAGATATCGACAGTAATGCTTTTGCGGCTGACGCAGAAGAGGCTCTGGGCGGCATTCAGGTAAAAGTTACCACAGGTACGGATTTTAACACAGGAAAGAATAACATTCAGCTTTCTCTTCTCTCAAATTCGGGTCTGACTGCTGACAAGCAGATCGTCCTCAATGACACTCTTGAAGAGAAATATGCAGATAACAGTCTCCAGATGGCAGAATCCACCGACGTTTCACCTTCTTCCGGTAAGGAATTCTTCCAGAAGTGTATTGTTGCGGCAGTATTTGCGGCTATCGTTCTTATCCTTTACATCGCTATCCGATTCAAGAACATCGGCGGCTGGCTGGCTGGCATCTGCGCTGTCATCGCACTTTTCCATGATATAATCGTTGTTTACGGCACATTCGTTATCTTCGGTATGGAAATTGATGCAAACTTCATGGCAGTTATCCTTACTATCCTCGGTTACTCCATCAACGATACCATCGTTATCTACGACCGTATCAGAGAAAACAAGACCCTCTACAAGGACAATCTTTCCCTTGCAGAGCTTACAAATCTCAGTACAAACCAGTCACTTACCCGTTCCATCAACACCTCTGTTACAACTATTGCAACAATGCTGGTAGTAACTATCGTGGCAATGGTTTACGGCGTAAATTCCATTATCTCTTTCTCCTTCCCCATGATGATAGGTCTTATCTCAGGTACCTATTCCACTATCTGCATCGCAGGTCCTCTGTGGGTATGGCTTGAGGAAAAGAAGAACGGCGGAAACAGCCCCAAGGCTGAAGCTGCTGCTGAGTAATTTTAAGGTAACAAAAAAATCAGTCCATACGGGCTGATTTTTTTTGCAAAAATTTAGTTAAAACAAAAACTCGGAGCTTTTTAATTTCATTATTCACCAAGGCACTTACCGTTTTCTCCGAGAGGTATCTTATGGTCAAGTCCCACGAATTTGCCGTCCTCCTGCCAGAGAACTTCCTTTACAAACTCGTATTTTTCCTCGTCCCAGGTGGTGAAGTCGTCCTTTACAAGTCCGCCTGTATCTCCCGAATTTGCGTTAAAGCACCAGAATGTGTGATTTATCCGCTTTTCCTTGATAAGCTGCCTCAGATATGTCATCCATTTCAGATTGGGCTGGCTCATATATCCGCCCCACTCACCTATAAGCAGCGGAGCTGTGTTTGTGTCATAGATGTACAGCCAGTTGTCCTGCCATGCGTCCTTTTTGAGTGAGTCGAATGTGTAATCTCCCTTGAACCATTCCTGCTGATATACCGCAGGGCCGTAGTCATGTGGCGAATACACCAACTGGCTGTTGTACTTGCCAAGATCAATGGGATCGTTTTTTACGCCTCGGAGGTTTCCGCCCCACCATGTACTATAATAATCGGAAGGATTTGTTGACGAAAAATCACCGTTTTTCTTGATGTCCTTGGGATATATCTCGATACCCTCGACCATTACAAGGGCGTGAGGATTTTCGTTCAGAACTGCCATTGCTGCCTTTTCGGCTATGTACTTCCAGTTGTCGCTGTCCTTGCCGGAATCCCACTTGGCACGGGGATCTTCATTTGCCTTTCCGTGGGGTTCATTTTCAAGGTCATAGGCAATGATAGTGTCATCATTCTTATAACGCTCAGCGATCCACGAAAGAGCATCAAGATAATCCTTTTCGGTAACATCGCCATCGTACCACATATTTTTCATATGACCCATGGCATCGGTCTTGGCACAGTGGATATCTATCATTATCTTGATACCGTTGGCACGGCACTGACCGATAACATAGTCAAATATCTCAAGGCTGTTCATACCCACCAGATAGTCGTTAGTGGCGTGATTGAAGTTAGCTGTGGGATACTCCCCCGCCGCCCAGCTGTTGATAAGCTCAGTGGATATTGGCACTCTCAGAAGATTAAAACCCCTGTTGGCGATCTCGGAAAGTGAGCTGTTCAGGTCACAGGTCCAAAGGCCGTCAAAGGTATTGGTTCCCGTATTATATCCGAACCAGTTCACGCCTGTGAGCCAGACCTCATTTCCGCTTGAATCAACTATCTTGTTGCCCTTGACGGAGAGCCAGTCATCGGTAGTTGGCTCAGGTACTTTCTTTGCGGTAGGATTGGCAGCAGGCTTTGATGTGCCGCCAGAATTTACGCTGTTATTATTTCCGCTGACAGCGGTATATTCGCTTGTGCCAAATGTTAGCTTTGCATTATCCGTATCGATCTTGCCGGGATTTTTAACGATAAAACCGAATGTGCCCTCTCCGCCGGGGTCAATGGAGCGGTTATGCTCCACAGGGGTAATAGTAAATGTTCCGTCCTTTACGGCAATGTCGCAGTTCCACGACTGCTCAACGGAAGCACCGCTGCCCAGCGATATAACAGCTGTCCAGCCGTCAACCACCGATTTTCCTTTGTTTTTAACGGTTCCGTCTATCTGAGAATAATCCGCCGTTCCGTCGTTCCAGCCGTTGGGAACGGATATTGTAAGCTGCGCATCTGTTCCCTCTGACTGAGATTTGCTGACTGCCTTGTCTGAGGACTTTGACGTTTCCGCTACAGTCTCGGTCTTATCGCTTTGCTTATTTTCCGTTTCAGATACAGAAACTACTTTGGATCCCTCTTCTGTTTTATTCTCGGTATCGAGCCTGAAAGAAGTCTCCGCAACAGTAGCAGCCCCTCCGCCGCCGTATGGGTCATAATCATCGGAAAGCGGGTCATAATCCTCATTGTCAAAGAAATCTGAAGCAGTTGCCGCAGTCTCCGAGCTTTCAGTCTTCGCAGCTGAAGTGATGACCTCAGAGGTATCCGTCTGGATATCATCAGTCTGTTTGTCGCCGCAGGCAGTACAGGAAATGCACATCATAAGTGCTGCCAGCGCTGCGGTAAGTCTTTTGGTCGGAATTTTCATTCAAGTTCCCCCTGTCTGTCAGTCGTGTCTTTCATCTGAATCAAATGTTTCGCAGAATCTTGCCGCAAATGCAGGCTCCTCACCCTTTGCATAAAGATGTCCCGTATCGCCGAAGGTGTTCACTCTGAAATATGCCTTGCCCTCACGGCGTTCCTCGCTGGTAAGCACAGTTACCGATGTGGGAGCCGCACAAAATCCGTGCCACAGCACCATGGGAGATACTCCCAGCAAATGCCCCAGCATAACGCACTCCACGCCGAAATGGCAGAACAGCGCAACAGTCTCCCTGTTGGGTCTCACAGCTTTATAGATGTTGCCATCACGCTCATAGCCGTGACGTGCCAGTATGCCGTCAATGCCGTCATATACCTTTTTCGCCTCGTCAATAACGTGACCCTCAGCCATCTGGGGAACATCATACCATTTGTCTTTGTCGTAATAATCGGCTATCTTCGTCCAGTCCTCGGGAAGCATATCCCACGGGATACGTTCCTCGCCTGTGTGGATATCTTTGACATGAGCATCAAACTCACGGAGCCACGGGCAGGTCTCAGCTGTGCGGCCCATAGCGTCAAGGGTGTATTTAGCCGTCGCCTGGGCACGTCCCAGCGGAGATACGTAGAAATGATCTATCTTAACATTTTTAAGTCTTTCCGCCAGCAGCGCCGCTTCCTTTCTGCCCTTTTCGGTAAGTGAGTCAATGGTGTAATCGGGGTCGCCGTGACGGATAATAAAAAGTTTCATAAGATACCTCCTGTCAGTTGTTTGAATACGGATATCTGTACTGGCTCACTCTCCAGCTGCCATCGGGCTGCTTTGTGATAACGAAATTGCCGCCGTCGGTATATCCCGCAGGGTCGCCGTCCTCGGTATATTTTTCCTGACGGGAACGGAATATCATTCTGTCTGACAATACCTCAACATCGGTAAATGTAAGCGTTCCGAGGGTAAAGTCCATACCGCCGTCTCCTGCAATGCCGTAGAGGCTGCCGTCAATATCGCAGTATTTCTGCGGCGCATCGTTGAAAATGCGCTCTGCGGTGCTGGCGGTGAAAACATTTTCCAGATAGGGCAGCAGGTCATCGACCGACTTAAATCTGCTGTCATCTATCTTAAAATAATACTCCGAGCTGCCTGTTGCGTCATTTGTCTTTTCAACATAATTTTCCCAGTCGGTAATGTTGAAAGTGGTCATGATAAAATACTGCGCTTCGGTGTTGGCAGCTGCCCAGTAGGCATATCCGAAATAAAGTGGGTCATCCTCGGATATCTCCGCCTCGCCTGCCACAAAGCATGGAACGCTGTAGTCAAAGGTCAGCGTTTTAAGGGTAACACGGTCTCCAATAGGCTTCAGTTCGCCGTTTTCATCATAGACATTGGTATCATCTACCACCATTTCATAGATGAACTTATCAGGCTCGGTGTGGTAAAGGTGCACCTGGTCAAGGATATCGGAAATATCCTTCTCGGTGTCAGCCCCCTCGCTGTCATCAGCCTTAATGGTTATCTCCCTCAGTTCGCCGTTTTCATCAATAGTGTACATTCTGCTGACAGAATAAGACAGGTCAGAGCCTTTGTCTATCTCCTCCTGCGTCACATAAAAGGTAAACTGGATTATGTCGGGGATATAATCGTCAGTGATATCATTTGAAATAACATTCACAATAGTCGATGCCTGCGCCTGAGTATAGGGGAAAAACGGCTCATAGCCCGAGGGCGCAGTTATCACAAAGCTGCTGCTCTGATACTGATTATTCTCCAGAGTTACCGATATTTCGTCATCAAATTCACCACGGCGGATTATTGCCATGTAATTTTCCTTGGCACCTTTAAGCTCCAGATTATACTCGGAAAAGGCACCGTCAGAGGACTGCGCAGACTCAAAAGAAGCCGCCTCAAACACATCATCGGTTATGATCTTCGAGCTTTCCGTTTCAAAAGTGCTGTCGGAAGCCGATTCCGAAGCGTTTTCACTTTTTGCTCCGCAGGCTGTGAGAAGCAGTACTGCACAGGCAACGGCAAATATCCTTTTTTTCATATTGACCTCCGTAACGCCGCTTAATTCTCAGGGAAGCAGCCATTGGCGGCAAGAACTGCATTTGAATATCTCTTATCCCCCGTTACCTCCTTGATAATACTTACAAAGGGCGGGAAGCTGATGTGCTGTTCGGCATTTTCAAGCTCCAGCTCCATTGTTGCAAGCTCGTCGGAAAAGGGATAGCTGTCGATCTCAAAATTCTGTCCTTCATAGGGCAGTATGCGCCGTGTCTTGATGATAGGCACAAGTGAATCGTCCGCCTGACAAAGCAGCTCATTATATTCCTCAGCGGATATCTCACGTTCATTTTCCTGACGTTCAATAGGGCTGACGAACTTTTTCTCGGTGTAATAGTAGCGGCAAACGCCGTCCCTCGTCATGGAACGCACCCTGCGCTGTATATCGGGATCGGGCTTGACAAGATAAGTCTGGACAATCTCGATCCTTGCGATGCAGTGGCTGTCCAGCTCTGCCGACCGGTTTATAAGAAATTTTCTTTCGATCTCAGGTTTAATCATAATATCCTTACCCTAAAAACGGCACTGCATAGCGCAGCACCGTTGTATAAATTATTCCTTTATTTCGATATCGAATTTGAATGTGTAGGTCTCGCCTGCTGCAAGGTGCTGTGCGTGAGGCATCTTTGTAAGCTCCTCGGTGTCGCAGCAGTAAACGGGAGCCTGTGCCCAAGGCTCCAGGCAAACAAATGTTCCTCTTTCGTCATAGGGTGACCACACTGCAATGCAGCCTGAGTTATCATACTTTACGGTCACGGCTCTGCCGCTCTTTTCGCTGACAAGCGAAACAGCTGAGGAAGCAGGCTTATCCTTCATGAAAACATCGTTGGCAAAAAGCTCTCTTGTAACGTGTACCTTGCTGCCGTTTTCAAGAACAGTGATGTCCTTGTCAGCAAGGTGCTGAACGATGGTCTCGTTCTTCTCGTAAACCACGTCATAATCCTCAAAGGTGCTGTCCTCGCCGTCAAAGGGGCAGAGGAAACCGGGGTGTCCGCCGATGAAGAAAGGCATATCCTCACTGCCTGTATTCTTGACTGTGAGAGCAACACTCAGCACGCTGCCCGAAAGCGAATACTTTGCCGAAAACTCAAAATCATAGGGATAATGTGCCTTTGTGCTGTCATCGGATTTGTATGAAAGCTCCACAGCGCTGTCAGTGCTTTCAGCTGTCGGGAAATCAGTGTCTCTGGTGAAGCCGTGGTTGGAAAGAGCATATTCCTTGCCGTTTACGGTATATTTCTTTGAAGCAGTGTTGCATACAAATGGGAAAAGCAGAGGAGCATGGCGCTTCCACACGTCCTCGGCTGTCCATATGTATTCCCTGCCCGATGCGTCCTTTACGGAGCAAAGCTCCGCACCGAAGCTGTCGATAACTGCTGTAAGCTTGTCTGATTTAATGGTGTATTTCATAATGATCTTCCTTTCAGTATCATTTTACTCTGACATACATTACCTTAACATTGCCCTTTTCAGAGGGAATGGAGTATATCTCGAATTTGCCGAGAGACTTGATGAACGGTGTCAGCTTCTGGAAGCCAAAGTTTCGCACATCAAAGCTGGGATAACGCTTCAGCAGGATATTTCCCACCTCGCTGAGAGATGCCCAGCCGTCATCATCGGAGACCTCGCCGATAATTGAACAGATAGCATTCTTGATAGTTTTTGTCTTGACAACCTCGTGAACTTCATCGTCCGATTTGTCCTTATCCTGCTCGGCAGTATCGCTCACCTCGCCCTGTGCAAGGTTTTCGAGATAAACAAACCTGTTACAGGCTGCGATAAACGGGTTGGGCGTTTTCTTTTCACCCATTCCCACAACGTGCATACCCGACTCACGAAGCCTTGCCGCAAGCCTTGTAAAGTCGCTGTCGCTGGAAACTATGCAGAAACCGTCAACATTATGGGAATAAAGAATATCCATAGCGTCGATTATCATGGCGGAGTCTGTAGAGTTTTTCCCCGTGGTGTAGCTGTACTGCTGAATTGGCGTAATGCTGTGGTTCAGAAGTGCCTGCTTCCATGAAGCAAGTGCAGGGCGTGTCCAGTCGCCGTAAATACGCTTGTAGGTGATAACGCCCTCGTTGGATATCTCGTCAAGTATTGGCTTGATGTATTTTTCCGAAACATTGTCAGCGTCTATCAGAACTGCGTAACGCTTATCCATAATATAAAATCTCCAATCAGTCATATTGCCGCTCAAAGCAGCTCTTTAAAATCCATTATATACATATCTGCCGCATTTTTTATCGAATCGGCTTCGTCGGCGGAACAGCTGTCATAAACTCCCACGGTGAACATTCCTACGGACTTTGCACTTTTAATCCCACTGAGGATATCTTCAAAAACGGCGCAGTTGTGCGGCTCCTCACCGCATTTTTTTGCGGCAAGCAGATATATGTCGGGGCAGTCCTTTTCCGCACCTGCCTCTTCCGTGGTAACAAATCCGTCAAAATATCTGTAAACCCCATTATTTTTCAGCACAGGAGCGTAAAGCTTTTCGGGGGAAGCAGTGGCAAGAAATATCTTTTTTCCTGCTTTTTTTAGCTTGTCAAGATATTCTTTAACACCGCTTTTCAGCTTTATCTCGCTGCTGTATTTTATGACCGCATAGCCGTTCAGCTCGGATTTCAGCTCATCAAGAGTATAGACAATGCCATATGACCGCAGAAATCCGAGAAAATCGCTGTAATTCATGGCAGCCGCCGCATTAAGCTCGGTGTCGGAAAGACTGACATTGTTTTTCTCAAAAATAAGCCTGTCGATCTCTTTCCACACGCCGTTTGAGTCTATCAGCGTGCCGTCAAGGTCAAAGATATAGGCTTCAATATTATCGGGTATCATGTAAACACCTCAGAAAAGCTCAGCCGCTTCAACGAGCGACGGTTTCAGCGCATATAGCATTGGCATTATCTCCTCAGTGGGAGCAATCATATCGGGGATCATAACAGGCTTCATTCCTGCGGCGTGCGCTGCCTTTATACCGTTTATCGAATCCTCCAGCACAAAGCAGTCAGCGGGAACAAGCCCCATTTTATCCGCACAGGCAAGGAAAATATCGGGAGCAGGCTTGCTTTTAAGCCCCATATCTCCGCAGACAAAAATATCAAAAAATCGCAGCACATCTATCTTGCCGAGGAATTCCTTTACTGCCCATTCTCTTGTTGACGAGCCTACCGCCGTCACATATCCCTTTGCTGTCACCTTTTCAAGTATCTCGGTTATTCCCTTTTTGGGCGGAAAACCGTTGTCCCCTATAATTTCGTCGATATATTTGTGCTTTAAGTCCATAAGATGCTCAAAATCAAAGTCGCCGTAAGCTTCCCTGTAGATCTCACGGGTGTGGTCATGGCTGGTGCCGATGGTTTTAAGGCTGATATGCTCGATATCCGCCAGTCCCATATCATGCCCTGCCCTTACCACAGCGTCGTTTATGATACGCTCCGAATCTATCATCAGACCGTCCATATCAAAGATTATGCCCTGCTTTGAACTCATTCTTCGGTTCCTCTGAAATAGTGGAAATACTTTGCTCTGCCTATCCAGTCGTTAAGGATATTAAGACCGTGAACGATAAAGAATATGCCCACAGCAAGCACTGTCATTCCTCTGAATATCTTTTCGGAATTGAATACCACTACAACGCCCAGTATGGTGATGATTATGGAAAAAATTATTCTGGGAACATACCACTGCTTGTCATCGCTGTTCTTGAAAGCGTAAACAAACGCTCTCGCGCCCTCACAGGCAACAACTATTCCGATGATTATAAAGGTGAAGCTGCCTATTTTCTGGAGTATCTTTGTGTTAAAAAGCAAAAGAGCAATGGCAAGCCACAGCAGCCAGTCAAGGGTGAACTTGCTTCCACCCATAAGCTTTGCCTGCGAAAAACGGATACCTGCTGTTACTATGCAGGTGATAAGCGCACAAACACCCAGCACGCCCGAAACTGCGTCAACTGTCTGCTGACGGTTTATAAAGGCAAAAATTCCTATGACAACCATTCCGATACCTGCTATCAGCCAGAGGATAAGTAATGCAAGCTTTTTCTTATCGGTTGATGTAAGACTTCCTAATATGCTCATAAAATAAACTTCCTTTCAATATCTTATAAGTTAAGCCCAAAGGGCATTAAAAACTTTAAATTATCGGTTATTGACAAGAATATGCGCATTCATCTTAAACCCGTATTTTTCATATAAATGAATCGCTTCATTTCCATCAACCACCTTGACCTCGATATGATGAACACCGTTCCTGTCAAAAGAACTCATAGCCCAGTCCATAAGAGCCTTGCCGTATCCTTTGCCACGGTATTCTTTAAGCACAACAAGATAATCCGGCTTACCGACATTGCCGCAAATATCTATCTTGCCAAAGCCCACAACACTACCGTTATCTTCCACTGCACTATGTGAGAGTTCTTCTTTAACAAAGCCTCTTCAAACAGCCTCAATGTTTCCTCATACGGTCGGCTTGGATAACCGCCTTTAAAATTAACGGAGACACCGTTATGATATTCAGCCAATGCCCGCAGGCATTTCTCTAATTTTCGTGTTTCAGATGCTTCTATCTCCCGCATATCGTTTCCTCCAAATTATTATCCGAAGTGCGTTCTGACAAGACAGTCTCGGGAAATATCTCCCAGTAAAACTTTCTGTCTGACTGAGGAAAATCACTTAAAATGCCATGCTCGGGATCGTAAAAAGTGCCGTCCGCATACAGTGACCAGTGCCAGCACCTTGGCGTTTCCAGACTGAGCAGTGCACAGCGAGGAAGATCGGCAGCTGTATGTGCCTGCCTGCGTTGGGGAGAGAACCCTATGCCGTGTTCAGTCAGTACACGCTTCATTTCACGCAGGTCTGTCTCACGGTCATTGTCAAGGTATTGGCAGATGTATTCGGCAGTTGTACCCAGCAGCATTGCCAGCACTGCCTGACCGCACTGCAGATCGGTCGGTTCATGGATATAATCTATGTTCATATTTCACCATCAATTATATACTGGAGTTTGTACAGTGTGCTTATCTGGAATATTGCTGATTTTTAATCAAAAAAACATGTGTTATATACTTCCAATAAATTTCTTACAGCTATGATATCTGTCGGAACTTCTCGATTACTCCTATTTACCCATATCGCATTTATTCCAATAGAGGAAGCCCCTTTTACATCACTGCTTAAAGAATCACCAATATGTAATACTTCCCCAGCAGATAAACCAACGTTGTTTAATGCAAACTCAAACAATTCACTTCTGGGTTTATACGCCTTGGCATCTTCGCTTGTAAACACCCCAGTTGGCCTTAAATTATGATATTTGATTGCTTGAAAAACATCATCTCTATCAATATTAGATACGACATATATAGGCACGGGACACATTTCAAAAAACTGCTTTGATTCTTCAAAGATAGGTGGTTTTATCCAATGGTCAAACATCAGGTTACTTAATACCTCTGCATTAGCAGACGAATTAAAATGCTGTATTGTTTTTTCTAATGACTTATATTCCAATTTTCTTTGAGTCTCAAAGCTATAACCGTATGCACGGTTAAATGAAGTTTGAAATTCATTCCACCAATAGGAACCTACTTCTGATATATCATTTACTTTTCCGGTAGCACATATTTCTTGTGATACTTTTCTTATAACTTCTCCGTCCTCATGCACAACCGTGCCGTAAAAGTCTGTAAATATTGCTTTAAGCATTTAGTAAATATCACCTCAAAAGCCGATATATCTTCACACAAATAAGCTGCTATTTCAATTTAACATTAGAAATTGTCAGGATAAAATCAATCTGTAAATATCTGCACCCAGCTGCCCGATGCCTCGTCATACCCCACACCTATCTGACAATAGTCGGGAGAAAGAATATTCTTTCTGTGGCCATCGGAATTCATCCAGCTGTCCATTACCTCAGCGGGAGAGGTCTGACCCTTGGCGATATTCTCCGCAGCACTGGTAAAGCTTATGGTTATGACAGTAAAGCACTTCGTTCCGTCGGGACGGGTATGCGAAAACTTCTTTGCGACCTCTCTTGCACGCTTGCCGGCATTTGTGCACAGGGTGTCATTCTTTTCAAGAGCGTCAAGTCCTGCCGCCGCACGCTCCTCATTGACAAGGCGGATTACCTCATCAACAAATTCATCGGAAGATAATATGTCAGCGTTTGTGTCGGTATAATAATCATTCTGAGCCTCCGAACCCCATGAGGAGACAACAAATCCCAGAGTGAAATATTCCGAAGGGTCGGTGCTGTCATATACCGTTACCATTGCAACTCCCACGCCCTCTGCATCGATATAAAGCGTAAAGCTGCCGTCAGTGACAGTTCCGCAGGAAACGGATATAATGTTTGGGTCCTCGTTGCGGATCTTTATCTTGCCGTAGCCCGTGGTCATGATATCCACCTGAGCACGCTCTCCCATTTCCATTGAAAAAACCGAGTCAAAGCTGTCGGGATCGTAAGATGTCACGCTTTCCTCGTGAGCTGTAACGGTCACTGTACACTTATATTTCTTGCCGTTGTTGGTGGCATAGATATACGCCTTGCCCTCGCCGACTGCTGTAACGATGCCGTTTTTATATTTGCACACGCTTGCGTCGGTTATACGCCACTTAGTCTTGCCCTTGGCACCCGAAAGCTTCAGCGTTGCTGTCTCCCCCACTTCAAGAGTGATGGAAGTTCTGGTCAGCCCGATCTTCTGTACAGCCGAGACCTCCGTGCCGAAAAAGCCCACTGTCATTATGACACAAAGGAGCAGAGAAACTAACTTTTTCATATGATTCCCCCAAAAATCAGTATGCAGGTATTTATAATCATTATAGCAATTTTTTTCTTTCAAGTCAATAATTTTACCGAAATCGGGGCAAATTTTCAAAATACTATAGACAAACCGATGAAAATATTGTATAATGAACCTGTGTTTTATTTTGCGATGCTCAAGATATCGCAGATACACAGCTGTGAACTTACCCGCAGATGCGGCACGGCAAAGAAAGGATGGTATTATTCATGGATTCTCTTATCAAGCTTTTAAAGGGAAATGCTCGTCTTTCTAACGAACAGCTGGCGGTCATGCTCGGTGTTACCCCCGAGGAGGTCGCGGCACGTATTGCCGATTATGAAAAAAGAGGCGTTATAAAGGGCTACAGCGTTATTTTGAATGAAGAACTGGCGGATAAAAACGCCGTTACTGCTTTTATAGAAGTTAAGGTAACACCCAAGGCGGACTTTGGTTTTGATGAGCTCGCCCGCACCATTATGATGTACGACGAGGTGGATTCCGTAACACTTATGTCAGGCTCCTTTGACCTGGCAGTTACCCTCAGCGGTACAAATTACAAGGAGATCGCACTGTTTGTGGCTAAGCGTCTGTCCAGCATTGACGGCGTTATATCCACATCAACACATTTTGTGCTCAAACAATATAAGGAACAAGGCTTCTTTATCGAAAATGAAGCCGCAGATGAAAGGGGATTCGTTTCTCCGTGATGGACTACGATAAACTTATTGCTAAAAAATGTAAAGATATGAAGCCTTCGGGCATCAGAAAGTTTTTTGATATTGCCGCTCAGATGGATAATGTCATCTCTCTGAGCGTTGGCGAGCCTGATTTCCAGACACCTTGGAATGTCCGTCAGGCAGCCGTTACAGCTCTTGAAAAGGGCAAAACCAAATACACCGCTAACGCTGGTATCGTTGAGCTGCGTGAGGCTATCAGCAGGAACATACATAAGAACACAGGCGTGGATTATGACCCTAAGAGCGAGATAATCGTTACTGTAGGCGGCTCCGAGGGTATCGACATATCCATAAGAGCGCTCATAAATCCAGGCGACGAGGTGCTTATAGTTGAGCCTTGCTTTGTTTGCTACGGTCCTATAGTATCTCTCTGCGGCGGTGTTCCCGTATCGGTCCAGACTACGGAAGAGACCGAGTTCAGGCTCACTCCCGAAATGCTCCGTGAAAAGATCACCGACAGGACAAAGCTGCTTATCCTCCCCTTCCCCAACAATCCCACAGGCGCTGTTATGGAAAGAAAGGACCTTGAAGCCATTGCAGAAGTGATACACGGAACGGATATCCTTATCCTCAGCGATGAGATATACAGCTCCCTTACATACGGCGGAAAGCACTGCTCCATTATCCAGATCGACAGCATGAAGGAGCGCACTATTTTCGTAAACGGTTTCTCCAAGGCATATGCTATGACAGGCTGGAGACTTGGCTATGTGGCAGGCCCTCAGCCCATTATCAAGCAGATGCTGAAAATACATCAGTACGGCATAATGAGCAGCCCCACTATCTCCCAGTATGCTGCTATAGAGGCTCTTGACAACTGCGATGCCGATATCGTCAAAATGCGCAACGAGTACGATATCCGCAGAAGATGGCTGGTAAATGCCCTTAATGATATGGGTCTCCACTGCTTTGAGCCAAAGGGCGCATTCTATGTGTTCCCCAGCATAAAGTCAACAGGACTTTCCAGCGAGGAATTCTGCGAGAGGCTGCTGTATGAGCACAATGTTGCGGTAGTTCCGGGAAATGCTTTCGGCGACTGCGGCGAGGGATATATCAGAATTTCCTACGCATATTCGCTCAAGCACCTTATGACTGCGGCTGAACGCATGAAAGAATTTGTGGAACAGCTGAAACAGGACAAGCAATAATGATCTGCCCCGAAACCGTCACTGCGGCGATTTCGGGGAAATTTCTCTGAAAGGCAGACCTATGAACAGTGTTACACTGAATGCTTATGCGAAAATAAACCTTTATCTTGATATCACAGGCAGGCGGACTGACGGGTATCACACCCTCGAAACGGTCATGCACTCTATCTCCCTTTGCGACACTGTAGAGATAACAAAGATAACGGGAGAAACCGAGATAATCTGCTCGGACAGCTCGATCCCATGCGACAAAAGCAACATTGCATACAAGTGCGCCGCTGCTTTTTTTGAGCACACAGGCATAAGCGGCAGCAATGTGCGAATATCAATAATCAAGCGCATTCCCTCTCAGGCGGGAATGGGCGGAGGAAGCGCCGACGGAGCGGCAGTTCTCAAAGGACTGAACGAGCTTTACTGCACGGGGCTTTCACTGCAGGAGCTGTGCGATATCGGCGTTAAGACAGGTGCGGATATTCCGTTCTGCATTGTGGGCGGCTGCGGTTACTGCACGGGAATAGGCGAGGAGATCTCTCCCCTGCCGCTGCTTTCGGGAACTGTTCTTATAGGCAAGGGAAGCATCGGAATTTCCACAAAAGAGGCTTTCAGTGCAGTGGATTCAAAAAATCTTTGTCCACCCCATCACAATATCAAGGAGATATTTGCAAAAGCCGATATTACCGAGATATCACGCTGCTGCTATAACGCTTTCGAAGCAGCCACCGACCTTGAAGAAGTGGAGAATATCAAAAGCATCATGCTGCAAAACGGCGCTCTCTGCTCATGTATGACAGGAAGCGGCTCGGCAGTTTTCGGCATTTTCCAAGATGAAACATCTGCTGATATTTCCAAGGAAATACTTCATTCAAAGGGATATTTCTCGGAAATATGCAGCTTTATAAAAGGCTGATAAAAAATACACCCTTTTCAGGGTCGTATTTTTTTAACTATCAAATGTTAGATTAGTCTAACCAAACTTTTGAAAGGATACATATTCTATGACACTTGACAAGCTTCCGATCGGCAAAGAAGCCGTGATAACAGCTGTGGGCGGCGAGGGCGCTCTGCGGTGCAGACTGCTCGATATGGGCATTATCCCACACACCAAGATAATGATACGCAAAGTCGCTCCCATGGGCGACCCCATAGAGATACATCTGAGAGGATATGAGCTTACCATTCGTCTTGAGGACGCTCAGAAAATAGATGTAATGCCCATTGAAACTGAGGAATAATAAGCCGAAAGGATGATAATTTTATGGTATTTGCGCTTGCAGGAAACCAGAACTGCGGTAAAACAACGCTTTTCAACCAGCTTACAGGCTCAAATCAGCACGTAGGCAACTTCCCCGGAGTTACCGTTGAGGAAAAAAGCGGCGAGATAAGGGGGCAGAAAAACTGTACTGTAGTTGATCTTCCCGGCATATACTCTATCAGACCATACACAGGCGAAGAGATAGTCACCCGTGACTTTCTTATAAAGCAGAAGCCCGACGGCATAATCAACATTGTTGATGCCACAAACATTGAGCGAAATCTGTATCTCACGCTTCAAATGGCTGAAATGAAGATACCTATGGTACTTGCCCTGAATATGATGGACGAGGTAAAAAACAACGGCGGAACCATTGACATCAAAGGACTTTCCGACCGTCTGGGAATACCCGTCGTACCCATATCTGCGGCTAAGAACGAGGGCGTTGACGAGCTTATCGAAACAGCCGTTGAAACAGCGAAAAAGAAAATTCTTCCGCAGAAAATAGACTACTGCAACGGTGCTGTTCACCGCTGTATCCATGCAGTATGCCACATAATCGAGGATCACGCAGACAGAGTCGGACTTGGCAGAAGATTTTGCGCCACAAAGCTTATCGAGGCTGACCCTGCCATAACAGAAATGCTGGAGCTTAACACCAACGAAATGGACATGATAGAACACAGCATCACCGAAATGGAAACCGAGCTGAAAATGGACAGAAACGCTGCCATTGCCGATATGCGCTACACCTTTATCGAGGACGTGTGCCGCCAGACAGTGGTAAAATGCCACGAGAGCAAGGAACATATCCGCAGCGTCAAGATAGACAGCGTGCTTACAAACAAATATCTGGCAATTCCCCTTTTCCTGCTGATAATGATACTTGTTTTCTGGCTCACCTTCGGGGTCATAGGCAAATTTCTCAGCGACCTTTTGTCTCTCGGCATCGACAAGCTGACTGCCGTTACAGACAGCGCCCTCACTGCCTACGGTCTGAACCCTGTTATACATAGCCTTATCATTGACGGTATTTTTGCAGGCGTTGGAAGCGTCCTAAGCTTCCTGCCCACCATCGTCACATTGTTTTTCTTCCTGTCCATACTGGAGGACAGTGGCTACATGGCAAGAGTTGCCTTTGTAATGGATAAGCTGCTGAGAAAAATAGGTCTGTCGGGACGTTCATTTGTGCCTATGATAATCGGCTTCGGCTGCTCTGTTCCTGCGATAATGGCGACAAGGACACTTTCCTCCGAGCGTGACCGCAAGATGACCATTTTCCTAACACCGTATATGTCGTGCAGTGCAAAGCTGCCCATTTACTCTGTGTTCTCGCTGGCATTTTTCCCCAACCACAGCGCACTGGTAATGTGCCTGCTGTACTTTTTCGGCATCATCTGCGGAATAATTTATGGCCTTATCCTTGGTCATACCAAGTTCAAAGGCAAGCCTATCCCCTTTGTAATGGAGCTTCCCAATTACCGTCTCCCCTCCCCCAAAAGCGTCTGCCTGCTTATGTGGGACAAGGCAAAGGACTTCCTTACAAGGGCATTCACGGTAATATTTACGGCATCTATCATCATCTGGTTCCTGCAGAGCTTTGACACCCGCCTGAATGTGGTTGCTGACAGCTCACAAAGTATGCTGGCAGCTATCGGAAAGATAATCTCCCCTGTTTTTGCACCTCTCGGCTTTAACGACTGGCGCATATCCACGGCACTTATCACAGGCTTTACCGCAAAGGAAGCGGTGGTATCCACCATGTCTGTGTTGGTGGGAGCTTCCTCCAACGACCTGCTTCCCGCACTTCTGCAGGGAATGTTCACTCCTATGACCGCAGTAAGCTTTCTTGTGTTCTCCCTGCTTTACACACCCTGCGTGGCAGCTGTGGCAGCCGTTAAGCGTGAGATGAACTCCTCCTTTGCGGCAGTTGCATTCGTATTCATTCAGTGTGCCGTTGCATGGCTGGCAGCTTTTGCAGTCTATAACATTGGCAATCTTATTCTTGCGATATAAGGCGGTGTTACAATGAACTTTGCCGACTGGATAGCTCTGGGGCTGATAATTTTTCTGCTGATATGTGCAGTCAGATACATGATACGCTCCCGAAAGAAAGGCTGCTGCGGCTGCTGTTCGGAATGTTCAAAATGCTGCCATGAAGAAAAAGGAAAGCTTCCGTGAGTACATACAGAAAAAACGTCCGTATCTTTTCAGGTACGGACGTTTTTTTACATATATAAAACTTATTCCACGTTTTTGAGAGCCTCGCTCTTGGAAACCTTTGATACCTTTCTCATCTGGAGCAGTGCCACCACCGCATAGCAGATAATTCCCGTTGCAACTGTTACAATATATGTTATAGGGCTCATCACATATGGGAAATAACCTGTCATCATGGTGTAAAGATAGCTTTTGAAAATCGCTCTCATAGCAACATCAATGAAGGGAACGGAAATCGCCAGTCCCAGAACAACGGCTATAGAGGTCGATACTATGTAAAGGCTGCCGATCTCGCTGTTCCTGAAACCAAGTATTTTTGTAAGCGAGATAGACTGGAAGTTTCTCTCAATGACCTGCTTGCAGAGAACATAAACAACGATAACGAAGAACATAGCTCCGAACCATTTGAAAAGTTCCATCATTCCGCCCATTGAAACTGTAAGCTGGTCGGAAAGTTTGGTATAGTCATCAGCGGTTATAACGGAAACAACATCGTCATCATCAAGCTCCGTAAGCTCCTCATTTGAGAAATAGCCTGTGAAATAATCGGATTTATTGCCGAAAAGCTTGTTGTAATCGTCCAGATTCATAAATATCGCAAGGGACGACTGGTAATCATATACGCCGCCTACCTCAACGGTATATGAGCTGTCACGCTTGTATTTTTCATCAAGCTCTATGCTGTCGCCAGTCTTGATGCCGAACTTCTCGCTTATACCTGTAGAAATAAGCACCTTGCCCTCGGGAATAGCCGAATGGATATATCTGCTGTTTTTCTCGATGCCGTAAACGGAAATACTGTCAGTAAGGAAACCCTCCTTTGAATAATCATAGCTTGACATTGCAAATTTTTCCGCCCGGATATCAGTTACTTCATCAGCCTCCTCATAATCATAGAGAATATACTGATAGCTGCTTATCATATCATTGGTAATAATTTCCTTATACTGGTCAAGCATTCTGGGGAACATATCGCCGAAGCTTATAAGCACCGCTCCGAAAAGTATGCCGATTATCATTACGATATATCCGGGAAGATTAGTAAAGAATATCCTGAGACTGAATCTTGTTTTGAAGGGTATTTTGGTATTGAGGCGCATTGCCTTTTTATTTGTGTTCTTTTTCAGGTCATGACGCAGGAATTTCAGGGGCTTGAGCTTGAGCTTTGAAGTAAGTACCGTAAGATTTATCACAAGCATGAGCAGGATAGGCACAACTGTTGAAAGTACAAATGCGGACGGAACCCATACTGTTGTATAAGTGGTAAGCGAATACGAGCCTAAGTAAAGACCAACGCAGTAATCCTTCATTACAGTGTATCCGATGATATTTCCGACAATGCCTGCCGCAGCTGTTACTATTACGGGAAGTATCATATAATGCCTGATAAGCTCGCCCTTTGTGTAGCCTGACGCACGGAGCGTACCGATAACTCCCGCTTCGCTGACAATGGTATTTGAAATAGTGACAGCAAAAATAAATGCGATAATAACTATCATCATATAGCACATTACCATTGAGCCTGCTTCATCGCCGCCGATATCATCAATGGCAAAATTTACAGCCTGATTAAGATATCTGGGAACATAATCATCAACAGTGATGATATTACTCTGATCTATCTCGTCCTCAAAAGCTTCGTCCTCGGGCATTGTGTATTCTTCACCGTTTATTTCAGCGCTGACAGCGTCCTCAATGATGCCGAAAAGGAAATCATCAAGCTCTGTGGAAAGCTCCTCTTTTGAAGGCTTTTCCACGGAATCAAGGTACCGGTCCTTAAAATCCTCCTCGGTGGGACCGTCGTACTCTTCATTTTTTACAGCCGCATCAACGGACTTTTCGATAATTCCGAACACAAAGTCATCTGTTTCAACGGAAAGGTCGGACTTTTTGGGCTTCTCGACAGTATCAATATAGCGGTCAATAAACTCCTGCTCGTCGGGAGCGCTGTATTCACTTCCGGTGAGCATCGCATTCACACTGTTCTCAATGATGCCAAAGGTAAAATCATCTGTCTGAACGGAAAGATCGGCTGCAGAGGGCTTTTCGCCTGTTGCCATGTAAAGAGCCGCATATTCCTCCGCACCCTTTGAAATGCTTTCTGAAACCTCGGTAAGCTTCTTTTCAATAGCTGCCTTGTAAAGCTTGCCATATTCCTCAGCGCCTGTTTCAGCCGCTGCTGTTATCTCGTCAACCTTTTTCTCAAAGGAAGCTTTGTAGATATCCGCATACTCCTCGGAAGCCTTTTCAAGCTTATCGGTAAGAGCGTCTATCTGGGTTTGAACGATAGCCTCATCGTAATCTGTAAGCTCATCGCTGAGCAGGTCAGTAAACTTTTCCGAGCGCTCGGCTGCCTCCGTATCATCAGCATAGGGAGTATTGTACTGCCATGCGTAGTTATATTTAAGATTTTTGCTTTCTATGGCCTCAAATCCGCCGTCGGTCATTACAGCAACGGAAAAATTGATGGAGTCAAACATCGAGTCCGTGTTGCTCTCAAAAAGAGTGCTGTAATCGGGAAGCGCTATAAAGCCTGTTATTTTCAGTGCTTTTCCCTTGAGGGTAACAGTATCGCCAACTTTTATACCGTTATTTTTTGCAAAAACTCTGTCTATGGCTATTTCATCATCCTGTGCAGGAAGAGAGCCGCTTAAAAGGCAAGGGGTATTAACAGCGTCCGACTGCTTGAAAACACGGATATCTGCCCCTGTTTCGGCTGTTTTTTCGTCAAAGTACAGATTGTCATAGAACGTCATGTCAATATTGCTTTCAAATGTATTCCGCAGTTCTTCGGGAAGAGGCTTGTCAAAGGTAACATGACCGTCCTCAATATTATAAAGCTCAAAGCTGTCATAATACGCTTTTTTCAGGCTCTCATTTCCAACACGCATACCCGAGCATATGGATATAAGCAGCACCATCATTATAAAAATGGCAATGTATTTGGTAGCGTCCTTTGCAAGCTCACGGGGCAGACGCTTGTTAAGTGGATTTTTCATCTGCACACCTCCGCTTACCAGTCAAGCTCTTCGGCTGAAAGCTTCTTTTCGTTGATTATCTGCTTTCTAACCATGCCGTCACGAAGCTTTACGACCTTGTCTGCCATGTCCTTGATAGCCTCATTGTGCGTTACCATGATGATAGTTGTGTTATATTTCTGATTTACAGTCTCAATAAGCTTGAGTATCTCTTTGGAAGTGTTGTAATCCAGCGCACCTGTAGGCTCATCGCAAAGTAGGATATCGGGATTTTTTACAATAGCTCTTCCGATGGAGCAGCGCTGCTGCTGACCGCCCGAAAGCTGAGAAGGAAGCTTATGACGATGCTCATACAGTCCGAGAGTTTTCAGTATCTCATCAACATCAAGAGGGTGGTCGCTGAGATATGCGCCTGTTTCAACGTTTTCCTTTATGTTAAGGTTGGGTATAAGATTGTACATCTGGAATATGTAGCCAAGATGCTTTCTGCGGTATTCCGTCAGTGAGCGTTCGTTCATGTTTTCTGTCTTTTCACCGTCTATGGAAATATAGCCCGAGTCAGCGTCATCTATTCCGCCTATGATGTTAAGAAGTGTGGATTTGCCGCTTCCCGAAGGGCCGAGAAGAACGCAGAACTCACCCTTTTCTATGCCAATGTTTATTCCTTTAAGTACCTCTACCTTGCTTTCCCCGCTGCCATAGCTTTTTCTGATATCGTTTATTTCAATAAACAATGCTGAGCACCCCTTTACTATAATGAATACATGAACATCTGTTCATGTATTCATTATAGTGTTTGTTTCGGGTTTTGTCAATAAAAAACAATGCTATTTAACATCAATTCGTATGGCTATACAACGAGTTAGTTATAGACAACTGCACTTTTGGGTAATTTATACTAAGCACCAATTAAAAACTATACAAAAAATTGAGCATAATCTTGCGTATATGGATTATGCGATGATTTTTTGTCTATAGTTTTATTGGTGATTAGTATTATACTATGCCGAATACCAAAAGACAATGCGCATATTTCTAATCAAAGCAAAAGGCTGCGCAGAATGACCTGCACAGCCTTTGATTTATGTATTCAATTTACTGTTAAAGGAACTCAGCCCATTACAGCAACTACTTCGTGAACACCGCTTGTGATACCGGAAATAACATTTCCGTCAACAGCCTTGCCGTCCACGGTAAGGGACTTGATGCCCTTGGAAACGTGATCGGGGTTCTCGATCTTGATGTTGAATGTTGCACCTCTGAACTGACGGGATATGGTGTAGCCGTCCCAAGCCTTAGGAATGGAAGGATCGATCTTCAGTCCGTCGTAAGAAGGAATGATACCGAGGATATACTGGGAAATTGCAACGAAGTTCCATGCAGCTGTACCTGTGAGCCAGCTGTTCTTAGCCTCGCCGAATCTCTTAGCGTCCTTACCTGCGATCATCTGAGCATATACATAAGGCTCGGTTCTGTGGAGCTTTTCATCTTCCTGATATACGGGAGCGATCCTTGTGTAGTAGTCAAATGCCTTGTCGCCCATGCCTGCATATGCTGCTGCGCACATGATCCATGCGTTGTTGTGGCAGAATATACCTGCGTTCTCCTTGTATCCGCCGGGATATGTGGAGATCTCGCCGTACTCAACGATATATCTTGTAAATGCGGGATTGTTAAGAACCAGACCGTGGGAAGTACCGAGATACTTGTCGATGCTTGCAATGGTCTTATCGGTGAACTCCTTGCCGCCTACATCGGACATGATGCAGAAGCCCTGAGGTTCGATAAAGATCTTGCCCTCTTCATTCTCGTGGGAGCCTACCTTCTTGCCGTAAGCATCATATGCACGGAGGAACCAGTCGCCGTCCCAGCCGTAGTCAATGATAGCCTGCTTCATCTTGTCGATCTCAGCCTGTGCCTTGTCGGCTTCCTCGGTGTTGCCCATTCTGCGGCAAAGCTCAACATACTCAGGTCCGATATATGTGAACATACCTGCGATCATTACGGACTCGGCAGTCTGCTCGTTAAGAGGCTCGCCTGTTTCGGGGTTAACTTCCTTAGCGATATTGCTTGCAGTGTTCTGGAAGCTTTCGCCGGGAACACGGGAGAAGCAGTTCAGGTTAAGGCAGTCGTTCCAGTCTGCACGGCCGATAAGAGGCAGACCGTGAGGTCCCTTGTTGTTTACAACGTGATAGAAGCTTCTCTTCAGGTGGTCAAGGAGGGGCTGAGCAAGCTTGGAATCATTCTTATAATCTACCATTTCATTAAGAATGTCGTAGTCGCCCGTTTCCTTGATGTATGCAGCTGTGGAAAGGATCATCCACAGGGGATCATCGTTGAAGTTTGTACCTGCGGCATCGTTGCCCTTCTTGGTAAGGGGCTGATACTGGTGGTAGTTTCCGCCATCCTCAAGCTGAGTAGCGGCGATATCAAGTATTCTCTCTCTTGCTCTCTCGGGGATCTGGTGAACGAAGCCGAGGATATCCTGATTGGAATCACGGAAGCCCATTCCTCTTCCGATACCGCTCTCAAAGTAGGAAGCGGAACGTGAAAGGTTGAATGTAACCATGCACTGATACTGGTTCCAGATATTTACCTGTCTGTTGAGCTTATCATCGGGAGAAGAGATGGTGTACTTAGCAAGGAGCTCGTCCCAGGTCTTCTTCAGCTCTGCAAGAGCAGCGTCAGCCTTTTCAGCGGAATCGAACTTCTTCATCATCTCGTATGCACGGGACTTGTTCATGGTTCCGTCAGCATTGAACTTCTCGGGATAAGGATTCTCAACATAGCCGAGAACGTAAACGAGAGTCTTTTCCTCGCCTGCTGCAAGAGTGATCTCCTTGCAGTGGGAAGCGATGGGAGACCAGCCATCAGCAACAGAGTTGCGAGGCTTGCCCTCAAATACAGTCTCAGGATCTGCAAAATCATTGTAAATGCTACCCATAAATGTCTCACGGTCGGTATCAAAACCGTCGATAGGCTCATTTACGGTGTAGAAAGCAAAGTGATTTCTTCTTTCCTTATATTCGGTCTTGTGGTAAATTGTGCTGCCCTCGATCTCTACCTCACCTGTGTTGAAGTTTCTCTGGAAGTTGGAGCAGTCGTCCTGAGCGTCCCAAAGGCACCACTCAACGAAGGAGAAAAGCTTGAAGGTCTTCTTTTCGTTGCTCTCGTTCTTGAGAACCACCTTCTGAACTTCACCTGTGAAGTTCTGAGGAACAAAGAAAGTAACTTCAGCGGAAAGACCGTTCTTCTTGCCCTTGATAACTGTGTAGCCCATACCGTGACGGCATACATACTCTTCAAGCTCAGTCTTTACGGGAGACCAGCCGGGATTCCATACAGTGCCGTTATCGTTTATGTAGAAATAGCGTCCGCCTGCATCTGCGGGAACGTTGTTGTAACGGTAACGTGTGATTCTTGCCAGACGAGCGTCCTTATAGAAGCTGTATCCGCCTGCTGTGTTGGAAATAAGGCTGAAAAAGTCCTGTGTTCCAAGATAGTTTATCCAAGGATAAGGGGTTTTGGGAGATGTGATAACATACTCCTTGGCAGCGTCATCAAAGAAACCGAATTTCATTGAACATACCTCTTTTTTCATAATTTTAGTTAAACCTCCCGCATTGTCACGGAACGGAATGACTGTCGGGATATACTTTGACCCACTCCCGACAATCCTTATAGATATTTTACCATATTAAACGTTTAAATTCAACTGTAATGTGTCATTTCTACCCAACAAATAATTTAAACGTTTTTTGTGCATTTATTACAAAGAAATAAAAAGGGCATACGTGATCCCTTTGCTGCAAGTATTACGTATGCCCTTTGAGAAAAATATATCAGCGTCAGTTCTGATGCTGATTGTTCTGCTGGTTCAGCTGCTGATTCTGGCGGCAGTTCTGTCCCTGCTGCTGTCTGCTCTGACGGTTCTGGCTGTTCTGCTGATTCTGATTGTTCTGCTGGTTATTCCGCTGATTGCTGCTGCGGTTGTTCTGCTGGTTCTGATTATTGCACATTTTATATCATCCTTTCCGTATGCGCCGCAAATGACTGCTGCGCAGGCAGATGAAGCTGCCACGATAGCTATTATGGCTGCAAAGCAAGTTTTTATTCCTGTCACTATTATTTTCATAAAATTTCTTGCAATAACCGAATATAAACTGTATAATAGTATTACTGAATAAAATAACCGAAAGGTCGGATAAATTTATGAGAACTTGCGGCGTTCTTATGCACATTACAAGCCTCCCGTCTCCATACGGAGTGGGAACTCTCGGCAGCGAGGCATATAAATTCGTTGATTTTCTGAAAAAAGCAGGTCAGACCTACTGGCAGATCCTTCCTGTAGGCCCCACAGGCTTCGGTGACTCCCCTTACCAGAGCTACTCGGCTTTTGCGGGAAATCCCATGCTCATCGACATTGACGAGCTTATCAAGGCAGGACTTGTGTCCGAGGACGACAAGGATCTGAAGATACTTGCGGAAAAGAAGGAGTTTGCAGACTTCGGTCAGATGTTCTCCTTCAAGCGCCTTATCCTTGCCAAGGCTCATGCTGCCTTTGCGGCAAATGCCGATAGCGAGCAGAAGTATCTTTTCGGCAAATTCTGCCGAAAGAATGCCTGGTGGCTGGACGATTATGCGATGTTCATGTCAATGAAGTATTTCTTCAAGCAGGTCATGTGGACTGAATGGGCTGACAGCTACCGTCTCAGAGACCCTCAGACCCTTGCAAAATATGCCGAGGAACACGGTGTTGACATTGACTGCTGGAAGTTCATGCAGTTTCTCTTCTTCCGTCAATACAAGGATCTGAAAAAATACGCCAACAAGCGTGGAATAAGCATTTACGGCGATATGCCCATCTATGTTTCCATGGACTCCTCCGACATCTGGGCAAATCCCGAAATGTTCATGCTCGACAGTGACAGAAAGCCTACAAAGGTGGCAGGCTGCCCTCCCGATGATTTTTCTCCCACAGGTCAGCTCTGGGGCAATCCCCTTTATGACTGGGACTATATGGACAAGAATAACTATAAGTGGTGGATAAAGCGTGTTCAGTACAGCGCAAAACTGTTTGACCTTACCCGTATCGACCATTTCAGGGGATTTGAGAGCTTCTATGCGATTCCTGCCGGCGACAAGACCGCTGAGCACGGCGAATGGCTGCAGGGCCCTTCAATGAAGCTTTTCAGTGCAATAAAGGCAGATCTTGGCGATGTTAAGCTGGTAGCGGAGGACCTTGGCTTCCTTACCGATGAGGTTAAGGCTATGCTCAAGGCAGCAGGCTATCCCGGAATGAACGTTCTCGAGTTCGGCTTCGGCGGCGAGGACAGCAGCTATCTTCCCCACAATTATGTTAAAAACAGCGTTGTATATATCGGCACTCACGATAATGAGACAGCTCTCGGCTGGTATCTTGCTCAGGACAAGGCAGGAAAGAAGCGTATCAGAAAATATCTTGGACTGGATAAGTCCGCTTCGGACAGCAAGGTTGTCCGTGAGCTTATCAGGTGCGCATACGCAAGCGTATCCGAAAACTGCGTTATCCAGATGCAGGACTGGCTCTGCCTTGACAATTCCGCACGTATGAATATCCCCTCCACCATCGGAGGCGGAAACTGGGCTTGGCGCATGGATAAGGACGCCTGCACAAAGGAGCTTGCAAAGGCAATGAAGAAAATGGCTAAGACCTATTTCCGCAAGGCTCATAAGGGTGAATGATATGAAAAGGCTTACGATGATAGGTGCGGCAGTTCTTTCTGCCGCACTGCTCCTTACAGCCTGCGGCGATACAGCTCAGAAAAGCACGGCCACAGATACATCTGCAGTTTCCGAAGCTGTCTCAAAAGCTCCCGAAACTCCCGAGGAATTTCAGGCGGCAATGGTGTCACGCTCACTGTACAGCCTTGGAAATACATCAAGGCTCAAAGCAAAGCTTCGTCAGGCGCAGTCAGGCGAGGATATGACCGTGGCATACATCGGCGGCTCCATTACCCGTGGTGAAACAGCAGGTGCTGAGGGCTGCTATGCAAAGCTTTCCTACAATTACATCGCAGAAAAATACGGCACGTGCGATAATGTCAAATACGTCAATGCAGGTGTCAGCGGAACTCCCTCGGTGCTGGGAAATCTCAGACTGCAAAAAGACGTGCTGGACTATAACGCCGACATTGTTTTCGTGGAATTTGCGGTAAACGACGCTCAGGACAATACTCACAAGGAATCCTATGAGTCACTTGTGCGGACAGTTCTCACGCAGGAAAATGACCCTGCGGTGGTGCTTATTTTCAACAGAACAGCAAATGGCTACACTGCCCAGGAATATATGAAAGAGATAGGCGATTATTATTCCCTGCCAATGATATCCGTGGCAGACGCTCTTACTCCCGAATTTGACGAGGGCAGAATGACATGGGAGGATTACTCAGATGACCAGTCACACCCAAATGCCGAGGGTCACAAGCTTCTTTGCAGCTTTATTGAAAATCTGCTGACGGAAGCCGAAAATGCACCCGATGAGGAATACACACTCCCGCCTGCATACAGGTTCGGTTATCCGTTTATGGATTCACAGCTTGTAACTCCCGAAGCTCCCACGGCAGAGCTTATCAGCCTTACCGACACAGGTTCCTTTGAAGCTGTGGAGCAGGGCGCAACTGACTTCCCCACCAGCTGGAAGCTTTCCGAGGGTACTGACCCGCTTAAATTCAAAGCCACCGCAAGCAGTGTGTTCTTACTTTTCAAGCGTAATAATTCCGACACAATGGGTTCCTTTGAGGTCTATATAAACGGCGCAAAGGTCAAGACTATCCACTCCAACCAGAAAGACGGCTGGAACGAGCCTTATTCCGAGCTGGCAATCAAGTTCCAGACCATAAAGGATATGGATATCGAGATACGTCCCGCAGAGGGCAGCGAGGACAAGAACATAACCATTCTCGGCGTGGCTGTGGCTGCACAGTAATCGACACAATAATTTATACTCTATAGGCAAAAGAAAAAGCGTTCATTCTCAATGAGTGAACGCTTTTGTTGTTATACTGGGGTTTTATCAGCTGTTTTTATCGGTGGTGTGGAACTGCTTTAAGTTGCCTATCTTCTCGTTTCTCTCGTCAAGAACTTTCTCAACGTCTGACCATTCAAGTCCCTGATTAACGGCAAGCACCATTACATGATAAAGCAGATCGTTTATCTCGTTTTTCAGCTCCTCATTGTCACCGTTCTTTGCGGCAATGATAGTCTCGGCAGCCTCTTCGCCAACCTTTTTGCAGATCTTGTCAACGCCCTTTTCGTAAAGGTAGCAGGTGTAAGATTTTTCGGGAGCATTGCCCTCGTCAAATGCTTTCTTGCGGAGCTTCAATACTTCAAATATTTCCTGATATACGGTCATTTTACTTCTCTCTTTCCTCATTTAAATTTATGAGCTTCATTGTATCCATATCAAGCTCACGGTAATAGCAGTTGTTGGGAATGCCCTTATAGCTTGTGTGGCAGATGTTTCCCTTGTCGGGAGTTGCCATGAACACCAGCGAATTCTGCTCACAATTTACAAATATCCTGTGGAGAGTAAAGGTGTTGCCCGACTCCTGCCCCTTGAACCAGAGTTTATTGCGGGAGGTGCTCCACAGCACTACCTTTTTCAGCCTGATAGATTCCTCCAGTGCCTGCTTGTTTATGTATGCGATAAGAATAACCTCTTTTGTATCCATATTCTGCACCGCTACGGGGATAACGTGATTTTCACGAGACATATCGCTGAGCTTGTTCCAGTCCAGCATAAGCTCGTTTGTTTCCTCAATAAGTCCCATTTATGCTATCCTTTCGGTCATATTATTCTTACGGGGATATTATGGCGTTTAAGCTCTGCCTTGACTTCCCCGACAGTAAGCTCTCTGTAGTGGAAAAGTGATGCGGCAAGGGCTGCGGTTGCTCCTGTTTTCTCAAACACCTCGGGGAAGTCGGAAAGCTTTCCTGCGCCGCCGCTGGCAATAACAGGGATAGACACATTATCACACACAGCTTTCAGCATATCAATGTCAAAACCTGCCTTGGTTCCGTCAGCGTCAATGGAGTTAAGGCAGATCTCTCCAGCACCCAGCTCTTCTATGCGCCTTACCCAGTCGATAAGGTCAATGCCCATATCCACACGGCCGCCGTTAATATAAACAGTCCACTTATGGTCGCCTATCTTCTTTGCGTCAATGCCAACGCATATGCACTGGCTGCCGAAAATATCTGCGCCGTCCTTGATAAGCTGAGGATTTTTCACAGCCTGGGAATTGACGGACACCTTGTCAGCGCCAGCTCTCAGGATATCCCTGATATCATCAACGCTCTTTATCCCGCCGCCGACGGTGAGAGGAACGAAAACCTTTTTCGCAGTTTCACGTACTACGTCAAGGAACACTCCCCTGCCCTCGTATGAAGCGGTGATATCGTAAAATACTATCTCATCGGCACCCTGTCTGTTGTATTCCTCGGCACATTCAACGGGGTCGCCCACGTCCTTTATGCCCTCAAACTTTATTCCCTTCACTACCTTACCGTCACGGACATCAAGGCAGGGTATTATTCTTTTAGCAAGCATATCAAACCTTCCTTTCGTTCGTATCAGGCAAGCTCAGCAAAGTTTCTGAGCATCTGCAGTCCCACTTCTCCGCTCTTTTCGGGGTGGAACTGTGCGCCGTAAACATATGCTCCGTCATGAACGAGAGCGGTTATTTTTCCGCCGTAATCACAGTATGCGGAAACATTTGCCTCATCACACACAGCGGCATAGGAGTGAACGAAGTAAACATAAGGGTGCTCCGGAATTCCTTTCAGAATGGGGCAGTCCCTGTTTATCTCCAGCTCGTTCCAGCCCATGTGTGGGATTATCATATCCTTGCGGTCTATCTTCTCGACCTTTCCGCCGATAAGCCTCAGACCGTCGGTCTCTTCAAACTCATAGCCCTTGTCGAATATGAGCTGCATACCGAGGCAGATACCGAGAAATGGCTTTTTTCTTGCCTCTTCCCTGATGGTATCCACCAGGCCGCTGTCACGGAGCATTTTCATTGCCCACGGGAAAGCGCCCACTCCGGGGAGGATTATCTCGTCTGCTGCGCATATCTCATTCTTATCAGCTGTAAGCTTGTTTTCAACGCCCAGATAATCAAGGGCATTTTTCACGCTGAAAATATTTCCTGCGCCGTAATCAATGATAGCTATCATTTACAACACTCCTTTTGTGGAAAGCACCTCGCCGCCGTTTATAACAAGAGCTGCTTTAAGTGCGTGCGCCAGTGCCTTGAACATTGCCTCGTTCTTGTGATGGTCATTGGAGCCGTAGGGGCATTTAAGGTGAAGCGTGATTCCTGCATTAAACGCAAAGGCTCTCATGAACTCTTCGGTAAGGCAGTTATCGAATTCGCCTGTTCTGGGGTCATTGAAGCTGCATTCAAAAACAAGGAAAGGTCTGTTGCTGATATCAAGGCAGCAGAAGCCAAGGCTCTCGTCCATGGGGATAAAGCTTGTTCCATACCTTGCAATGCCCTTCATATCGCCCACAGCCTGCTTGAATGCCATACCAAGCACAATACCTGTGTCCTCAACGGAATGATGACCGTCAACATAAAGGTCGCCTTTGACCGAAACGTCCATATCAAAGCCACCGTGAACACACAGAGCAGTGAGCATATGGTCAAAAAATCCTATTCCCGTATCAATATTATGAACGCCCTTTCCGTCAAGGTCAAGCTTAACGGTTATCTGGGTCTCCTTTGTATTTCTTGTTATTTCGGCAATGCGCATATGATTTTTCCTTTCGTATCAAAGCTGCGGAAGAATTTCCCTGAGTGCTGCCAGAAACAGCTTGTTTTCACTTTCCGTTCCCGCTGTTATCCTGAGATAGCTTCCCATATAGCGGACGGCGATGCTTCTTTCCAGAAGCTTATCATAGATCTCCTTTGCCTTTGATGTTTTCACAAAAACAAAGTTTGTCACCGAATCGTACACCTTTTCAATATAGGTGCAGTTTTCAGCCAGTTCAAGAAGAGACCTTCTCAGCTGCTTTCTGCTCTCTATTATCTCAGCGGTGTATTCATTTATAAGCGATTTGTGCCTGAATATCTCGCAGGCAACTGCCTGAGTTACGGAATTTACATTGTAGGGCGACTTCACCGCTTTAAGAGCGTTTGTGATACCCTCGTCCGCAACGGCAAAGCCAAGTCTCAGGGCTGCCATTCCCATGCTCTTTGAACAGGTTTTCAGCACAATAAGATTATCGTACTTATCCACCTGATCCAGCACGCTTTCTCCCCAGAAATCCATATATGCTTCATCAATTACAACAAGACAGAAAACGTTCTTTATGAGCTTGATGATATCATTGCGTGAAACTCCCAGCGATGTTGGGTTGCAGGGATTTGAGAAGATGACCGCCTTAACATTGTTATTGTTGCAGCAGTCGATGACCTTTTGGATATCAACAGTCAGGTCGTCCTCTTTGTGCAGAGCCTTTATTTTCAGCTCATCAACATAGCCGTAAAAGGCATACATTGAAAAGTCGGGAGAAAGGGTGAGAACTGTGTCACCCTTTTCCAAGAACGCTCCAAGAATAACGCTTATCAACTCGTCCGAACCGTTTCCTGCGGTGCATTTTTCGGGAGAAATGCCGTAAAAATCGGCAAAGCCCTTTGTTACAAGCTCCGCTGCGGAATCGGGATAGCGGTTGAAGTCGATATTGCGGACAGCATCGGCAATAACATCGCCCAGATTGTCCCCGATATTGAAGCATGACTCATTTGCGTCAAGTCTGACTGCATAATTTTCGTTTATGGGAGAATAAGGCTCAATGCCCTTAAGCTTTTTGTTAAGCTCGTATGCCATTTAAAACAATCCTTTCAGAATTACTTGTCAAATCTAATCTTAATGGCATGAGCATGGGCGGTAAGACCTTCCTTTTCAGCGATGCAAACAATATCGTCCTTTGCATCAAGAAGAGCCTGCTCAGTATAGTAAATGAACTGAGAACGCTTTACAAAGCTGTTTACGGACAAAGGCGAGAAAAATCTTGCAGTTCCGCTGGTTGGAAGAACGTGGTTGGGGCCTGCAAAATAGTCGCCGAGAGGCTCGGGGCTGTAGCGGCCCATAAATACGGAGCCTACATTGTCAAGCTTTCCAAGGTATCTCATAGGATCCTCTACCTGAATTTCAAGGTGCTCTGGAGCAAGGGCGTTTGCCAGCTCAAGTGCGCAGTCAACGCAGTCGGTAACGATTATTGCGCCGTAGTTGTCGATGGAAGAACGGATAATATCCTTTCTTTCAAGGGACTGCATCTGCCTTTCAAGCTCAGCGGAGGTCTCGTCAGCTATCTTTTCGCTGGTTGTGATAAGGATTGCGGAAGCAAGCTTATCATGCTCAGCCTGAGACATAAGGTCGGCAGCAAGGAACTTGGGGTCAGCGGATTCATCAGCAACTATAAGTATCTCGCTGGGGCCTGCAATCATATCAATATCGACCTTGCCGTAAAGAAGCTTCTTTGCGGTGGCAACAAAAATGTTGCCGGGGCCTACTATCTTGTCAACTCTGGGAATAGTCTCTGTGCCGTATGCAAGAGCAGCAATAGCCTGCGCTCCGCCGCACATGAACACCCTGTCAACGCCTACAACAGCAGCCGCAGCAAGGATATCGGGATTGGGCTTGCCGTCCTTGCCTGGAGGTGTTACCATGATTATCTCCTTAACGCCTGCGATCTTTGCGGGAATAGCATTCATAAGAACGGAGGAGGGATATGCTGCTGTGCCACCCGGAACGTAGAGACCTACTCTCTCCAGACCTCTTACACGCTGACCAAGAATGCAGCCGTTGGACTTTGCATCAATGAAGCTCTGCTCCTTCTGTCTGTGGTGGAACTCAGCAATGTTCTCCATTGCGTCCAGAAGCGCATTTACGAAATCCTCGTCTGCTTCGTCAAGTGCATCGTGGATAACATCAAGGGGAACTTCATAATATTCGGGGAGCTTGCCGTCAAACTTCAGGGTATATTCGTTTACAGCCTTGTCTCCGTTTTCCTTAACATTGTCGATGATGTCCGAAACTATTTCGGATATCTTCTTGTCGGTCTCGCCGTTGCGCTTTTCAACTTCCTTTAAGAAAGCGACTTCGGAAGTACCGTCTGCAATAATTTTTCTTATCATGACAAAACTCCTTATCAGATGTTGGCTTCAATAGCCGATATAAGCTTTTCTATCTCATTCTTGCGCAGCTTCAGGCTTACCATATTGGCAATAAGGCGTGCGGAAATGGGACAGATATATTCATATACCTCAAGGCCGTTTTCCTTGAGAGTTGTTCCTGTTTCAACGATATCAACGATAGCGTGGGAAAGTCCCAGCAGAGGCGCCAGTTCAACGCTTCCCTCTATCTTAACGATATCAACGTCCATATTCTTCTTTTCAAAGAATGTTCTTGCAACGTTGGGGTACTTTGTGGCGATAGTTCTTACGTGAGTACCCTCATAGAAGTTCTCGCCTTTTTTGCCTGCAAGAGCAAAGCGGCACTTGCCGAAGCCAAGGTCGGAAAGCTCAAAGAACTTGCCGCTCATTTCTATGATAGTATCCTTGCCTACAACGCCAAGGTCGCACACGCCGTTTTCAACGTAGGTAATAACGTCCGCTGCCTTTGCAAGGACAACTTCGATATCGTCTCCCACGGGGAGAATGAGCTTTCTGCCCTTTTCATGGACAGCTGTGCAGTCGTAGCCAAGCTTTTCAAGCAGTGCTACGGTATCCTTTTCCAGTCTGCCCTTTGTGAGAGCTATTCTCAGGGGTCTTGATATATTGCTGTTCATATCTGAAGTTCTCCTTTATTACAGTTTCTCGGAAGTAATGGTATCGGAAACGATGTCTATTCTTCCGATCTTCTTCTTTGCGGCATAGGCACGTACTTCTTCAATAATATCAAACACAGCTGTCTCAGCGGTAAGGCCTTCGGAAATAAGCTTGCTGCAATGTACAGCCGCATCGGTCTCATGACCGTCTGTGCCGAATACAATAACGTCAACAGGCTTGGGACGGAAGTCTATCTTCTTCATCTCAGCCCTTGCAACTGCGTCAACATTTACTGCAAAGCCTGCGGCGGGAACATCGTAACCGAACTCGGAAAGGAGCTTGTCGTATCTTCCGCCTGAAAGAACAGCGTCTCCGCAGCCCTCGATATAGCCCTTTATAACAGTACCTGTGTAGTAGTCCATACGGTTTACAAGACCAAGATCAATGGTTATCATGCCCTTGTAGCCAAGAGCGTTGGCTCTCTCATAGGTCTCTTTCAGTTCGGCGAGGACCGCATCTGCCTGTGGGTCGGAATAAAGCTTTGCAGCCTCTTCAAATACCTCTTCGCCGCCGAAAAGTCTGGGCAGCTGCTTGAGCGCCCTTGCAGCCTCGCTGTCCCCTACTGTATCAAGGAGATCGTTCAGAGCGGGATAGTTCTTTACCTCGATAAGGCTTCTGATATTCTCGGCAGTATCGCTGTCGCAGTCAAGCTTTTCTATCATTGCCTTGAAAAATCCGATATGACCAAGCTCCAGGCGGAAGCCCTCTGTCTGGAATGAGGAAAGCACCTCAAGAGCATTTGAAAGTATCTCAAGCTCTGCACGCTTTGAAGCGGAGCCGATAAGCTCGATACCTGTCTGGCGGATCTCATCGCTTCTTCCTCTCATGCTGGGCTTGCTGCGGTAAACGCTCTGACTGTAGCACAATCTGATAGGAAGCTCCTGCTCTCTCAGACGTGTAGCGGTCATACGTGCGATAGGCATTGTGGAATCGGGACGAACTACCATAAGTCTCAGCTTGTTATCCACCAGCTTGTACATACTTTCCTGAGGAAAATATCTTGACTTCATGTTGAAAACATCGTAAAATTCCAGTCCCGGAGTGATTACTTCGGAATAGCCCTTTGCCTTGAAGCTGTTCTGGAGCCTTGTTTCCACTGCACGGACAGCAGCGCAGTCCTCAAAAAGCAGGTCCCTTGTTCCCTCGGGGGTGATCAAATCAAATCTTTTCATAACTATCTCCCAAATTTTATTACATTAAAGTGATACCATATTACCGAATTATCATACTACTATAATAACACAATAATCGTATCTTGTCAAGGCTTGCCGATAAATTAGGCAATATGACCCTTGATAATCAAAAAATCCCTGTTAAGCTTGTTTATATCAACGGAACCGTCATCTCTGACAGAGCTTGCTTCAACGGTAAAGTCGCCGCTGTAGCCCATTTTCCTCTCAAATGCGAAAAATCTTTCAAAATCTACATGACCCCCGCCGAAATGCAGCGTACGCAGGTCTGACCAGTCCTTTACTCCCCCACCATAGTCGTTGATGTGCAGGTGACGGATATTGTCAGTCCAGAGCTTTTCATCATACACCTTGTCAAGCTCGCCGTGAAACTCAGCCATTTTCGTATCAAAGGTAAACGGTATATGGGGATATTCCTCCGCCAACTCTTTAAGATGAGCCGCAGGAGTGGATTGATTGCAGACAACATTTTCAACGGTAAGCGTCAGTCCATGCTCCGCAGCCATATCCGCAAGCCTGCCGTAAGCTCTAAGGTTTGCACCGAAATTGCTGTCGGACACAAGCCCGTTCCACAGATGAAGCACCAGCAGCTTTGCGCCCACCCTTTCGGCAGCCTTGCAGTTCATCTCAAACCGCTCATATGCCAGATCATCTTCGGCAGCGATAAGCTCGCCTATGCTTTTTTCGCAGTGGACGGCGGGGATATCAAGCCCCATCGCCTTTACATCATCGGCAATACTATCAAGCTTATCATACCACGAATCATAGAGCATAAACTCAAATCCGTCGCAGTGGAGCTGCTCCGCAAAGCCTGCCAGAAGCCTGTGATCTCTGCCGTTTTTTCTTGTTATAAGCGCTCCCGTGGAGCATAATACCTTGTGCATATCTCACCTCAGAAAAGACTTATCTGGTCGGACTTAGGCAGATCGCCCATGGCTCCGATAGACTCCAGCTTCTCGATAACGGACTTTGAAACTCCGCTGCGCTCCTGAAGCTCATCAATAGAAATGAAATTTCCCTGCTGAACCGTGTCATAAAGCGCCTTTGCCGCATTTTCACCAACGCCGTCCGCAGCCGCAAAGGGCATACGTATCTTTCCGTCCTCCACCTTGTATTTTGTGGCGTGGGACTTAAAAATATCAATGGGCAGGAAGTCGTAGCCTCTTGCCATCATCTCGTTGGTGAGCAGCAGCATATCATATGTGCCCGAATCCTTGGCAGTCTTGTCATTTCCCTTTGCCTTTATCTCGTTCATCTTGAACTTGACGGCTTCTCTGCCCTGCATAGCAGTTTCGGCATCGAAATCTTCGCCACGAACTGTAAATATGGTAGCGTAAAATTCCAGCGGATAATAGACCTTGTACCACGCAAGCTTGTTGGCTGCAATAACATAAGCCGCCGCATGGGCTTTCGGGAACATATATTTTATTTTCAGACAGCTGTCAATGTACCACTCCGGAACATCGTGGTCACGCATAGTCTGCTTCATCTCCTCGGTGAGGAGCTTTGGAGCCTTACCCTTACGGGTTATCTCCATTATCTTAAAGGAAAGGTTGGGATCAACGCCGTGATAGATAAGATATGTCATGATACCGTCACGGCAGCCGATAACGTCCGAAATTGTGCATATGCCGTTTTTGATAAGGTCCTGCGCATTGCCCAGCCATACGTCCGTACCGTGGGAAAGTCCCGAGATCTGGAGCAGGTCGGAGAATTTTGTGGGCTTTGCATCAAGAAGCATCTGCATGGCAAATCCCGTACCCATCTCAGGGATAGCAAGGGTTCCTGTCTGCCAGCCGATATCCTCAGCGGTAACGCCCAGTGCTGCGGGTGACTGATAAAGGCTCATTACCTTTTCGTCCGCAGGGAAAATATCCTTTGTCATAACACCTGTCATGTCTTCAAGATGCTTGTAAAGTGTGGGCACATCGTGTCCAAGCTCGTCAAGCTTCAGGATAGTATCATGGAGTGAATGGAAGTCGAAGTGGGTTGTGACGAAGTTGGACTTTGGGTCTTCCGCAGGGTGCTGAACGGCGGTAAAGTCGTAAACCTCATAATCAGAGGGAACAACGACCATTCCTCCGGGGTGCTGACCTGTGGTTCTCTTAACGCCAGTGCAGCCCAGTGTGAGCCTGTTTTCCTCAGCCTTTGAAACGTGCTTGCCAACGGCTTCAAGATAATGCTTTACGTAACCGTATGCGGTCTTTTCAGCAACCGAACCTGTGGTTCCCGCCTTGAACACGTTCTCGCTTCCGAAAAGTGTCTCGGTGTATTTATGAGCGGAGGTCTGATACTCGCCCGAGAAGTTAAGGTCGATATCAGGCGCCTTGTCTCCGTTAAATCCAAGGAACGTTTCAAAGGGGATATCGTGACCTTCTCTTATGTATTCAGTGCCGCACTTGGGGCACTTTTTAGGCGGCAGGTCATAGCCCGAGCCGACCGAACCGTCGGTTATGAACTCGCTGTTTTTGCAGTTGGGGCAAAGATAGTGGGGCGGCAGAGAGTTAACCTCCGAGATACCTGACATATTTGCAACGAATGATGAACCTACAGATCCACGGGAACCTACCTGATAGCCATGCTCATTGGAGTTTGCAACAAGCTTCTGGGCGATCATGTACAGAACCGCAAATCCGTTTTTAATAATGGAGCTCAGCTCCTTGTCAAGACGCTTCTGAACGATGTCTGGCAGCGGGTCGCCGTAAGTCTCCTTAGCTCTTTGCCATGTGATTCGGGGAAGCTCCTCCTCGGCATTATCCATGCTTGGGGTGAATGTTCCCGGCGGAATGGGTCTGATATCCGGATCGACCATATCCGCTATCTTGTTTGTATTGGTAACAACGACCTCGTAAGCCTTTTCCTTGCCAAGATAGGAAAATTCCTCCAGCATTTCATCAGTCGTCCTGAGATACAGCGGCGGCTGATATTCGGCATCGGCAAACTTGTCGTACATAAGTATCTTTCTGAATATAGAGTCCGCAGGATCCATAAAATGAACGTCGCAGGTGGCAACAACGGGTATGTTCAGCGCCTCACCCAGCTTAACGATCGTTTTGTTGAACTCCTGCAGATCCTCAACGGTGTTGATGTTCTCGTAATCCTCATCACGGATAAGGAACTGGTTGTTGAGGGCAGGCTGTATCTCCAGATAATCGTAAAATGAAGCTATCTCGCAGAGAACGTCCCATGGTCTGCCGTCACGGACAGCAGTGAAAAGCTCGCCCGACTCGCAGGCGCTTCCCACGATGAGACCCTCACGGTACGTGAGCAGCTCGGACATGGGTATTCTCGGCCGCCTGTGGTAATGGTTCAGGTGGCTGAACGAAACCAGCTTGTACAGATTTTTAAGTCCCGCATTGTTGCGCACAAGTATTATCTGATGATAAGTTCTCAGCAGCCTTGGGTCAACGTTCTTGGTAACGCTGTTTATCTCGCTGATGTTCACACAGCCGTGCTCGGTGATAAGACGTGTGGCAAGCTTGATGAAAATGCGTCCCAGCATTTTTGCGTCCTCAAAAGCACGGTGATGGTCAAACTCGCCAAGTCCAAGATGCTTTGCCACAACATCAAGCTTGTGCTTTTTAAGCTCAGGCAGCATACTGCGGCACATTACCACCGTATCAATAGTGGAAAAATGGAACTCAATGCCGTGACGGAGACATTCCGCACGGATAAAGGACGTATCAAAGCCCGCATTGTGGGCAATAAGCACGGGATTTTCACCGCAGTATTCAATGAATTTTTCCAACGCTTCCTTCTCGGAGGGCGCACCCTTGACCATTTCGCCCGTGATACCCGTAAGCTTTGTTATCCTCTCGGGGATAGGACGCTCGGGGTCGGCAAAGCTGGAAAATGTGTCGCATAGCTCCAGGTCACGGAGCCTTACTGCACCGTACTCGATGATTCTCTCGCCTGTAGCTGAAAAGCCCGTTGTCTCCAGGTCGAATACAATAAGCTCGCCCTTGATGGGAACGTCCTTATAGACCTTGACAGCCTCAACGGTATCATCAACGGAATAGGCTTCGCAGCCGTATATTATCTTAAACTCTCCGCCGCCTTTTCTTATATCATCGCAGGCAGCCACCGCATCGGGAAATGCCTGAAGTCCACCGTGGTCAGTGATGGCAATAGCCTTATGTCCCCACGAATATGCACGCTTGATAAGCTTGTCCGCTGGGGTTATCGCATCCATCTGGGACATATTGGTGTGCATATGAAGCTCAACACGCTTTTCCTCGCAGGTATCAGTTCTTTCAAGCTTTTTCACCAGCATGATATCATTGGCACGCATGATAAATTCGTTGTCAAATGTATCAAAATCCGCCTTGCCCCTGATAACAACAGTGCAGCCCTTTTTGAGCTTTGAAAGAACATTTTCGCTGTCCTTGTCGGCAAAATCCTTTATAGAGATAGAACCTGTGTAGTCGGTAAGGCTAACTGTGGTTATGCGCTTTTCCTCGCCCTTTTTGTTCTTTATCTCCTTTTCGGCATAGTCAAAAACATCGCCCCAGATAACAATTCCGTTTCTGGCTTCATTTATATCGCCGATGTTGGTAACGCTGTCGGCATAAATGCGCTTTCCCTTGACTATCTCAGCGCCGTCGCTCATTACGGGGATATCCTTGAAATCAACGGTGACTGTCTGAGGAGCCTCTTCCACATATGCGGGACGTGCAGGAATGTCAGGGTCGGGAATGGGCAGAGAATCGGAATAGACCTGCTTCATCATCTGCTCATAATGGTAGTCATTATCCTGCTCTGTCTGCTTTTCGATAAGCTTTACGGTAAGTTTTACGGAAAATTCCTCATTCAGCAGCTTTGCAAGAGCATTTTCAAAGCCAGCCCTTGACAAAAGCTCCGCACCGCCTCTTTTAAGCTCGATATGTACGGTATTGTTGTCGATATAATAAAACGCACCGTTAAGATGACCGTTTATCACTGCCATATCCTGCTTTAAACGCTTGACAGCCTCGCCCGTGTATTTTGCGTCCAGCATATCGGGAGTATATCTGCACTTTACACGCAGATAGTCCAACCCCACAGCCTTTGCCGCCGCACGCTCGAACTCGTCAAGGTTATCAAACCTTTGCAGCTGTGTAAACTTTGCAAACAGAACCATCTGCTTGCCGTCCTTGCTGTGGCATATTTTCAGCAGCTCTCCCCTGCCTACGGGGTTGGGAATATTATCGGTATATTCGGAAAAAAGCTCTTTTATCAGCAATTTCTGTTTTCCTCCCGCAGCTTGTCTATCTCAGACAAAAGCTCTTTCAAAACGTCCTCTTCCTTTACTTTTCTGAGAAGCCTGCCCTTTCGGAAAATAACGGCACAGCCGTCACCGCCCGCAATGCCGATATCAGCCTCGGCAGCTTCTCCGGGACCGTTGACAGCGCAGCCCATGACTGCAACCGTGATATCCTCGGGGATATCCTTTACCGCAGCTTCAACGCTCTTGGCAAGCCCTACAATATCTATCCTTGTGCGTCCGCAGGTGGGACATGACACAAGCTTTACTCCGTGACCCAGACCGATTGCTTTGAGAATATCCTTTGCGGCTGCCACCTCGGTAACAGGGTCATCGGTGAGGGAAACACGGATAGTCTCGCCTATGCCGTCGCAAAGGAGCGAACCAATTCCAACAGCCGACTTGATAAGTCCCATATGAGCCGTGCCTGCCTCGGTAACACCAAGGTGCAGAGGATATTCTGTCTGCTCTGCCGCAAGGCGGTATGCGGCTATCATAGTCTTAACGTCGGAGGATTTTATGGAAATTACGATATCATTGAAATCGCACTGCTCCAGCAGCCTTGCGTGACCTATAGCGCTTTTGACAAGAGCCTCGGCGCAGGGGCCGCCGTACTCGGCAAGAATATCCTTTTCAAGGGAGCCTGAGTTAACGCCTATCCTTATGGGGATATTTCTTGCACGGCAGGCATCGGCAACAGCCTTTACCCTGTCCATTCCGCCGATATTTCCGGGGTTTATGCGTATCTTATCCACGCCTGCTGCGGCACATTCCAGCGCCACCTTATAATCGAAATGGATATCCGCAACCAGAGGCACGGATATCCTGTTCTTTATGGCTTCAATGAGCCGTACATCTTTAAGCGATGGCACGGACACACGAATTATCTCACAGCCTGCCTCTTCAAGTGCCATTGCCTGACGGACATTGCCCTCCACGTCATCAGCAATAACATTGAGCATGGACTGGATATATATTTTCTTACCGTCAAAGATAAGGTTTCCGACTTTTACGGGGTGGAGCTTTCTCATTTTGCATTCTCCTTTGATTTGCGGTATCTTTCAGCACAAGGCTACTTTATGATATTCTTCACATCATTGAATGTAACAAAGAGCATAAGCAGCATAAGCAGTGCAAAGCCCGCAAAATGTATCATACCCTCTGTTTCGGGCTTCATGGGCTTTTTGCGCATCGCTTCGATGATAAGGAAAACCAGTCTGCCGCCGTCAAGAGCAGGCAGGGGCAGGAGGTTGAAAATTCCCACGTTTACCGAAATAAGCATAGCTATTTCAAGCAGAAATCCTATATCAAAGCCTGATTCCTGAGCGCTTTCCGAGATAACCGTAACTATTCCCACAGGGCCCTGAAGATTGTTAAGACCGTATTTGCCTGTGATAAGGTCTTTCAGTGAAAGGAGCACAAGGCGTGAATAGTAACAGAACTTGTTTCCCGCCTGAGGAAGAAGATCAGCTGCTCCAAGCTTCTTGGCATATACCTTGAAATCATAGTTGAGCACACGCTCGCCTGTTTCTTCATCAACAGTGAGCTGGAATTTTACACCGTTCAGATCAAGCTTCCGGCCGTCACGCACTACCACAAAATCAAGTACGCCGTCCTCGTCATTTCTGAGCTGATAGATGATGTCATTTGCAGTGAAGATATGCAGTCCGTTGACCTTTACTATCCTGTCGCCCACCTGCATACCCGCTGCCTGACAGCCCGAACCGTCGGATATCTCGGCAACGATATTTGTGGTGTATTGCTGTGCCACCAGAAGTGTCACTATGGAAATAAGAAAACCGAGTATCAGGTTCATTATGGCACCTGCTGCGATAACTGCCATTCTGCGCCACACAGACTTATTTCGGAAGCTGTTCTCGCTGACAGCTTCCTCGTCCTCGTCCATGGAGCAATAACCGCCAAGGGGCAGGATACGAATGGTAAAAAGCGTGTTTTTACCCTGCTTTTTGAATATCGCAGGGCCCATTCCTATGGCAAATTCCTTTACGTCTATCCCACATTTTCTCGCAACGATAAAGTGACCGAACTCATGTACCACCACGATCACGCAGAAAATAAGGATCGCACAGATGATAGAAATAACTGTACTCATTAGCTCCTCCGAAAATCAGCAGATGTGATATCTGCTGTCAATAAACGCTCTTGCAGCCTTATCTGCTTCAAGAACCGTGTCAACGCTGTCGGCGCACTTTACGGGTATCTCATCAAGTGCGGCGCATACTCCCCTGCCTATATCGTTAAAGCCTATCTTTTTGTCAAGGAAAAGCTCAACTGCACGCTCGTTGGCACCGTTCACGATGCTTCCCGCCGTTCCGCCTGTTTCGGCAGCCCTGACAGCCGCAGCAAGGCAGGGAAAAGCCTCCATATCAGGCTTTTCAAAGGTAAGTCTGCCATAATCGGTGAGGGAAAGCTTACCCGATGCCGAGGGCATACGCTCGGGATATGTAAGAGCCAGCTGTATCGGTATCTTCATATCGGGAACGCCAAGCTGAGCAATGACCGCATTATCCGCCAGAACTATCGCCGAATGGACAACGCTCTGCCTGTGGACAACTATCTCCACATCAGAGGGCTTGACGTGAAAAAGATGACACGCCTCCATAAGCTCCAGCCCCTTGTTCATAAGTGTGGCACTGTCAACGGTTATCTTTCTGCCCATTGACCAGTTGGGGTGCTTGAGCGCCTGCTCGATAGTCACATTTTCCAGCTCTTCAAAGGTCTTTCCGAAGAAAGGCCCTCCCGAAGCGGTAAGGATTATCCCTTTGAGCTGCTTTGAAACGTCACCCTTTATGCCCATTATGCACTGAAAAATTGCGCTGTGCTCGCTGTCAACGGGAAGTATCTGCCTGCCAAGGTCGGCAGCCAGCTTCATAACGATATCTCCGCCTGCAACAAGAGTTTCCTTGTTGGCAAGAGCAACGTCCAATCCGCTTTCAAGAGCGGCAATAGTAGGCTTTAATCCGACCATTCCCACAACGGAATTGAAAGTGATATCCGCAGTATCGTCCGACGCAAGGGCGCACAGTCCCTCCATACCCGTAAGTATCTCGGTGCCTGTTCCGAAAAGCTCATTTTTTAAAGGCTTGACATATTCCTCATCAAAGATGCAGACCCTTTTCATGCCGAACTCTTTTGCCTGCTCGGCAAGTCTTTTATAGTTGCTTTTCAGAGCAGCGGAATGTATGCCGATGCCGTGGAGCCTGCATACCTCGGCAGTCTGAGTGCCGATAGAGCCGCCCGATCCCAGCAGATTTATCTTCTTCATAAAAACGTCTCCAAAAAAATCAAGGTGCTGCCCTGCTCCGAATTTATCCGAGCTCGAAACAGCACCGTTATTTCACATCATCAGCTAACGCTGGAAACAAATATATTCTGACCGAATGCGTTGAAAACCAGCATGATATAAGGAAGCACAAAATAAACGCTGTCAAAGCGGTCAACTATTCCGCCGTGACCGGGAAGTATCTTGCCGTAATCCTTGATACCGTACTCTCTTTTGAGAAGTGAAGCTGAAAGGTCGCCCACCATGCTGATGGGAGTTGCTATCATCATTACAACGGAAAGCAGCAGGTAATTTACCTCAAAATCAATTCCGTTCAGGTGCATAACATACTTATAGCCCATTGCGTAAAGAATGAAAACAATGACAGTTACCACAAGTCCGCCTACTGCACCCTCGACTGTTTTCTTGGGAGAGATATCGGGGCAGAGCTTGTGCTTGCCGAAGAATGTACCTACAAAATATGCACCGCCGTCAGGTATCCACGCAGCCATAAGAGCCATTATAACATAGGATATGCCGTGAACGCTGCTCATATTCTTCAGAGATACAAGGCAGGTAACGGAAAGTGTGATAAGGCAGGTGGTGGTCACCATCACAGCCAGCTTGTCAAAGGGCAGGCGCTTGTGATCGGCAACATATCCCGCAAACATCAGGAACACGATAACAGAAGCTGCAAGCAGTCTCCAGATATCGCCGATAAAATCAAACCATGTAAGCAATGGTATCGTCACAGCAAAGGCAATGCACATTGCAAAATGGCCCGGATACTTATTCACACCGCAGCCGCAGGCATGGAGAATCTCATACACGGACATTCCCGCTATTGCCGCTACAACAATGGGATAAAGCACGGTATTGCTGAGTATCATTACGATTATGCCAATAGTAATACCGATTATAGCAGTTATGATTCTTGTTTTCACGGTCAAACACCTCCGAAGCGCCTGCTTCTTGAAGCGTATGCTTCAAGAGCCTTATCCAGCTCTTTTTCATTGAAATCAGGCCATAAAACATCTGTAGAATACAGCTCGGCATACGCCGCCTGCCACAAAAGGAAATTGGAAAGCCTCAGCTCGCCGCTGGTGCGTATGATAAGGTCGGCATCGGGTGCTGAACCTGTGTAAAGCATTCCCGAAAAAAGCTTCTCGTCAATATCGGAGGGCTTAATGTCCCCATCGGCAGCAGCTTCCGCCAGTCGCCTTGCCGCATAAACAATATCATCTCTGCCGCCGTAGTTCATCGCAAACATGATCGTCATAGAGTCATAGCCCGCAGAATTTTGCTCCAGCTTTATCATGCGCTCCCTGAGCTTTTCGGGGAACGGCTCCTTGCTGCCGAGAAACATTATCCTTGCTTTTTTGCCCGTAAACCGGTCAGCCTCGTCAAGATAATCGTAAAAAAGGCGCATAAGAGCATCTACCTCTTCCTTGGGGCGCTTCCAGTTTTCGGTGGAAAACGCAAAGAAAGTGGCATACTTTATTCCCCTGTTTCGGCAGGCGTCCATTATCTTGCGGAGATTATCGGCTCCCGCCTTATGACCCGCAGGACGTGGAAGGCCACGCTTAGCAGCCCATCTTCCGTTGCCGTCCATTATAAAACCCACATGAGCAGGAACATTTGCAGTGTTTTTAGAAAGATCAGATGCGCTTATAACTACACAACCTCTCTGTAAATCAAATATAGCCGCAGATCAGACGGTCATGATCTCCTTTTCCTTGTCAGCAACAACTGCGTCGATATCATCAACAGCCTTGTCAGTTACCTTCTGGAGATCCTTTTCGATAGACTTCATGTCGTCCTCGGTGATCTCGGAATTCTTCTTCATAGCCTTGAGCTTGTCAAGAGCATCTCTTCTTGCATTTCTTACAGTTACCTTAGCCTCTTCGCCGTCAGCCTTTACCTTCTTTACAAGCTCCTTACGGCGCTCCTCAGTGGGCTGAGGGAATGCAAGACGGAGTACCTTGCCGTCATTTGTGGGAGTGATTCCGATATCGGAAGCAAGGATAGCTTTTTCAATATTCTTGAGAGCAGACATATCCCAGGGCTGGATAACCAGAACTCTTGCCTCGGAAACGCTGATTGCAGCCATTGCGTTGATAGCTGTGGGAGTGCCGTAGTAATCTACCTGGATCCTGTCGAGAACAGCAGGGTTAGCTCTTCCTGCTCTTACTGTGGTAAGCTCTCTTTCAAGGGCTGCGAGGCACTTGCTCATTTTCTCCTGGGCTGTTTTAACTGTTTCGTGCATATTGATCTTTTCCTTTCAAAGTATATTTATCACGTATTATTGCTTATTCGGGAACTACGAGTGTTCCGACATTCTTGCCCATGCAGGCATCATAGATATTTTCGGGACGGTTGAGGTCAAAAACAAGAATGGGAAGATTATTGTCCTTGCACATGGAAGCAGCGGTGCTGTCCATTACCGCAAGATTTTTGAGAAGTATCTCGTTGAATGTGAGCTTATCGTACTTGACAGCGTCATCATACTTGTTGGGGTCCTTATCGTAAACGCCATCTACCATTGTAGCCTTGAGGACGATATCCGCCTCGATTTCGGCAGCTCTCAGAGTTGAAGCGGTATCTGTGGAGAAGAATGGATTTCCCGTTCCGCAGCCGAAGATAACGACTCTTCCCTTTTCAAAATGTCTTACAGCCTTGTTTCTTATGTAAGGCTCTGCGACCTGAGGCATTGAGATAGCAGTCTGAACACGTACATCAAGTCCCATGGATTCCAGCACATCAGCAACAGCAAGTGCATTCATTGTGGTCGCAAGCATTCCGATATGGTCTGCACGGGTCCTGTCCATAGCGCCGCTGGAACGGCCTCTCCAGAAGTTTCCGCCGCCTACAACGATACCCATCTGAACGCCTGCATCGGCGCACTTCTTTATGCTTGCGCATATGGGCGTGATAACGCTGTAGTCAAGACCTGTCTTCTTATCTCCCGCAAGGGCTTCTCCGCTGAGCTTGAGAAGAACTCGCTTATATTTGATCTCATCGGGCATAATTCAAACATCCTTTCCCTCTATCATACATTTTCAATTATCTATTTTACACTATTTTGCTTATAATGTAAAGAGTTTTTTGTAAAAACCTGTCACAGAGAGAAATTATTTTACATAATTATCAAAAATATTTTCGCAGGCTGCGTTGTCGGCTGTAACAACATACATATAATAACCGCCGCTGTACTTTGAAAAATAATTCTCCAGCTTGTCATACTCATCGGGATTGTAACCCTCGAAATCCTTTTCTCTTGCAGTAATGCGCTTTTCAACCGCAGCTTCAAGAGCCGCTTCGTCGATATCGGAAGCATCTATAACGAATATCTCATCCGCAAATCCGCCTGAGCCGCAGATGGACATTGCAAAGTCGCAGCCCTCGGGGATTTCAAAATCAAGATACATATGAACACGGTCAGCGCCGATATCAGCCATGGAGGGCAGCTCTACAGTGTTTTCTATCTCAGCAACGATATCCGCACAGGTAAAAGCTTCCTTGGTCTCGGAGGTCTCAGTTGTTTCCTCAGTCTCGCTGACGGTAGTTTCCTCGGAGGAAGCCGCTTCTGTTTCGCTCACAGTCTCGGAAACGGACTCAGTGACGCTTTCGGTCTCCGACTGAGCGGAAGTATCTGCAGGAGCCTCGTTTTCTGCCCCGCAGGCTGTCATCATAACAGCACATAAAGCCGCCGCAGCGGCAAGACAATATTTCTTCATATCTACTATCACCTTTCAGAAAGACCTGCTGTTACAGACCTTTTCATATTTTTCTTATTCTCCGCTGTAAACGTGTGTACGAAGATATTCAAGCATAGTCCTGTAGGTAGGCTTCTTGAAATGCACACCGTCCGCCTCGGCGTCCTCCTCGGGAAATCTTCCGTCGGGACCTTTGAGTGCCGTGTTAAGGTCAACATAGTAAACACAGCGGTTGTTTGCAAATTTAAGCAGATCGGCATTGAAGCTGTCGATATCCGAATTAAGGATAGGATTATCCTCGTCAGTTTCCCTCTCCCCTGTTACGGGCGGAACGGAAATGACATAGATATCCGTATTTTCCCTGTTGATGCTGTCAATAAAATCGCCGTAATATGACAAAAGCTGCTCATCGGTATAGGTTCCCAGCATATTAAGTCCCAGCAGGATATAAACATGCCGGGGAGAAGCGGCATTAACCTTATCGGCTGCAAGGATCTCGCTTCCGTCTGCATTTGTAAGAGGTGTAGTGCCTATACTGACAACGCTCATTCCGATGCCTGCAGCGATCTGTTCCTCGGAGATAAAGCCGTATGTGCCAAGTCCCACCATAAGGGAGTCTCCCACAAACATACAGTCATCAAAGTAGCTTTCATCTACCTCTGCACTTTCGGCAATGGGGTTAATGTCGGCAGTAGATGTTCTTTCGCTCACCGCCTCCGTTTCTGTTTCTGTTTCTGTTTCTGTTTCCGAAACGGTCTGTGAAACGGTAAAAGCCGTCACCTGAGATGCGCTGCCGTCAGCTTGGGGCTTATCATCGGCAGGCGAGCCGCTTTTCATATAAAGAGCAAAGCACGCAGCGAAGCTTGCTGCGGCAAATAATATTACAAAAGAAATACGGAATTTGATGCCGTTTTCCTTCTTTTTGCGGTCATAGTATGAGGACAAATCAATTCCATCCTTCCGAGTCTGAACCAAGTTTCATTATGCCTGTAAGACAACTAAAAATATTATACTACAAGCTCATACAAAAATCAACAGCCCACATAATTAAAATTCTATGAACGTAGATACTTGCAGCTATGTACAGGAAACACATTTATTCAGTGTGTTCCCTGTAAAGTCTTATCCCGCCGCACTTTTGGCACATTCAAGCATGGTGTCGGCAAAAATGCCATATCCCCTTGTAGGGTCACGGACAAGCACATGAGTGACCGCTCCCACAAGTTTGCCGTTCTGGATAATGGGACTGCCGCTCATTCCCTGAACTATGCCGCCCGCTTTATCCAGCAGCCGTTCATCGGTCACATGAATGACCATATTCCTGCAGTCGGTGGAATTGCCCATATCTATCTTTTCAATCTCGACCGAATAGCACTCAGGCTCGCAGCCACTGATGGTGGCATATATCTCAGCCGCACCTGCCTGCACTTCCTGCCGCATTGCCACGGGAACTGCACTTTTAAGTGTGGGACTGCTGCCCATTTTGCCGTAAACACCGCATTCGCTGTTTACAAGCAGGCTTCCGCTGGCTTTGTCGGAGGTGAACATTCCGATAAGCTCTCCCGGAGCGCCTGCCGTGCTTTTTTTCACGCCGCTGATATATACGTCAGCCGCTTCACCGCAGGACATGGTAAGCATCTCTCCCGTGTCCGTATCGCAGACAGGGTGGCCAAGACCTGCAAATATCCCTGTGGAGGGGTCATAAAAAGTCACCGTGCCTATGCCTGCGGAGCTGTCTCGCACCCACATTCCCGCACGGTAGCTGTCGTCCGAAGCCGCTTTGCTCGGTTTGAGAAAGACCACTCTGTGCTCACCGCTGCGTATCAGCTCCACACCAAGGGTCTTGCCGCCGCTTTCCTCGATAATGCGGCTCACGTCCTTATTGCCCGAAACAGGCTTGCCCGAAATGCTGACGATAACATCGCCCTCGTCAATGCCTGCTTCTCTTGCAGGCGATATGATACCGTCACCAGTGTCAAAGCCCGTAAGCTCCACTACCAGAACTCCCTCGGTCATAAGCTTTATGCCAAATGGCGTTCCGCAGGGAATTACCACAGGCTCTGCCACCTCGGTGACATTTACATTCTTTATGGGAAATACGCCGAAAAGGGTCAGCTGCTCAGTGCGGGAAGCCAGCGCCCCAGACATTGCCGCCGCATTCTGCGGGCACTGCACATAAAAGGAATAATTTTCGGGAATAATACTCTCTGAACGAACTGCTATATGCTCGCCCAGCTTCAGATTTTCTCCGCCCGTAACAAGATAATTATCGGGGAGAGAAACGTTATAATAAAGGATACCGCCCGTAAGTGCCGCAAGGGCGGCACACGCCGCACCACGGAGCAGTTTAAGTGCTGATACCATATCTTCATCCTCTCCGCAGCTCTCCGCCGCATCTTTTACCGATCTGCGATAAAGCCGAGTAAACAGCATCTTATTGAAAGCCTGTACAGCTTTTATCGTTCATCGGCACGAACTTCCTGCCGCAAGGTGCCGACCGCAGCACACAGCACAACAGAGTGCATTCTTTGTCGGAACTTACCCTTACTGTTTTAATATTTGCACCGCACTTCAAAATATAAGAGTTTTATATTCTGTAATTTTACCCCCATTCTTTTAAAAATCAAGTCGGATTTAGCATTAAATGTACATATGTCCATTTCTGCATTTTATTGGTCATTTGTCACTCACCTGCAAATTTTTATTATCGGGTCAAAAATCGCTTGCATAGGCGCAAAAAATGTGATATAATGTTATATTAGCAGTGCTGTGATGATACAGCGGTTTTATTTTACAGGAAAGAACGGTATTTTTTATGGAAATTTTCAGAAAGATAATCCTGGGGCTGAGCTGCGCCGCATTTGCGGTATGCTGCCTTTTTCTGAATCTTATGGGCGGAATAGGACTTATGTCCAATAACTATACTGACATCGGAAGAGCACTGATAATTTCCGTAGTGTTTCTCGGTCTATCGCTGCTGCTGGCTTTTTTCAGGAACCGGATAACAAATCTCGGCTCAGCGCTTCTGAATATTGCAGGAACTGTTTTTTACATATACCCGATTTCAGTTCTCAACGGGATCCCCAATGCAACTGTACCAAAAGAAAGCATTGAGGTACTCACATCAAGGATATATCCCGCAATAATCGTTACGGTGCTTCTGGCAATAGCTGTTTTTGCGGATATCTTCTCATATGAACGCTCGGTAAAGCGTGCCGAGCGCAAAAATGCAAAGCTCAAAGAAAAGAACCGTTCTCTCAAAGAGGACGAAAAGATCGTATAAATTTCCGAAAGGAATGGTAATATAAATGAGTGTCACTATTAAAGATGTAGCCAAAGCGGCAGGCGTATCGGTAGCAACTGTTTCACGAGTGCTCAACAACAGCTCGGCAGTATCCGATGAGACTGCGGCAGCAGTTAACGAGGTCATAAATGAAATGGGTTACAGTCCCAATTTTCTCGGCAGAAACCTGAGGAAATGCGAGACAAACAATATCCTTGTTATTCTGCCCTCAACTGAGCATACTGTTTACAGCAACATCATCAATGGTATGCAGGACGCAGCATATCCGTTTTATGATATTTTCCTCAGTACAAGCAACAGCTATCTTGATACCGAGATGCGTCTGCTTAATATGCTCTTTAACCGCACAGTCGATGCGGCAGTGCTTCTCGGAACTCAGATAGACGGCGAAAAACTCAACGAGCTGAACAAGAGCTATAACATTGCTCTCTGCTGCGAGCGCAGAGAGGGTGCAAATGTTCTCACCGTTACTATCAATGACGAAGCGGCGGCTTTTGACGCTGTAAGCTTTTTCCTGAAAAAAGGAAAGAGGAAGATCGCTCTTATCACCACTGTAACAAGCGCTCATTCCTCTCACGACCGAGAAGCGGGATATACCCGTGCTCTGGCAGCTTACGGCATTGAAAAGGACGAAAAGTACATCTACCGCTGCTCATATGATTACACCGATGGCTGTATGGCACTGAAATATTTTATGAGCCTCCCCGAGCCTCCCGAGGCAGTTTTCTGCATTTCCGACCTGCTGGCAGTTGGCGTTATAAAGCAGGCTTCCCGTGACGGCATTGCCATCGGCTCACAGCTGGAGGTTTGCGGCTTTGATAACATCAGCCTCAGCGAAATGTATATCCCCGGTATAACCACCGTTGCTCAGCCCGGATATGAAATGGGCAAGACAGTTATCACAAAGCTTCTGGAAAATATGCACAAGACCGAAAAGAACAATGAGCATATCATTCTGGATCACGAGCTTATTATCCGTGGCTCGGCAAAATAAATACATCTGCAAAAAAGGAATTTTTTATGATATATACAGTTACCTTCAATCCCGCAGTTGACTATGTTCTCAGGCTCCCAAGCCTTAACGGCGGAAGCGTGAACAGAACCACCTCAGAAAAAATATGCTGGGGCGGAAAGGGAATAAATGTTTCATATGTGCTGAAAATGCTTGGCACCGAAAGTACCGCATGGGGTTTTGCCGCAGGCTTTACAGGTGCAGCTCTTACTGAAGCGGTAAAGGAAATGGGTATCTCCGCCGACTTTATCACCCTTGATGAGGGCTTTACAAGAATATGCGTCAAGCTTTTCGAGACCGACAGTGCAAGAGAAACCGAGATAAACCCCGGCGGTCCCGTTATCAGCAGCGAAGCCATTGATAAGCTGCTGAAGAAAACCGACACTCTTAAAAGCGGTGATGTACTTATTCTTGCGGGAAGCGTGCCAAAGTCCGTTCCCGAGGACATTTACGAGACTATCTGCCGCAGGCTTGAAAACAGCGGCGTGCTTATTGCTGCAGACGCTTCAGGCAGCCTGCTCACAAAGCTTCTCAAATATAAGCCTTTTCTGATAAAGCCCAATCATCACGAGGCGTCCGAGCTTCTGGGCTGTCCGATATACAATGCAGATCAGGCGGAAGCCTGTGCACTGAGACTGCGTGTTATGGGAGCATCAAATGTTATCGTGTCTATGGCAGAAAACGGCTCTGTGCTTGCAGCAGAGGACGCAAACGTATATCGAATAGGCGCTCCCAAGGGCACCGCTGTCAACTCTGTAGGCGCAGGCGACTCAATGCTTGCAGGATTCATTGCAGGATACATAAACACCAAAAATTATGAGACCGCCCTCAAATGGGGTACAGCCGCAGGAAGCGCAACCGCATTCTCCGCAGGACTTGCAGACCGTCCCACATTTGACAGGCTTTTAAAGGAGATCTCGGAATGAACAGGATCGCTGAATTCAAAAAAATATCAAAGGAGCAGTTCTTGGCTGACGGCGCAAGACTTCTTCCAAACTATTCGGAAGCGGAGCTTTCACAAATGTATGAGGATATCCGCCTGCCAAAGCGTGCCACATCAGGCTCCGCAGGCTATGACTTTTATATTCCCTGCCCCATAAAGCTTATGCCCAACGAAACAATAACTATCCCCACAGGAATACGTGCAAGGATAGATGACGGTTGGTTCCTTATGTGCTGCCCCAGAAGCGGACTTGGCTTTAAGTACCGCCTGAGGCTCGACAACACCGTTGGCATTATCGACAGCGATTATTTTGGCGCTGACAACGAGGGTCATATCCAGATAAGGATAACCAACGAATCAAACAGCGGCAAAATACTTGAGCTGAAGGCCTCCGACGCATTTGCACAGGGAATCTTCATGCCTTTCGGAATAACAGTTGATGATGCAGCTGAGGACAAGCGCAGCGGCGGTTTCGGAAGCACTTCTGCAAAATAAATTTAGCTAAAATGAATTTTTATTTTTAATTTCCTGCATTTTTGTATTTTACCCACTTGACAAATGCTCCAAAAAGAGTTACCATATATTTATAAAATAATGCTGTAATGGAGCGATGTTTATGAAAATGGTAAAAGCAATAATCCGTCCCGAAAAGGTTTCAGATGTGCTTACCGCTTTGGCGGATAACGGAATATATCCTGCAACAAGAACAAGCGTTCTTGGCCGTGGAAAGCAGCAGGGACTTAAAGTAGGCGCTATCCATTACGATGAAATGCCCAAGGAAATGGTCATGGTTGTGGTGGAAGATGAAATGGTGGATAAGGTAGTTAACGTTATGATAACCGCTGCCCGAACAGGCGGCAAAGGTGCATACGGTGACGGAAAGATATTCATTATCCCTGTTGAACAGGCTATAACCATAAGCACAGGCGAATACGGTCTGTAATATACTATTTTAATGCCATAAAAAAGCAAAACGGCTGTCGTGAAATACCGACAGCCGTTTTATTGTTAGCCCACATGACAGCCCGTGATAGTCACAGCCGCAGCCTGCCTGCCAGTCTCGTCATAAACATTGACATTGTAGTAGCACGTGGTGCGTCCGTCCTTTACACAGTGCGCCTCGGCATAAAGCATATCGCCCTTGGCCGCACTGAGAAAAGCTATGTTGGAGCTTATGGAGACTACTCCCATTTTCTCATGATTCGATGCCACTGCAAAGGCAAAGTCCGCCAGTGTGAAATAAACTCCGCCCATAACGCCGCCCATGGCATTTTTATGCTTGCGTTCAAGCTTTACGGAGCATTTTGCGTATCCATCGCCTATCTCCTCAATGACGGCGCCATTCTCGGTGGCAAATCTGTCATCTGCAAAAACTTTTCTAACTTCTTCTAAGGTCTTCAAATCCCTTCACCTGTCCTTTTATGCTTTAAATTACTGTTATTATACCACATTTTCCGCAAAAATACAATAGAAATATTTGACCGTTACATATACGAACCGCAGCGCACTGCTCCGCATATAATGTGTAAGGGCAGGATAAATGCCCATTATTCAGGAAAGGAAATGCGCCATGTCCGACACATATATTATCGCAGGCGGAGATATGCGTTTTTCAGCCCTTGCCGAACAGCTTGGGGATAAGCACAGGGTCTATACCGTCGGCTTTGACAAAAACGTTTTTACATCAGACAAAATCACAGTGGCAGACAATGTTATGTCCGTCCCTCAGCGCACCGATTATCTGGTGCTTCCCCTGCCGCCCTCGTCGGACGGCATTACCCTCAGCACGCCATTTTACCGAGGCACCATATCCCTCAAAGAGCTTTCGGGCAAGGTGAGGGACGGCGGCATCGTTTTCGGCGGCAGGATATCCCCGCAGGTGCGTGAGATATTCTCCTCCAAGGGGATAGAGGTCATCGACTACTTTGAGCGTGAGGAGCTGTCCGTCCTCAACGCCCGTGCAACAGCAGAGGGCGCCGTGCAGATAGCACTTGAGGAACAGGCTGTAACCCTTGCGGGAGAAAAGGTGCTTATCCTGGGAATGGGACGCATCGCCAAAGCGCTTATCAGGATACTTAGCGGCTTCGGAACAGAGATGACCGTATGCGCAAGAAAATACTCCGACCTTGCATGGGCTGAGATATTCGGCTGCAAGACCATACATATATCAGAGCTTAAAAGCTCTGGTGTTCTTTCGGACTCGGAGCTTATCTTCAACACTGTCCCCCACCTTATCCTTGATGAAAGCGCACTGTCCCAATGCTCCAAAAGCTGCCTTATGATAGACCTTGCCTCAAAGCCCGGCGGCATGGATTTTGAAGCCGCAGGCAGAATGGGGCTTCGTGCCATATGGGCGCTGTCCCTACCGGGAAAGACCGCACCCATAAGCTCGGGAAAGATAATCGGCAAGGCTATCGAAAACATACTCATCGAACGAAAGTAACATACACACCTTTTACAAGGAGGTGAACATCTTGACAGACAGCATATCACCCCTCAGCGGAGCAAAGATCGGATTTGCCATGTGCGGCTCGTTCTGCACCTTTTCCAAGGCATTTGAGCAGATGATAAAGCTGAAAGCCGCAGGGGCTGAGCTGACCCCCATAATGTCATACAACGCCTCTTCACTTGACACCCGCTTCGGCACAGCCGAGGAAAACATCATGACCGCCGAAAACATTTGCGGAAGAGGCGTTATCAACACCATACCACAGGCAGAGCCTATAGGTCCGAAAAAAATGTTCGACCTGCTTATAGTTGCCCCATGCACGGGAAATACGCTGGCAAAGCTCGCCTGCGGCATAACCGACACCCCCGTGACAATGGCAGTTAAATCACACCTGCGCAATGCAAGACCTGTACTTATCACAGTTTCCACCAACGACGCACTGTCCGCCTCGGCAAAAAATATCGGAACACTGCTTAACATAAAGAACATCTGCTTTGTTCCGTTCAGGCAGGACGATTTCATCAAAAAGCCCACATCGGCGGTGGCTGATTTCACAAAGCTTCCCGAAGCCGCCGCAGCCGCACTGTCTGGCAGACAGCTCCAGCCCATTCTTTCATAAACACGCAAATACGATCGGGAGACGATGCGAAGATCATCAGCTCCCGATTTTTTTCAGAATGTTATGACCTTATCCGCTATCCCGTCGCAGAATGCCTTGTCATGCTCCGCAAAAAGCATAGTGGGCCGGTACTGTATGATAAGCTGCTCCAGCTGCATACGTGAGATAACGTCGATATAATTCATCGGCTCGTCCCAGATGTGGATATGCGCCGAATCGCAGAGGCTTGCCGCCAGCAGGACTTTTTTCTTCTGACCCGAGCTGAATCCGCTCATATCCTTTTCAAACTGGACACGGGCAAAATCCAGCTTTCGCAGAATAGCAAACAGCAGGCTTTCATCAATCTCTCGCTGACGTGCAAAGTCAAACAAGCTGCCTGAAAGCTCCGATGCGTCCTGAGAAACGTAGGATATTTTCAGTCCCCTGCCGATAATTATCTCACCGCCGTGAGGGATATCCTGACCGCAGACAAGCTTCATCACAGTGGATTTTCCGCAGCCGTTTGTGCCCATAAGCAGCACACGCTCGCCCTTTTCAACGGCGAAATTAAGACTGCTGAAAATTTTTCTGCCGCCAAACTCCACTGACACATTCCTGAACTGCACCAAAGTATCGGCGTGAAAATCCTCCTGCTTTATTTTAAGAGCATCTGCCCTTTCAATGTTTTTGAGCAGTGCGGATTTTTCTTCTATCGCCCTGCTGCATCTGTACTCGATCGCCTTGGCACGCTTCATGGATTTTTTGGATTTTGCTGCCTCTGTCGGCCGTCGGGTCAGGCTTTTTTCAACCTTGGTCGGGTCAAAGCCTATCTTTCGCTTTTCCGCCCTGTCCGACCACTCAGCCTTTTCGGCAGCGGTCTTTTCAAGGCGCTTTATCTCGCTTTTAAGCTTCTCATTCTCCGCAAGCTCAAAAGCATCTCTGCGCTCCTTGTTTTCCAGCCATACGGAGAAATTGCCCTTTGTTATCTCAATATCCGCATGGTTTATGGCAAGGATATGGTCAACACAGCTGTCCATGAACGTGCGGTCGTGAGACACAAGTATAAATCCTTTCTTGCTGTTGAGATATCGGCTGAGCAGCTCTCTTCCGTGCATATCCAGATGATTTGTAGGCTCATCAATGAGCAGAAAGCTGTTCTCCCGCAGGAACATTGCCGCAAGCTGCAGCTTTGTCTGCTCTCCGAATGAAAGGGTCGAGTAGGGGCGGTATAAGACTTCCTCATCAATTTCGAGAAAATTCATTTCACGGACAAGCTCCCAGTAAACGTAATCAGGACATATCCCGCCGATAACATCTATTGCATCAGCCGATCTGTCGCTGACTTCATAAGGGAAATACTCAAAATCAACATCAGCGGAAATGCTGCCGCTGTACTCAAATTTACTCTGAAGAAGATTCAAAAATGTAGTTTTTCCCCGACCGTTGCGTCCCGTGAAGCCAAGCTTCCAGTCGGTATCAATGCGAAAACTTACGTGTTCAAAGATGTTGTCATAGCTGCCCTCATAGGCAAAAGTAAGGTCTGTGATATTTATAACTGACATAATATGCGCCTCCGATGCAAAAAAATAAGCCGCAGGAAAGCTCATCTCCTGCGGCAGTTACACCGAATAAGGCGCATAGGGACACAATGCACCGTATCAATATAAAAGTCGGGAATATGCACATCTTTCCTGCAATGGCGCACTGAAACAAACGCATATAAAATGCGCTTTAAAAATTTTCATATGCACCTTAAAATTCAGCAGGAAACAGTACGCATCTTCCCAACTCCAATTCTTGTTGATATTTGCAGTTCAAACTGTTACAGCTTTGACTGCAAGTGTATTATAGCACCCGAAAATCACGTTGTCAAGAGCTTTTTAAAAATATTTTTCGTTGACATCACAAAAAAGCAATGATATAATCAAAACAGCGCAACACAAAAATAATGATTGTGAGGAAAGCTATGCAAGCCGTATTTATTGATATTGACAACACTCTGCTTGATTTTGAGGAATACGTGAAGCAGACCATGAAAACGGGCTTTGAGCATTTTGGATTAAAGCCTTACAAACCGTATATGTATGACATCTTTACCACTGAAAATAACAAGCTCTGGCGCATGATAGAAAAGGGCACCATCACATTTCCCCAGCTTGAACAGATAAGGTGGAACAACATTTTTCATTCCCTTGGGATAGAATTTGACGGAGAGACTTTTGAAAAGTATTTCCGCCATGCTCTGAACGAAAGCGCCATACCTGTTGCGGGGGCATATGAGCTGCTGGAATATCTGCACGGAAAGTACATACTTTGTGCGGCAAGCAACGGGCCTTATGACCAGCAGCTGCACCGCCTTGAACTGGCAGGCATGAAGAAGTTTTTCAGCTATTTCTTTATATCCGAGCAGATAGGTGCATCAAAGCCGTCTGAGGAGTTTTTTGCCCGCTCTTTTGAGATACTGAACGATGGACGTGAAAAGCCTATTATGCCAGGCGAAACCATAATAATCGGCGACTCCATGTCCTCCGATATGGCAGGCGGAAAGAACTTTGGCATGAAGACCTGTTATTTTTCCAACGGAAAGGCTGCGGCTGACAATATCGGTGTGGATCATATTGTGGGCAGACTGGAAACAGTGGAGGATTTTTTGTAAGGCGAAAACAAGCCCAAATGCTTGCATCTTACTTGACATATCATAAAGTATATGGTAAAATCAAGCTATATATGATTTGTACAAAGGATGGATATATAAATGCAGACTATTACCAAGGCTCTTACAGATATCGTTACCGCTGCATTCGTTAAATGCGGCTATCCCGAGGCTTCGGGCGTTGTTACTCCCTCTGACCGTCTTGACCTGTGCCAGTTCCAGTGCAACGGTGCTTTTGCGGCTGCAAAGGCTTACAGAAAGGCTCCCATTGCCATCGCTTCCGAGGTTGCGGAAGTCCTTAGCAGCGAGGAGATCTTTGCCAAGGCGGAAGCCGTAAAGCCCGGATTCCTGAACCTTACCCTCAGCGACGAATATATGCTCTCCCTTGCGGCAGGCATTGACAGCAATAAATTCTGCGGTGTTCCTCAGGCTGACAAGCAGGAAAAGATCGTTATCGACTACGGCGGACCCAACGTTGCAAAGCCCCTGCACATCGGTCATCTCCGCTCGGCTATCATCGGCGAATCCCTGAAAAGACTTGCCCGTGCCTGCGGCTGCACCGTTTACAGCGATGTTCATCTGGGCGACTGGGGTCTTCAGATAGGTCTGGTAATCGCAGAGCTTTCCGAAAGATATCCCGACTGGAAGTGCTTCTCCGAGGACTTCAAGGAGTCTGACGGCGTTCCTCCCCTTTCCGCTGAGCTTCTCTGCGAGGTATATCCCTTTGCCAGCAAGAAGAGCAAGGAAGACGATGATTTCAAAGCAAAGGCTCACACTGCCACCTTTGAGCTTCAGAGCGGCAGAGCAGGCTATATCGCACTCTGGAAAGAGATACTCCGTGTTTCTATCGCCGACCTGAAAAGCAACTATGAAAAGCTGGGCGTTGATTTTGATTACTGGTACGGCGAGAGTGACGCTGACAAATACATTCCCGAGCTTATGAAGATACTGGAGGACAAGCACCTCTCCCGTGAAAGCGATGGCGCACTTGTTGTTGACGTTGCAAAGGAGGACGACAAGGCTCCCATGCCTCCCGTTATTGTCCGCAAGTCCGATAATTCCAGTATTTACGCCACAACCGACCTTGCAACCATTATTCAGAGAAACAAAGACTTTGCCCCCGACAAGATCTGGTACGTTGTTGATAACCGTCAGGAGCTTCACTTTACTCAGGTGTTCCGCTGCGCACGCCTTGCACAGCTTGTACCCGACAGCACTGAGCTTGAATTCCTCGGCTTCGGCACCATGAACGGCAGCGACGGCAAGCCCTACAAGACCCGTGACGGCGGAGTTATGAGACTTTCCGACCTTATCGGGACCGTTACCAACGCTTCCCTTGAACGTCTGAAGGATTCTGCTCTTGTTGCAGGCGAGGACAGAGAGGCATACGCAAGAAAGATAGGCATGGCAGCCATCAAGTTCGGCGACCTTATCAACCACCGTTCCAAGGACTATGTTTTTGACCTTGACAAGTTCATGTCCACCGACGGAAAGACAGGCGTATATCTTCTCTACACCGTTTCAAGAATAAACTCGATCATGAAAAAGGCTGAGGGCATCACTCCCCGTCTCACAGGCGTTTACAGCGAAGCAGAGCGCAGCCTTATCCTGAAAATGATAATGACAGGCGATGTTATCGAGCACGCCATGAACGAAAAGGCTCCCAACTACATCTGCGAGAACGCATATCAGCTGGCAGTGGCTTTCTCCTCATTCTATCACGAGAACCACATCATCAGCGAGCCTGACGAGAACAAGCGTTCAAGCTGGCTTGCTCTTGCAGCCCTTACCAGAAAGATGATAGTAAAGCACCTTGATATCCTGGGTATCGAGCCTGTTGAAAATATGTGATTGTGCATAATGCAGCTCAAAAAACTCAGGCCGGCAAATAAATTTGTACAAAAGTCGCTTTGACATCACAAACGCAAAAGAGTATAATTATTAAATAAGATGTGCAGCTAAAGAACGTAAGTCCGATCTTACTTCTTTAGCTGCACTTTTTTATTTATTCTAAGGAGTGTATTTATGGAACAGTTCAGAAAAACGGACAAAATGAAAGAAATGCCCGTAAATAAGCTTATGCTTGCAATGGGAATACCAATAGTTTTGTCTATGATATTGCAGGCAGTTTATAACATAGTTGACAGCGCATTTGTATCCAACATGGCAGAGTACGGCGAGGACGCACTCAATGCGCTTACCCTTGCTTTCCCCATGCAGATGCTTATGGTGTCAGTTTCTATCGGAACAGGCGTGGGCGTCAATGCGCTCGTCTCAAAATGCCTTGGCATTGGCGAAAAGGAAAAGGCAGGCAAGGCTGCGGGAAATGCGGTTTTTCTTGGCATCGTAATATCTCTGATGTTTATCATCTTCGGTCTGTTTGGAACGAATATCTACATTTCCAGCCAGACAAGCGACCCGCTCATATCGGAAATGGCAAACGAGTATCTTGGCATATGCTGCGTGTTCTCATTCGGCATAATATTTTTCTCAGTTTTTGAAAAGCTTCTGCAGGCAGGCGGACACTCGGGCTTTTCGACCATTGCACAGATAATAGGCGCTGTGGCGAATATTATTCTTGACCCTATTCTTATATACGGACTTCTGGGTTTCCCCGAAATGGGCGTAAAGGGTGCGGCATATGCAACCGTTATCGGTCAGATACTTTCATTTGTAACAGGACTTATCTTCCACCTGAAATTCAACGTGAACGTAAAAATAAAGCTCAGCTGCATAAAGCCGTCAGGAAAAACTATCGGCGATATCTATGCCATAGGTCTGCCTGCCATAATAGCTCAGGCGCTCATGTCAGTAATGACCTACGGACTGAACCTTGTGCTTGGCGGCATAAGCACCGCAATGGTAACGACATACGGACTTTACTACAAGATACAGCAGGTAATGCTTTTCGTGGCTTTCGGCATACGTGATGCCATAACCCCAATCGTATCCTACAGCTACGGCATGGGCAGCAAACAGCGCATAATCAGCGGAATAAAATGCGGTCATCTTTACACTGCAATAATGATGCTTGTCGGACTTGCGGCAGCAGAGATATTTGCAGCACCGTTTTCGGCTGTGTTCGGACTTTCGGGAGAAACATCGGAGCTTTGCATAAGCGCCATGAGGATAGTTTCCCTGAGCTTTTTGTTTGCAGGTGCAAACATAGCCTTTCAGGGTATCTTTCAGGCACTGGGAGGCGGAATAGAATCGCTGATAGTCTCCGTTTGCAGGCAGCTTGTGTTCATATTCCCCTTTGCATGGATATTTGCGGCAATAGCAAAAATCTCCCCCGAGCTTTGCTATATGGTATGGTTCACATTCCCCATTGCAGAGATACTTTCTGCCGTGATATCGGTGATACTTTTCAAAAGGCTTTACAATAAAAAGATAAAGACAATGGAATAAAGAGAAAAAATCCCTTGACAAATCCCCTGCCCCATGCTATAATTTTCATTAAACAAATGCTGTGATGAGGAGGAGTATGCCTATCTCCCGCATTCAGAGAAAAGACGGTCGGTGCAAGTCTTTATGCGGTGTATGCAGAAGTAGCCTCGGAGCTTCGCAGGTGAACTTTTAAAGTAGTCTGCGGCGGATATTCCCCGTTACGGAATAATGAGTGCGCTGTGACCCAGCGAATTCAGGTGGTACCACGGATATCTCCGTCCTGAAGCCAATAATCGGCTTCGGGGCGTTTTTTTATGCCGAAATGCCGATACGAAAGGAAAGAAGAAAATGAAAAAAGAACTGTCAAAGGTTTATGACCCTAAGGAATTTGAAGACAGGATCTACAAATTCTGGATGGACAACGGCTGCTTCCGTGCAGAAGTTGATTCAAAGAAAAAGCCCTATACTATCGTTATTCCCCCTCCAAACATAACAGGTCAGCTCCACATGGGACATGCCCTTGATGAAACTCTCCAGGATATCCTTATCCGCTGGAAGAGAATGTCAGGCTACAGCGCTCTGTGGCTCCCCGGAACAGACCACGCCGCTATCGCTACCGAGGCAAAGATAGTTGCCGCTATGCGTGAGGAAGGCATCACCAAGGAAGATCTCGGCAGAGAGGGCTTCATGGAACGTGCATGGAAGTGGAAGGAAAAGTACGGCGGACGCATAGTTGAGCAGCTCAAAAAGCTCGGTTCCTCCTGCGACTGGTCAAGAGAGCGCTTCACCATGGACGAGGGCTGTTCCAAGGCTGTAAAGGAAGTTTTCGTAAAATACTACGAAAAGGGTCTTATCTACAGAGGCGAGAGAATAGTAAACTGGTGCCCCCACTGCAAGACCACCCTTTCAGATGCGGAAGTTACCTACGAGGATCAGGCTGGCCATTTCTGGCACCTGAGATATCCTCTCAAGGACGGCAGCGGATATGTTGAGCTTGCTACCACCCGTCCCGAAACTCTGCTGGGCGATACCGCAGTTGCAGTAAACCCCAACGATGACCGTTACAAGGATATTGTCGGCAAGACACTTATCCTCCCTCTGGTAGGAAGAGAGATCCCCGTTGTTGCCGATGACTATGTTGATATGGAATTCGGTACAGGCGTTGTTAAGATAACCCCTGCCCATGACCCCAACGACTTTGAGGTGGGCAAGCGCCACGATCTGCCTATCATCAATGTTATGACCGATGATGCAAAGATAATCGCAGATTATCCCGACTATGCGGGCATGGACAGATACGAGGCAAGAAAGAAGATAGTTGAAGACCTTGACAAGGGCGGCTTCCTTGTAAGAGTTGAGGATCACGAGCACAATGTTGGAACCTGCTACCGCTGCGGCACTACTGTTGAGCCTAAGGTATCAACTCAGTGGTTCGTTAAGATGAAGCCTCTTGCACAGCCTGCTATCGACGCTGTAAAGAATGGCGAGACAAAGTTCGTTCCAGAGCGTTTTGACAAAATATATTATCACTGGCTTGAAAATATCCGTGACTGGTGCATCTCCCGTCAGATATGGTGGGGTCATCAGATACCCGCATTCTACTGCGACGACTGCGGCGAGATGGTCGTTACAAAGGAAAGCTCCGCAGTTTGCCCCAAGTGCGGCAAGCCTATGAGACAGGATCCCGACACTCTGGACACTTGGTTCTCCTCCGCACTGTGGCCTTTCTCCACACTGGGCTGGCCCGACAACACTGAAGATCTTAAGTATTTCTATCCCACAAACACACTGGTAACAGGCTATGATATCATCTTCTTCTGGGTAATCAGAATGATGTTCAGCGGCATTGAGAATATGGGCAAGGCTCCTTTCAATACCGTTCTTATCCACGGTCTGGTAAGAGACTCTCAGGGCAGAAAGATGTCCAAGTCTCTGGGCAACGGCATCGACCCTCTGGAGGTCATCGACCAGTACGGCGCAGACGCTCTCCGCTTTATGCTTGCAACAGGCAATGCTCCCGGAAATGATATGCGCTACATTGAGGACAAGGTAAAGGCTTCCAGAAACTTTGCAAACAAGCTGTGGAACGCTTCCAGATTTATCATGATGAACCTGCCCGATGACTTCCAGCTCACAGGTCTCCCCGAAAATCTTGCAATGGAGGATAAGTGGGTAATAAGCAAGTTCAACACCCTTGCCAAGGAAGTAAACCAGAACCTCGAAGCATTTGAGCTGGGCGTTGCGTGTCAGAAGCTTTACGACTTTATCTGGGACGTTTACTGCGACTGGTACATCGAGCTGACAAAACCCCGTATCCAGGCAGGCGGCGACAGCGCAGCTGCTGCTCAGACAGTTCTCGTTTGGGTAATGAAGGGAATGCTCAAGCTCCTGCACCCCTTTATGCCTTTTATCACTGAGGAAATATGGTCTGCTATCGACGACGGCGACGTTCCCGTAATGCTTTCCGATTATCCCGTATTTGACGAAAAGCTGGTATTCACCGCTGAGGAAGAGGCTTTCGAGAAGATAATCGACGCTATCAAGGCAGTAAGAAACCGCCGTTCCGAAATGAACGTAGTTCCTTCTGTAAAGGCAAAGCTTTACATCGAAACTGCCGATGCAGATATCTTCAAGTCGGGCATCATCTTCTTTGAGAAGCTGGCTTCCGCTTCCTCTGTTGAGATAGGCGCAAGCTTTGATGTTCCCGACTCCGTAACTGCCGTAACCCACTCTGCAAGAATTTTCATTCCCCTTGATGACCTTGTTGACAAGGAGAAGGAGCTTGCTAGACTTGCCAAGGAAAAGGCAGCTGTTCAGAAGGATATCGACTTCTCTCAGGGCAAGCTGAATAACCCCGGCTTTATGGCAAAGGCTCCCGAAAAGCAGGTCGAGGCTGAAAAGGCAAAGCTTGCCAAGGCTCTTGACAAGATGGCAAAGATAGAGCAGTCTATCGCTGCATTCTCCAAGTAATTATATAACTTCATTCTGCCGCTGGGAAATTCTTCCTATGCGGCAGTTTTTTATTGACATTTTATTGCATAAATGATATAATATTTTTATAACAGAGCGTACACAAGTTACTAAATGTAACAAAAACTGTCACAATATAAAGATGTAAAGAAAGGAGCCTGATATGCCAAAAGTAATAATGACATGCGGCAAAATATGCAGCGGTAAAAGCACCTACGCACAAAAGCTTCGGCTTGAATACAGTGCCGTGATACTTTCCGTTGATGAGATAACCCTTGCACTTTTCGGTAATGAAGCGGGTGAAAAGCTGGACGATTACGTCTGTCGGGCAGAAAATTACCTTTATAACAAGTCCCTTGAAATAATTGAAACAGGTACAAATGTTATCCTTGACTGGGGCTTTTGGACGAAGAGCGAGCGTGAGCTTGCAAGGGATTTTTACAATTCACACGGCATAGAAAACGAGTTTCACTACATTAACATAACCGATGAAGAATGGCACAGGCGCATTGAAAAGCGAAACAGCGACATCAGTGCGGGCAGGCTGAACGCATATTATGTTGACAGCGGTCTGGCGGAAAAGTTCGGACGGATATTTGAGCCGCCCGCCACTGATGAAATTGATGTACTGACATAAAAAGGAGAACATATGAACGACGATATTATTTTCACCGAAACGGACAGGCTCATACTTCGCAGATTTAAAAAGAGCGACCTGAACGACCTTTATGAGTATGTTTCCGACCCTGACACGGTCAAATATGAGCCATATCCCCCTATGAGCATGAATGAAGCGGCGGCAAGCTTGGATATAATGATGGATTCCGACGAAATGATAGCTGCCGAGCTGAAATCAGAGCACAAACTGATAGGAAGCCTTTATCTTGGCAAGCGTGAGTTTGAAACGGCAGAGCTGGGTTATCTGTTCAACAAGGCATACCGTCTAAACGGATACGCTCGGGAATGCTGTGCCGCCCTGATAAAAAAGTCCTTCGGCGAAGGTCTGCACAGAATATATGCCGAATGCGACACTATGAACACAGCCTCATGGAAGTTGCTTGAAGCGCTTGGCTTTATGCGTGAAGCTCACCTGCGGGAAAGCGTTTATTTCTCAAAGGACGAAAACGGCAGACCTATCTGGCGGGATACCTTTATTTACTCAAAGCTGAACTGCAAAAAGTAACCATAGACTTACAGCTATGCAGGCTGTAAACAGATTGCTCGGAAATTGTTCGCAAAGCGTTGACATATCTTTCCTGCTGTGATATAATAACCTTGCAAAAAGAAATGATAGTATAAAAGCTCTGCATTTTTGCAGGGCTTTTTTCGGACATAATAAAGCTTGGCATTGTATAAAACATAATCAAATTTAACAGCTGCTCTCTCGGGCGGCGGAATTTTTATTTCAAAGGAGAATTTTATTATGGGATATGTAAGCGAAAACAAGAGAAAAGCGTACCTGCTGGCTGGGTTTATCGGAATGTTTTTCTGCGGAATTGGCGACATACTGCTTTCATTCCGTGGCGAGGGCGAGCCATACGCCGTGAGCGGAATGATGAGCATGAGCATCACAGAGGTGCCAATGCTTTATTATCAGCTGTCATTTTTCATCGGCATTATTGCCATGATAGGCTACTTTTTGGGTTCAAGAGCCATGCTTTCCTACATAACAGACAGGCTGGACGGCAAGCCCTCAAAGCTCAGAAAGCTTTTCGGCTTCGGTTCGGGAATGATGTCACTGGGAATTTTCGGCATACACAGTGTTTGCTGCATGGCTATCATGGGCTTTAAGGCAGCGGCTGACGCAGGACTTTCTCCCGAGCAGATAGATAAGTATTTCACACCCATACTGATCATGCCCTTTATAATAACCACAATATGGCAGACTGCGGCTGACATTATGGTTGCAATAGCCTACATAGGACTGGTTTTCAAAAAGGTCATCAACATATCAAAGGCATGGATACTTTGCGGCCCTATTGTGCTGTATGTTATTTTCGGCGTTATCAAAGCTGTTCTGAACGCTGTATGCAGCTCTCCCCTGCCTGCAAAAATGTTTTCTGGCGGCGAAACATGGGGTCTGTCATTTATGTTCTTAGCCGTGCTTATCTGCATCTCAAAAAACAAAGAAAAGGCGTGATATTGTGACAGATCTGGACAAAAAGCTGGCGGAATTTTATCAAAGCTTCGGCAAAGCAAAAAAGATGGTGCTTTCCACCTCGTCCGAGGGCAAAGTATCCTCCAGAATGATGAGCGTTGTGCTCATTGACGGCAGATTTTATTTTCAGACGGATACGAACATGAGAAAATATGCGCAGCTCAAAGCAAATCCCCATGCGGCGCTGTGCATCGACAATATCCAGATAGAGGGCATTTGCCGTGAAGTCGGCAGACCTCTTGAAAATAAAAGCTTCCGCAGTGCTTTTGAGGAATGTTACAAAGGCTCATTTGATATGTATTCATCTATGGAAAGTGAGCGTATTTTTGAGCTGTCTCCCGATTACATTGAGCGGTGGATATATATTGACGGCAAGCCATATACCGAGGTATTAGACATTGAAAAGGGCGGCTACAGTCTGACGGAATACAAGGTCTGACATGAGGAATATAACAGACGAACAGATAGAAAAAACATGTTGCATTGATGGCAGTAAGCTTATCACAGGCTGGCGGAAGAGATGGAAATATTTTGACAAAAAAGGGGTATTACAATGATAGAGATAACAAATGAAAAAATGGAAAAGCTTTACAAAATGCAGACAACGCTTGTCAAGTCCTACACCACTATCAGTGCGATAGTTATTTTTGTAGTGCTGGTAATAACAAGGCTGCTGCGTGCTGTGTCATCGGGCGACCATGCCGCACTCAGTGCTGTTTTCATGATTATCCTTGCGGCAGACGTTGTCGGATATTTCATCATAAGAAAGAAAGTCATTCCCGCTGGCAACGGCCCCAGCGTTATGGACGCATATAAAACCATGCAGAATGATTTCATCTCTGACCGCACTGTAGATCTGCTTTATCGGAAGATAGGCGAAGCAGGCAATTATGCCGATAAAACAAAGCTTACCCTGCTGCTCTGCGACACATATATGATGAGAGGTCAGATCAACGAAGCCATAAGCCTGCTCAATTCCATTGACCGCTCCAGATTTGCGGAGTACCCCGAAGCGGGCATGAGCTTTTATGACGATACTCTCAGCCTTTACGACCTGATCGGTGATAACGAAAGCGTTATGAGGGCATATGAGGACGCTGTTCCCTTTATCGAGCATTGCTATGAGAAAAATTACCTCTGCTGCTCAACTGCGCTGAATATCGTTATCCTTAACGAAAAAGCAAGGGGCAATTACCGCAAGGCTCTTGACCTGAAGCTTATGAAAAATGAGTTTGAAAACAAGGTAAATACTTTCATCAAGTCGGAAGCTGTAAACAGCACCAAGCCCCTGAACAGGTATATTCACGGCGTTGTGTTCTGTGACACGGCAGAGCTTTTTTACCTCTGCGGAGATTACTTCAATGCAGGCAAATATCTTGACATCGGCGGCCCTATGCTGGCTGCCAGCCCTTACATGACAGAAAAAGCCAACGAGCTTTCGCAAAAAATAAAAGCCGCCCTTAACAGTCAGGCATAATAATACTAATCACCAATAAAACTATAGACAAAAAATCATCGCATAATCCATATACGCAAGATTATGCTCGATTTTTTGTATAGTTTTTAATTGGTTCTTAGTATAAAACAGGAGATGTTCCCTTTGAACGGCGAAATAGTAAATTTTCTTGATAAGTACACCAAATCGGGCACACCCGTTACCAGTCTCGCAAGGTTTGCCCTGCTTCTTGACAAGCTGGGAAATCCTCAGGACTACCTGAAATTTATCCACATTGCAGGCACTAACGGAAAAGGCTCGGCAACAAGAATGCTGGCAAATTCTCTTACGCTGGCGGGCTACAAAACGGGTGAGTTCACCTCCCCCTTTATTTACCGCTACAACGACAGGATAAAGATAAACGGCGAGGAGATACCCGACAATGAGCTTGCACGTCTCATTGACATCATAAAGCCCATACTTGAAAATGACAATGCAGGCTACTCCCAGTTTGAGATAACAAACGCCATTGCATTCATGTACTATGCTGAGCAGAAGTGCGATGTGGTTGTGCTTGAAACGGGAATGGGCGGTCTTTACGACAGTACAAACATTATCAGGGACAATATCTGCTCGGTGATAATGTCCATTTCCTTTGACCACACTGCCATTCTGGGCGACACTATTGAGAAGATAGCCTATCAGAAAGCAGGCATCATCAAGGACGGCTGCCCCGTTGTGCTTTATCCCGAAAATCCGCCGAAGGCTGTTATGACAGTGAGAGATCAGGCGGAGGTACACGGTTCAAAGGTCATTATCCCCGATACATCAAAGCTTGAAATAACTCATCTCGGCGCTGACGGCTGCGGATTTACCTACAAGGGCAGCAAATACACCACCGAAATGGCAGGAAAGCACCAGGTCTATAACGCCATAACCGCCATAGAAGCCGCTCAGATAGTGAAAAAACACTACCCACGGCTAACGGACGATATTCTTCACAAGGGAATCGCAACAGCAATAGTCCCCTCCCGCTGCCAGATAATCAGGCAAAAGTCCCCCATGGTTATAATAGACGGCGCACACAACCCCGACGGAATGAAAGCGCTTTCCGAATTTGTCGCCACACTCCCACAGTACCCCAAGATCATGATATGCGGCATGAGCGGCGACAAGGACTGGCAGAAGTCGCTGTCATACATCTCCCCTTACATCGACAAAGCATTCTGCATTGACGGCTTCTGTCCCAAAACAGTCTTTGCCCCAAAGCTTGCGGAATGCTTCAAGGAAGCCGAATGTGTCTCGCTGGCACAGGCATATCACAGGGCATATGTATGTGCAGGAGATACGGGACTGCTTATAATCGGCGGTTCACTTTATATCCCGTCTGCGCTGAAAAAATTCTCGAACTAAAAAACAGAGCCGAATTTCGTAAGAAACACGGCTCTGTTTTTTATTATAATAAGGTCTTATTTATCCATATGGATAACATGAACCGGGCACTTTGCGGCGCATTTTCCGCAGGCGGTACATTTGCTGTAGTCAATGCGTGCGAGGTTGTCCGTTACGTGGATAGCGTCAAACTCGCACTGCTTTTCGCATATCTTGCAGCCGATACAGCCGCTGCTGCACACTGCCTTTACTGCCTTGCCCATATCGTGCGAGCTGCACATAACGTCAACAGCCTGACCGAACGGACGCATATCAATGATATTGTTGGGACAGGCATCGGCACAAAGTCCGCAGCCCACACATTTTTCGGCAGTAACTTTTGCCAGTCCGTTTTCCACGTTGACAGCCCAATTGGGACAGACGCTTACGCAGTCGCCCAGACCGATACAGCCGTATTTGCAGCCCCACATTCCGCCGTAAAAGCGCTTTGCATTGGCACAGGTCTGCACGCCGTCAAAATCAAAGGTGTGCTTTTCGGTATCGCAGTCGCCCGAGCATCTTACAACGGCTATTTCCTTGGAAATTTCCATGGAAGCATCGCCGCCCATTATGTCGTTCACCTTGGCAGCCACCTTTGCTCCGCCGGGGCGGCAGAGGTTTGTGGGAGCGCCCTTTTCAACTATCGCCTTGGCATAATCGGAGCAGCCGCTGTAGCCGCAGGCTCCGCAGTTTATCTGAGGAAGCGCTTCGTTTACCTCTTCGGTTCGTGGGTCGGTCTTTACCTCAAAAAGCTTTGACACCACTGTAAGAAGAATTCCTGCCACAAGTCCCATAACAGCAAACATCAGCACGGGAAGAATATAAGTTTCAAACATTTTTTATCTCCTCCATCAGCCGAATATTCCCTCGACCATTCCCGAGAAGCTCATAAAGCTTACGGAAACTATCGAAGCTGCAATAAGCGTTGCGGGAACGCCCTTGAAAGTCTCAGGCACATCTGCCTTTTCAACTCTTGAACGCACTCCGCTGAATATGAGCAGTGCAAGAGTAAAGCCCAGACCTGCTCCCAGCGCATCAACAATGGACTGACCAAAGGTATAGCCGTTGTCGATATTGAGAATGGTCACGCCCAGAACTGCGCAGTTTGTGGTGATAAGGGGCAGATACACGCCCAGCGAATTGTAAAGTGCGGGCAGCACCTTTTTCATTATCATCTCGAGCAGCTGAACGAAAAGTGCGATTATCAGGATAAATGCTATGGTTTTAAGATATTCCAGCCCAAAGGGAGCAAGAAGAAGTTTGTAAATGGGGTATGTGCATATAGTGGCGCATATCATTACAAAAGTTACCGCCGCACCCATTCCCGCAGCGCTGTCAAGCTTTTTTGATACGCCGAGGAAGGGGCAGATGCCCATGAATTTTGAAAGGACAAAGTTGTCGGTGAGCATTGCGCTGAAAAGTATAACAAGCATCGCTTTCATTATACTTCCTCCTTTCCGCAGCCGCCGCAGGCAGAAGCATTAGGGCAGTTCCCGCAGCCTATCTTCTGAGGAGGCTTGCGGTTTGCCAGCTTGTTCACCAGTGCGATTATGCAGCCCAGAGCGAAAAATCCGCCTGCGGGCATGATGAAAATGGTCATAGGAGCCGGAAGATGAAGATCAATTCCCATCCACTGTCCTGTGCCAAGTATCTCACGGACAGAACCCATTGCAAAAAGTGCAAGTGTAAAGCCCAGACCATTGCCCAGTCCGTCAAGGATAGAGGGAATAAGCTTGTTTTTAGAAGCAAACGCCTCAGCCCGTCCAAGGATAATGCAGTTAACGGTTATGAGCGAAAGGAACAGTCCCAGACTGTTGTACAGTGCGGGGATATAGCCTTTCATAAGAAATTCGATAAGCGTTACAAAGCCTGCGATTATAACGATGAACGAGGGCAGGCGCACCGCCTTGGGGATAACGTTTTTCAGCAGTGATATGACTGCATTGGAACAGACAAGTACAAATGTGGTGGCAAGTCCCATTCCAAGGCCGTTCTTTGCCATGGTAGTTACCGCAAGAGTGGGGCACATTCCAAGCAGAGTTACCAGCGTGGGATTTTCCTTGATGATGCCCTTTGTAAATTCGTGAAGATATTTATTTTCAGCCATTCTCACTCTCTCCCTTCATCTGAGAATATGCCTCAAGAGCGGTATTGACGGCGGCTTTCATTCCCTTTGAGGAATAAGTTGCGCCTGTAATGTTATCCACCTGATAATCTTCGGAGGATATGCCCTTGAATTTATCGAGGAAATCCTTGTTCTGCACCTTTGTGCCGAGACCCGGAGTTTCTCCGATGGAGATGACCGAAATGCCGCATATGCTTCCGCTTTCGTCAAAGCCGATAAGCAGGTGAAGTCCGCCCTTTGAATAGCCGTCAGCGGTTATCTCAAAGGCAGTGCCGCTGCCGTTTGTGATGACCGAGGTAACGCCGTCATAGGTCTTGACAGTTCCGTCATCGTTCATCAGCATATCAAAGCCGTCTGAACCGCCGTATATCTCCGTAAGTCCCGAAGCCAGTTCGTCGGTGATAACGCCTGTGGTATCAACATATGTTATGTTATACGCCGCAACAAGCAGTGCTGAGGTTATCACGCAGATAAGAGTAAGCACCAGAGGAGGCATTATCTTTTCTTTCATACTCATTTTGAAGCCTCCTTTTCGGGAGCCTTTGCGCCTACAGGCTTTGTCTCGCAGAGACGGTCAATGTAGGGAACGAGAAGGTTCATCAGCAGTATTGAGAATGAAACTCCCTCGGGGTAGTTGCCGAATTTTCTTATGGCAAAGGTGATAAGTCCGCAGCCTATGCCGAAGATGATCTTGCCCTTTCCCGTAAGAGGAGTGGTGGCATAATCCGTTGCCATGAAGAATGCACCGATGATAAGTCCGCCGGAAAGAACGGCATATATGGGGTCATCGCCTGCAATGAGCGTCAGCAGGAAAACCGTTCCGATGAACGCCACAGGAGCATGAGGTGTGATTATCCTTGCGGCAATAAGATAAATTCCGCCTGCTATAAGCGCAATGGCACAGGTCTCGCCGATACAGCCGCCTGTGGTGCCAAGCAGAAGCGAAAGATAATCAGCGTCCTTTGAAACAAGAGGCGTTGCGCCTGTAACCACATCTGCACCGTTAAGATAATAAAAAGGCTTGCACCATGTTGACATACTTGCGGTGAATGAGAGCATAAGCACTATTCTTCCCACAATGGCAGGATTTGCAAAGTTCTGACCTATTCCGCCGAAAAGCTGCTTTGCAATGCCTATGGCAACAAAGGAGCCGATAACGCCGTACAGCGGATTTATTGTGGGCGGCAGGTTCATTCCCAGCAGCATTCCCGTTACCACTGCCGACATGTCGGAAATGGTCTGGGGGCGCTTCATCATTCGCCTGAGAATATACTCAAAAAATACGCATGAGGCGATACAGACCGCAAGGTTTATAAACGCCATGTATCCGAAAATTATCACTCCCGCAATGCAGGCAGGTGTCAGCGCAATTATCACACGGAGCATTATTTTGCGTGTGCTGACATTGTCATGAATGTGGGGTGAAGGTGTTACTGTAAGTTCCACACTATCATATCCTTTCTCACTTTTTAGCGGCAGACTTTTTGTCAGTCTTTGCCACATACGCCTTGGCAAGCTGATTTTTCTCGGCAAGCCGCCTGCCTGCGGGGCACACATATGAGCAGCAGCCGCAGTTTATGCAAAGGTTGATCTTGAGCCGTTTAAGCTCTGCCGAGTCTCCTCTGTCGTATGAGCTTTCAAGAGAAACAGGCATAAGATCGACAGGACAGGCTCTTATACATCTTCCGCAGCGGATACATGATGTGGTCTTGTGCTCATCGGGCTTTGTGAATGCAAGAATAGCATTGTTGACCTTGATAAGCGGCTGATTTTCATCGGCAAGGGAAAGACCCATCATGGGGCCGCCGTAAAGTATCTCGCCGATATTGTCAGCACCGCAGAAAGAAAGTATCTCGGAAGCGGGAGTGCCTATTGCCGCACGGTAATTTCCACGCTTGTCCCCTACAGCGCTGCCGTCAACGGTGATCCGCTTGGAAACAAGGGGCATACCCGTTCTGATGTACCGCATAAGGAAGCCCACTGTGGATACGTTCATAACGATAACACCCTGATTTGAGGGCAGCTCGCCCTCGGAAACAGTCCTGCCTGTGGTGGAATATATAAGCACCTTTTCAGCGCCCTGAGGATATGTTGACGGAAGTGACACCACCTCTGCGCCGCTGATATCCGCAGTGCGTTTTTTCATTTCTTCAATAGCCTTGGGCTTATTTTCTTCAATGCCTATTTTGCAGTTTGGGATATCGAGTATCTTCATAATGAATCTGATACCCTCGGTCACGTCCTCACTGTTTTCCATAAACTCACGGTAATCGGAGGTGATGTACGGCTCACACTCGGCTCCGTTGATAACAAGAGTATCAATGGGCGTTTTGGCAGGGTCGAAGCCAAGCTTTACATGAGTGGGAAAGCCTGCACCGCCAAGTCCGCAGCAGCCGCTTTCCCTTACAGCAGCAAGGAAGCTTTTGCGGTCGGTTATCATGGGAGGCTTTACATCGGGACAGACTGTCTGCAAACCGTCAGTTTCAATGACAGCAGCCTTACAGGTTCCGCCGTTTGATGTACGGTAATCGATCACATCTGTGACTTTACCCGAAGCTGGCGAATGAACGGGAACGGACATAAACTTGTCCGAATCGCCAATCTTCATACCCATTGTGACCGTGTCGCCCTTTTTCACAAGGCAGTCGCAGGGAGCACCCATTGACTGTGACATAGGCACTGTAAGCACCTTTGAAAGAGGCAGGTTCACAGTAGCCTCATTCTCGGTCGCTTTCAGATGAGGGAGCTTTACTCCCCCTGTTTTTCTGAGCATTTATTTAACCACCTTTCTATCATCAAGAAACCCTTGCAGAGCCTGAAGCACCGTTCCGGTAAGGAAGCCTGTAAATATGGAAACAGGCATTAGCACAACGACATAAGCAAGAGTATAAACGCTTCCCGTAAGCACGCAGGCAGCTGCCAGCTGCCCCAGAGTGTGGCACATGGCTGCGATTATGCAGGAAAACTTGCAGGAGCGTTTCATTATTATCATAAGAACGGCAGCAGCCGCAAACGCAAGCAGACCGCCGCTCAGTGACATTACAGCTGCGGAAGCTCCCCTTGTGAGGAAAACAAAACCCGAGCGCAGCAGGGTCATCAGCAGCCCTGAGACTGTGCCGTATCGTATCATAACTGCGATAATGGCGATATTTGCAAGCCCCAGCCTTATCCCGGGAATGGGAAAGGCTGCCGATATACAGCTGTCGGCAAAGGAAAGCACTGCGGTAAGTGCAAGAGCAATGCCCATAAAAGCCGCATATTTTGCTTTACTTTTCATCTGTGCCCTCCACTGTAACTATTACCCTGTTGGGCATACACACAGCCGACATTCCCTCGTGGCTAACAAGACCTGTTTTAACGCATATCTTGTCGGGGCAGTCGGAGGACTTTACACGAACGCCGCCGTCAGCTATCTCAAACTCCATATTCGGTATCTGAGGGACGGTGAATGTGCCCTCGTCGCTGAGACTTTTTTTCATAACAGTTTCGCCGTCAAGAGAAATGACAGCATAGCTGCCGCTTTTTTTCGGAATAAAAACAAAAATCACGGAACATACGAGACAGACTGCCGCAACAGCAAAAATTATTATTTTTTCCCTTCTGCTCATATTTCCTCCTGTCATTTGACGATATCCACGCTGCCGTATGATGTGACGTTTCCGCTGTTATCTATGGTAATGATGCCGTAATCTTCAAAGCTTTCGCCGCATATCTCGGCATAGTGTTCTGCATTTTCCGTGCCGCCGATATATATAAGCGTGGAAAGCAGATCGGACACAAGACCACTGCCGCTTTCGCAGGGAAGTATCACTGTTGCGGAAGCAATATCGGTCTCGGCAGGATAGCCTGTACGGATATCCATAATATGCGTATATTTCCTGCCGTTATCCTCAAAATACCGCTCATACCCGCCTGCCGTGGAGATAAACGAGCTGCCGCATGGAAATTCAAGAGCGGTTCCTCCGTTAATGGGATCTACCACCGCAGCTGTGAAATCTCTGCCCTCTCTGCTCCACATAAGAGAGGACGAACCTGTGGAGAAAATTATCTCATCGGCTTTTTCATCGGACAATGCGGCTTCAAGAAGCCTGTCGCAGGCATATCCCTTTGCGCCTGCCCCCAGATCAAGGAGCGAGCCTTCGGGAATAGCGCCGTCATAATCGACGGAAGAATTTACATTCTCCAAAGCTGCGGAGATCTCCGTCTCAGTGGGAACATACGGCGCATCGGAGGAAATGTTCCACAGCAGTGTAAGACTGCCGCAGAAAGGGGTTATCCCCTCACCGAATTTCTCCTCAAAGCTTTTGTATCCGTTAAGCATATTTCCAATATCGGGATATTTTTCAGGAGAAAATTTTTCGCCGTGATCTATCTTATAAACTGCGGAATTTTCATCATATGCGGAGGCGATTTTGTCCAGCTCCGAAACGATACTTTTGCAGCTTTCCGAAAGGCTTCCGTCAGAAGAAACAGTCTTGCAGGTAACGGCGGTATCAAAGTAAAATCCGCTGAATGTATATTCGGCGTTTTTATCCGAAACGGCATACCTTACCGCCGTGATAACAGCCGCCGCTGCGGTAAGCGATATGACAGCGGATAATATCTTTTTTGTTGATGACATTGCTCCTCCAAATAATCAAAAAAATAAAAAAGGGTACAATATTCCAAGGAAAAAAATCACCCCGAATATAGCACCCTTGCTGTATTTTCTGACATTAGAATTATACCACAGAAGGCGTAAAAAGTCAACACAGGTCATGTAAATTTTTTGACCAATTATGGCTTCAAATGGCGGATAAAGCGTTTCACGGTGCATTTTTACAGCTGTTTATAACAATTAAGGCATTTCTTTGTCGAAATAAATTGTAAATATACACATATTTTTTCCGCAAAAATGCAAAACGTTTGACAAAGCCAAATGCCTGTGATATAATGAAGAAAACGTATAATTATTGGAGGTATGCTGTTATGGCAAACAAAAAAGTCAATAAATTTGCAAATACTAACACTGTAAAAACCACCGAAAATAAATCCGCAGAAACCGTTGTAGCCGCTGCCGCTCCTGTTGAAGTAAAGGCTGCTGCTCCCGAGGTAAAGGCTCCCGTTGAGGCTAAGGCTGAAGTAAAGGCTGAGGCTGCAAAGGAAGAAAAGAAGCCCGCTGCCAAGAAGGCTCCTGCAAAGAAGGAAGAAGCTCCTGCTGAAAAGGCTGTCAAGAAGGCTGCTGAAAAGGACGCTGCAAAGCTCTTCATCGAATTCGGCGGAAACAAGTTTGCTGCTGATGAGATCGTTGAAAAGTGCAAGGCTGCTTACAAGGCTGACAACTCCAGAAAGCAGGTTCGCTCCATCGAAGTTTATGTTAAGCCCGAGGACAACAAGGCTTACTATGTTGTTAACGGCAAGGCTGACGGTCTGTACATCGACCTTTGATTTTGCTGAAACATAACGGGGGCGCTTTCATAATGAAAGCGCCCTTTTACTTTGTATCAAACATACCGATTACAAAAGGTAACGAAAAAAACAACATTTGCCCGTAAAGGTTGATTATCTTCCGACTATCTGATATAATCATCTTGCTGCAGAAAAATGCAGCACGGCAAAGTTTGATTTTGAAAGGAAAATTACTATGAATAAGAAGATCGCAATGATTTTTACGCTTCTTGCTGTTACATCAATGACACTTACTGCCTGCGGAGGAAATGACAATACACAGGCATCTGATACCAGTGCCGACACTACCGTGACTACTCCTGCCGAAAGCACCCCTGACGAAACAGAGGACTCCGAAGCTTCATGGATAGTTTCCGATGCCGACACCAATGTATCTCTCCCCGAAGGCGAAGCTGTAAAGCCCGATGACGGTCAGCCGGCAGAAGATGACAGCGCATTCGGCGTTGACCCCGACGACAACGCTGAAACAACCGTTCCCGAGACCTTTGAGAACACTACAAATTCCCTCAAGCCCATTATCGAAAAGATAACAAGCGAAAGCGAATGGCCCGCTCTCGATATGGTAACTGACCCCACTATTCTCAGCGAATACTTCCTGCTGGACGCTTCCAACGAGAATTACAAGGAAATGATCGTTATGCAGTGCCCCATCAGCGCAGTTATGAGCGAGATAATCATTATTCAGGCCGATGATGTTGATGCTGCTGCGGAAGACCTGAAGGCACGTCAGCAAAAGGCTATCGACCAGGACGCATGGTATCCCGATGACATCGACATGGCTAACAACTCTATCGTAGGTACCTGCGGAGACTATGCTTACTTCATCATCGGCTCCGAGGCTGAGACCGCTGAAAAGATAATCAACGACTACGTTACAAACAACGGATGATAAACAAGCTCTGCTGCGGACAGAAATGTCCGCAGTATTTTTATTACAGCTCAGGGATCTCGTTTATGATAATGCCAAGTATCCTGCCCGTAAGCTCAGCTATGAAATTAACGTTCTCAATGGCGTTTTTGTTTGCTTCATAGTATGAGGGACGACGCTTTTTCAGGCGGGCAAGGTCAGTCATGCTGATATTAAGCCCACGGTATTTACGAGAGCCGAAAGAGATATCAAATATATCCCCGTCAAAGCTGCCGTTTTCAAGCTTGTGCGGAATGTCATCAAGGCGGGCATTATTTTCGGAAATGATACTGCCTATCTCTGCCGCCGCATTGGGAGACAGGTCAAAGTGCCTGCACGACTCGGTTATTTTGCAGAATTTGTACTCCATATACTCCACATCGCCGCCGTCAGTCAGCGTGAGAGAAAAGCCGCCGTCGCTGTCTCCGCAGCAGCCGTATGAGGGTGTGACCGAATAACGGAAGATAACATTTGCCATATTGCTCATCCTTTCTGTTTCTTTGTGATAATTATATCATATGATGTGGGCGAAAAATCGGACAGATAACATTATTCGGCATAATATGACCCCAAAGGACTTACAGATGTGCAAAACAGTCTGAAAATTAGTGAAAAATGCCTATTGATATCAATGCGAAGGATATGGTAAAATATTTTACATAAACGCTTAGAAAAAGAGAGCTGAAAGGATACATATAAAATGAGACAAATTTCCGGCAAAAGACCAACCGGTGCGGCTGCCGCCAAAAGGCAGAAGGTATTGAAGGCAAGGCTCACTCTGCTGGGACTGCTTGTACTTGCAGCAGGCGGAATATGGCTGCTGGCTTCCGCACTTTCACAGATAAAGACTGTTACCGAGCTTACGGTTGACGCCTCGGAATATCAGGTGCTTGCGGCGCTCCCCACTCAGAGCGAGATAGATCAGGCTCAGCGTGAGGAAGAGATGAAGATTGAAAATGAGATCTTCGAGCAGAAAGACAGCTACCCCATAGATATGATAATCCAGACCCCCTACTGCGTTATGTACGACGTTCAGGGCCGTCAGGTGCTTTACTCCAAGAATGCTGAGGAAAAGGCATATCCTGCCAGCACCACAAAGATAATGACCGCTTCCATAATGATGGAATACACCGACAAGGACACTGTATTCACTGCAGGAGATGAGCAGTCACTGGTACAGCCCGGCTCCAGTCTTGCATATCTCAATGTGGGCAGTCAGCTTGACAGAGAGATGATGCTGGACGCAATAATGCTCCCCTCGGGAAATGACGCTTCTTACTGCGCCGCTGCCGTTACGGGCAGGATGATCGCAGGCGATGAAGCTCTCCCCGCAGAGGAGGCTGTGAATGTGTTCGTCAACAAGATGAACGAAAAGGCAAAGGAGATAGGCTGCAAGAACACAAACTTCACCTGTCCCGACGGCTTCCACAACGATAACCATTACACTACTGCAATGGATCTGCTGAGGATAACCCTTTATTCCCAGAATTATCCCGAGATAGCAGCTTCGGGAAAAAAGACCTACCGTGAAGTTGAATTTCTCTCAGGCGAATACATCTACTGGAACAACTCGAACAAGCTTATCCAGCCTGACAGCGATGACTATTACACCTATGCTACAGGACTTAAAACAGGAATGACCGATTATTCGGGACACTGCGTTGTTGCCACCGCTGAGCGCTTCGGCCACGAGCTTATAATCGTGTGTCTTGGAAGCGAGAGCGCAGCTATCAGATGGAACGACACAAGGGCTCTTTTTGATGCAGGCTTTGCTTATATCCGTGACAGCGACAACGGATAAACCTATGACCGTGATACCGTCTTGGCATCACGGTCATTTTTATTTTAAGATTATATATCAATTATACATTTATACATACGCCTGCTGTGATATAATGGTAATATGAAATTTATCCCGAAAGGAAGGGGCATATGTATATTCCAAACGAAAAAAGATACGAGAAAATGATCTATAACCGCTGCGGAAAAAGCGGCCTCAAGCTTCCTGCCGTTTCTCTGGGAATGTGGCAGAATTTCGGTTATCAGGGCGTGTTCGCCAATATGGAGAAAATGGTCCACACCGCCTTTGACCTTGGCATAACTCACTTTGACCTTGCCAACAACTACGGCAACCCATATAATGGCAGCGCCGAGGAAAATTTCGGCAAGATACTTGACAGAGGAATGCGCCGCTACCGTGACGAACTGTGCATATCCACAAAGGCAGGCTTTGAGATGTGGGACGGCCCTTACGGCGACAGGAACGGTTCACGCAAGTATCTCATATCCTCCCTTGACCAGAGCCTTAAAAGAATGGGACTGGAATATGTTGATATTTTCTATCACCATGTTTTTGACCCCGGCACTCCCCTTGAAGAGACCGCAGTGGCTCTTGACAGCTGCGTAAGGCAGGGCAAGGCACTGTATGTGGGGATATCCAACTACAATTCTCAGCAGACAAAGGAGATAATGGGCATTTTCAAGGAGCTTAAAACTCCATTTATAGTAAATCAGCCCTCCTACTCCATGCTCAACAGATGGATAGAAAGGGACGGTCTGGACGATTTTGCTGCAGAGAACGGCATAGGTCTTTCGGTGTTCTCCCCTCTTTATCAGGGCTTCCTGACAGGAAAATATCTCAACGGTATCCCCGAGGATTCCCGTGTGGGCAAGGGAAACACTTGGATAGGCAAAGAACTTGATGACAAGATGATAAAACGCCTCAACACCCTTAACGTCATCGCTGCTCAAAGAGGTCAGGCACTGTCTCAGATGGCACTTTCATGGGTTCTCCACAACAAGGCGGTAGCGACTGTGCTTATCGGCGCAAGCAGACCTGAGCAGATAATCGAAAATGTTAAGTGCATCGAGCATCTTGACTTTACAGATGACGAGCTTGACCGTATCGAAGCCGCATTAAAGTGAGGGTCAATATGAAAATAAGAAAATTAGCCGCTTTATTTTTAGCCGCACAGATGTGTCTTATTGCCGTAGGCTGCGCTGACAATACCTCAGTTCAGGCGGAAAATACTGTTTCTGTGACCGAGCTTTCCACAAAGCACAAGACAAGCGAGCATAAGCTCTCAAATCCAGATGCCGATGAGATAACTCAGCAGGTGTATGATTACATCTGCGACAATTACGGCAAGGTAATGCTGTCCTGTCAGCAGGAATCCACATGGATGGACTCACCCGATTATGAGATGGATTATATCAAGGAAACAACAGGCAAGCTTCCCGCTATGAGAGGTCTTGACTTTATGAACGCCGATTTTGACGGCGTTGTTGAGCGTGCAGAGGACTGGTGGGAAAAGGGCGGACTGGTGACTATCTGCTGGCACACAGGCATAAACGGTCTGGGCTATCAGGAAAGCCTTAATGACGAACCCGATTTCGATAAGCTGCTTAAAAAAGGCACCAAGGAAAACAAGGCAATGCTTGAAAACTGGGACAAGGCTGCCGAGGCGTTAGTAAAGCTTCGTGATGCGGGCGTTCCCGTTTTATGGCGGCCATTCCACGAGTTCGATGGCAAATGGTTCTGGTGGGGCAAAGGCGGCGGAGAAAACTTCATCAAGCTCTGGCAGATGATGTACGACCGATACACCAACAAATTCGGGCTTACAAACCTTATCTGGGTTCTGGGTTACTCAGGCGATGTTAGAAGCGGCTGGTACGTGGGCGATGACTACTGCGACATTATCGGCTCGGACACCTATGATAACTCCACCAATAAAAAGGCGTGGAAAAAGCTTGAAAAGATAAACACTGCCGAAAAACCCATGGCATTCCACGAGTGCGGCAATGTCCCCTCCGTAAAGGATTTTGAAAAGGACGGCTGCATATGGTCATGGTTCATGATATGGCACACGGACTACATCAAAAACAATGATGAGAAAAACCTAAAGGAAGTTTATAACAGCGACCTTGTTATCACACTTGATGAACTGCCGAAATTTACGGCTGATAAATAATTCGCCGCATATGCAAAAACCCTCCCGCAGACTTTGTGCCTGCGGGAGGGTTTTATACTAAGAACCAATTAAAAACTATACAAAAAATCGAGCATAATCTTGCGTATATGGATTATGCGATGATTTTTTGTCTATAGTTTTATTGGTGATTAGTATTATTATACCTCATCAACAAAAGTGAACTTGATATCGTGTATCTTCAGTCCGCTCTGCGCGAAATAAATACGCATTGAAGTAAATCGTGAGAAAAGAAAAATAGAAAATTCCTTTGATACGGGCTTGCCGCCTGTGCCGTTCCATGTAAAGGAAGCAACGGGCGAACCCATGCTGAAAAATGTGAGAGGAAGCTGTGCCAGCTCGCTCTGCTCGGAGCTTGCGGTAATAACTATCTTATACTTGCCAAGGTGAGAAACATCGACTGCAAAGGTGAAGTTACTTCCTCTGTCGGTGCAGATGTTTTCGGGGATAAGGGTAAGCTCCTCATCAAGGTTATAGAAGGTGACATCTGCCAGATCCTCGCCGCCGTCATCGGGACGGTTGATTATCTTTATGGTGTCAGCCTCGCCGCACAGGCGCTTCATTGCCTGAGTATCCATCAGGAAGCGGCAGATATTTGCAGCATTCCTCTGAAGCTCTCCCCTTTTCAGTGTGCCGTCTTCAAGAGCGGATAGTGTGTTGTCATCGTTGTTGGCGCTGTCGGCACATACCATGTAAACATCGTTCTGCGCCCTTGCCATTGCTGCAAAGTTGGTCTTTGAAACAGGCACGCTGCGCTCATTGATATTTGCCCACCAGTCGGTCATGGTAATGCCCTTAAAGCCCCATTCATTTCTGAGGATAGTTGTGTTAAGGTCATAGTTGCCTGCCGTCCAGAGGCCGTTTACGGAGCCGTAGGTGGTCATTATAGTCTGTGCCTTGCCCTTCTTTACGGCTATCTCAAAGCCCTTGAGATATATCTCACGGAGCGCTCTTTCGGAAACTACAGAGTCGATATTGTGTCTGCCTGTTTCCTGATTATTTCCGCAGAAGTGCTTGATAGTACCTGTTACGCCCTCGGAATGGAGACCTTTCAGCTGGGCGGAAGCCATCTCGCCCGTGAGGAAAGGATCCTCGGAGAAATACTCAAAGTTTCTACCGTTGAGAGGGTGACGGTGAATGTTCATGCCGGGACCAAGGAGACACTCGACCTTATTTGCCACCATTTCACGGCCTGTGAATGCAAACAGCTCGCTGAGCAGCTGACGGTTGAATGTGGAAGCAAGCAGAGTGCCGTTCGGCAGGCTGAATGCCTTTGTGCCGCAGTCAAGGCGCATACCCGAAGGGCCGTCATCGCAGCAGGCACATGGAATGCCCATAGCTGAGAGCCTGTCTGAAACACCGCCGAATGCGGAAGCTGTTCCCGCAGTTACCTTGGGGCTGCCCATGCCCTCTCCACGGATAATGCAGGAAAGGTCATAGTCGGAAAGCTGTGCGATAAACTCGCTCATGGTGTGCTTGCCGCTCTTTACGTCAGCAAGCTTTATGCCCTTATCATCGGTAAAGGGAATATCGGCAGGGAGATTTGCAATACGTCTCTCGTTTTCGTCCACCTCGGAGGTGGGAACATCTTCCATAACGGGAACGAATTTAAGCTTATGCTCCGACGCAAAGGGCTTCATGCGCTTAAAAGGAAGCACGGGAGCAAGAGCCTGAGTAAGCTGCTTTACAACAGTAGTTTCGTCGATCTCAAAGGAGAATGCAGCCTCTGCACTGCGGACATCTGTGCCTGCGCAGATGATATACTGACCCTTTTCAAGCACGTAGCAGCTCTTATGACCTGTTACGCCCGAATCATCATAGGAAGCAAGGTCGTCAACATTCACTTCAATAGTAAGTATCTGGCTCTCAGCGGGAGCAAGGAGCTTTGTCTTTTCAAAGCCGCAGAGCACCTTTGCAGGCTTGCCCAGCATTCCCTGTGGAGCGCAGGCGTAAAGCTGGATAACTTCCTTGCCCGAATAATTGCCTGTGTTCTTGACGGAAACCTCTATAGTTATCTTGCCGTCATTCAGCTCAGAGTGTGTAACATTATGCTCAAAAGTTGTATAGGAGAGACCGAAGCCGAAAGGATACTGTACCTTTTCGGGAGCAAATGTCTCAAAATATCTGTAGCCTACGTAAATATCCTCGCAGTAGAAGTTGCGGCGGGTATTGCCGAAATACTCGTGAGAGGGGTAATCGGAAACGGAGTACGCAATGGTGTCAGGCAGTTTTCCCGAGGGTGATACCTTGCCTGTGAGCACGTCCGCTGTTCCTGTTCCGCCGATCATTCCGCCCTGCCATACGTACAGAACGGCATCGGGCTTGATGTCCTCCACAAAGTTCATATCAATGATGCTGCCAACGTTCAGCAGAACGATGACCTTCCGGAAATGCTTCCTTACTGTGCGGAGCATACTTTCCTCGCCATCGCTGAGCAGATATGCGCCCTTTTCAAAGCGGTTGTCGTTCTCCTCGCCTGCTGTTCTGCCGAAAATAACGATCGCAGTCTGGCAGAAGTTGGAGATCTTCTCAGCAAGAGCGTCGTCAACGGGCATTTCCTCCTGTGACCATGGCTCGCCTCCCCAGCCGTCGCCGAAATCAAAGGGGTGCTCCTTTGTCCATTCCTTGTAAACGTTCAGCAGCTCCTCATTCACCTTAACGCTGCCGCTTTCTTCAAGGCCGTCGGTTATGCCGATAACACGGGACACATTGACAAGTCCGCCCGAACCTGTGCCGCTCTTGTAATAATTCAGCTGAATACGTCCGAAAACAGCCACCTCGCTGTCCTTTCGGAGCGGCAGAGCGTTGTTGTCATTCTTGAGCATAACAATGCCCTCAGAAACAGTTTCGGCAGATTTATCTATGTATTTGTTCCAGTCGAGAACCTTTTCCATATGCAATTTCCTTTCCCATATATGTGATTGTACATTATTTACTAAGTATAGTATAGCTGTTGTTTGGGACAATGTCAAGTCCAATAAAGTACATATTTCATTAACTTTATGAACCGCAAAATCACACTATTTTAAATATAATCAGTATAAAAATTCACACTATCATTTTATAATAATTATATACAGAAATGATATAGTATTAAGCGGCTGAGATCAACACCCCACTGCAGAAAGCGGTATTTATGAATGATATCAAGGTAACAGATGCCGCCGCTGTCCCCGGAAGCGCAGCGCTTCTTGTGCAGAACGGCGATAAGGCATTTATGTACGACACAGGCTTCGGCTTCTGTGCGGAAGAAATGGCGGATACGGTCGAAAAAATACTGGGTGGAAAGAAGCCCGATGCCATTATCCTCACCCACTCACACTACGACCACGTTATGGGCTGTGCTGTCCTGGCGGACAGGTGGAGGGATATCCCCGTTATCGCAGGCGAATACACAGCTTATGTGTTCACCCGCCCCACGGCTCTGAAAACCATATACGAGATGGACGTTAACGCCGCCCATGAGCTTGACAAAAAGCCATATCTCACCGACTGCACGGACAGGCTCCATGTGGATAAGGTGGTAAAGGACGGAGAGGTCATTGATGTATGCGGTCTGAAGCTTGAAACAAAGGCTTTCCCGGGTCATACAAAGTGCTCTATCGGATTTTACTGCCGTGAAAGCAAGACACTCTTTTCGTCCGAAACTCTGGGAGTTTACAACGGCACTGCGGCGGCTCCCATACTGCTCACAGGCTTTAAGCAGGGTGAACAGTCACTGAAAAAGGCTGCGGCTCTGGGAGCAGAGCATATCGTTCTTCCCCACTGGGGAATGCTGGACGGCGCAGAGGAATGCAGAAAGTATTTTGAAAATGCGCTGTATGAGTTCGAGTGGACGAAAAACCACGTCATAGACTGGCACAACAGCGGTATGTCCGACCATGATATCATAGAAGAGCTTCGCAAAAGGTATCACATAGGTCACATGGGCGCTGTTTATCCCATGAAAGCATTTTACCTCAATACAGGCTATATGGTACCTCTCATTATTAAAGAATACTGTGCAGATTAAAAGAAGATTAAAAAGTGATTCACAAAAATGAGAAATCGCTGTAACCTGTTGACATAACTGCTTTTGTGGGTTATACTGAGAACATAGCAAGAAAGCCAACACAAGGAAGCGATGCAGAAGGCGTTAAGCACCGTCTGCGGCTTCCGAAAACATAACCATATTAACAGGAGGAAAAAATCATGTTTGAAAAATTTGCAGAAACTATCAACAATGCAGGCAAGGCTGTAGGCGAAAAGACTAAGCTTGGTACAGATGTTGTAAAGGCTAACTTCAAGATCTCTTCCGAGGAGAGAGCAATTAACGAGCTTTATCTGGAGATCGGCAAGACCTATTATGACAACAATCTTGACAATCCCTGCTGTGATACCATGAAGGAGCTTTTTGACAAGGTTTCCGAAAAGAAGGCTTCCATCGAAGCTCTCAAGGAGCACGTCCGTAAGATAAAGGGTGTTCTGCTCTGCCAGAACTGCGGTGCTGAGGTAGATGCCGAGAACGACTACTGCGGCAAGTGCGGCACTAAGATCGAAAAGCCCGAGCCTGTTGAGGAAGCTCCCGCTGAGGAGACCGAAGAGGTCATCGACCACGAGGACACCGTAGAGGCTGACGCTGCAGGTGAAGAAGCTCCCGAGATCAAGGTAGAGGTTGACCCCGAGGATAAGCCGGAAGAATAATAAGTGATATCCGCCGCTGTCTTTTCAAAGGCAGCGGCATTCTCTTTTTTACGGTATTTTTACTCTTACACTGTTTACAAATGTCGCAAAATGGTGTATAATCTGTATTGTATGATACGCACAAGGCGTTTGTCACAACGGAAAGGATAATGCCTATGAAGGTTGACTGGAACAGCAAATACACCACAGTGTCGGTATATACGGTAATAACCTTTGCCATATGCCTTGCACTGGTAATAGTTGTATCAAAATTCTCGGTGATAATGGGCGCACTGGGAACTGTGCTCGGCACAATAAGCGCCGTTATCTGGGGCATAGCGATTGCATATCTGCTGAACCCTGTTATGATGCGGACGGAAAGGCAGTTCAAAAAACTGCTTGAAAGAAAAAAGCCCCACCCCAAGCTTTGCAGATTTATAAGCACCGTGCTTGCCATAATCTTCGGCATAGCGGTGATATGCACACTGGTCGCAATAATCGTGCCGCAGGTTCTGGACAGCTTGATGAACATTTTCAACAACGCCCAGAACTATATGAACAACATCTACAACTGGGTAAATACCACTCTGGCGGAATATCCCGAGATAGTAACATATCTTAATAATCAGCTCAATGATATCCAGTCCGCCGTGCTTACCGCCGTAAATAACCTTATCCCAAAGGTGGGCGACTGGGCTGTAAAGCTGAAAGACGGCGCTGTGGGACTGCTGGCAGGTCTCAAGGACTTTATCATCGGATTTATCGTTGCGGTATATCTGCTGCTTGACAAGGAAAAATTCCTTGCTCAGGGCAAAAAGCTTATGACGGCAATATTCCCCCAGAAGATATGCCACAATATGCTGAGAGCTTTCAGAAAAACAAACAACTCCCTCAACGGATTTATCAACGGAAAGATACTGGATTCCTTTATCATCGGTATGATATGCTTTGTGGCAATGAAGCTTATGAAGCTGGAATATTCGGTGCTCATAAGCGTTATCGTAGGCGTAACGAATGTTATCCCGTTTTTTGGCCCTTTTATCGGAGCGATACCCTCCGCACTGCTGCTGCTCATTTCCGAGCCGTCACAGACTATCCCCTTTGTTATCCTGATAGTTGCGATACAGCAGTTTGACGGAAATATCCTTGGTCCCTACATTCTGGGCGACTCCACAGGTCTCCCCGCATTCTGGGTAATGGTGGCCATCTTCCTTGGCGGCGGACTGTTCGGCTTTGCGGGAATGGTGCTTGGCGTGCCAATATTTGCGGTAATATACGCCTTTGCCCAGGAATTTATAGAGAACCTGCTGAAAAAGAAAGGGCTCTCCCCCGACACGGCAGATTATTATCCCGTTCCTGCGGCTGAAAATGAACACAAGCTCTCAATAGGAATATTTGAAAAGCTGAAAAAAGTAAACGTAAAGAACGACAAGAAATAAAAATAACTCCCATGTATGGTACATAACCTTATACATGGGAGTTATTTTATATCAGGACATCAGAAGATGTCCTTTTTGCTCTTGATGTATCTTCTTACCTGAACAGCAATCATAAACACAATGCAGGCAATAAGGAACACAGGCATTATCCATGTGTTGGCGTTCTCGTCCTCGGCGGATTTCATTTCCGTCCAGAGGGTCTGCATCTGTAGATTTGCTTCATCGGAAAGATTTACGAATACTGTGGTCTTTTCTCCAATGAAATCCTGATCCGGATAGGAAACGGGATTTGTGCGCACATCTTCATCAAGCTTGTCATACGCCGCTGAATTTGGTGTTGAGTAGCAGATGTAGTCGATATTCGCATAGGCAATATCAGGCTCGCACATAAAGTTGATGTACATTTCCGCCGCTTCCTTCTGCTTTGACGATGTGGGAATGCACATTGCGTCAACGAAAAGGTTGGTTCCGCTCTTTGGGACAACGAAGTTGAGAGAGTCGTTCTCGTCCATGATGGTCAGAGCGTCGCCTGCGTAGTAGGGAGCTATAAGAGCATCGCCTGCGCCCATTTTATCGAATATCTCGTCCATAACATACGCCTGGACTATGCGCTTCTGTGCTTTCAAGTCCTCGGCAGCCTTTATAAGCTCGTCGCTGTCCTCTGTGTTCAGCGAAAATCCGTTCTTTATCTCAGCAATGGCAAAAGCATCACGGGGGTTGTCGAACATAAGGATATTGTCAAGATAATCCTCGTTCCAGAGAATATCCCAGTCGATCTCCTCAGGGGGAATATCTATCATGGTCTCATCGTAGATGATACCGACTGTTCCCCATGTATATGGCACGGAATATTCATTATCGGGGTCATATTCAAGATTGCGGAAATTGGGCATGATGTACTTGAAGTTGGGGATATTGTCATAGTCAAGCTTCTGCACCATTTTTTCCTTTATCATCTTGTTTATCATATAGTCAGACGGGATAATAATGTCATAGAAAGCTCCGCCGCCTTTCAGCTTGGCATAAAGCTCCTCATTGGTGGCATAGTTGGTGTAATTGACCTTTATGCCCGTAAGCGCCGTAAATTCGGCATTTACATTAAGCGTGCCCTCGTCCGCTCCCGTGCAGATGTACTCGCCCCAGTTATAGACATTTATGGAAATGTTCTGTCCCTTGAAGCGGGTGTAATACTCGGGATCGTCGATAGTAAGGGTCTGTGCCTCGGTCTCCTCCTCGGGGACATCATCGGCAGAAGTATCCTCAGCGCTTTCGGCAGAGCATGAACAAAGCATAGCCGCAGCAAGAAGAGCGGCAATTACGGAAGATATTTTTCTCATGCCCTTACGCCCCCTTTTTCTTAAGCTGTCTTATCTCAATAAAATTCTTGACGATAAGGATAACAACAACTACAACAAATATGATAGTGGAAAGTGCGTTTATCTCGGGAGATACCTTTCGTCTTGTCATTGAGTAGATGGTAACAGGAAGTGTCTGTGATGATGAGCCGCTGGTAAAGTAGCTGATAACGAAATCATCAAGAGAGTATGTGAACGCCATAAGGAATCCGCTTACAACGCCTGGCATTATCTCAGGCAATACCACCTTGATAAACGCCTTGAAGGGGCTGCACCCTAAGTCCTGCGCCGCTTCGTAAAGGTGAGGATCCATCTGCCTGAATTTTGGCATAACGTTCAGGATAACATACGGTACATCAAAGGTGATGTGGGCTATGAGCAGCGTAACAAATCCGAATTCTAAATTCATTCTTGCCGCAAAGAACACAAACAACAGCATAAGGGATACGCCCGTAACTATCTCGGGGTTGATGATAGGCATATTTGTTATGTTCATAACAATAGCCTTTGGCACCTTTTTCATGCTGTTTATGCCTATGGCAGCCAGAGTGCCAAGGACCGTTGACACAATGCTTGCAATAACTGCGATTATAAGCGTGTTCACCAGAGATGAGATTATGATATCGTTCTGGAAAAGCTTTCTGTACCAGTCAAGAGTAAAGCCGCTGAACACGCTCCTGCTCTTTGACTCATTGAATGAGAAAACTATCAGCACGAATATAGGAACATAGAGGAAAAGCATGACCAGCACAAGATAGATTTTTCCAAGCTTTTTCATTCTGCGCCCCTCCTTATATCAGCACCTGATCGTCAGGGCTGAACTGATTCATAACAGTCATAATAACAAGGATAATGACCATAAGAACGAGAGAAATGGCAGCTCCAAGATGAGGATTATAAGCATTTCCCAAGAACTGCATCTCGATAAGGTCGCCTATGAGCAGGTTTGAACCGCCGCCAAGCATTCTTGAAATGATAAATGTGGAGATGGCAGGCACGAACACCATGGTAACGCCCGAGGTTATTCCGGGAAGGCTCAGGGGAACTATCACACGGAAGAGAGTTGCCACTCCGCTGCAGCCAAGGTCGGAAGCCGCCTCGATAACGCTTTTATCTATCTTCACCATTACCGAATAAAGGGGCAGTATCATAAATGGCAGGTAGTTATAGACCATTCCCAGCACAACTGCGCCAGATGTGTTTATGAGCTTCAAAGGGCCTATGCCGATAAGCCCCAGCAGATGATTGATAACGCCGTTGTTGCCGAGAAGCGTCATCCACGCATATGTTCTAAGCAGGAAGTTCATCCACATGGGGAGCATTACTATCATAAGCATGGTCGCCTGCTTGTGCTTTTCCATTCGTGAGAGGATAAACGACACGGGATATGCCACCACAAGGCATATAGCCGTAGCAATTACCGACAGCCATATGGAGCGGAAGAAAATATTCGCATACTGACCCACGTCCTGAATGTTTTTTACGGTAAACTCGCCGTCGTTGGTGGTAAAGGCGAATACTGCTATCATCAGCAGCGGAACAGCAATAAAAACGGTCATCCATACAAGGTACGGAGCCGAGACCCATTTTGTTTTCATATGCTCATTCCTCGCTTTTCTTCATTATGTGGATATCAAAGGGAGCAATATCCATACCTATCATGGTTCCGACAGGCTCGTGCAGCGTTGAATGGATTATCCACTTGTGCTCCATTCCGTCAACTGTCATCTCATAATGAACGCCCTTGAAAACAACGGACTTAACTATTCCCGTAAGCTTTGCGTTTGCGGGAGGAACTATCTTGATATCCTCGGGACGTATCACCACATCTACCTTTTCATTTTTGGCAAAGCCCTTGTCAACGCACTCGAAGCGATGTCCCGAAAATTCCGCAACACAGTCCTCGGGCATAATGCCGTTCAGGATATTGCTTTCACCGATAAAGTCAGCAACAAAGGCATTGACAGGCTCGTTGTATATATCTGTGGGAGAGCCGATCTGCTGGATATTACCGTTGTTCATTACCACAACGGTGTCGCTCATGGTAAGAGCTTCCTCCTGATCGTGGGTAACATATATAAAGGTAAGCTCCAGAGCCTGCTGTATCTTGCGCAGCTCCGTCTGCATTTCCTTTCGGAGCTTCAGGTCAAGAGCGCCCAGCGGCTCATCAAGAAGCAGCACCTTGGGGTGATTTACCAGTGCACGGGCTATTGCCACACGCTGCTGCTGACCGCCCGAAAGGCGGGCTACAGAACGCTTTTCAAAGCCTTTCAGATTGACAAGCTCCAGCATCTCGCCCACACGCTTTACTATCTCCTTGTCGGGCAGCTTTTTTACCCTCAGACCGAAAGCAATGTTTTCATACACATTAAGATGGGGAAAAAGAGCATATCGCTGGAACACGGTGTTGACGTTTCTCTTATAGGGAGGAAGCCCGTTGATGCGCTTACCCTCAAAGAAAACATCACCGCTTGTAGGTTCAAGAAATCCGCCGATTATCCTGAGCGTAGTAGTCTTGCCGCAGCCTGACGGCCCCAGGAAGGTTACGAACTCCTTGTCCTTGATATCCAGATTGATTTTTTTCAGGATACGCTCACCGTCCTCAAAAACGACCTCGATGTCCTTCAGATTAACAATATTTTCCATAAATACCCCGACCCTTCCGCAAAAATAAAGTCAGCGGCCTTTGTCAGTCAACAAAAGTAACTCAACAAAGCATAACAGTTTTGATTATATCACTTTTGTGCGGCAAAGTCAACGAAATGAGCCACAAATTTTGTAAAATGTTGTATATTTTTGTCGAATACTCTGCAAAAAGTAAAAGCCCCTCAGCGCATCTGCACTGAGGGGTAAAAGTCTTATTTGCCGCTGAACCAATTTACTTTTTCGGGTCCCGAAGTCCGATTGACATGATAATCGTCAAGCTCAATAAGCTCTCCGTTTTCGTCAGGCATATCATAATCATACCCGATGACTGTATAATCAGCGCCGTCCCAGATGTATTCGTCAACAAGAGTATAAGTCGATGCTTTGAGAATGCCGTCGCCGTCAGCAAACACGCCGCCGTATGTCATATCAAAGAAACACGTCTTGTCAAACAGCCTTGCATTTCCGCTGCCGCCTACTCCGTCATAGGCGGGCCAGTAGCAATATACCAGATGCTTGCAGCTGCCGTAATCGGCTGTCTTGTAGGAGGTTATCTCGGAAGTGGATGAAACACAGTTCATAAAGCTTACAAACTCAGCCTCACCGCTGTCCTCAATATAATAGAAGGTCACAGACTTTCCGAAATTTCTGCTGGTTATATCATCAAAACCGCCGTTGCAGAAATCATCGGCTACGTTCTGCTTGTTTTCAATAATAAGATAGTATTCGGTCTCGCCGTCATTGTCAAAATCATCGGCGATATACTTATACTCTGAGGTATCATAGTCGGGAGACACCATTTCAAGCGGCGCAAGCTGACTATAATCGGGATTTTCAGCAGCATACTCAGAGCTGTAAAAGCCTTCCACATCATTTTTCTGCCTTGCGCTTATGCTGTCTATATCGCATACATCGGGATATCCCGAAACAGCTTCGACATCGTTCAGGCTGAGAAGTTCTACCTTCTCTATGTCGATATCAGGCGCAGTTTCAGTGGTAATCTCGGTCTGAGCTTCCGTCGTCTCCGCTTCCGATGATTCTTCCACGGTAGTCTCAGTGGTCTCAACTGTCTCGGAGGAGCTTGAAATCTCGCTTGTACCGGTCTCCGTACCGTTCTCCCCTGCCGCAACGCAGGCTGTCAGCTGCATACACATCAGCAGCACCGCTATTATGTAACGTCTTTTCATTTGTAAGCCTTCTTTCAACGATTTAAAATTGCAAGTCAAATATTTAACTGATATTATGATTATATTACAACTTTGTACCCGTGTCAAGAAAAAATGCACCCCAAAAGCCTTGACCTTTGAGGTGCATATCCCGCATAATTTATCTTCTGAAAGAAGCCATAGTGTCAAGCATTTCAAGCTGCTGCTCAAAAGCATTAAGCTCGGTCTTGTCATTGATGACAACAAGCTCAGTGCCTGTCATTTTTGCAAACAGTCTGATATCATCAGCTGTAAGCGCTGTGGAAACAACCGCATGATGCGCTCCGCCTGCGTATATCCACGCTGCCGAGCCTGTGGCAAAATCGGGCTTTAACTTCCACATAACTCTTGCAACAGGAAGCTTTGGCATAGGCTCAGGCTGCTTTACAAGGGTTATATCTGCGCAAACCAGTCTGAAACGATCGCCAAGGTCTATCATGGAAACTGCAATGCCCTCGCCTGTTACTCCCTCAAATACGAGACGTGCAGGGTCGGATTTTCCGCCTATTCCCAGAGGGTGGACTTCGATCTTAGGCTGCTCAGCCGCAAATACGGGAGATACCTCCAGCATATGGGAAGCAAGCTCGGTTTCGCCGCCTTCGGGCAGGTCATATGTATAGTCCTCCAGGAAGCCTGTTGCACCGTCTCTTCCCTCAGCCATCTTGAAAAGCACGGCAGCAAGGGCAGCGGTCTTATAATCGCCCTCAGGGCCGAAGCCTACGCCCTTTGCCATAATGTTCTGCGCAGCGATTCCGGGCAGCTGCGAAAGGCCGTGAAGATCCTGGAATGTATCTGTGAATGCGGAAATATTCTCACGGGCAAGGAACTTTTCCAGCGCCGCTTCATACTTTGCCTGCTCCCTTACTGCGGCAAGATCGTCGGTATTCATGGCATACTTTTCGGTGTATTCAGCCATTTTTGCATCTATCTCTTCATCTGTGATGCCTGAGATGATATCGCAGAGATCGCCAATGCCATAGTAATTCACGTTCCAGCCGTACTTAATCTCGCTTTCCACTCTGTCGCCGTCTGTAACTGCAACATCACGCATATTGTTGCCGAACATGGCAACTCTCATTCCCCTGCCAAAATCAACTGCAACGGCAGCCTGAGCAAAATGGCGCACTCTTTCGATAACATCGGCGTGCTTGTAATATCCCGAAACGACTTCACGCTTTATGCCCAGACGTGTGCAGATAAATCCGAACTCCCTGTCGCCGTGAGCGGACTGATTAAGGTTCATAAAGTCCATATCAATGCTGTCATAGGGAAGTCTTTCGTTGTACTGGGTGTGCAGGTGAAGCATAGGCTTGCTCAGCGCTTTAAGCGCATTTATCCACATTTTTGCAGGAGAAAAGGTGTGCATCCACATTATAACTCCCACGCAGTCCTTGTCGGACGATGCCTTTGTGCAGATATCCAGCGCTTCGCTGCTGTTTCTTACCACAGGCTGAAAAACAACGCCTGCAATGCCGCAAAGCTGCTCATTCAGATATGCAGCCATTTCCTTTGAGTCCTTTGCAGCCTGAGCAAGAGTCTCCTCGCCGTAAAGGTCCTGACTTCCGGTAATAAAATACAAGGTTTTCATCAGCATTTCCTCCATGCAAATAATATTAAGCTTATTATACCGCACAAACGGGATTTTTTCAAGAATACTGTTTGCCGATTATAGACATTTATTATCCTGTGTGGTATAATATCCTAAAAGGAGTGAGCAGCATGATAGCACGATATGAGCAGAGCGTTCTTTCGGGGCGTTCACAGGTGACAGTCCAGCGTTACATGGGCTTGCAGAATCTTCCCCACTGGCATATGGAAAGCGAGCTTATCTTTGCCCAAAAGGGCAGCGCAGAGGTAATGTCGGAAAACACGGTCTATCCGCTAACCCAAGGCAGATGCGTTTTTATCCGCAGCGGAGCTGTGCATTACATAAAGGCGGAAGCGGAAAGCATCATCACTGTTATGAAGATAGACTCCGAGCTTCTTTTTTCATCATACGGCGAGCAGACAACTGTTTGTCCCCTGCTGGAAAACGAATATGATTTTTCGGATACCTTTGAAAAAATCAGACAGGAGATATCCCGGGGGCAAAAATATTATGAAGTGATATGTTCGGGTCTTGCCTCTGCCGTTATGGCTGAGATATTCCGAAATGAAAAGGCGGAGGCGCTGAAAAGCTCCTCGGAAAGCACGGCATACAAGTCGCTTCTCAGCCACATTTCCGAGCATTACGCCGATATGACCTTTAATGAGGCTGCCGATTTTATGTGCTTCAGCAAGCCTTATTTCTCCAAGTATTTCCGCAGAATGTCGGGTATGACCTTTTCGGAGTACCTGAACATCGTCCGTGTAAGCGCTGCCGCAAAAATGCTGTCCAAAGGTATGCCTGCGGGAGAAGCCGCACTTGCCGCAGGCTTCGGAACTATACGCAGCTTCAACCGTGTTTTCAAGCAGCTCACAGGCTTTACCCCACGGGAGCTGCCCGATAACTATGTTTTCATAGGCGGTCAGACTGCGGATGACAAGGGCTTTGACCCCACTCTGCCGGTAAGCAGGGTGATATAGCTTATGCTTAATAAATTCAATGCTCCGGTCTGTCCGAAAAATCCATCAGTGCTGCAGTGTATATTTTTCTTTAAAGAGTTGAATTTTGCATACAATTATGTTGTAATCATGTAATTACCATTGTGGCTTTTAAATTGTTGTCAGCAGAGCAGAAATATGTTCATATCCATTGTGGCTGGCACAAAGGCTAATGTGAAAAAGGTAAAAGTATGAACGAGCGTTATAATATAGGCATTCTGGTTGCAAACATTATGGATTCATTCAGCAACAGGGTGTCAAAGGGTGGCTTGTGCCCAGAATGATAGAGACCGTTGACGGCTGCCACAAGTGGCTTATGAGGAATGCTCCTACCGAAAATGTCTCTGTTATCAACAGGATATTCAAATACGCTGTAATAAAAATATCCAACGGAATGATAAATGATTTCAAGAAGCTGGAGGACAGCCAAAAGGAGCACACACATCTTTCCAATCTTTTCACAAGGGACACTCTTATGTTCAATGAAAATATGGCAATGAGCTATGCCCGTATGATGAACAAGTTTTACTGTCTTGACATAAAGTCAAGCTATCTTTTCCTCATTGATGAGCCTGCGGAATATCACAACAACGGAGAATTCCCGAAGAATCTTAAATGGAAATTCATGTCATATCAGGACGGAATGAACTTTAGCATGGTCCCTGCCAATGAGCGTTACGTTTCATCTGAATATATGTACCGAAACAAATATATCTCCGATTCCGAGCGTCACACATTCATCATTGCCGACCTGTATTCAAGAGAATATCAATACGGTCTGCTGCTCTGCGAGCCGACCTCCGACAAATTCTTTGCTGACCTTGAACTGGTGGTGTATCAGGTAAGTGCTGCGGTGAAGCTCATAAATCTTATCTCCGAGCAGGACAGGATAAACGAAAAGCTGCACATGAAAAATATCGCTCTGGAAAATCTGTCCGAGATAGATGAAATGACGGGCATTTATAACAGACGTGGATTTTACAGAGCCGCAGAGGCATTTATCGAAAGCAACAAGGGAAAAGATATTATCGTCTGCTATGCGGATATGGATAACCTGAAGCTGGTAAATGACGGATACGGCCATTCCGAAGGCGATTTTTCAATAAAAAGCCTTGCACTGTGCCTTAAAGAAGCATTCGGTGAAAACGGCATTGTGGGAAGAATGGGCGGCGATGAGTTTGCGGCATTTATCCTCAGTGAGAAAACAGAGGGCATTGAAAGCATAATCGGCAAAAAGCGCAGGTACATAGAGCATCTCAACCGGACGGCAAACAAGCCTTATCATATAGACATGTCCATGGGATTCTGCGAATGTGTCTGTGAAAACTCCTATGACTTTAAGGAAGCCGTTGACAAGGCTGACGGCAAGCTTTATGATAACAAGACTGAGAGGAAAAGAAGAAACAAGAATAAAGTCTCCGAAACTGACCATTGAGCATATAAGAACCCGTCTTCACAAGCATATGCGCACGTCTTTTCGGCAAATTTTGCCGCAGACTGCGTTAAAAATCCTTGCCGGGCGAAAGCCCGCCTGCGGATTTTTGCCTACTCTGCAACAAAATTATGCTCGAAAATTCGCACACATTTCTTATGAAGACAGGTTCTAAAAAGCATCGTTCGCAAAGAAAATTCTACTTTGCGGACGATGCTTTTTTGTATGCTATATGTTTTGTTCCAAAACTATGACTGCGCTGTGTCTCCAACCGACGAATTTCAGGCTTTTTGCCGATAATCAGCTTACCATATCAGCAACAGATACTCCGTACTGCTCGGTAAAATAGCTTTCGATAGCAGCAACGTCGCCCTTCATTTTCTCGTTTGCACCGTCGTATCTGCCGTTGTCCTTTGTGCTCTGAGTGGAATCATTGCGGTCGGAGTCCTCTATCTTTACTATCTCGCCTGCGGCAAGGTCATAGGTGTAATAGAAGCCTGTTCCCATCATAGAAACATAATAATACTCCTCAACAGTGTTGCTGTTATAGTCAAATGTGTAGTATTCGACTGTTTCATTGCCGTTAAGGTCGGTCTTAACGAATTTGACTGTCTTTGCTGCCTTGTCAGCAGTTATTTTCAGACCTGCACCGTCAAATGGCGAATGCTCGGTGTCAAGATAAGTAAGCACACCGTTTTCGTCTGTGAATGCAGCTGTGCCGACGCTGCTTTCCTGCTGCTCTGCCTGAGTGCTTGCCGCATCTGTCTGTGACTGAACGGCAGCATCACCCGAACAAGCTGTCATTGACATTACTGCTGCGATGGCTGCAATAGTTAAAATTACCTTTTTCATTTCATATTCCTCCTAAAATCTTATAATGACTATATTAAGAACCTGTCTTCATAAGAAATGTGTGCGGATTTTCGAGCATAATTTTGTTGCAGAGTAGGCAAAAATCCGCAGGCGGGCTTTCGCCCGGCAAGGATTTTTAACGCAGTCTGCGGCAAAATTTGCCGAAAAGACGTGCGCATATGCTTGTGAAGACGGGTTCTAAGCCTTTCGGCTGTCATTCATTGTTATACTGTTTAAAACAAAGGTCAGTTTATAAAGCTGCGGACATTTTCCTCCACAGCAGTGCCTGAAATATCATCAAGCCTGACATACTCTGCATTCATATGCTCGGCTATCTGCTTTGCAAAGCCGAATCTGATATAGCTGTTTTCGGTATCCAGCACCATTGCCCCCACTCCCGACGAACGCACCTGTTCAGCCATAAAAACGGCATCTTCAAAGGGGTCTCCGAAAAGCGGGATATTTGCCTTGCCGTCGGAAATAAGTATCAGATATTGAAGCGCATCGGGTGTCCTTATCCGCTCCGCTCGAAGAAGCTCATTTGCCTGCAAAATGCCTGCCGCCAAAGGTGTTTTTCCCCCTGTGGGAAGCTGGTCCATACATTTTCTTGCAAGCTCGGGACTTCCTGTTATACTGAGAAGTATCTGTGCACCCTTTCCGCTGAATGAGACCACACCCACACGGTCACGCTTCCTGTATGCTTCCGAAAGCAGACCACGCACTGCGCCCTTGACCGCTCTCATACGGCGCTTTGCACCCATGGAGCCGCTGGCATCTACCACAAACAAAATCGTGGCACCTGTGCGCTTTTCCCTTACCTTCTGCCTGAGGTCGGAGCTTCTGACAGCAAGCATCATACCGTTTTCGGGAGTTCTGCCGCCTCGGTTCAGCGCCGCACAGCAAAGTGTGGGTATCAGAGCAATATCACGGCATTTTCCGTGGGGAACGGTGCTGCGCACATATCGACCGCTGCTGTCGTTGGCAATGGTCTTGCTGCGCTTTCCGCTGCCGCCGTTCTTTCCTGCGGCATTTATGCTCTCGGCTGAAAGCGGAAGCTCCTCCCCTGCCATCTCGGTATCACTATGGCTCTTGCCGATGTTATTGTCATCGGCAGCGTCGCTTTGCGGTGTATCGGACTGCACCTGGGCATTATCGGGCGGAGTTTCTTCACGACTGTCCGACTGCTCTTCATGCTCGGCAATATTCTCTGCAGGCGGAGCAGACCTCATTCTGTGGGGAAGCACCAGCTTGGCAGCTTCGGCAACATCATTTTCGCTGACATTATCATCACCACGCCATGCACAAAGGGCTTTGGCAGTCTCTGTCAGGATTATTTCGCACCTGTTGCCCTCGCAGCAGGCTTTATTGGCGGTGAGAGCAATGAGCCTGAGTATTTCCTCCGACACTGAAACCGACGCAAGCCTTTGGGAAGCCTCTCTTATGCTTTCCGCAAGCTGCTCCTCTGCTGATCTATACTTATTGCAGAAGCTTTCGGGATCACTTTCGTATTCAAGCCTGCGCCTGATGATCTCCGTGCGCCTGTCAACATCATTTTCACCCGTGATATTTACAAACAACCCGAATTTATCCAGAAGCTGCGGGCGAAGCGATCTTTCCTCGGGGTTCATCGTCCCTATGGGGATACATCGGCATGGGTGGCTGTAGGATATGCCGTCACGCCGAACAATATTTTCCCCCGATGCTATGACCTCTGCCAAAATGCCCGCAGTGTGGTTTCCCAGCAGATTTATTTCATCAACATAGAGGAAATTTCCGTCAGCATCATACAAAAGTCCCTTTTCAAAGCGTTTCACTCCGCCGTTTACCGCTTCTGACAGATCAAGCGTACCCACAAGCCTGTCCTCGGTAACGTTCAGCGGAACTTCAATGACCTTTCTCCCCGCCGCAAAGGCAAGTCCTCTTACAGCAGTGGACTTTGCAGTCCCCTTTTCTCCCGAAATAAGCACGCCGCCTATTGCAGGGTCAACGGCACTTATGATAAGCGCAAGCTTCAGCTGCTCCTGCCCAACTATCGCCGTGAACGGATACGGGAAGAGGCTCATATTTGCTCACGGCTTTCTATCATCTCAAAAACAGCCGCAATGTCCATATGCTGCTCCTCAAAGGGCTTTCTGCGCATTCTGTGAGGAAGCACAAGCTCTGCCGCAAGCTTCATATCCTCCTTTGAAACGGCATTCCTGCCCTCATAGGCGGCATTGGCGCAGGCGGTCTTTATCATGGATATATCCGCTCTGTGTCCGTCAACCCCAAGAGATACGGATATCTCTGCCGCAAGACGCAGTATTTCATCGGAATAAGTAACGCTCCCAAGCATTTTGCCCGCATCGGTTATCCTGCGGCAAAGCTTTTCCTGCTCGGGTCTCCATTTTTCAAGAAATGCCACGGGATCATTCTCATATTCAAGATAGCGCTTTACGACCTCGGTTCGCATTTCAATATCCGTCTCGCCCCTTACATCTACCACAAGACCAAATCTGTCCAGAAGCTGCGGACGAAGATCACCCTCCTCCGGATTCATCGTGCCCACAAGCACAAATCTTGCAGGATGACTGAACGAAACGCCCTCACGCTCCACAGTGTTAACACCCATAGCCGCCGAATCGAGTATAACGTCAACAACATGGTCGTCCAGCAGGTTTATCTCGTCAATGTAAAGGATATTGCGGTTTGCATCGGCAAGTATTCCAGGTTCGAAGTGCTTTTCACCCGTTTTCAGCGCTCGTTCAATGTCAAGAGTTCCAACCACTCTGTCCTCTGTGGCGCTGACAGGCAGATCGACCACCCTCATATGCCTTTTGACTGCTTTAAGCTCGCTTTTGCTGCGGCAGCTGTCGCACTGGCAGCTCCTGTCATACGGGTCGCAGGAAAAGGGACAGCCCTCCGCTTCCATGCGCTCGGGGAGAACCTCAGTCAGCGCACGTACAGCAGTGGATTTTGCCGTGCCCTTTTCGCCCTTTATCAGAACTCCTCCCAGTGCGGGATTTATCAGATTAAGTATCAACGCACGCTTCATTTTTTCCTGTCCCACTATTGCCGTAAATGGGAAATAGGCTCTTTTATTCATTGGTCTTCACCCTCTATCCTGTTTTCTGTTTCAAGATAAGCCTGACGTATGGCTTCAAGCTGCTCTTTATCCGCATTCCAGTAGCCCCGACGGCTGTATTCCTCCATCTGCTCCAGAATATCCATGTAAGCATATGGGTTGTTTTCAGCCATTCGGCGGCGCATTTCCTTATCCTGCGCATATTTTGCGCAAAGGTCATTGTATATCCACTGCTCAACAGCTCCCGTGGTTGCCGCAAGACCCATAACATTCTCAAAACGGTCGGCTATCTTCTGCGCTCCGTGATATTTGTGAGCAAGCATACCGTCTATCCACTTGGGGTTGAGCACTCTTGTCCTGATGCCCTTTGCTACAGCCTTTTCGGCAGTTTCGGTAACAGGCACCGCTCCCGTTGTGTCGGTGATAAGCATTACCGCCTTTTGTCCCCTTACCATCTCAACGGATTTGGCAAGTCCACCGAAAAATTCATAGTAATGGTCAAGGTCGGTTATCTCATATTCGTTGTTGTCACGAACCTGAGAGACTATCTCCACGCTTTTGAGATTTTGCTCGTAAAGGTCTCCCATGTCTCCGCCACGTTCTTTTCGGTTATAGGCATAATGCAGAGATGTCAGGAACCGGCTCCCTATCTGCTCTTCCTTTTCCCACGCCTTTGTCTCGATTATGGAGGTTATGCCCGTGCCGTATTCTCCCTCTCGGGGTCCGAATATCCTTGTTACTGAAAGCCTTTCTGCTTCATCGTGGTCATATCCCCTGTCGGTCAGATAGGCATAAAGCTTTTTGGAATTTGCCTTCATATAGTTCTGCCCGTCCGTTTCGTCCGCTTCATTCACAAGATGAAGAAGATCGTCCAGATTATCAATGATATTCGGGAAAAGGTCACGGAAAAATCCGCAGATGTTTATTGTAACGTCAATACGGGGTCTGCCCAGCTCCTCAATGGGGATAAGCTCATATTTGGGGTTCCATGCCGAATTTCCCTTTGCAAGCCTTGCGCCAAGGTAAGCCATTATCTGTCCGATAGTCTCACCCTGGGTGCGGGAGGTCTCAAGACCCCACAGTATCACCGCAGTGGAATTGGGGTAATGGCCGTATTTGTCAAAATAGGTTTTGATAGTATTTTCCGCCGCTCTTGCGCCACGCTGATATGCTGTCAGAGTTGGCACAAAACGCTGGTCAAACTGATAAAGATTATATCCCGATGGAAGCACCTCAGGGCTGCGGTATATGTCTCCGGCTGCCTTTGCAGGGATATATCCGCCTGAAAGTGCATTCAGCAGCTGCTCATTTTCGGCATTCTGCTTTACCTCGGCATATTTTTTTCGTCCGTACTCAATAGTTCTGCTGAGCTTTTCGGGAACACTTTCGCCTGCAAAATATTTATCTAAATATTCCTCAGCCAGAGCGTTTATTTTTCTGAGCGGCTCGCCGCCCTTTTCTTCTGCCCCCACAAGGTCAATGCCAAGCTCCTCGGCAGCGATATCGCACAGCGACGGTGTATCATCGTGAGGCTTTTTCAGCAGCTCACGGACATAGCACTGCGCCTCTTCATCGGAATAAGCCTGACCGAAAATGTGCAGTCCTTTGGGAATGAGGGAGCTGTTCAGGCGGTAAAGCTCCGACTCAAGCTCTTCCATATCCGTCGGCAAACTTAGTTTTTCGGCAAGGGCGGCGATATTCTGCTTTACTTCATCTGCCGCACTTTTTGAAAATGCAAGCTGATGATGATAGTCGTCCAGCATTTTTGCAAGCTCCGCATACTCGCCGTAAAGTCCGCTCTGAATAAATACAGGCGGTTGATAGCCCACAAGTGCGGCATGGGAGCGGCGCTTGGCAATAGTTGCTTCCGCAGGATTTCCGCAGTAATACAGATAAAAATGCGGCGTGTCGTAAAGCAGCATATCGGGATAGCACGTTCCGCTCATTCCGCATTCCTTGCCCTTTAAAAATTCCAGAGTTCCGTGTGTTCCTACGTGGATAACAGCGTCCGCACCGAATTTATCGTGAAGATACCTGTAAAAAGCAATGTACTGATGATGCGGTGGAAGAGACTTATCATGATAAAGCTTGTCGTTATCCTCGTGAAGCCCTCTTGACGGCTGGATACCCACCAGCACATTTCCATATACAGCAGCAGGAATAAGGAAATCACCGTTATCATCGGTCATGATATCTCCGCCCGGTTCGCCCCATGCGTTTACTACGGAATCCCTGTCAGCAAAGCCGTTCAGGAATTTTTTATAGTCCGCCAGCGAATATCTGAGCATTTTATCATCATCGGAATATTTGCCCGTATTGACAAGACCGCCGTTTATAAAGTCGGACATGAGCTTTTGTGCATCAGCCTCTTCCGCAGTATAGCCGTTGTTTTTCAGAAGCGAAAGGATAGCCGAAACGGACTCGAATGTATCCAGAAATGCACCGCCGAAAACATTGGACTCTCCGGGTGGGTAGTTATAGCATATTATCGCTATCTTCTTGGCGGAACGGGCTTTCTTTCGAAGCTCTATGAATCTTTCCGCACGGTCTGCAAGAGCTTCAAGGCGCTCTTCGATTATTTTTATCTCGTCGGAGGTAACGTCAAACTCCTCATCATACATAGGTTCTGTTTTGGCACCAACCGGAAGCGTAAGCATTGCTCCGTCCTGCTCGGGAAGCATTACAGATATAAGCACCTCTGAGGCTGTGCAGCCCTGTACCGAATCTTTCCAGTCCTTTTCCGTGCGCCTTGACATAAAGAGCGGGTGCAGATAGGGAACATTAAGCTCTTTGAGCATATCTGTTCCCGCTGAAATGTTTCCGCCCATAGGCCCTGCACTCAGTCGGAAGGACATACAGTTCATTATAAGCTCGGTCTTTGCAGGCATAAACTCTGTCAGCAGCTTTTTCAGCGTTCCGTCATTTATACTGTCCATTCCCGAGACTGCCACAGGCAGCACATTTGCGCTCTTCTGCAGGCGCTCGCATATCTCAGCCACTGCCCCCGAATAGTCCATAGGATAAATATGGCCATAGTAAAGGAACGCAATAACAGGCTTTTCCTCATCAAAAGGAAAATCGGTGGAAAACTCCTTAAAGCTGCCGTAGCATTTCATATCCTTTGGCCTGCAGACCACAGCCGCAGGTACCTCCCTCGGTTCGGCGGGCTTGGGCAGCTTTTTCCCGCCACCATATTCCCTCAGTATGAGATACAGCATATTCAGGATATTGTTATAGTCCGCAACATAGAAATACTTGCAGATAAGCGAGTAATTTCTCATATCACGCATTTTTCCGGGCATGATCTTTCCCATAGCCTCCGCCATGGACTGCATTTTCTTCATAGCTGCCATATCGGGCTTTTTTCCGCCGCCTGACATCATTCCCGCTGCGGAAAAGCTGCCCAGCTTCAGGTATTCCCTTGCCGAATTGCCGTAAGGGATAACATTTCCATTACATTCCCTAAGCCCCTCATAAACAGCCTTTACAGTCTCAACAGGGCTTCCCATAAGGTCAACAAATACCATATCGGAGGTCTTTATATCGGATATGAGCCTGTCGGTCTTTTCTTTGCCATACTCTGTGACTGCATAGTAAAGGTGCAGCTCCAGAAGTCCCTCTTCAAGGCTCATTATCTCCTTTGCCGCTTTCATCAGACTTTTCAGGGCAGGGGCGGAAACGGTTATAAAAGTAAATTTCATTGTTTTTTCCTCTTTGCATAAAATACAGGCGAATTATCCTCGCTGTCGGAAAGTATCTCCGCTTCAACGCTGAACACGTTTTCAAGCTCGCCGTTCTCAAGCAGCTCTCTCGGAGCGCCGATAGTATGTACCTTGCTTCTGTTCAGCAGGATCAGCTCATCGGAATATCTTGCCGCATGATTCATGTCGTGCAGCACCATCACAACGGTTATCCCCTCTTCACGGTTTAGCGCCGCCACAAGCTCCATTATCTCCAGCTGGTGAGCGATATCAAGATAAGTCGTCGGCTCATCGAGAAGCATAAGCTCAGGCTTCTGCGCTATTGCCATGGCAATACGGGCACGCTGCCTTTCGCCGCCTGAAAGCGCATTTATTTTTCTGTCCTGCAGCTTTGTCATGCCTGTGCGCCTGATTGCCCATTCAACAATGCTTTTATCCTCGTTGCCCGTGCCTGACCACCACTTTTTATGGGCATATCTGCCGTATTCAACCAGCGTTTTAACGGTTATATCGCTCATGCTCGTGTCATTCTGGCACAGCACCGCCATTTTCTGCGCCACAAGCTTTGTATTGGTGCGGAAAATATCCTTTCCGTCAAGCAAAACCTGTCCGCTTTGTGGACGGAGATTTCGGCTCATTGCCCTTATGAGGGTCGTTTTTCCGCAGCCGTTGGGGCCAATTACGGAATATATCTTTCCACGCTGTATATCAAGGCTTATGCCGTCAAGGATACGGGAATTTCTGTAGCCTGCGCAAAGATCTCTCACAGATAAAATAGTATTTTCCATATGCGCCTACTTTCTGAGAAGGTACAGGAAGAAAGGAACTCCCAGTACAGCCATAACTATTCCCACAGGTATCTCGGTGGGGCTTAAAACCGTTCGAGCAAAGGTATCGCTGAGCATGACCAGCGCCGCTCCCAGGAGCGCTGTTGCAGGGAACATTATCCTGTAGTTATTTCCGAGGATAAGCCTTATGCTGTGGGGAACGATAAGCCCCACAAAGCCCAGCAGACCCACAACGCTTACCGCAGATGCCGCAAGCAGTGCCGCCAGAGCGGTAAAGCCAAGCCTCGTAAGCTCAACATTAAGCCCCAGTCCCCTTGCGGTATCATCACCGAGAACAAGTATGTTCAGCTTGTCCGCAAAGATGAACGCCAGAAGCAGACCAGCGATCGTATAGGGCAGTATGGTCCTTACCTCGCTCCAGCTTCGTGAAGAAAGACTTCCGTTCATAAAGGTAAGCGCACCGTGAACTCTGTCGCTGAAAAAAACAAGTGTCGCCGATATTCCCGCACCGAAAAGCTCAGATACCGCAACGCCCGAAAGCACTATCCTTGTGGGGTCGATACCGCCCTTCCATGCCAGAAGGTATATTATCGCCGCTGCAAGCATTGCTCCCCCGAATGCGGCTATGGGCACAAAATTCTGCCACTGGGGAAATATTACAAGTATTACGATACCGAAAAGTCCAGCTCCGCTGCTTATGCCTATAATGGACGGATCCGCCAGCGGATTTTTCATCACGCCCTGCAGTATTGAGCCTGAAAGCGCAAGGTTTATACCTACAAGAGCGGCAAGAATCATTCTGGGAAGCCTAATGTTCCAGATGACCTTGTTATTGGTCCCCGTATGATCTCCCGAAACAGTATCTATAATATCCGAAACGGAAATATCCATCGTTCCCACAACGTTGCCAAGAATAAATGCAAACACCACTGCCGCCGCAAGAATGACAAGCACCGCCGCTTTAAATGAGACGGTTTCTCTCAGATCTGTTTTTTCCATCAGAACGTTTCTTCCACCTCTCCGTAAATATCGGGATAAATGCTCTGCGCCATATATTTTATGGCATCAACATAATACGGGCCTGCATTATAAAGATAATACTGCTGGGGAAGATAAATTACCCTGCCCTCGCTTATGGCATTCACCGAGCTCCACGCAGGATTTGAAGCGAACTGCTCTTCGACAGTCTTTTTAGCCTCTTCATTGCTTGATATCATAGTTGTTACAAGAACATAGTCGGGATCCTTTTCAACGATGTACTCGATATCCAGCGGAGTTGTTTCTGAACCTACGGTATCGGGGGCAAGACCCGATGCGATGTTATCAAGCTCAAGGATACCTGCAATATCGCCTGCAATGCTGTTGTCAAGCTTTACGGCAAGTGATTTTGAAGTAACATAGAGAATTACAACTGATATATCATCATCGGGAAGCTTGTCGGTAATTTCCTTTTTGCCCTTTTCAAGCTCTGCGATGCGCTGTTCGGCAAGCTCGCTCTGACCCAGCAGTTTTCCGAATGCACGGTATGTATCAATAACGTCAGAAAAGCCTCTGATATGCGACTGGATAACGTTATAGCCCATCTCACGGAGCTTTGAGCCCTGAGTGGTCTGGGTGCCCACCTGTGCTATAATAAGGTCAGGCTCCTGTGCTATTACAGCCTCCATATCAACAGAATACACGGGGCCTATCTGGGGAAGCGACTTTATTTCCTCCTCATATCCTTCTGTAAGGCGGACATTATCGCTTACATCGGAGGTACAGACGGATTTGCCTCCAAGGTCATACCAGATATTCAGCGGAGTGCCTGACAGCACGGCTACCTTTTCAGGCTTTGTTTCTATGGTCGTTTCATATTTGAGATAATCACGCACCGTGAGAGGATAGTCATCGCCTGTAACGAGAATGGCTTCCTCACTGTCCGAGACCTTGTCGGCTGCTGCGGCATTTTTCAGTCCACCGACCCCTGCATTGTTCGCTGTAGTCTCAGCCGCTCCCTCTGATGAAGTGCCTGCGTCCGATGATGCACAGCCCACTGCCGATAAAGCCACGACCGCTGCCATAAATGCTGTTAATACTCTTTTTTTCATGATCCAATATCCTTTCGTGAACTTATATGTATTTATGCAAATAAAAAACGGACATTACCCAAGCCCCAGCATGGATAATGTCCGTTTGCTTAATTCTTTCACTTTTAATGATATGATATGCCGTGCCAGGTTTTGCCAAATATAAAAAAGGCAACACACAAGCGCCGCCAAAGCAGCCGATTTTTCACATCATACCATCATTTACGTTCCGGAGTTCCGCAGACAAAGGAAAAATTACCTCATAAACAATACCCTGCACGGGGAGGATACAGGCAAGTATTCCGACTTATTGCCCGCCAGAACGGCTCGCATACGCCTTCCCGAAGAAACTCTCCAGTGACTGACTCACGTCATGTATGCGTTAAGACAAAATACGGCAACGGCCTTGCTCAGGATTCGCACCTGATTCCTTGTTAGGCTTGGCAGCCTTTTGTTAAAAGCACTGCTTTTGCACCTGTATCCCGATAGCTATTCATTTTTTATTATTTTACCATCTTATTATTCGGTTGTCAATAGAGACTTGATGAACTTCAAATGCCTATGTTATTTCATTTTTCAAATAAACGCCTCCTTTTTAAATATTTATTTTTTAAATGCAAATAGTCATACTCTCAATGACCATAGATGAATAATTCACCTGAAAGCAGAAAAAATAGTAAGGCAACCAAAAACTCAGGAAAAAGTCAGCATCGCAATCATATTGCTGCGATACCGATCTTGAATTTATACGTGAAAGGAACGATACTATGAAAGCAACAGGTATTGTCAGGAGAATTGACTATTGAGTTATAATAGGGACAAAGGTTAGAAGCCTTGAAAACACGGGGTTTCCGCTGATTTTGTCCAAATTATCAAGCTGAAATCTCAAACTCACTATAATAAGGAAAGGAAAATGCAAAAAGGACGCACTTCTCTGTGAGGTGCGTCCCCTAAAATTAAATACGATTACATAGAGCGATTATTCGCCCCTTCGCCGGGGCTGGGTAGTCGCTCTTTTTTTATGCCCAAAATCAAGTGGGCAAATCTGAATGATTGGAGGTTTTTACTTTGAGCAAAACTGTATATGCCCCTGAGAAGCCGAAAGACTGTCGCTACTGCTACTTCTGGAAGAACAGTAAGAAAGGCTGCTCCCTGGGCGAAGATAAATGTTACTATCTGACTTCTGTACCACCCAAGCCGAAAAGCGAATGTGACGGTTGCCCTTATGGTCGAGACCATCCTTGTATCGGCTGGTGTACCAAGCAGGTCATGCGTGATGTGGGGCTTCGCTGATATGGGCGAGCTGCAATATATCAATCTAAAAAAGTATGAAAGGATGATGACGATGAAGCCACGGTTCGACCGACACCAGCCGCCCAAAGGCTGCTCGAAATGCGAACACTATCAGCCCCGCTGGAAGTATCGCTTCTGTTATTACACGATCTGTCCCTACAACATCAGGGATAGCACTTTCCGTCGTGTACCTCTGAGCAAGGAACACTTTCCAAAGAAAGAGGTGGTGAACATGAGTGACATTTGATTACTTCTACGGTCAGCAAGCAGACCTATTCTCATTTTACAGAGTACCCAAGATACTCTTTACCGATGACCGGTTTTGGAATGTGTCCACAGATGCCAAATTGCTCTACGGTATTTTGCTTGACCGTATGAATCTATCAGCAAAAAACGGCTGGCTTGATGAACAAGGGCGTGTTTATATCATCTTCACGATAGAGGAAATTCAAGCTGCGTTTAACTGTGGCGATAAAAAAGCCACCAAGCTCCTCAGTGAGTTGGAAAGTAAATGCGGACTCATCGAGAGAAAACGCCAAGGACTCGGAAAGCCCAACCTGATCTATGTGAAGAACTTTGTGTCTGGTTCAGACGGCTTTGTGGATAGACGATTCTTGAATCGTCAAAATAACGATTCTGGAGTTGTCCAAACTGCGAATCAAGAACCGTCGAAATCACGATGTAATAATACTGATAATAATTATATTGATTTTAGTGATACTGATCCTTTCTTTCCTTCCGGTTATTGTGGAATGGAGAACGATGAGATGGGACAGCGAAAACAATATTATGAGTATTTTCGTGACAGGCTGGAGTATGAAATCTTGGTATCAAGGCATCCTTATGATAGGGAAACTTTGGACGCAATCATGGAATTGATTGTTGATACGGTTTGTACCAATCGCAAGATGATTCGTATTGCCAGTGACGACAAACCTGCTGAAGTCGTGAAAAGCAAATTTATGAAGCTCAATTCAGAGCATATCAGTTTTGTATTGGACTGCATCAAAAAGAATACAACCGATGTGAGAAATACAAAGCAGTATCTGCTTGCCACGATTTATAATGCCCCACTGACCATTAGCTCATACTATGACTTTTTGGTTCAGCATGATATGGCAGAGGGAAAAATCTAAGAAGGGAGTGATTTTATGAAGTTTGTTATGAAAGCCGAGGTGATGAAAATTGTCGAAAAAAGCGACAGTCATGGCAGTGGTTAATCAGAAAGGCGGCACCGGCAAGACGACAACCTGTGAAAACTTAGGTGTCGGCTTGGCGATGGCGGGCAAGAAAGTCCTTGTGGTTGATACTGACCCCCAGGCTTCGCTGACAATCAGCCTTGGACATCCGGTGCCTGATGACCTTTATCCTACACTTTCGGATATGATGGGAAAGATTATTTCCGATCAGCCTATTGCTCCCGGTGAGGGTATTCTTCACCATGCAGAGGGTATCGACTTGATGCCATCAAACATTGAGCTGTCCGGTATGGAGGTTTCACTGGTGAATACCATGAGCAGAGAAAAGGTTCTGAAACAGTATCTGGATACCGTGAAATCCAACTATGATTTCATTCTTCTGGACTGTATGCCTTCCTTGGGTATGCTGACGGTCAATGCGTTGGCAGCTGCGGACAATGTTCTGATACCTGTCCAGGCGGCTTATCTTCCCGCAAAAGGTTTGGAACAGCTGTTACAGACCATCAACAAAGTCCGTAGGAATATCAATCCGAAGCTGAAAATCGAGGGTATTCTCCTGACGATGGTGGACAGCAGAACCAATTATTCCAAAGACATCAGTAACCTTATCCGTGAGAATTACGGTGGCAAGCTGAAAGTCTACAAGGCTGATATTCCCCGTTCTGTTCGTGCCGAGGAAATCAGTGCCGCAGGAACCAGCATCTTTAAGCACGATCCGAAAGGCAAAGTGGCAGAAGCCTATCGAGTTTTGACGAAGGAGGTGTTAGACAATGCCGAAAAGAAACGCAAACATCAGCTTGAGCAGTTACGATGATATTTTCTCCACGGAGGAATCCAGAGCCGAAGCCAAGCAGGAGCGTGTACAGGAAATTCCTCTTTCGGAGTTACACCCCTTTGAAGGTCATCCGTTCCGAGTTGTTGATGACGAGGATATGATGAAAACCGTCGAAAGCGTCCGTGAATACGGTGTTCTCACACCTGCCATTGTCCGTCCTGACCCGTATGGTGGCTATGAGATTATCTCCGGTCACAGACGACACCACGCATCCGAGCTTGCTGGCAAGGAGACTATGCCTGCCATTGTCCGTGATATGGATGATGATGCCGCCATTATTTTGATGGTGGACTCCAATCTGCAAAGAGAAACCATTCTGCCGAGTGAACGAGCTTTTGCGTACAAGATGAAACTGGATGCAATCAAACATCAGGGAGCAAGGTCGGATTTAACTTCCCGACAAGTTGTCGGGAAGTTGGAAATGGCAGATGTGGTTGGAGAACAGGCTGGTGAAAGTGGTCGTCAGGTTCAGCGATATATCCGTCTGACAGAGCTGATTCCTGAACTGCTGGATATGGTGGATGCAGGTCAGATTAAGTTTAATCCTGCGGTTGAGCTTTCCCATCTTGCTAAACAGGAACAGCAGGATTTCCTCTCTGCTATGGACTTCGCTCAGACCACCCCTTCTCTTTCTCAGGCACAGCGTATCAAGAAAATGAGCCAGGATGGTGAATGTACGCTGGATGCCATGTGCGAAGTGATGAATGAGGTCAAAAAAGATACCTTGGATAAGGTGAGCTTTAAGACTGACTCGCTGAGAAAGTATTTCCCGAAGTCCTACACTCCGAAGCAGATGGAGGATACCATCATCCGTCTGTTGGAGCAGTATCAGAAGAAACGAGAAAAAACTATGGAAAGGTAAAGGCAAAATCCAATGTTTAACGAAAAAGAAATCAAGTGGGCTGTAAAAAAGCTGTACGAAATGTTCGACGAGGACGACCGTGCCGAAGTCGAAGAACTCATGGAGATGGAGATTGAGGATTTCTTCCCCGATCTGGCGGCAGCACTTTACAGTAAGCTGTCCACAAATCACGAGTACCGTATGGAAAATAACATTGGCGAGTGCATGAGCTACTATGGCGGTGAGCTGTTCGGTCAGCGAGCCGCTTTTATTATGCGATACTATGACACCTCTGCCGAGGAAAATGGTATCGAAATCGACTACGGCACGGAACTGTGGTTCCTGGAGGATATGCAGTTTGCGGTCGTCCATGTGATGCGAACCGAGATTCTGGAGTCTGAGACTCCCCGACACATTGCGGAGTACCGCAAGGTGGTGACTATTATCGAGGATGCCGACGACATCTTCTTTTCTTTGGAGGATTTTCTCGGTGAACTGGATGATATTTGTATGTTCCACACGCTGGAACACGAAGCGACTATTTATGAGCTGTAAGGCTTACAGATAGTCGCTTTTCATTTTCAAAGAAATGGAGGTAAATATCCTTTGAAGGAATACGATGTAACAATTACGGAAACACTGGAAAAGACTGTAACTGTTGAAGCTGCTTCCAAGGCTGAAGCCGAAGAAATGGTTCGACAGCAGTATTACAATTCGGAGTATATTCTGGATTCCGAGAATTTCACCGGTGTGGATTTCAAGCTGGTGGACGAGCGTGAAATCAATCTCGATCAGCTCCCCAAGATGGATGTGCTTCTGGTGAAGCCCGGTATGTATCCCCAGCAGGTGCAGATCGGCTGTGAACTGGAGGACTTGCAGAAAGCTGTCGATGGCGACATTCAGGCAGTCTACCCCTTTGATGACCCTGTGGCACTTATCATGGATGAAGAAAGCAAAATGTGCGGTAAAGACCTGAACCGTGGGCTTCGTATGGAGAACGGTGAGCTTTACGACATTATCGCTGGAGATTTCCTTGTGGTTGGCTTGGGCGAGGAAGATTTTGCATCGCTGTCCCCGGAGCTGATGGAGAAGTTTGAAAAGCATTTTCATCAGCCTGAAATGTTCGTCCGTATGGGACGCAGTATTATGGCTCTGCCTTTGCCCGATGACAAGGTGAAAAAGCCTGATGCACCTGACAGGGTGGCTGATTTGAAACTTCACAAGTCAACCCATGACAGAGATTCTTTGTAAAGGAGGAAACATGGAAAAAGGTAAAACCATCGGTGAGCTGATGGAGGAAATGCGTTTGAAAGCCGGTGCCAAGGAGTATCACGGTCACGAGTATATGGACTTGAACCGTTTTGCCGATGACACCAGGCACATGATTATCTTCGATGTGCTGACCAACGATTCCCCCGTTGGCTGGAAAGGTGAACGCACTCGCCTGTTCCTGACCGAAACAGGCTATCAGAAATCGCTGGACAATGAGAAAAAGGGTCATATCAAGATTTTGAGCCATGCCCGTGTGGTGCGTGGCAATCTGCACTATGACCACAAAGACCAGGTACGCTGACTGACAGCCCCTCTTGCATTAAGGAAGGAGGGATGAAATGCAGGAAGAAGTTGAAAACAGGACGATAAACCTTGCCATCAGCACAACCAAGCTGACAGGACGAAGTATCGTTGCCGGTATTCGCAAGTATATGCAGCACCGTGAAAAGGTTAAGGCACGAAAAGGAACCAGAGATACGGCGGTTCACGGTAAACAGTCCGTGAAACAGCTTCTCGGTCAGAATCAGGGGGCCGCCAATGCCGAAATCGACAAAAGCGGTATCAAGGATTTTGAACGCCTTGCCAAGAAATACGGTGTGGACTTCGCCGTTAGAAAAGATAAGTCCGTTGACCCGCCCCGTTATATCGTCTTTGTCCGAGCCAAAGATGCAGATGCCTTGGATGCTATCTGCAAGGAGCATCAGGCAAGGTCACTGACGAAGAATAAGAAACCGAGCGTTCTGGCACAGCTGAAGAAGTTCAAAGAAATCGTTGCAGCTATCCCGAAGAAGGTTCGTGAAAAGAAACAGGAGCGTGATCTGTGATGAATAAAAAAGATATAAAACGACTCCTGATTTTGAATGTCCCATATATCCTTGTGGGACTGTTCGCAACCAATTTGGGAGAAGCGTGGAGATTAGCCGAGGGTGCAGATTCATCTGCAAAAATCCTCGGCTTTATTTCTACCCTGCCGATTGCCTTGCAGAACCCTATGCCCAGCTTTTATCCTCTGGATTTGCTGGTGGGCATTATCGCCGGTGCAGGACTTCGCCTTGCGGTCTACCTGAAAGCGAAGAATGCCAAGAAGTATAGACACAATGTTGAGTACGGCTCTGCCCGTTGGGGTACGGTCAAAGATATTGAACCTTTTATGGCTCCCAAGTTCGAGGACAATGTGATACTCACCAAGACCGAAAGGTTGATGATGTCCAACCGTCCGAAAAACCCGGCTCATGCCAGAAATAAGAATGTTTTAATCATCGGCGGCTCCGGTTCCGGCAAGACCCGTTTCTGGCTGAAGCCGAACCTGCTCCAGATGCACAGCTCTTATGTGATTACTGACCCCAAGGGCAGTATCGTCATTGAGTGCGGAAATGCCCTGGAAAAGAACAATTACAACATCAAGATTTTTAATACCATTAACTTTCGCAAGTCCATGCACTATAACCCCTTTGCCTATATCCACTCTGAAAAGGATATTTTGAAGCTGGTGACAACGCTGATCGCCAATACCAAGGGTGACGGCAAAGCCGGTGATGAGTTCTGGACAAAAGCTGAGACTTTGCTCTACTGTGCGTTGGTGGGCTATATCCACTATGAAGCTCCAATCGAGGAGCAGAACTTCTCTACTCTGATTGAGTTCTTGAACGCAATGGAGGTGCGTGAGGACGATGAGGAGTTCCAGAACCCTGTGGACTTGATGTTTGAAGCTCTGGAGAAGAAGCAGCCGAACCACTTCGCAGTCCGTCAGTATAAAAAGTACAAATTGGCGGCTGGCAAAACAGCAAAGTCCATCCTGATTTCCTGCGGTGCGAGACTTGCCCCGTTTGATATTCAGGAAGTCCGTGATGTAACTGCCTATGACGAGTTGCAGTTGGATACCCTGGGCGACAAGAAAACGGCTCTGTTCCTTATCATGTCGGATACGGACAGCACCTTTAATTTCTTGATTTCCATGATCTATACCCAGCTGTTCAACCTGCTCTGCGAGAAAGCAGATGATGTATATGGAGGTCGTCTGCCGATTCATGTACGCTGTTTGATAGATGAGGCGGCAAATATTGGGCAAATACCCTCGCTCGAAAAATTAGTAGCAACCATTAGAAGCCGTGAGATCTCAGCTTGTCTGGTTCTCCAAGCACAGTCTCAGCTGAAAGCCATCTATAAGGACAATGCCGATACCATCATAGGCAACATGGACTCTCGTATTTTCCTCGGCGGTTCGGAACCGACCACCCTGAAAGAACTGAATCAGGCTCTTGGAAAGGAAACAATCGACACCTATAACACTTCCAACACCAGAGGTAACAGTCCGTCCTACGGTATGAACTACCAGAAGTTAGGCAAAGACCTTGCTTCTATCGACGAGCTGGCGGTGCTGGACGGTGGCAAGTGCATTTTGCAGTTGCGTGGTGTGAGACCGTTCCTTTCCGACAAGTACGACCTGACTCAGCACCCGAACTATAAGTACACATCCGACTGCGACAAGAAGAACGAGTTCGACATCGAGAAGTTCCTCAGTCGCAGATTAAAATTAAAGGCAGGTGATGAATATGTAGTCGTCGATGCCGGATAAAGGAGGTTTTGAATGAACAAAGCTCCACAAGTAAATATCGAAGAAGTCCTCTGTGAATATCTCCAGAAGAATTACAGAGGAGCCAATAATCCGGTTTCGAGCAAACAGCTTGAAGCCGTTTTTCATGTTAAGGGAACAGAAATCAGGCGACTGGTCAATTCGCTCCGCAGTAAGGGCGAACCCATTTGCAGTGATATGGAGGGCTATTATTATGCTGCCAATCAGCATGAAATAAACGCCACCATTGCCCAGCTGTCCAGCCGCATCAATAAGATTGCCAAGGCAAGGGATGGTCTGGTGAACCGCAACCCTGATCCTGAGTAATGTTCTTGTGTCACTGAAAGGTGGTGGTGATAGACATGATTGTAATTGAATAACCCCTATGTGTGCCTTCCGTCCGGTTTGCCGGTATCACGGAGGGCTTTTTTCTACCCAAAATCAATCAATAAAACAATCTCAAAATTCAAGGAGGATTTATTTATGGCATTTTTTACTTCCGCAGTTGGTGTTCTTCAGACTCTCGTTGTCGCTCTGGGTGCTGGTCTGGGCATTTGGGGTGCGATCAATCTCCTGGAGGGTTACGGCAATGACAACCCTGGTGCCAAGTCTCAGGGTATGAAGCAGCTCATGGCTGGCGGTGGTGTCGCCCTGATCGGCACTACTCTGGTTCCTCTGCTCTCTGGTCTGTTCTAAGACCACAACTGCTACCGGGTGCAGGAAATCCAGGTCAGGCGGCGAAAGCTGCCTGTTACATAGTCAGTAGCTGACCATCGGTTGCTGGCTATTTGTGTTTTAAGCGGTTTCCAGGTGCACATGGAAATTTGCAACGAACACAGACAACCAATCATCTTTTTTCAAAACAAGGAGGAAACTATATGGCATTTTTTAATTCCGCAGTAACTGTTCTTCAGACTCTCGTTGTGGCCCTCGGTGCCGGTCTCGGTATCTGGGGTGCGATCAATCTCTTGGAGGGCTACGGCAATGACAACCCTGGTGCCAAGTCCCAGGGCATGAAGCAGCTCATGGCTGGCGGCGGTGTCGCTCTCATCGGTACGACCCTCGTACCTCTGCTCTCTGGTTTGTTCTAATTTCAAAAGGAGGTAATCGCCTTTGGACAGCATACTCCAACAGATAACAGATTGGCTGAAAGAAATGCTCGTTGAAGCCATCATGGGTAATCTGTCGGGGATGTTTGAGTCCGTCAACAACCAGGTTGGCGAGATTGCGACCTCCGTGGGAATGACCCCCGCAGCGTTTTCGCCGGGGGTCTTTTCCATGATTCGTAACATCTCCGAATCGGTAATTATCCCGATAGCAGGTCTAATCTTGACCTTTATCGCTTGTTACGAGCTGATTCAGCTAATCATCGACCACAACAATCTGGCAAACTTCGAGACCTGGATTTTCTTTAAGTGGGTCTTTAAGACTTTTGTTGCGGTCATGTTAATTACCAACACTTTCAACATTACAATGGCAGTATTCGATGTGACACAGCAAGTAGTAAGTGCCAGTGCCGGTATTATCGCAAGCGACACAGCGATAGACGCTTCGGCTCTGGATACAATGCAAGCGACCCTTGAAGCAATGGAGCTGGGTCCTCTGCTTGGCTTGTTCCTCCAGTCGTTCATTGTTCAGATAACGATGTCGGCTCTGGCAGTGATCATCTTCGTTATTGTCTACGGTCGTATGATCGAGATTTACCTGATGGTAAGCCTTGCACCCATTCCGTTCTCCACTTTTGGAAACCGTGAGCAGAGCAACATCGGTCAGAACTATCTGCGTTCTCTGTTTGCTATTGGATTCCAAGGATTTCTTATCATCATCTGTGTCGGCATCTATGCGGTGCTGGTTCAGTCAGTTGCGTTCAGCAGCGACATCATTGGTTCTATTTGGGGAGTCATGGGCTACACAGTGCTTCTGTGCTTCACGCTGTTCAAGACAGGTGCTTTGGCAAAGAGCGTGTTCAGTGCCCATTAAAGGAGGTCGGTATGAAGAAATACAAAGTTATTTATGCTGATCCACCCTGGAAGTATGAAAGAAACAAAGTGCAAGGAGCCGCAGAGAATCATTATTCAACAATGAGTATTGATGAGCTTTGTTCCTTACCTGTGGCAAATTTAACAGATAAGGATTGCGTTTTATTCTTGTGGACAACCTTCCCTCAACTTTCGGAAGCATTACAACTTATTAAAGCATGGGGCTTCAAATATAAGACTGTTGCCTTTGTTTGGCTGAAACAGAATAAGAAAAGCCCCTCATGGTTCTATGGTTTAGGATATTGGACACGAGGAAATGCAGAAATATGTCTGTTAGCCACCAAAGGGAAGCCTAAGCGTAAATCTCCAGCGGTGCATCAGTTCATTATCTCGCCCATAGAGCGACACAGCAAAAAGCCTGACGAAGCAAGACAGAAAATAGTTCAACTGATGGGCGATGTGCCACGCATTGAACTGTTTGCACGACAAGCAAGCCCCGGCTGGGATGTCTGGGGAAATGAAGCACCTGGAAGTGAAATCATTCCAGAGATGGAGGTGAAATAGTGGCAGCATATATCCCCGTACCCCGTGACCTGACGAGGGTGAAATCCAAGGTGTTCTTCAATCTGACCAAACGCCAGCTGATTTGTTTCGGTGCGGCGGCACTCATTGGGGTGCCGCTTTTCTTTCTGGTGAAAGGCACCGGCAATGTCAGTCTGGCAGCACTCAGCATGATTATCGTCATGCTCCCTCTGTTCTTTTTGGCTATGTACGAAAAGGACGGTCAGCCTTTGGAGGTCATCGCAAGACATTTCATTCAGGCAAAATTCATCCGTCCCAAGGTTCGCCCTTATCAGACGGACAACTACTACGATGCTTTGATGCGTCAGCACAATCTTGAAAAGGAGGTAAACGCTATTGTTTTTCAAGAAGAAAAAGCAGGAACGACAGATAAGAGTTCCCGCAAATCTCAACGCAAAACAGCAAAGAGAGATTAAAGCTGTGGTTGAGAAAGCCAAGAGAGACAACGGTGTACCGCAGACAGCCCAGCAGTCCATTCCCTTTCAGCGAATGTTTCCCGATGGTATCTGCCGAGTCACCGACAGTTTCTACACCAAGACGATTCAGTTTCAGGACATCAACTACCAGCTGGCACAGCAGGAAGATAAGACTGCGATCTTCGATGAGTGGTGCAGTTTCCTGAACTTCTTCGATAGTTCCATCCACTTCGAGCTGTCCTTTATGAACATGAGTACCGATGCGGAGAGTTTTGAAAAAAGTATCCGTATCCCGTTCCGCAAGGACAGTTTCAATCCGGTTCGTGCCGAGTACAGTCAGATGCTGAAAAAGCAGCTGTCCCAGGGCAACAACGGTCTGACAAAGACCAAGTTCCTGACATTCGGTATCGAAGCCGACTCCATGAGACAGGCAAAACCGAGACTTTCCCATATCGAAAATGACCTGCTCAACAATTTCCGTCGCCTGGGTGTTATCGCAACACCGATGAATGGTAAGGACAGACTTCGGCTGATGCACTCCATGTTCCACATGGGCGAGACCGATAAGTTCTTCTTTGACTGGAAGTATCTTGTGGAGTCCGGGCTGTCTGTAAAAGACTTTATTGCCCCTACTGGCTTTGCTTTCAAGACCAACCGCACATTCCAGATGGGCAGTCTTTACGGTTCCATGTCTTATCTGGCAATCACCGCTTCGGACATCAGCGACCGTATGCTGGCAGACTTTTTGGATATGGAGTCCAGTCAGATCGTGACCATGCACATCCAGTCGGTAGACCAGACTGCGGCAATCAAGACCATCAAACGAACCATTACCGAGCTTGACCGTTCCAAGATCGAGGAACAGAAAAAGGCTGTGCGTTCCGGTTACGACATGGACATCATCCCCTCTGACCTTGCCACCTATGGTAAGGATGCCAAGGCTCTCCTGAAAGAGCTTCAGAGCCAGAATGAGAGAATGTTCATGGTGACATTCCTGGTGATGAACACCGGTCGCACCGAACAGGAGCTGGAAAACAATGTGTTTCAGGCTCAGAGTATCGCTCAGAAGCACAACTGCAATCTCCGCAGATTGGACTTCCAGCAGGAACAGGGGCTTATGAGCTGCCTGCCGCTGGCACAGAACCTGATCGAGATTCGCCGTGGACTGACTACCAGTTCTACGGCTATTTTTGTGCCGTTTACTACTCAGGAGCTGTTCCAGTCTGGCGGTGAGACCCTGTACTACGGTCTGAACGCTCTCTCCAATAACCTGATTATGGTGGACAGAAAGAAGCTGAAGAACCCCAACGGGCTTATCCTTGGCACCCCTGGTTCCGGTAAGTCCTTCTCCGCAAAGCGAGAGATCACCAATGCGTTCCTGGTTACGGATGACGACATTATCATCTGTGACCCCGAAGCTGAGTACACCGCACTGGTTCACAAGTTCAATGGTCAGGTGGTAAAGATCAGTTCCTCCAGTTCCAGCTATATCAATCCTATGGACATCAACACCAACTATTCTGAGGACGATAACCCTGTCGCTCTGAAAGCGGACTTCATCTTGTCTCTCTGTGAGTTGGTCGTTGGTGGCAAGGATGGTCTGCTCCCTGTCGAAAAGACAGTCATTGACCGTTGTGTGCATCAGATCTACCAGAAGTATTTCGATGACCCCAAGCCTGAGAATATGCCTATCCTGGAGGATTTGTATAATGCACTTCTGGCACAGGAGGAAAAAGAAGCCTATCATGTAGCGACCGCACTGGAAATCTATGTTAAGGGTTCCCTTCGCCTGTTCAATCACCAGACCAATGTGGACATCAATAACCGTTTAGTGTGTTTCGACATCAAAGAACTCGGCAACCAGTTGAAGAAAATCGGTATGCTGGTGGTTCAGGATCAGGTCTGGGGGCGTGTTACTGCCAACAGAAACGCTGGCAAGTCCACCAGATATTATATCGACGAGTTCCATCTGCTTCTGAAAGAGGAGCAAACAGCCAACTATTCCGTGGAGATTTGGAAGCGTTTCAGAAAGTGGGGCGGCATCCCGACCGGGCTGACACAGAATGTCAAAGACCTGCTCCGCAGTCCTGAGATTGCGAACATTCTGGAAAACTCCGACTTCATTTATATGCTCAATCAGGCAAGCGAGGACAGAACGATTCTGGCGAAGCGTTTGAACATTTCTCCCCACCAGCTGTCCTATGTGACGAACTCCGGTGAGGGCGAAGGACTTCTGTTCTATGGCAATGTCATTCTGCCTTTCGTTGACAGATTCCCGACTGATCTGGAGCTGTACCGCATTATGACCACGAAGCTGTCTGAGGTGGTAAAAGACAAGGAGGAGTAAGCGATGGCAAAGAAACCTACTCGTCTCCGTTTTACCGAAGATGACCTTTCCAGTGCCAGTGTGAGCAAAGCTGCCGGTCGTGCAGACAAGGCGGCTGACAAAGCTGAAAAGGCAGTCGATAAGCTCCCTGGCAAGAAAAAGAAAAGCAAACTCCGTCAGGAAACGGATAAGGGTTCCACCGGCAAGAATAAGCTGCGTTTTGATAAGGCAAAGCATGAGGTCGAGGTTGAGAGACCGTCCGTAAGCAAGCACATGGCAACCCGTGCTTCTGCGGTGGCTGTCACTTCCAAGGCTCACAGGGCAGTCTCCGAGTATGAGGATGACAATGTAGGTGTGCAGGCAGTCCATGAGACAGAACAGGCAGTCGAAACGGCTGCCTACACTGTCGATCATGCAGTGTACAGCCATAAGCTGAAAGCCCATGCCAAAGCGGATAAGCTGGTGGAGAAATCGGACAGAGCCAATGTAGATGCCCTTTATGAGAAATTCAAAAAGGATAATCCCGATGCTTCTTCCAATCCTTTCTCCCGATGGCAACAGAAACAGGCAATCAAGAAAGAATACGCTGCCGCCAGAGCTGGCAAGGACACGGCGAAAACCGCTTCGACAGCAACGAAAGGTGCTGGAAAAGCCGCCAAGGAAACAAAGAATGTGGTTGAGAAAATCACAGAGTTCTTTGCTTCTCATAAAAAAGTCATCATTCTGGTTCTCTGTGCAGCATTGATGTTCATGGTGATTGCCAGTATGTTCTCCTCCTGCGGTGCTATGTTCCAGGGCGGTATGCAGACAGTCCTTGGAACTTCTTTTACTGCCGAGGAGGAAGAAATCAAAGGTGCTGACAATGACTACAAGGCTCTTGAAGCTGCCTTGCGAGACAAGATCAACAACATTGAAAGCACTCACCCCGGCTATGACGAGTACCGTTATGAGCTGGACGAAATCAACCATAACCCCTACGAACTGGCTGCATACCTGACAGTGAAGTTCGAGGATTACACCCGTGCGGAAGTGCAAGGCACTCTGCAAGCTCTTTTCAATCAGCAGTATGAACTGATTCTCACGGAAGAAGTGGAAATCAGAACCCGTACCGAGACCAGAACCGGCACGACTACGGTAACTGACCCTGTGACCGGAGCTACCACCGAGGAGGAATATGAGTACGAAGTTGAGGTTGAGTATGAATACTACATTCTCAATGTAAAGCTCAAAAACAAAGGTCTGAACATGGTGATTGGCAATTCCGGCATGACAGACGATGAAGCCAAGCGTTATGCGGTTCTGCTCCAAACTCAGGGAAACCGTTCCGACATTTTCGGTGATGACATCTATGCTTCCCCTGGTGAGTACACCGACTACGATATTCCGGGCGAAGCTCTGACAGATGTGAAGTTCGCCAAGATGATTCAGGAAGCTGAGAAGTACCTGGGTTATCCCTATGTGTGGGGTGGCAGTTCACCGAGTACCAGCTTTGACTGTTCTGGCTTTGTATCGTGGGTCATTAACAACTGCGGAAACGGCTGGAGCGTTGGTCGCCGTACTGCAAACGGTCTAATGGATGTATGTGACATCATCCGCAAAAGTGAAGCCAAACCGGGAGACCTGATATTCTTCCAGGGAACCTACGACACAAGCGGTGCTTCTCATGTAGGCATTTATGTGGGCGACGGTATGATGATTCATTGCGGAAATCCGATTTCTTATGCTTCGATTGAGTCGAGCTACTGGCAGTCCCACTATTACTGCATGGGCAGAATCAGATAAAAGAAAGGAGAACCTATGGGAGCTAAACTGGATAGACTTGGTGCTGACCTGGAAAAAGCCCGTAAGAAAAGGGCTGAGTGGGATGCCAGAGTAAAAGACCTGGAACGCAGATACCGTGAGGAAGAAAATTCTGAGATCCACGAAATGGTTCATGCTGCCAACCTGACCCCTGACCAGCTGGCTGAACTGCTCCGTATGTTTGCGGAGGATGCAGCACCGAAGCCTGCGGTCATCAATACTACAAGTGAGGAGGAAACCTACAATGAAAATTAAGAGATTGAGTGCTGTGCTTCTGGCATTGGTGCTTTGTATGAGCTGTCTTTCCATGACGGCGTTTGCCTATTCGGATGAAAGCGCTGCGGCAACCGAGCCGACTGCTGAGACTGAATCTGTGGTGGAACCTACTGCCCCTGTGACAGAGGATTCTGAGGACGATAAGACCTCTGAAGAACTTCCTTATAACTTCACTGTGACCGAGGATGGCAAGATCATTTTCTCTTTCAATGGTGAGGAATATGAGTACGACATGGAAACCGAGGAAACCACAACCAAAGGTAAAGTGGTAACTGGCGGTTCCCGTCTGAATGTGCGTACTGGTGCTGGTATGAATTATGAGATCATCGACCAGCTTCGCCCCGGCGAGGAAGTCGTGGTGATCGGCACTGAGGGCGACTGGTATGAAATCACTGTCCCTGAAAAGCACGGATATGTCCACGGCGATTATCTGGAAATCATTGAAGCTGCCCAGGGCAACAATGAAATGGACATGGCTCTTATGATGATGTTTATGAGTATGTTCCAGAACATGGACTTTGATGGTAAAGGAAATCCCGATACTGGTGGTACAGCTCTGACACCGGATGGAAATATGAGCCTTGTGGATGACTTCGGTTCTCCTACCGGCGAGGGTAAGCAGTTCATTACTGTGACGACCAAGACCGGCAACATTTTTTATCTCATTATCGACCGTGATGATAAGGGACAGGAAACGGTTCACTTCCTGAATCTCGTTGATGAAGCCGATTTGATGAAGCTCATGGACGAAGAAGAAGCCGCACAGTTTGCTGAGCCGACTGAACCTGTAGAGCCTGAGCCTACGGAGCCTGAACCGACTGAACCTGAACCCGTAGAGCCTGAGAAAAAGCCTAATATGCTGCCTGCTATCATTCTTGTGATTGCTATGGCTGGCGGTGGTGGATTCTTCCTCTTTAAGAAGTTCCAGGAGAAGCAGAAAGAAAAGGAACAGGCAAAGCCTGATCCTGATGCTGACTATGTGGACGATGAAGATTACGGATATTATGAGTCTGAGGAGTTCACGGACGATGATGACGAGGACTTCATCGAGGAAGATGACGACAACGAACCTGTGTAACAGGTAACAGGCAGAGCCTGGGACAGCCTTCGGGCTGTCTTACATAAAATTAAATGCTCCCCCTTATCGGAGGAGCATTTAGGAGATTTTCTTATTTTAGAATATTATATAGAGTAACGATAATAAAAATACCGAGTCCAGTCATTATTACAATAAGAAGATATTTGATGGATAAATGTCTTTTTGCCAATTGGTCAATTTGTTTTGAGAATAACGCCACAATGATACCTAAGAGAAATAGAGAAATTGCCAATACCTTCATTACCGTTCCTCCTTTCAAGGGTTATCTGCAATTAAAAATAGATAGAGGATTCATTTTTGACATCAGTATATCTTGCAAGAGCCGTACTTTGCAGTTCGCCAATTTGGTTTGCTTTTTCCTGTGCGGCAACACCAAAACCAGCGGCAGAAAGATATGCTGCGAGAGCAACACCAAAACCAGCACCACCAGTTCCAATCGTAAATCCTGTTGCAAATCCACCCAAAAATGCGGAAACGCCAACCAGTGTTTTCAATTCAGATTCTTTAGAAGCGAGAGAATCGACTGTTACACGGAACTCATCCAAATGATCAGCATTAATGCTTGTCTGCTTGGTTTTGAAATAGTATCCCGCATCATTAGATTCACCAGCGTACTTTGCACGGGTCAATTTCCATTCTTTTGGGTTATCATTAGTGTATTCGTAAGCATATACACTTTCCGTTTTCTTAGAAGCAACGACAGCTCTGGTTTCGATTTGTGTATTCGTTGTAGTATCGTAAATGGTTTCATCATCAATATTTACAATAGCAGATGCTTCTAAGCATCCATTAGCAGCATATCGCTCCGTAGTGATTGTATTATTTGCTTTATCAAACGTGGAAACATACCGAGTGTTTCCATCGAAGGCTTGAACAATGCGTACATCTTCATTATCCATAATGACAGTAGGATATGTATTGGCGGTGTTTGCTTCGGCAGCAAAGGCGGTCATAGACATAGAAAGGATCATAGCCAACGCAAGAATAATGGACATGAATTTTCTCATAGAAGAATCCTCCTTAAAGTAGAATAACAATTGCTAATTAAACGAGCAGACAACTTAGCCTTAGCCCATTGGAATCACCTCTCTACTTCTGTTTTCTATTTATAACGAATGAACATACATTTTTTGGACAGTGAAAACAAATATTTTTTGCGATATATTTACATAGCAGTTCTGGACTACGGTTCAGGGCTGCTTTTATTTTGAGAGAAAGGAGCAGATGCAAATGAAATTAGTTTTGGCTGAGAAACCCTCAGTCGCCCAGAGCATTGCAAAGGTGCTTGGAGCAAATAAGCGAAGTGATGGATACCTGGAGGGAAACGGCTATCTGGTCAGCTGGTGTGTAGGTCATTTGGTGGAGTTGGCACAGCCTGAAGCCTATGACGAAAAATACGGCAAGTGGGTCTACAATGACCTGCCGATCTTCCCGGCTGACTGGAAGTACAAAGTATCTTCCGCAACCAAGAAGCAGTTCGCAATCCTTAAAAAGCTCATGGCAAGGGATGATGTTGCAAGCCTTGTGTGTGCAACGGATGCCGGTCGTGAGGGTGAGTTGATTTTCCGTCTGGTCTACCATCAGTGCCGTTGCAAGAAACCGGTGGAGCGACTTTGGATTTCTTCGATGGAAGATTCCGCAATTCAGGAGGGTTTTGATAACCTCCGTCCTGGAACTGAATACGATGCTTTGTATGAAGCAGCCCTGTGTCGAGAGCGAGCCGACTGGATTGTTGGCATTAACGCTACTCGACTTTTTTCAACCCTTTATGGACAGACCCTGAATGTGGGGCGAGTAATGACCCCTACCCTGGCTATGGCGGTCATGCGTGAAGCGGCTATCTCTGCATTTCGCCCGGAGCCGTTTTACACGGTTCAGCTTTCCTTGGATGGCTTTACCGCCGCCAGTGAACGCTTTAAGAATAAGCCCGAAGCGGATACCATCAGCAAGGCGTGTCAGGGTTCGGTGGCTGTTGTTACCAAGGCAGAGTGTAAAGAGAAATCGGAGAAACCGCCTGCCCTCTACGATCTGACCAGTTTACAGAGAGACGCCAATAGAGTGTTGGGCTTCACGGCACAGCAGACTTTGGACTACACACAAAATCTCTACGAAAAGAAGCTGGTCACTTATCCCCGTACTGATAGCCGATTTTTGACCGAGGATATGGTGGCTATGTTGCCTAACCTGGTGGACATAGTATTCAACACTTTCCCCGTGGACAGTGTTGAGAAAGTTCCCGTCAATGCCGCCCAGGTTATCAACAACAAAAAGGTCACAGACCACCACGCTATCATTCCCACCAGAGAATTGCAGAAATGCAATCTGAGTGAACTTCCCAAGGGGGAACTTGCAATTTTGCAACTGGTATCTACCCGCCTTTTCTGTGCCGTTGGTGATGCTCACCACTTCGCAGAGACAGTGATCGAGCTGGACTGCGGCAACACAGCTTTCTCCGCAAAGGGAAAAACCGTGTTGCGGATGGGATGGAAAGGATTGGAGCGAAAACAATCTTCGACAAAATCAGACAAAGAAGAAAAAGAACTTCCTGCGGTTTCTGTCGGTGACAAGCTGACGGTATCTGCCAGCGAGGTCAAAGAGGGTAAAACTTCCCCTCCGAAGCACTACACCGAGGACACGCTGCTTTCGAGCATGGAAACTGCCGGTGCAGATGAAATGCCTGACGAGGTGGAGCGTAAAGGTTTGGGAACCCCGGCGACCAGAGCCGGTATCATCGAAAAGCTGGTGCGTATCGGTTTCCTGGAGCGTAAAGGCGACAAGAAAACCAAGTACCTTATCCCTACCCATAAGGGAACCGCCCTGGTGACGGTTATGCCAGAGCAGATCCAGTCGCCATCCATGACAGCCGATTGGGAAGAAAAGCTCCTGCTTATCGAAAAAGGCGAATACACAAGCGAGGACTTCATGGACGAGATCAAAGATGTTATCGCCAATCTGGTGCAGACCTATGAGGTCATTCAGGACTCGGAAGTGCTGATGTCCAAAGCTGCCAACTCCGTCGGTATCTGTCCTGTCTGTGGCAGGCCGGTTGAGGACAGACAGAAAGGCTATTTTTGTTCCAGTAAGCAGTGCAAATTTGCCCTCTGGAAAAACAACCGCTATTTCGAGAGTATCGGTAAGAACCTGACCGGCACGATGGTTCAGAAGCTCCTTGCTACGGGCAAGGTAAAGCTGAAAGGCTGTAAATCAGCCAGAACCGGCAAGACCTATGATGCCACTGTCATCATGTCGGTGAGTGACGATGGCAAGACCCAATTCACAATGGACTTTGATAATGGAGGTAAGAAGAAATAATGAACCGATATAATCCTGAAGGTAAGGATATTCGCTTCATCGACAGTCATTACAATGACCTGTTCCGTATCCCGGATGGTGGTCATATCCAGATTGACTACGGCAACGAGACTGTGGTGAAGCCCTGTACCTTTATCGACGAGTACCACACCCAGGTCGGCAACAATGTCTTTCACATTTGCCAGTTCGCAGAGGTGATGGAGCGTAACGGCAACCACTATCAGGCAGAGCCGCCTATTATGGGTGACGAAGCTGCATGGCAGGTTGGCAAAGACAATTACCTTGCTATTCAGACCTGCGACGATGGCTACGATTACGCCCTCTTTGATAAGAATTTCAAGGAGATTGATGGCGGTCAGGTTGATAACCCCGATATGACCATGATCGAAGTCAGACAAGATATTCTGGAATCTTTCGGCTTGGCACACCGAGACCTGAGAGCCGCCGTTTATGAGGAAGTCATGGAAATGTCCGAGTCTGTAGCACTGCCGAACCCTCTGCTGGTGATGGCGGGTCAGCTGGATAGCTTTGCCCAGGACTATGACCCCTATGATTACCGAGATCAGGTCGATAACGGCATGGATGTTGTTGAAAGCATCCGCAAAGACCTTGCTGCCGGCAACACGGCTCCCTACCGTGAGTTTCTGGACTCTGTAATTGCTGAGTCCGGGGATGAGGTTTCTGTCACAGCTGCCAAGGCTCTGAGAGATCAGCTGGATAAGTTTGATACGCCTAAGAGGGCTTCGGTTATGGAACTGCTGGCACAGAACGCTGAAAAGGTTGCTCCTGCCAAGCCCCATAAACACAAAGAACCTGAACGATAAGGAGGTAAGACATGAACCAGAAGATTGAAAAATGGGATGACGTTCACGGCAACACCACTCCCGATGACAGATTTGTGGCTTTTCTGGAAAGCTCCAACGATTCCTATGCCGTTTTGCAGTTGAAGCGTATCGACGAGACCACCGACATTCGTTTTATGAATTACCACTATCTGGAAGATCACGACATTCATCCCACTATTGAGCATTATGATGTGGTCTATCACGGTTCTCTGGAGCAGTCCGCAGCTCCTGCTTCTCAGTTGGAGGACTTGTATGTGAAGTTCAACATTAACCACCCGGCAGACTTCAGAGGACACAGTATGTCGGTCAGCGACATCGTGGCATTGAAGGTCGCTGGTGAAGTATCATGTCACTATGTAGATTCCTTTGGGTTTAAGGAATTGCCTGGTTTTCTCAATTCTGTCGAACATCTGCGAAATGCCGAAATGAGCATGGAGGATGACTACGGCATGATTGATGGCATTATCAACAACGGCAAAGCCGCCCATCTGGAAGAAGCAAATAAACCGTCTATCCTGGAACAGCTGAAAAATACCCCTGAAAGAGAGGTGTTCAAGAAGTCCCCTGGCAGACCGATGGAGCGTGACTTGGAATGATCGGTTTTACACCCGAAGAACAGATGGTAGTCCTGCTTTACAGCCCTGGCACTCGTCCAGGGCTGATTGCAGAGCTGACTGCCATGAAACAGCAGCTGACACCCAGAGAAAAGAAACTGAAACGACTCGCAGACAGTGTTCTCTCCAAACTGGAGCAGATCACCGATGAGGAGTTTGAAAGCCTTGATTTCTTCCCGGATGCCAGTGGATAAAATTAAGATAGGAGGTTATTGATGACACCAAAGACAGCGTATTACGCAGCTATGGCAGAAGATGCCGCCCGTCAGGTCACTGGCAGTCGTGAACGATGGACTTCGTTCCTGGCGACCGCAGGTCGCCTTTATAAGTATCCCTACCATGAGCAGTTGATGATTCACGCTCAGAGACCGGATGCAACTGCCTGTGCAGAGTATGACCTGTGGAATGAGAAAATGAACCGCTATGTGAAGCGTGGTTCTAAGGGTATCGCTTTGCTGGATACCCGTGGCGACCGTCCGAGACTTCGCTATGTGTTTGATGTTTCCGACACCGGAACCAGACGCAACTCTCGCCCGGTGACATTGTGGAAAGTTCAGGACGAACACATTCAGCCGATTCAGGATGCACTGGAAAAGGCTTATGGTGTTCTTGCTGTTGGTCATTCTCTGGAAACTCAGATTGATGAAGTGGCAAGACAGCTGGCGACTGAGTATTGGAACGACAATGCCAGACAGATCAGCGACATCGTTGCAAATAGTTATCTGGAAGGTTATGATGAATACAACATCGGAGCGTCCTTCCGCAACGCAGCCACTATCAGCATCGCTTATACGCTTTATTCCCGTTGCGTAGACAATCCTGATGATTACTTTGAACATGAGGACTTCCTCGACATCTTTGATTTCAACACTCGCCAGACCGCCAATGCCCTCGGCACCGCAGTCAGCGAAATGTCCTATCAGGTGTTCCGTGAAATCGAAGTGACCATCCGAAATTATGAGCGTAGCAAGCAGGCAGAAAGGAGCCAGAACAATGATGAACGAAATGACTTACAGACAGAACGGGGATTACTTCATCCCGAACCTGGAACTGACCGAGACCGAAGCGAAGCCGCTGGGCAAGTATGGCAGAATGAGGAGAGCATACCTGGAGCAGAACAACAAGATTCTGTACAACGACCTGATCCTGACCGAGAAGTTGTTCCCCCATCTGAGGGAGATCGACGAGACAGCGACCCGCAGAGTGGAGCAGCTGATGAACCAGTATCTGCAGAGCAGTCCGGCACCGGACAAAGAGACTCAGCAGATGGCGTGGGTTCAGCACATGAACAGCCTGAAAGCACAGGCAGAGGAAATCGTGATGACGGAGCTTATCAACAGCTAAGTCTGAACCTGTTCCTTTCCGAAGCCGAGCAAATCAGTTTTATAGACGAAGCAGAGAGCCGAAAGCCCTCTGCTTTTTCTATTTCTCAGGAGCAGATTGACCACTTCCTTATTCTTGGCAGTAACACGGACAATCACAGAATGATGGTTGCTCTGGAGTATGCCAAGGGTAAAACCACTGAGGAAATCGCCCAGCGACTGAAAGAAATCTACCGTGGAAGTAATGGTCTCCGTTTGGACGGAACAGACATTACTGCATGGTTTGATGACCAGTGTATTCACCTTGCCAAAGGCAAGACCGCTCGTTTTGCTCCATCTAAGCAGATCGTGTCCTGGCAGGAAGCCGCCGAGCGTATCGGTCAGCTTCTGGAAAATGGCGAATATGCCACCAATGTAGAGCTTGTGGAAGCTCTGGGCTATGAGAGACAGAAGCTGGCTGAAAGTCTGTGGTATCTGTACCGTGACTTTGCCGATGGTGTTCGTGATACCGGTCTGCTTGGCTCCATGCAGTTCATCCGTAGCAATGGTTTCCCAAGCGAGACCGCCGAGCTTGCAGAAAAACTGGCTGACCCTGAGTTCCGTGCAAATCTCCAGAATGAGTATCGAATGTTTATGGAGATCCGCAAGGAACATCCTGAAATCCTCCGTTTCAACTATCATAAGTTGGATAACATCGAGAAGCGACTGAATGAGCTGGACTTACCTCTCCGAGAGTACCACACCGACAGAATGGTTCCTCCTTTGGTCGGTCAGTTTATCACGGATGACGAACTCAATCAGGCACTTGCATCAAGAGGAAGTGGCTTTGCTGGTGGCAAGGGTCGTATCTGGAATTACTGGCAGGAAGGTCATTCTTCTCAGGAAAAAGCCGAGTTTCTGAAAAAGGAACACGGAACCGGTGGTCACTCCCATGCTCTCTCCGGTGCAAATGGCAGTGGTGAGGATCACGATGCCAAGGGTATGCGTTTCAGGAAAGCTGGCTGTGAGGAAGTAAAATTCTCCTGGAGTCAGGTTGCTTCTCGCATTGACAGTCTGATTGCCAATGACCGTTATCTCACCGAACAGGAAAAAGCCGAGCGTGATGCCATTCTCGAAGCCAAGGCTGAACCTGAAATCGAGGTCGAAGAAGAAACTCCACGCTATACGGCAGAGCTGACATCTGATGCCTTTGAATCTCCGTTTATTATCTACGACAATAAGCGTGACACCTATTATGAAGCACCTGACGGGTTCTATCGTAGCTTTGATTCCGAGAGTGAAGCCAAAGAATTTGCAAACCAGCTGAATGAGTTGGAAGAAAGACCGGCTCTGGACAGAGCCAAGGAACTGATTGACCAGTTCTGCAAAGCTGAATATGACTCCCCGGCAGACTTCTCCGATCTTTCCCAAGTGGGTATCGGACACACCACCGTTACCGATGATGAGATTCCGATTCAGTGCTATGCCAATCTGGTAGACTTCCGCATTGAGCGTTACCTGGGAGAAACCCTGATTGAAAGCAGACAGAGCAATTCTCTGGAAGAACTGATCGCACACGAGCTGGAAAATCTGGATTTCAGCGACCTTATCTATGTGACCGATGAAGAAGTAGAACGCTACTATGAAGCAGAGTCTGCCTGGAATTACAAGGTGGGCGACACCGTTTATCTGGATGATACCGCCTTTTTGGTGGAGGAAATCAGAGACAGCGAAGTGCAGCTCCGTGATCCGACACTTCTTTACCCTATCTTCCGAGCAGAGAACCGTTCCAGATTCGAGGAAATGCTCTCCAGAGACGAAAGAAATGATGTCCTGAGAAAGAATACGGCTGATGAACAAGAAGCCGTTACAGAGGAAAATCAGGGCGAAATCAGCCCCGAAATTGCACAGGAGCCTGACCCACACCGTTATCTGGTAGCTGCCTACCACCACTTTGAAAACGGCTTTGATGACAAGCTGGACTATCAGACTTTGGCTGAAGCTGAAAAAGCCGCACAGGGTTATGTGGATGGCACAATGGAGTATGACGGTTTCAAGTATGACGGTGCCGCCGTTTACGACCAGCAGGAACACAAATATCTCCGTATCTACGGTGATTATCCTGATGAAAAGGCTCATGCCCAGGTCAAAGCATTTGCAGAGACCGAACAGGAGCAGATGCAGTTTACCACCGAGACCGTGACGACTTATCCCGCAGAAGAAACCAATCTTCCTTATGATGTGGTGATTCAGAAGCTGCGTGTGGAACCGGAAAACTTCATCGACCACTTCTATGTGGTGGACGATCTGGAAGTCCGTGGGGCGTTGTCTCTGAAAGAGTACAGCACCTTTGAGGATGCCCTGAGAGCCTACCATGAGCTGCCGAACACGCAGATGAAAGCCTTGGGAGCGATGAACACCGCAAGACCGTTTCCGGGCAGCCTGGACTTCATGCAGTGCAGGGAGGGTCAGGATACCATCGTTGAGGATTATAAAAAGGTCGCTGGATGGGAACATCCCGAAGTCCAGGAGGTTATCAGCAAGATTGAAACAGCTATCCAGACCAAGGCTGTTCCCGAAGTTCCTGCAAGCAACTACCACATTACCGATGACCATATCGGTGAGGGCGGTCCCAAGCAGAAGTTCGCAAGGAACATTGAAGCCATTGAGACTCTGTTCCAGCTGGAGCGTGATAACCGCAATGCTACTCCTGAAGAACAGGAAGTCCTGGCAAGCTATGTAGGCTGGGGCGGTCTGGCAGATGCCTTTGACCCTGATAAGGGAAACTGGTCTCAGGAGTACACTACTCTGAAGAACCTGTTGTCTGAGGATGAATATGCTGCGGCACGAGCTTCTACTCTGAACGCACATTACACCAGTCCTACCGTCATCCGTGCGATCTATGATGCGGTCGCTCAGATGGGTTTTGAGACCGGAAACATCCTGGAACCTTCAATGGGTATCGGCAACTTCTTCGGTATGCTGCCCCCTGAGATGCAGAGCAGTCAGCTTTACGGTGTGGAGCTTGACTCTATCACCGGTCGTATTGCTCAGAAACTCTATCCCAACGCAGAAATCAAGGTCGCCGGTTTTGAGACCACTGACCGCAGAGACTTCTATGATCTGGCAGTGGGTAATGTTCCTTTCGGCAACTACAAGGTTGCTGACAAACCTTATGATAAGCTGGGCTTCTCCATCCACAACTATTTCTTCGCAAAGAGTCTGGATCAGGTTCGTCCCGGCGGCGTGGTTGCATTTGTAACCTCTCGCTACACGATGGACTCCAAGAACTCAGATGCCCGTAGGTATCTGGCACAGAGAGCCGAGCTTTTGGGTGCCATTCGTCTGCCAAACGATGCCTTTAAGAAGAACGCTGGTACGGAAGTCGTTTCCGACATCATCTTCCTCCAGAAGCGTGACCACCCGATTGATATTGTTCCTGAATGGGTGAACCTGAACCGCACCGAGGACGGTTTCACTATGAACAGCTATTTCGTAGACCACCCTGAAATGATTATGGGTGAGCTGACCATGGAAAGCACTCAGTACGGCAAGGACGAGCTGACAGTCGTTCCCCGTGAGGGTGCAGACCTTGGGGAACTTCTGAAAGAAGCTGTTTCCAACATCCAGGGCAGCTATCAGGCGGTGGAACTGCCCGAAGCGGATAGCTTAGGGCTGCGTCAGGAGACCATTCCTGCCCGTCCTGATGTAAAGAACTTCTCCTATGCTGTGGTAGATGGTGACGTTTATTTCCGTGAAAACTCCGTCATGCGTCATGTTGACCTGAATGACAAGGCAAAAGAGCGTGTGACCGGCATGGTCGAGCTTCGCCGTATCGTCAATGAGCTGATTGAGTACCAGCTTGAGGACTTCCCGGACGATATGATTCAGAGCAAGCAAGCTGAGTTGAACGCTGCCTATGATGTTTTTACCGCAAAGAACGGTCTTATCAATAACCGTGCCAACGGTCAGGCATTTTCGGACGACTCCTCTTACTATCTCCTGTGTTCTCTGGAAAATGTGGACGAGGACGGCAACCTGAAAAGCAAAGCCGATATGTTCACCAAGCGAACCATTAAACCGGAACGCCGAGTGACCAGCGTGGATACCCCGTCTGAAGCTCTGGCAATCTCCATTGGTGAGCGTGGCAAGGTAGATCTGCCGTATATGGCGAATCTGCTTGGCACTCCTGACGAGTACGATGCAATCAAGTCGGAACTGCGTGGGGTTATCTTCAAAGACCCTATGGCTCCAGATGATGAAACCGCAGGCTGGCAGACTGCCGATGAATACCTTTCCGGTGATGTCAGAAGCAAGCTGCGTATCGCTCAGATGGCAGTGAACCGTGATTCTTCCTTTGCTGTCAATGTGCAGGCTCTGGAAAAGGCACAGCCGAAAGACCTGGATGCGTCTGAAATTGATGTGCGTTTGGGTGCGACCTGGATTGACCCTGGCTATATCCAGCAGTTCATGCAGGAGACCTTTGATACCCCTTATTACCTCCGTCGTTCCATCGAGGTCAAGTTCTCTGAAATGACCGCAGAATGGAGAATCAACGGAAAGAGTTCTCCGAGCTACAACGATGTGGCTGCGTACACGACCTACGGTACTGACCGTGCCAATGCCTACCGTATCCTGGAGGAAACGCTGAACCTGAAAGATATTCGTATCTATGATACTATCGAAGATCCTGACGGTAAGCAGAAGCGTGTCCTGAACAAAAAGGAAACTACCCTTGCCCAGCAGAAACAGCAGGCGATCAAGGATGCGTTCCAAGATTGGATTTGGAAAGACCCCCGCCGCCGTGAAGCTCTGGTGACGAAATACAATGAGCTGTTCAACTCTACCAGACCCCGTGAATACGATGGCAGTCATATCCGCTTTGGCGGTATGAACCCTGACATTAAGCTGAGAGAACATCAGCTCAATGCTATCGCCCATGTGCTGTATGGCGGTAATACCTTGCTGGCACACGAAGTAGGGGCTGGCAAGACCTTCGAGATGGCTGCTTCGGCTATGGAAAGCAAGCGTTTGGGTCTGGCTCAAAAATCTATGTTTGTAGTGCCGAACCACCTGACTATGCAGTGGGCAAACGAGTTCCTGCACCTTTATCCAAGTGCCAAGCTGTTGGTGGCCACGAAGAAAGATTTCGAGACTGCAAACAGAAAGAAGTTCTGTGCCAGAATTGCCACCGGCGACTACGATGCTGTTATCATCGGTCACAGCCAGTTCGAGAAAATCCCTCTCTCTGCTGAGAGACAGGAGCGACAGCTGCGTGAGCAGATCGACGAGATCGAGGATGCAATCATGGAACTGAAATGGCAGCGAGGAGAAAACTTCTCTATCAAGCAGATGGAGAAAACCAGAAAGTCCCTCCAGGCACGACTGGACAAGCTGACTGCCGCCGACCGCAAGGACGATGTGGTGACTTTTGAGCAGTTGGGTGTTGACCGACTGTTCGTAGACGAGAGCCATGCGTTCAAAAACCTCTTTTTGTACACCAAAATGAGGAATGTGGCTGGTCTTTCCACCTCTGAAGCTCAAAAGTCCTCTGATATGTTTATGAAGTGCCGCTATATGGACGAGCTGACCGGCGGGCGTGGTGTTATCTTTGCCACTGGTACTCCTGTCAGCAACTCTATGACCGAGCTTTACACGGTCATGCGATACCTCCAGTATGGCACTCTCCAGAAGAAGAATCTGACCCACTTCGATTGTTGGGCTTCGACTTTTGGTGAGACTTCGACTGCCATTGAACTTGCACCGGAAGGAACCGGCTACCGAGCCAGAACCCGATTTGCAAAGTTCTTCAATCTGCCAGAGCTTATGAATATGTTCAAGGAAGTTGCGGACATCAAGACTTCCGATCAGCTGAATCTGCCTGTTCCTGAAGCAAAGTTCGAGACTGTGGTGGTACAGCCCTCCGAGCATCAGAAAGCTATGGTGGCAGAGCTGTCCGAGCGAGCTGCGGCTGTTCATGGCGGTGCCGTTGACCCATCCGTGGATAATATGCTGAAAATCACCAGCGATGGCAGAAAGCTGGGGCTGGATCAGCGACTGATGAACCCTCTGTTACCCGATGACCCCGACAGTAAGCTCAATGCTTGCGTAAACAATGTGCTGAAAATTTGGCAGGACGGTCAGGCTGACAAGCTGACTCAGCTTGTATTCTGTGACCTGTCTACCCCGAAGAATGATGGCACATTCAATGTCTATGATGACATTAAATCCAAGCTCCTTGCGGCTGGCGTTCCTGCTGAAGAAGTGGCTTTCATCCATGATGCGGATACCGAAGCGAAGAAAAAAGAACTCTTTGCAAAGGTTCGTACCGGTCAGGTGCGTGTGCTGCTTGGCAGTACGCAGAAGATGGGGGCTGGCACCAATGTCCAGGATAAACTGGTCGCTGTTCACCACTTGGATGTAGGCTGGAGACCTTCTGATATGACCCAGCGAAACGGTCGTATCATCCGTCAGGGCAACCAGAACAAGGAAGTGCAGGTATTCCAGTATGTGACGGAGGGAACCTTTGATGCTTACCTCTATCAGACTTTGGAGAACAAGCAGAAGTTCATCAGCCAGATTATGACCTCGAAATCCCCGGTTCGCTCCTGTGACGATGTGGATGAACAGGCTCTGTCCTATGCGGAGATCAAAGCTCTGTGTGCCGGTAATCCTTTGATTAAGGAAAAGATGGACTTGGACATTGATGTGGCAAGACTGAAAGTGCTGAAAGCTGACCACCAGAGCCAGCAGTATCGACTGGAGGATAAGCTCCTGAAATACTTTCCGGCTCAGATCGAGAAGCAGACCGGATATATCCACGGCTATGAAGCGGACATTAAGACCATCGAAGCCAATCCGCAGATCCACGAAGGGTTCTGTGGCATGGAAATCCTGGGCAAGCATTATGCAGAAAAAGCCGATGCCGGTGAAATCATCCTTGCTGCCTGCAAGGAAATGAAAGGCACCGACCCTATCCCTCTTGGCTCCTTCCGTGGGTTCCAGATGGAGCTGTCTTTCGACAGTTTCCGACACGAGTTCGACATCGTTCTGAAAGGCTCTATGAGCCACCGTGTAGCCCTCGGCACCGATGCCAGGGGTAATCTCACCCGACTGGATAACGCCCTTGCTGGCGTTCCTGAGAAGCTGGAAAATGCCAAAGAACAGCTGACCAACCTCTACAATCAGCAGGAAGCGGCAAAGGTGGAGCTGGGTAAACCGTTCCCCCAGGAAGCCGAGCTTGCTATGAAAAGTCAGCGTTTGGCAGAGCTGGATGCGGCACTGAATATGGAGGATACGGTGGAGAGCCGTTCCGAAAGAAATGGTGCAGAGCGACCTTCCGTTCTCGCTGATCTGAAATCCAAGTCCGAGCATATCCCACCGGCGAAACGCTCTGACGACCGTGAGGAGGTGCTGTAATGGCAAGACGAGACCAGGATGTGCATTTCCTCGCTTCCAAAGAAGAAGTCCAGCGTATCCACGACAAAATGGATGAGCTGGGCATACGCAGCATGGGAGCCTATTTGAGAAAGATGGCTCTCGACGGTTACTGTATCAATCTGGATTTACAGGATGTGAAAGCAGTTGGTTCACTCCTGCGAATCTGCTCCAACAACTTAAACCAGTATGCGAAACGAGCCAATGAGACCGGCAACATTTATGAAGCCGACATCAGGGACTTGCAGGAGCGTATGGAAGAAATCTGGATAGAAATGAAGGAGGTTTTGGTTCGTCTGTCCAGTATCCAATAGTTGCCGACAACTTGTCGGGAAGTCGCAGTTTCGGCTGCGGCTTTACATATCTTCGACATCATTGTGGATATGAGCATAATCAGTTAAAATATAAGCAGAAAGAAAGGAGAGGTTCCTATGAAGATGATTTTGAAGCTGTTCGCACTCCCTGTGCAGATTCTCATAAAGGTTCTCTGTGTTGTCGGAAACCTTCTTACCAATGTTTCCTCTTATGCTATCGGTTTGCTGCTCCTGGTCATTGCCGGTTGTGGTATCTTCTGTATCGTTCAGGGCAAATGGACGGAGTTGGCAATTCTGGTCGGTATGGGAGTTGCCGTATTCCTGGTTCTGTTCTTCATGGTCTGGATCGTGGTCAAGGCAGAGACCTGGAGCGTTCGATTGGGAGAGTTTATTCGGTCGTAATAAAATTGAGAAGTTAAAACGCCTGGGCTATGTGATATACTCAGGCGTTTCTATCGGAGGTTCTTCATTCTGACTATACCTTTTCTCTTTGTATTCTTCTGTTTGAACCATATCGCTTTATATTTCGGATTTCTGCTTGACATGGGAATTTGTATGTGGTATATTTGTCACACAAAGAGCGAAATACACCACATAGGGAGATGTTAGTTTTATGAAGTGGAGATATGGTTTAATTGGTTTATTTTCCGTTGTTGGTATTATGGGACTGTTAATCAGAGATACATCACTATACCCATTTTTAGCTTTTGCTATTTTCTTTGAATACCTTTTTATTGAACCAGATGAAATGTTCGTAGATAATATGCGAAAGGCAGCAGCGTGGGCATTTTACACCGAACTGGTAATTACTGCATTGATTACCTGTGTTGCGGTGTTCCCATTTCCTGAAACAGCCTTACAAAAAGGTGCAGGAGTAGGTTTTGGCATTGCACTTATTGTTTTTTGTTTTTCCACGGCTTATTTTGACTGGAAAGACCGCAGAGGTGTTTCTAATGATTAAAAATCGTATCAAAGAATTTAGAGCAAAAACTGATATGAAGCAAGAGGAACTGGCTGCAAAAGTAGGAGTACGCAGAGAAACGATTGGCAATTTAGAAAAGGGAAAGTATAACCCTTCATTGGTTTTAGCGTGGAATATTGCGAAAGTATTTGACGTTTCGATTGAAGAAATCTTTACAGTTGAAGATTGATAATGAATGGCAAGGAGCTACCGATTTCGGTGGCTTCTTCTTTTTAGAAAGGATGGTGAATGAATGGCAGCGACAAGATTGATTGCTCTCCATGTGAACAAGGGAAAGACGGTGGCTCAATGTCTGGCAGACCGCACAGACTATTCTGAGAATGCCGCAAAAACCAATAACGGCGAGTTCATCAGTTCTTATGAGTGTGAGGCAAAGACAGCTGACGAGGAGTTCCTGCTCTCCAAAAGGCAGTATCAGCATATCACCGGCAGACAGCAAAAGAACAATATCATTGCCTACCAGATTCGCCAGTCTTTCAAACCCGGAGAGGTCACACCGGAAGAAGCAAACCAAGTGGGATATGAAACAGCAATGCGTTTTACCAAGGGCAAACACGCCTTTATTGTTGCCACCCACATTGATAAAGCCCACATACACAACCACATTATTTATAATTCTACCACGCTGGACTGTACCCGAAAGTTCAAAAACTTCTTTCTTTCAGGACTGGCTGTTCAGAGAGTCAGTGACCTTGTATGTGCGGAACATGGACTATCTATCATTACACCGAAGCCTTACCGGGAGAGACAGAAAAGAACCGTCTACCCTAAGAAGCGAACCCAGCGTGACGATCTGTGCGATGCCATTGACCAAGTGCTTCAGGAGAAGCCGAGGAACTATGCCGACTTCCTGAAAAAGATGGAAGATCTCGGTTTTGAGTTCAAGGATGGAAAGCAACCGGCGTTTCGTGGAAAGGGTCAGAAGCGATTTATCAGGCTTCGTTCCCTGGGTGAAGATTATTCCGATGAAGAACTTCGTGCTGCCATTGCTGGCAAGTCTGGTCGTAAGCCGCGAAATGCCAACCGTCAGGTTCCTGTTCCCAAGCAGTTTAATCTGCTTATTGACATTCAAGCTAAAATGGCTGAAGGAAAATCTGCTGGGTATGAACGCTGGGCAAAGAAGTTCAACCGAAAAGAAGCTGCCCGTACTGTCTGCCTTTTGAAAGAAAAGGGACTGGACAGTTATGAAGATTTGGTTGCTCTAACTGAGAAGTTATCCAGTAGATTCTCTGAACTATCCAGCAGTATTAAGTCAGCAGAAAAGCGTATGGTGGAGATTGGGGCATTGCAGACACATCTCAATAATTACTCCAAGACTCGAAAGGTGTATGAAGCCTATCGTAAATATGGTTACAGTAAAAAGTTCTTTGAGGAGCATCGTGAAGCCATTACACTTCACAAGGCAGCAAAAGAAGCCTTTAACAATTTGGAGGGTGGTAAAGTTCCATCCAGAAAAGCTCTGGATGAAGAATTTCATCGTTTGCTTACAGAGAAAAAGCAAGCCTACGCAGAGTACCGAGAAGTAAAAAAAGATATGCAGGAGTATTTGGTTGCCAAGCAAACGGTCGAGCATATCCTGGGTATCGACCGCAAAAAACAGGAAGAAGAAAAGAAGCAGCAGCGAGAGGAACAACGCTGATCGAAAAGAAAGCCACGGCTACGCTCCGTTTTGGAGTGTAGACCGTGGCTCTTTTTTAGTTTAGTTGTTGATAATGATGGTAGGATAAGTAGTTATATTTTAACGCTTATATGTTGGATTACTTTTTTACAATCCCAATCAAACATACGGCAACGCCTAACCAGAAAGCCAATCCTCCAACAGTATAAAATGAGGTTCCTGGTAAGCCTATCATCAAATACAAGCTAATTAAACAAATAAGAAATCCAGAAGCAGTAACTTTACTCATAGTTCACCTCTCTTAGAATATTCAAGAATAAAATCTTTTTATACATAAGCAACCTCCAATATTTTAATCTATATTATGAGTAAACACATTTGAAAGAATTAACTAACCATTGGTATCTCCTCCTTTTACGATTTATCTATAATAACGATTGTGATTTTTGATTTTGGACACTAAAATCAAAAAATTGTGAGATTACATAAAAGTGTGCAGATACGCAAAAAATAGGTATGGCTATTGAAATTCGAGACATTCTATGGTAGAATATGATTACTAAAAAATGTGCAGATGCACATAAGCGAGGAGCGATACGATGGAGATTAAAAGAGATTCTTACCTGCAACAGCTGAGTGAGCGAAAAGATAATGGCATGATAAAGGTGATTACCGGTATTCGTAGATGCGGTAAGTCTTTTTTGCTGTTTACCATTTTTAAGAGATACTTGTTGGAAAACGGTGTTGATGCCGATCATATCATAGAAATTGCCCTGGATGGTATTGAGAATGAGGAATTAAGAGACCCAAAGGTTTGCTTCAAATACATTAAGGATTCCTTGAAAGATAGTGGTAAGTATTACCTTCTTCTGGACGAAGTGCAGTTTATGCCAAGGTTTGAAGAAGTGTTAAACAGTCTGCTTCGCATGAGCAATATTGATGTATATGTAACTGGCAGCAACTCCAAGTTCCTGTCCAGCGATATTGTGACTGAGTTCCGTGGCAGAGGTGATGAGATTAGGATTTATCCTCTATCCTTTGCGGAGTTTTATTCTGCTTATGAGGGTGATTATGACGATGCCTGGGATGATTATATGATCTACGGTGGATTGCCGCAGATTATGAGTTTTCATAGTGAACGACAGAAAGCGGAATACCTGAAGAATATTTTCTCCAATGTCTACCTGAAGGATGTTATTGAGAGAAACAAGATTCAGAGCGTGGACGAGATTGGTATTCTTGTCGATGTGCTTGCTTCTGCAATCGGAGCACCAACAAATCCATCGAAAATCGCAAATACTTTTGCCAGTGAAAGGCAGATGTCTTATACCAACAAAACTATCTCCAACCATATTGACCATCTGGCAGATGCTTTTTTGATTTCTAAAGCCAGCCGATATGATATTAAAGGCAGAAAGTATATCGGTGCCAATCTGAAATATTACTTTACTGATCTGGGACTCCGAAACGCCCGTCTGAATTTCAGACAGCAGGAGCCTACTCACATCATGGAGAATATTGTCTACAATGAGTTGCTGATCCGTGGCTATAATGTTGATGTGGGTGTCGTTGAGATATTCGATAAGGACAAAGAAGGTAAGCGTGTTCGTAAGCAGCTGGAAGTTGATTTTGTAGTAAATCAAGGAAACCAGAGATACTATATCCAGGTTGCATACGACATGACTTCGGAAGAAAAGCAGACTCAGGAATTTAACTCTCTGCGTAATATACCGGATTCTTTCAAAAAGATTGTCATTGTGAATGGCACTAAGAAACCGTGGCGTAATGACGAAGGGTTTGTCATTATGGGAATGAAGTATTTCCTTTTGAATGCAGAGAGCCTGGAGTTTTGATGTTCAAAAAAGATATTTGATAAAATCATAGGAGTACAACAGTGCTAATTTATTTAATGATGATTGAATCCCCAGAGGATCAATCAAAATTTGAAAAGGTTTACCTAACCTATAAAGGGCTCATGTATCATGTTGCCTATAAAATCTTGAATAACGAGCAGGATGCAGAGGATGCTGTTCATTCTGCTTTCGTCAAGATTGCAGAGAATATTGGAAAAATTGGCGATGCAGTGTGTCCAAAAACGCAAAGCTACGTCGTTACAATAGTTGAGAACAAAGCAATCGACCTCTACCGTGGAAACCAACGCAGAAGCAATATTACATACTTGGACGAGATTTCAGGTATTACGGTAGAGGATGATCGAGTTCATGGATTGGCAGCGTGCATGGCAAAACTCTCCCCTCGATACCGTGAGGTGATTTTGCTCAAGTATTATCATGGATTTAGCTGTAGGGAAATTGCAAAGCAGTTGAAGATTACAGAAGCAAACGCCATCAAACTCGATCAGAGAGCAAAAAACAAATTGCTTCAGATTTGTAAGGAGGAGGGTGTGCTATGATAACTGATAAGATGTTAGCACAGGCCGCAGCCGAGTTGGCGACTGCAATTAACGAAAGTTTGCCAGATCCAAAGGACTGTACCCATGAGTTTTCAGCTGAATTTGAGAGGAAGATGAAGCGAATTACCCGCAGAGCAAATCATCCGATTCTTTATCGTACATTGCGAAGTGTTGCAAGTATTATTCTTGTGATAACGATTGGATTTGGTTCTGTGCTGGCTGTAAGTGCAGAAGCACGAGCAGCTGTCTTTGGTTGGGTAAAAGAACAATATGAATCTTTCTACGAATACTTTTTTGAAGGTGAAGTTGAACCGGCTGAATCTGCAAAATATCAGCCAGGATGGATGCCTGATGGCTGTGAGCTTCTAACCGTTGAAGAAACCGCAGGCGGAGAAACTTATATTTACAAAGACAAGTCCGGCTTGCTCGCTCAATTCTATTATATTTATGATCCAGACAGCCAAAAGCTGTATATAGATACCGTTGAATATATTTCAGAGCCGGTTTCTATCAATGGTCATTCGGGTGAAATGTATATTTCAATTTATGATGATGAAACGAGCAGCATTGTTTGGACTGATAACTCTACCAACACCTTGTTTTATGTTTCCGGGCCTTATGGGAAAGATACCTTAATCAAAATTGCTGAGAACATTCAAGTGAAAGAATGACATGGAGGTATGTATAAAAAACACCATATTTTGTTCCCCCGGTACTTGCGTTGCTCCTATACATCCCATTAGACTTTACGGCAGATTTCGATTCGATTAGCCCTTGGGTATAGTTTTGGATTGCTGTGATGTTCGTATCATCTGATATGCGGATATGCAATTTACAAAAAGACCAGCAGAAAACGGAACATATCAGTTATCACAGAAGCCAGACGCATAGACGCAGAGCTAAATAGCGAACAACAGACAGCAGCTTTGCAACGGCAAGGCTGCTGTCTGCTATTTCAAAAATTTTTCAAAAAAATTTTGTCTTTCGCTGTAAGATTTTCAGTCAAATCCATAGTACATAGGTGAAAGGAGGTTGATACCTTGTTGGAGGATAGCAAAATCATTGAATTGTTCTTTGCGCGCGTGGAACAGGCAATCGTTGAGCTATCGGCAAAATATGGAACAGTTTGCAGAAGGATTGCAAGGAACATTTTGAAGAATGACCTTGATGCAGAGGAATGTGTCAACGATACATACCTTGCGGCGTGGAATACCATACCACCCGAAAAGCCTGATCCGCTGAAAACCTATATCTTCCGCATTGTCCGAAATATCTCTATTGCAAAATATCACGCAAATACTTCCATAAAGCGCAACAGCTATTATGATGTGGCGTTGGAAGAATTGGAAAGTTGCCTTGCAGCTTCCATAACGGTGGAACAAGAAATTGCGGCAAATGAATTATCGAAACAGATAGACCGTTTTCTTGCAACATTGGACGAAGAAAGCCAAATGTTATTTGTGCGACGTTATTGGTATTCGGACGACATATCCGACCTTGCGGATAGATTTCACATGAATAACAACAATGTATCTGTTCGTCTTTCACGCATACGAAACAAACTGAAAAACTACTTACAGAAAGAGGGTTATGAAATATGAAGAAAAAAATCATTTCTGACGCTGTTACTAATATCAGTTCGGAGTACATCGAAAAAGCGGCTGACTATACTGTCGCAAGGAAAAAAAGCAAATCCCTTTGGGTAAAATTAGGGACTATGGCAGCTTGTTTTGCTGTTGTTGTAGCTTTGGGCGTAGGCGTATTTCAAAGTGGATTGTTTGGCAATCGTACCGATATAGCCACACTTAATAATGGAGATAAGATTACTTTTGAACAGACTGATACTTTGGGCGGTTCTTTATCTCTGGCTTTGGATGTGACTACGAAACCGTTGACAGAAGATGAAGCCGTAGCCTTGTTCGCAGATTTGCCCGTTACAGCTAATGCTATTTTCAAGAATAGCGATATGGATGCAGGTGCTTCACAGGAGCTGATTGGATTTGAGGGGCAAATTGGAAATGTGAAAGCTGTCATTTCTACATCAGATGTGCAACTGCTTGATACTGTAATTGTGGGAGCAGAGGAAACATCTGAAATCAATGGCGTGAGCGTAGTCGCAGGATATTTCATAACAGAGCCAAATAGCAAGGGCGAACAAAACGCCATTTACTATGCGACCTTTGAACTCGGTAGCTGCAAAATATATCTTGAAAACGCCGGAACAAAAGGCAATAGTGAAACAACCAAAAATCAATTAGCGGAAGTTATTCAAAAGCTGATAGAGAATGGCGAACTGGACTTAACTTCTTTAGACAATGAAGCAGATGCAAGGCTTGACGGAAACCCTAACGGATATGACCGTCTCCCTAACAACCAGACTGCTGATGAAGGAGTATCAGAACAAGACTCTGCCGCTAACTAAATAATTCACTTACAAGGGCAGCCGAGAAATCGACTGCTCTTTTTTATATCCGATTATACATAGCATCCTCTAAACATACTTCAGATACACAAATTGAAATTGGGAGAAAAATAATCAAATCTAATGTCCAAAACAGACCTCCTTGATCGTTATTATAGAAAATGCGATCAAGGAGGTTTTTTATGAAAATATAAGACTCTATCATGGTACGTTTGTTAGAAGCATTTTACGCCGATGAAAAATCATCGTGAATGTAAAGGAACTACTTATGAAAAAAATTGCATTATTATTGGCTCTGTTGATGTTTATTCTTCCTATCACAGCTAATGCCGCTGTAACCCGAAATGTGAATATTAGCCCAGGACTTAAAATCTCAGGAACAACGGCTACCTGTTCGGCTCTTATTGTAGGAAACGCAGAGGATGATGAGATCGAAATTGTTGTGAAATTGTGGAACGGAAGCAGTTGCATTGCAACTTGGAAAGACTCTGGAACAGGGTATGTGAATTTTAGTAAAAATAAGACTGTCACCGAAAATAAAGAATACAAGCTGACTGTTGATGCAACGATTAACGGAAAAGCACAACCCAGAGCATCTATTACAGCCGCTTAAAATAAATAGTATATAGCCACGGTCTATACTCCGCTGTGGAGCACAGACCGTGGCTCTCTTTTTGCATTTCAAGCCTTTCCTGAGAGGTAGGCTAAATGCTATATGAAATTGTGTGTACAGGAATGGTTGACACTGTATTTCAAATTTCTAAAAGTATTTTTCAAAAATCCAACTTGATTATTCATATCGTGGCGGACAATAGAAAATCAGTAAATCCAATTCTATGCGTTCTGGATCTTCTTTGTTTTCACGAAGGTCAATGTCGATATAATAATCTCCAAAAGTAAATGCGGTGATGCTTTCTTCAAACAGTCTCGCCTCAAGAGTTTCAAAGTTTATTATTCCGACACCGTAAGGTTCTTTCCAGACATCTTCCATAATTGTCGTAAGACAATCTTGGCATAATAACTTTTCTATTGCCTTCTTGTTCACGGTTTTATCGTCAGAGAAGTTCACATCAACATCAGCATATCCACGATCAGGAAAGGTTGATGTGCTGGTGGACATTCTTCCTTCGCCAAAACTATTGTGGTTCATTGTCATGTGTCCAGCGGCTTCTTCGATAAGATTGCCAAAGTCATCATAACGATTGATGGACACTGGTGAAATGTCAAAAGTGTTGATGCAGATAATACCGACATTGTTCTGACCGGCATAGGCAGGCAGTAGTGTTTTTCCACCTTTGCTACATAAGGCACATTCTGATTTTTTGATTTTGGAAGTATAAACTATTTCCTCTTTTTCATCCTCTACATTGTTTACTGAATTTTGAATTTGCGTGTTGGAACAGCCTGACAGAACCAACACGACACAAAATAAGAATAGTATCAATTTTTTCATGGTGTTTCCTCGCTATTTCTTTCCTCCGAAAGATTGATATACAGAACATTATTTTTCTGAGCATAAAGCAGAGATTGATACGCTCCTCCAGATTTATGTTCAACACAAAAAATAACCAGATGGGAACGGTCAATCATGTGGCGGTTTCTGATTTGAAAGGCAGATTTATAGTGAGCATTTGCAGAAGCGTTGCAGATCTCAACCTCGTCATAATAACGATGAAAGGATTCATCATTATCTCGATATTCCGATTTGAGGTAAGGTAGAACCAAAACCAAAGCACTATTATCGTCTCGGAAAGAACGCTTGCATCTTAGAACCGTGGAAGAAACGAGCTGATCAAATTCTCCATCACGACCAACCAGAAACTCTACATATTCGTGAGAGTGCAGCAGGTCAAGGATTTGCTTTTCTAAAGCCTTTTCTATAATCATAGGCTCGTTGATTTGTCTGTGACCGAAAAAGCTGACTGTAAAGATTTCCGTAAAACCATCTCCTTGTAGCAATTCGTGTTTTGATTGCTAATCCAAATTGCATATTGATAATTATAGCACCAATTATGCGATGAATAAAGAGAAAATTCATTGTAATACTACCAATGCCGACTTTCTATTCATACTAAAATAGTGAAAGGGAGGAGGGATTGGAATGGCGATTACACAATATGATGATTTTATCAGACAGCGGATTACTGAGTTGCGTATAGAGAAAGATGTTTCAGAGCATCGCATGAGCTTGGACTTAGACAAAAGCGGCTCATATATTCGTGGCATTACCAGTGGAGCTGCCTTGCCGTCTCTCAAAGAACTTTTCAATATCATATCCTACTTTGAGATTACACCGGCAGAGTTCTTTGCTCCGCTTGAAGATAAGGAATCAAAATTTCATCTGGTTTGCGACCGGCTCCGTCGCTTAAACGATGACGACCTTGATAAAGTGGACACATTTATCGGCTGGATTGAGAAATAAGATTTTGAAGAAATCACCTGGATTGTACATGGATACTGTCCAGGTGTTTTTTGTGTTCACTTTCACGAAAACATTCCGCAGGAATGAGCAGCCAGTATCGCAGATACTGTTCAAAGGGGATTGGGGATGTTGCCCCAACAAGCAAATTTGCGAAGATTGCACCGGAGGGAAAACCGAGAAAATGAGTGAACCTGTACAGGTTTACACTGCTTGCCAATTTGTGAATCCAAAAAATCCTGAAATAATTTAGTAGAGAGTGTCCAAAATTGTCAACTTGAATCGTTATATAGAACAAAACTAAGCAAAGGATGTGATTTTTTCTAATACAGTAATTTGAAATGACCCTATGAAAGCAAAGAAAACTAATGTTCAGGATGTACTTACATGAAAAAAGTATTATCAATTATTCTTTCTCTGGTTATGGTGTTTACGATGTCGGCTACCGCATTTGCAGCCGAAGTAGAACAACCAGCCGTAAGAGAATCATCAACAACTTATACTGGGGAAACATTTTATTACAATGCTGAAACCGGTGAAGCAATCGCTGAAAATGGGGAACCGTACGCCTTCGAGGAAATACGATTTGAAGTACCGGTTACAACTTCAGAAGATGGAATTGCTACGGCAGGAGACCTTTTCGAGTGGTATTTAGTACGAGGCGGTTTATCGAAAACATCTGGTGGTATTTTTACTTGGTGGTTCAATACAGATTGCCCAACTTCCCCATTTGATAAACCGAACATCAAAGTAACAGCCCAGTTGCAGGGTAACTTTACAACCGGTTCATCTTTCTCAAATGTTGGAAGTCCTGTATATCATACCTATACAACAAATGCTGATTATGGTGTCAATTACACATGGACATCCACTGCTAAGACGGGATATTATCGTTTCAAATACACCCTGGTTGATTACGATGCTGGTGGTATCAGTCAAACCAAAACTACCGGATCTAATTTGTGGAACAGAACTGGTCATGTTTGGAATTTTACTTTTAATGACAGCATAAGTGGGAAATATCTTCCTAAACCGCCTGCTAACTATACTAAAGGTGCCATTTATACACGCCCGTCTAACCTTGCTACCACATACTACAATACTTATAAGACGAATACCGGCGTAACTCTTAATAGTAGTCTGTATGATGTACACCATATTAAACCTTTGGCGTATGGCGGCAGTAATGATTATAGCAATCTCATTCATTTGCCAAAGGCTACCCATACAAGTGTTACGAGTTGGTGGGCAGGATATTAAGTGCTTGAATAAACAAAGCACTCGTGCTACTCTTAATCAATGAGAGGAGTGAAACTTTGTTGAACAACGAATTATATTTGCGTTTCCAAAATCTTAAAATCAATATGGATTCCATTGGATTGTCTGGAGAGCAAAATGGTGTGTATTTCTGTACGCCGATTGGTTCTCAAATCATAGGATGGGATAATGGCTTGCATTATTGTTTCATTGATGGTTTTGGTGAGATGGTATTTTGCGTTAATCCTGAAACTTGCTGTGACTATTATGTATATCCTATATCAGAGAACTTTTCGGATTTTTTAAGTCTTGTTCTTGCTGTGAATGGAACAAATACGCTTCAGCAGATTATCACATGGGATGAACAACAATACAGAGACTTCATCAGTTCGCCAGATGAAATTGATTATGCAAAGGATGATAATGTCATAACTGCCTTACAAGCGATCAGACGGTTAGGTGTTGAACCGATGCAAAATCCTTTTGAGTATGTATCACATATTCAAAAAGATTTCGATTATTGGAACATACCCTTTTCCGATGAGTTTTATGATATTACAGGAATAGAAAAAAGTTAATGAATATAGGGAGATATAAGTCAATTATGGCTTATACCTCCCCTTCTTTTTTCTTGAGCTTAAAAAATAATAGAGATAAAAAGTTGGATTACAACGGCATATCAACAGAATTTTTTATATAGTTGTTTACACGGAAGGCTTAACGATTTATTGAAAAATTCACATTTTCGTGATATGCTAAAATAGAAAAAATGATGAGGGGGATAGAATATGGCAGTTACATATAAAAACTATTCCATCTTTTGATAGACAGAGGAGTTCAGCCCTCAGAGCTTACAGAACTGGCTGGGTTTAGTGCGAATATTTTAACTCGGTTAAGACGGGAACAATATGTTTCCCTGGAAAGCATAGAAAGAATATGTAGGGCGTTAAATTGCAAAGTGGATGACATTTTGGAATTTGTGACTGAAGAAAATTTTGATGAAGGTTGTAATGAAAATCAGAGAAATGGTGAGGCGAAGATATTATGAGCAAACTATTATTGGTAGAGGATGACCAAAGTATCGTATCCTCATTATCAGACTATTTAGGAAATGAAGGGTTCAAAATCGAAAGTGCTTCCGGTCAAAAAGAAGCAATAGAAAAATTGGATAGCGACCAATACGATATAGCCTTGGTGGACATTCAATTATCAAACGGAAATGGTTTTTCTGTTTGTTCTGCAATTAAAGAAAGAGGAACTATGCCAGTTATTTTCTTAACGGCTTCTGATGATGAATATAGTGTTGTGGCAGGACTGGACATGGGGGCTGACGATTATATCAGCAAACCGTTCAGACCAAGAGAACTGCTTTCAAGGATCAACAGCGTATTAAGGAGAACTAAGAACACGCAAAACATTATCAGTTACCACGACTTAGTTGTGGACACAAATCAAGCAACCGTATCAAAGAATGGGAAAGAGATTTTGTTGTCTGCTATGGAATATAAGTTGCTGTTAGTCTTTTTGCGTAACAAAGGTATTGTCCTTTCTCGCAGAAGATTGTTGGAGCTTTTATGGGACACTACCGGGGAGTTTATCAATGATAATACATTGACTGTCTATATGAAAAGGCTGCGTGACAAAATTGAAACCAATCCACAGGAGCCGGAAATCATAATTACCGTTCGTGGGCTTGGCTATAAGGTGGGTTGATATGGATTTTATCAGAAATAAAGAAGTTAAAAGGCAAATTGTTGTCAGTAGTATTCTTATTCTATTTTGGGGCGGCATTGGCATTATCGTTGATAGCAAAGCTGTGTGGATTGTTCTGTCGGCTATCATTTCATCAAGTGCAGTTTCCCTCTTTTTTACATATCAGAGATACAAGAAAATTGCTGATTTTAGTTTGCATATTGATAGGCTGCTGCATGGAGATGAAACGATTTCTTTTGGGCAGTTTCAAGAAGGCGAATTATCTGTTTTACATGATGAAATATCCAAGATGACAAGACGACTTATTGAACAGGCAGAAGCTCTGAAAATGGAGAAAGGTAATTTGGCGAATGCTTTAGCCGATATTTCACATCAATTAAAAACACCTTTGACATCGCTGAATATCCTAAATGCTTCTCTGTGTAATGAGGAACTGACTGACGAAGAAAGGTATGAGCTGATCCGCAAACAGACTATGCTCTTATCAAGAATGGAGTGGCTGATAGCCACACTTCTGAAAATATCCAAGCTGGATGCAGGAACGATTACTCTAAAGCCACAGGAGGTATACTTAAAAGATGTGGTGGAAAAAGCAATTCGTCCTATGGAAATTGCGGCTGAATTAAAAATGCAGACAATCACGCAAGTGATTCCGGCAGAAATAAAACTATCTCTTGATGCTGATTGGACTGCTGAAGCCTTGGGAAATGTAATTAAAAATTGTATCGAACATTCACCAGAGGGCAGCACTATCGAAATCAAGGCAATAGAAAGACCTCTTTTGGCACAAATCATTATAGAGGATAACGGAACAGGTTTTCAGGAAAAGGATATACCGCATCTGTTTGACCGATTTTATCAAGGAAGTGGCTCTACCATCGGTAATGCTGGTTTGGGGTTGGCTCTGGCAAAAACAATCATCGTCAATCAGGGTGGTGTCATCCAGGCGAAAAATCGGGAGTCAGGCGGTGCAGAATTTGAAATCTGCTTTTATCGGGGGACTGCTTAATGCAGCCCCTTTTTAAGTGACATTTTTGTAATGAAATAGTAATGAAGCAGTCACTTTGCTTTGCTATACTGAATTGCAAAAATATATGGAGGAACTTTTTATGGAAATATTAAGAGTGGAGAATATCTGCAAAACCTATGAAATGGACAATGCTCCTGTCCATGCTTTGTCAGATGTTTCTTTTTCCGTTGATAAAGGAGAGTTTGTTGCAATCATTGGAGCATCTGGGTCTGGCAAGTCTACCCTGTTGCACATATTAGGTGGTGTTGACAGACCGACTTCGGGAAAAGTATTTGTGGATGGACAAGATGTTTATGAGCAAAACGAAGATGAATTGGCTGTATTCAGAAGAAGGCAGGTTGGGCTTGTCTATCAGTTTTATAATCTGATCCCGGTTTTGACTGTCGAGGAAAATATCACGCTGCCGATTCGATTGGATGGGCGTAAAATCAATAAGGAGCGTTTGAAGGAACTGTTATCCACGCTCAAGCTGGTAAAGCGTAGAAAGCACCTGCCAAGTCAGTTATCTGGCGGTCAACAACAAAGAGTGGCAATCGGGCGAGCATTGATTAACGCACCTGCGATTATCCTTGCGGACGAGCCAACGGGAAATCTGGACACGGAGAACACAAAGGATATTATGAAACTTCTGCGTGAATCCAATCAAGCCTATCGCCAGACAATGATTCTGATTACCCATGACCGTGAAATCGCAATGCAGGCAGACCGTATTCTGGAAATTCAGGATGGCAGACTTGTGAGGGATGAGGTGATACGCTGATGAATATGATTTTCACGCTTACACTCAGGAATCTGCTGTCGAATAAAAAGCGTACCCTACTCACACTTTTAACCATTCTTTTGTCAATCAGTATGATAACCGCTATTCTCTGTGGGGGATGGTCGTTGGTTGATTTTTTGAAAGAGAAAGAAAAAGTGTATGGTGGCGATTATGACTACTACATGGAGGATTTGACTTGGGAGCAGGTTCAAGAGCTATATAGTCAAAACAATGTAGGCGAGGTCTCGCTTCTCCGCTTTGCCGGAAACAGTTTTTGTGGGGAGAAAGCCAACAGCACAATGCTCTCTGTTGGCGAGATTGACGAGAACTTTACCCAAAGATTTTCGTTAAATCAGTATTTGCTTGCAGGGCGTTTCCCGCAAGATGAAAATGAGATTGTTATTTCAGAATCTTTTTTGAAGAAAAACAACATGAATACAGAGATTGGAGATACGATTTCTTTAACTCTTGGTTCAAGAATTTGGGATGAATATAATGCCCAGCTTTCCGGGCTGACAAATTATAGGGGCGAAGAAGAAAGTTTCGTTCCAACGAAAGAGAAAGCGTATGTAGTTGTTGGTATTCTGTCAGATGTGAATGACTCAAAAATCGCAGCAAACTATAATGCCTTTGCAGGTGTTGACAAAACGGCGTCCGATTTTGCTGCGTATGTCAAGGCAAAGAATTTATCCAATTCGATCTATACAGAAGCCGAAGAAGTGGCTGCGGCAGTAGACAGTCATGTAGCAAAGTTTCATTCTGAACTGTTAGTCTATCATGGAATTACCGGCGGCAAAGGAGCTGCCAAACTGATTGCTTTGGTAGTCATGGTCATTTGCCTTTTGATGGCTGCATCCGCTTCAATGATCAGCAACGCCCTCTCCATTTCCTTGCAGGAACGAATTAAGCAGATGGGAATGCTATCCAGTATTGGAGCCACAAAAGGGCAAAAACGCCTTAGTGTATATTTAGAAGCCTTTCTTTTGGGTGTTGTAAGCATACCTTTGGGATTGGTTGTCGGCATACTGCTGTCTGCTCTGTTGTTAAGTGTGGTTAGGGCAGCTTTTGGAGAAACATTCACTTTTGGCATTGTAGAGCTGTCCTTAAAGATAAATGGACTGATCCTGCTCGTCAGCGGTTTATCTGGTATCGCTTCTTTGTATTTCGGAAGTAGAAAACCTGTGAAGCAGGCTGCTAAAATTACAGTCATTGAAGCCATCCGCCAGTCTAACAATGAGGTATCAAAAAAGAAATTTCGTGACGGAAAAATCGTTTCTTTGGTTTTTGGCATTTATGGTTCGTTGGCAGCAAAAAATATTAAGCGTAATCCAAAACGCTTCCGAGCAATTACTGGCTCTATTTTCTTGTCGGTGGTAATTGCCCTTTCCTTATATAGTTTGTCTGATTTTATGCTTTATCAGACATCCTTGGACATGAAGGAGGACGGTTCCTGTTATACCGATGTGATTTCAACGATTCAATACAAAAATATTCCTACCGCAATCGGGGCATTATCGGATGAAAATATCACTGCGGATGTTTCCTATTCTTTTCAGCGATATATGACCGCTGAATTTTTGCAGGAACAAATCAATCCTGATATGCAAGGATATTTTATCAATGGTACGAAAGCAGAGGTATATGTCGTAGGACTGGACGAAGAACATTTTACTTCCTTTTGTGAGGAAAATGGCTTTCATATTATGACTGGCAGCTCTAATCGTGGAATCCTGCTCAATCAGACAATGGGATATTATAATGCGGGTCAAAATCGAGTGATTGCAGGCTCCCCGTTTCTTATTGAACCTGGAACTGAAATCATTCCGCTGGGGGCATCCGAGGATGCCTTGCCGATTATCGTGGAAGAAATCGTTTCAGAAGAAAATGCAAATATCCAATCCATGTTTGTGAGAGATCGAGCTGTCCTCATTGTGCCTTTAAGTTATTTTAACTGGCTGATAGATGATAACGCCTATGTGGAAATGAGAATACAGACAGCACAGCATAAAGAAGCAATGGAATGTTTGGCTGACAGAGGATTTCCACAAACCGTGGACATTGCAGCCGCAACTAATAATTCCAGACAGGTATATACGATTGCAAAACTGGTAATCTGCCTGTTCTCGATCCTGATGACGGTTATTATCAGTTTGAATGTTTGCAACACTATCTCAAATACAATTCATTTGAGAAGAAGCGAATTTGCTGTTCTGCGTTCTGTTGGTATGACTGCCAAAGGATTAAAATGTACGCTATTGCTTGAAGCTGTTTTGTACGGCGTAAAAGCATTGGTTCTTGCGTTGCCTGTGAGCTTTCTGATACATTGTGCTATCTACTACTTCATATCGTCGGGTATGACACCATTTGCTTTTTATATCAATGGTGGTATCTATGTGCTTGCCGTCCTTGCCGTAAGTGCAATGGTATGTATCGCTATGATGTTCGCTGTTAGAAGTGTATCAAAGGTGGAAATTGTAGAGGAACTGAAATTGAGCAATATGTAATCATTCAATCTAACAAAGTAGCAGAAACGGAGGTAATAGAAAGTGGGCAAAAAGAAACTGGTAAAGAGAGTTACAGGCATCGCTTTGACTGTTGGTGTAGTTATACTTGCCATTGTATGTGTTGGTAAAGTAAATCTCATTCAGAACGAAAAAGATATTATTGGCACATGGAAGGATGCAAATGCGGAGGAGGTATTTACCTTTCAAGATAACGGTGAACTTATTGTGAGTAAAGATATGCCCGACTCAGATCTGTCCTGCGGTAACGCATCTTATAATTTTTCTTACTCTGATATAATCTGTGTGACACAAGGAGATAACAGCGTGGAATTTGAGATAGAAGTAGATCATGACGAATTAACAATCTTCTTCATGGGGCAAGAATATTTAGAACTGGAAAAGTAACGATAGATATTTTTTAGCCTAATTGTTTTATATTCACAATAAATACTGCGAAAGAATTATTGTCCTCAATCATCGCAAATAAAAGTTACCTTGGGACATTAGTTATCACAAAGTCAAAAGGAGAATCTTGTAGCCGATAACCCGTAGCCTTTAGGTGCGGATTATCGGCTACAAATATTTAGATAAAAGTAAAAATAAAAAATCAATGAGAGAATAGTAGCTCTATTTGGTAAAAATCCAAAATATATCTGCTATGTTATCATCCTCTTACATCCATCAGCGTTGCTGTTCAGGATAAAAATCATCTTTTCTGTATTGAAAGGTAAATTCTGACCATACAGTAAAATTATTTTTCCTGAAATTATTCTGTATAGGCGGTATGCCTATGTGCCAAATCGACATTAAGGCGATTTGACCGTAGAATAAAAACACAGGAATGGACAAGGAGGTGATCGAAACGGTGGACGTATATGAAGTGGATTATATCAAGATTGGACGACGCATCAGGGCGGCTCGTACCAAGCTGGGATGGCAGCAGGCAGAGGTCGCATTCCGAGCAGGGCTTACTACTTCTCACATGAGTCATATAGAAACCGGACAAACGAAGTTGGCTCTACCGACTATCGTTAAGATTGCGAATGTTTTGTCTGTTTCTGTTGATGAATTGCTATGTGACAGTCTGGAGCAGGTGAAAACTGTCTATGACAAGAAAATTGCTGATGAATTATCAGATTGCGATGCAGCAGAGCTTCAGGCTTTGCTGGAAATCATTCAGACAACAAAAACAGCTATTCGCAAAACTCGAAAAATTGCGATATAGAGGAATGAATTAGCACCTTAGAAATACTTCAGAGCAAGACACACCAGTTATCTACTCTCATAGAAAACTCCTGTGAATGTCAAATTATCAGTGAGGAAACTGAGTACATAAAGTAGCATTTCTTACAGAACGCTGTCTTGATTGCTGGTATCATATTTTGATATGACAGCCAAAACTTATACACGAAATTAAAGCCATGAAGCTGTCGTGACCTGTAAAAAGGGTCAAGGGAGTTTTGCGGCTTTTTTTGCTCAATAAACAGAACAAGGAGGTATGCGTATGCCTAACCAAAAAATTGAAACGTCAGAAATTGAGAAAGACACTATTGGAGACTCGCAGGAGTACGTTCAATATGCCATTGAGATTGAGCGTACTCTCCATGAATTACAAAAAGATTTATCCAATACCATAGACCCGAAACAAGCGACGATGGGCGTTCTTCGGGTAGCTACGAATTTTTATGATGCAGATTGGTGCGGAATCCTGGATGTTGATGGTGAAGTCGGCGTTTGGACACCAGTATGGTGGTACAATCGGGAACATGGAGAAATGGCTCGTTCCAGCTTCAATGAATTTGAGCTTTTAGAGGGATATGGGCGATGGCTTGATTGTTTGCAAAACCATGAGCCGGTTATCATTCAAGATATAGAAGCGATTAAAGACGAATATCCGGTGGAATATTCGCTTTACAAACGATTAGAAGCGAAGTCTATCCTGGCAGTGCCTTTCTGGAAGGGGCCGAAAGGATTTCTCACATTGAAAAATCCAAAGCGATATGCCGATAATATCAGTATGCTTCGCATATTGAATTTTGCGGTAGTATCGTTAATAAATGAGTATCATCTCTTGGAGAGCCGTAAATTAACCATCATGTCACCACGGATCACCAGTGAGGATGATGTTTATATCAGTATCTTTGGCGAATTGGTTATCACCACAAAGGAGGGTATTCTCACAGAAACGGAGCTGAAATCTCCCAAAATCGCTCGTCTTTTGGTGTACCTGTTATTATCTCGCAAAGCAGCCTGTTCCCCAAGGGAAATTGTAGATGCTCTTTGGGCAGATGAGGATGTAGACAGTGCGGTGAAAAATATCAAGGGATTGATATATCGTCTGCAACAAGCATTTGGGCATATCTCCAATCACCGCCTGATTACATCTACCGCTAATGGCTATCAGCTGAATCCGAAATTACACATCACAACAGATTACCAGCTGTTTGATAAAAAGTGGAATGTGGCTGTAAAGGCACTTGATATTGAAGAAAAAATCAAGTATCTGAAAAAGGCTGTTGAGTTATACCAGGGACCGATGTTCCGAAGTGCGAAACACGAGCATTGGATCATGGCGACCTCGGTTTCTTTTGAAATGCGTTATCTCGGTGCTGTAAGTGAGTTGATGAAAGCTCTTTTTCAAATCAATGATTATCTGGGGATTCAGCAGTATGCGGCAAAGGCAGTTCAGTTATGCCCGCACAGTGTTGATGTGTATTTCTGGATGATCGTGTCTATGTACAAATTGAATAACCCTGAGATGGCAAAGGGCGAATTGAGAATGGCTCGTTGTAACTTGTTGTCAGAGGAGTATGAGGAATTGACAAATCGCTTGAACGAGCAGGTGCAGCTTCTTTTAGCACCATAACACCATCATAACACCGATAAAAACCGCCATAACACTCGATTTTCTCATAACACTTTCATAACACCAAGCGTAACACCACTACGAACTTTCATACAACCATCTATAACACCCCCGTCAGTTAAGTTTTCAGGGCAAGAACAAAATTGCCTTAGAAAACAGACTGACGGGGGTATTCTTTTTTGAATGATGCAGCCTTATCGGTCGCACCTGTTCTTGCAAGAAATTGTGAGTTCGGGTGCGGCTTTTTTCATTTTAGGGGGTATCCCCGTTGCCGTTCTCCTCCCGACTTCTTGAAATTTCAATTTTCAAATTTCAAGAAAAACGGAGGATACATAGATGTATTACGATCTCGAAAAAAGCGGAAAGAGAATACAACAACTCAGAAAGAACCAGAGCATCACTCTGGAAGAACTAAGCGAAAAACTGAACATAACTGATCGTCAGCTTCGCCGTATTGAAAAAGGCGAAAGTGGCGGCTCTATTGATTTACTCGCAGAAATTGCAGTGATGTTTAATGTTTCCCTGGACTATCTGATTATGGGAAGGGTTCTCACCACATCGGATGCAAAAATTGCTCTGCAAGAAGCTATAAGAGTGCTGTCTGATTTGGAACAGCAACTCTAATCGGAGTGACATCAGATGTCCGGTTTTTGACATGACATACCCTAAAAACTTCATGGTCATAACGGTACAATTAGCTTGCAATCAAAAATTGCTGATTGCGTGTACCTTCTAAACTGAATAAGTCATTCATCAAGTACATTCCTGTTTCCGGTGCCACAAGCATCAGCCACATCAGCGGTACGCCATGACATTCTTTCTGTATAACAGACACACTTTTCTTTTGCTGATTTATATAGAAGAAAGAGCGAACAATACCGGCTGTAAATATCGGGTTGCTCCCGGTACGGCGACGAAAGAAACAGGCACAATGATACTTCTGCCCAGCCACAGAATCACGCAATGGGGGCAGCCCGGTGAGAACCACGGGGAGGTTAGACTCCTATGGAGCTGGTAAGCAGCCAGCCGCTTGATGATTTCCCGACAAAGCTCCGTCTTTGTCTCCCAGGGGTGTTGAGGACAAATATGGGAACGACATAGTAAAACGAAGGGACTGGCTTTCTTTGGATTGCCAGCCCCTTGTACATATCCCACGAAAGGAGGATTTACAGGTGATGAAAAAAGATTGGGCGTATCGTCGTGGCGATATTTACATGGCTGACCTGTCTCCCGTTTGTGGCTCGGAACAAGGTGGTGTCCGTCCGGTAGTTGTTATTCAGAATAACATCGGCAACCATCATTCTCCGACTTTGATCGTGGCAACCATCACGACAAAGACAAGAAAAAAGACAAAACAGCCGACCCATTACCTGATGCGAGACAATCCTGCCCTTGCCCACCCTTCGGTGGTGCTGCTGGAGCAGATCAGAACGATTGATAAGCAGCGTGTCGAGCGATACCTGGGTAAAGCTACCCGAAAAGAGATGTTTGGAATCAATGCGGCGTTGCTTATCAGTCTGGCTCTGAGTCCCTTTTCTCGTCAGTGAAAACTATGGGCAGATCCGTCTTTGATGGCTCTGCCTATCCTTTTGCTGATAAGGCTTTTCTGAATAAGATAGGAAACTTTTGGCAAGAATGAATAACGAAGGTGGTGAATTGCAGATGGCAAGAAGCGAAACAAAGGTGGCTACCGCACACGATCAGCTGGTAGACATTCGTGATGTTAAAATTGACCGTTCTCTGCCGAGCGATGAAAGAATCAAATCTTTTATCGAGCAGATTAAAAATCCGTATCAGTTCAAAGTGGGCAACACGGTTGTAAAGGTGTCGTTTGCAAATACGCAAAACACGATCACCGACAACTTCATTAACATGATTGCTACGATGTGACGGATTTTCGCTGGTAGAAATTGGCGTGTTACTTTGACGGCGACAAACTGGATTTCCGCACTAAGCTATGTTATCATAGCCTTGGACAAAATCAGCGGAACTCCGGTTTGTTTTTTCGACTTCTAAATCGAAATCAAACAGGAGTGGCGTTCTATGCAAAAAATTATGGATAATACCTACTATGCCGCCATCTACCTGAGACTATCGAAGGAAGATGGCGACTTTTCTTCTTCAGGGGAAAAGAAAGAAAGTAACAGTATCGCTAACCAGCGAAAACTGATTGAAGATTTCCTGAAGCAGCACCCGGAGGTCGTTTTGACCCAGGAGTTTTGTGATGACGGTTTCACCGGTGCAAACTTTGACCGTCCCGACTTTCAGCGGATGATTGAGCTTGTAAAGCAGAGAAAAATCAACTGTATCGTGGTCAAAGACCTTTCTCGTTTTGGTCGTGACTACATCGAATCCGGTAAGTATATCGAGAAGATTTTTCCTGCCCTTGGAGTTCGTTTCATCGCTATCAACGACAACTATGACTCTGCTATGAGCCACCAGGCAGGCAATGAAATCATCCTGCCGTTCAAGAACCTTATTAACGATTCTTACAGCAGAGACATTTCCATCAAAGTCCGTTCTAACTTGGACATCAAGAGAAGAAACGGCGAGTTCGTTGGAACCCATGTAGTTTATGGCTATCAGCGTTCCGAGGAAAACAAAAATCAGCTGGTCATCGACAAGACCGTAGCCCCTATTATTGAGAGTATCTTCCGCATGAAGATCGACGGGTTCAGCCCAGCTCAGATCGCTGACAAGCTGAATAAAGACGGTGTTCCGTCCCCGTATGAGTATAAAAGGCTCTGCGGTTCAAAGTTCCAGTCTGGTTTCAAAAAGCAGATTCAGACTGATTGGAGTCCGGTTGCTATCTATCGTATTTTGAAGAATGAGATGTACACCGGCACACTGGTTCAGGGCAAGACCATGACCCCGAACCATAAAGTCAAGGTACGCAGTAAAAAGGATGAATCGGAATGGGCAAGAACAGAAAATGCTCACGAAGCGATTATCCCTCCTGCTACTTTTGATGCTGTTCAGAAGCTCATGCTGGAGGATTCAAGAAGTCCTTCCGGTGAAGATGCGGTACATCTGTTTTCTGGTAAGATATTCTGTGCAGATTGTCAGGGTTCCATGACCCGTAAAAAGACGAAATCCAACGGCAAAGAATATGTGTACTTCATTTGTACCACCAACAAGCAGAACAAGCATGAGTGTAATCCACACCGTATCAAAGAACAGGATGTTTACGATGCTGCCTTGGCAGTTATCCAGGCACAGGTCTCTCTGGCTCTGGATTTAGAGAGAGCTTTGCATGAAGTAAACGGCATCTCCTGGGAGCGTAGAGAACTGGAGCGTATTCAGAACAGAATTGCTCGTCAGGAAGATGTTATCGAATACAACAAGAAAATGAAAGCCGGTATCTACGAGGACTTTAAGACTGAAATGATTACCCTGGAGGAATATAAGATTTTCAAAGCAGACTGCGATCAGAAAATCAAAGAAGCCCAGGATGCGATTGCCCGTCTTACCGGCGACCGAAATACAGTCAATGCGGGGCTTACCGGTCAGCAGAGCTGGTTGGCACAGTTCCAGGAATATGAGAACATCCATGAGCTGAATCGCCGTGTTGTGGTTCACTTCATCGAGAGAATTGAGATTGACCATGATAAGCAGGTCAATGTCGTTCTCAATAACGCAAACCAATTCCAGGCAATTCTTGACTTCCTTGCGGAGTGTCAGGCAGAAGCCGACAGGAAGAAGGTGATTCCATTCATTAGGGAGGTGAGCTAAATGGCAAGAACATCAAATCGCCGCCAACGAGCTGCGGCACAGAGCGTTCCGCAGGAACAAATTGCAAAGGTTTATGAGACAGCGATTTATGTGCGACTGTCCCGTGAAGATAACCTGAACAATTCCGATTCCATTGAGAACCAGACCGCTTTATTGGAAAGCTATATTGCCAATCGCCCCTATCTTCGACTGGTTGAGACCTTTTCTGACAATGGCTACACCGGCACTGACTTTGACCGTCCTGAGTGGCAGCGACTTATGGATGCTGTCCAGCAGAAGAAAATCAACTGTATCGTGGTCAAAGACCTTTCCCGTCTTGGTAGAAATTATATTGAGACCGGCGAGTTCTTGGAGAAGATCTGTCCGTTCTTCGGTATCCGCTTCATTGCAGTCAATGACAACTTCGATACTGATACCGTAGAAGCCAATGGTCAGCTGTCCGTATCCCTCTCTAATATCATCAATGACTACTATGCAAAGGACATCTCTCGCAAGGTTTCCTCTGCTTTGAGAAGTAAGATGGAAGATGGAGAATTTATCGGTGCCTGGGAGAAATACGGTTATTTCAAGTCCCCTGACAACAAGAATCAGCTGATTGTAAATCCTGACACAGCACCTGTTGTCAGAATGATTTATGAATGGCGTTCTGAGGGAATGAGCTATATGGGTATCAACAAAAAACTCAACGACATGGGGATTCCCTCTCCCGGTCAGTACAAGGCAGACCGTGGCATTGTCACAAATAATAATCAGAAGTCCAGAATCATTCTCTGGAATAAACACATGGTCACTGATATTCTCAGGGACATTACTTACTTGGGGCATCTGGCACAGAGAAAAGCAGCTCAGTGTCTGTATGCTGGTATTCCATTCCACCGTACTGAGGAAAAGGATTGGATTATCGTTGAGAACACCCATGAGCCTATTATCAACAAGGAATTGTTTGATAAGGTTCAGGAAATCAACACCCAGGCAGTTGCCAAAACCAAGGAGAATCACGGCAAGTACGACCATTTACCGAAAGCCGTGAATATCTATGGCAAGAAGTTCACCTGTGCCGACTGCGGCTCCGTGATGAAGCTGGTTCGCTCTTTCAGCACAAAGAAGGATAAGGTCTATTTTACCTTTAAGTGTCCTACCTATGCTGAACACGGCACCAGAGCCTGCAACGCAAAGAAAATGCGTAAAGCTGACTTGGATGAAGCGGTGCTTGCAAGTATCAAGGCTCAGTTCGATTTGTTCATCGACTGTCAGCACACGCTGGAGCAGTTGTTGGCTATGAAAAAGGCACAGGTAAAGAAATCAGGTCAGGCTAATGAAGCCAAGGCTTTGAAAAAGAAAATTGAGCAAAAAAAGGCTCTGTTTTCTGGTCTCTATCGAGATCTCCGTGAAGGACTTCTCGACGAGGAGGACTATTCGCAGACCCGTGAGGTCATCATGGCTGAAATCACTCGCTTAGAAAAGCAGCTGGTTGAAGTCGAAAGCGTTAAGAACGAGTATGAAGAACAGCTCCACGGCACAAGAAAATGGGATGCTCTTGTAAAGAAGTATTATGAAGCATCTGAAATCAGTGCAGAGCTTGTGGATGCAATGATTGAGACCATGCAAATGAATGAGGATAACTCTCTGAGTATCCAGTTCAAACACATGGATGCGTTCAAGGCTGTTCTGGATACCATTGAAACTCTCAGAAAGGAGGTTGCGTAATATGAAGAAGTGTATTGCTACCTATCTTCGTCTTTCTCTGGAAGATGTCGATAAGCGTACCAATAGGGCAAAGGACGACAGCAACAGTATCGCTGCACAGCGACAGCTGATCCAGCGACACATTGAGCAGAATCCGTACCTTGCCGGACTTCCTCAGATGGAGTTCTGCGACGATGGTTTCACCGGAACGAACTTCGAGCGACCGGACTTTCAGAGAATGATTGACCTGATCCGTGATGGAGAAATCCATATCGTGATTGTCAAAGACCTTTCCCGTTTTGGGCGTGATTATCTGGAAGTTGGTGACTACCTGGAACACATTTTTCCGTTCCTTGGTGTCAGAATGATTTCCATTAACGACCATTACGACAGTGAGAAGTACCTGGGCAATACTGCCGGTATGGATATTGCTTTCAAGAACCTGATTTACGACTATTACAGCAAAGACCTTTCCAAGAAAGTTAAGTCTGCCATGCGTACCAAGCAGAAAAATGGTAGCTATGTCACCTGCTGTACTTATGGCTACAAGGTTCTGCCTAAAAACAAACACCAGATGGTGATTGACTCGGAAACAGCTCCTATCGTCAGACGCATTTTTCTGGATGTGATTGACGGTAAATCCACCAGTCAGGTGGCAAGAGAACTCAATGCGGAGGGCGTTCCTACTCCCAACCAATACAAAGGGGTCAGCAGAAAATGCAATTCAGAAAAAAAGCCGGTATGGACTCATAACCGTATTCTGGAAATGCTGAAGAATGTGAAATACACTGGCTGCATGGTAACTCACACCCGTGAGAGCCGCAAAATAAGAGATAAGTCACAGCGTAGAGTTCCCAAGGAGGAATGGTTCTACCACGAAAACGCTCACGAAGCGATTGTCACCGTGGAGGAGTTTGAAGCTGCCAATGCTGCTTTGAGAAAGGTTCGTCCACATACCAAGAAACCGTATCAGGAAACTTTACCGTTCTACTGTTCCCACTGTGGGCGTAAGCTCCAGAGAACATTTGGAAATGATGTGCATTACTACTGCGTGACTCCGTATTGGAATGAGAGCGAAGCTCCTTGCAAAGCGGTTCGTTGGGATAAGACCAATATTGAGGAGATCATCTTAGAAGCTCTCAAAGCTCAGATTGCAGTTATGACGGTCGAAGTCAAAAGCAAGACTCAGACATATATCCCAAAGGGAACCAAGCTGAGACAGCAATTAAAAGCCCTTACAAGCGAACTGGAAGCTGGTGATAGCCAAAAGGTTCAGAGCTATATCGACTACCGTGAGGGTCGCATTACAAGAGAAGATTTTATCGCTCTCCGTGCCGAGCGTGAAAAGCGAATGGAGGAATTGAAAGCTGAAATCGCAGAAACGGAGCTTGCCTACGAAGAATATCTGCAAGCCCAAGATCAGGCACAAAAAGAGAGAGCCATCGTCGAGCAGACAAGTTCAATGGACGATGAAGCTCTCAAAGAGATAATGTACGACGCAGTTGATCGAGTGCTTGTCACCGACAACCAGACAATCGAAATTGTTTGGAAGTTTGATGACCTTTTCGCAACTGCATAAAAAATGTCGAATTTTGTCCCTAAAATAACACGATGGGTCAGCAAGGAATTGACAATTTGTGAATGTCCCGAAAGCCGAAAAACGCTTATATTTCAAGGCTTTTTGGGGCATCACAAAAATTTTTTGCACCTGTTTGACACAATAAGACGATCTCGGAAGAGTGGTCATTCCCAAAGAGATAAGGAGAACTATGCGTATCAGAGAGGGCGACCCCTTACAGGCAACAATTACACAGGCGGATAGGCTTATACGGCTGGCGGAGAGATTGAAAGGCAACAATACATAATAAAAATGATCTCAGCCTCAAATCATTATTTACATTGTTACCGCCCTCAGCACCAGGCTCCAGCTGATACACACAATACAGAATGAAGTCAGCGTAGAACAGCAGGGCGGCAGGCTGCGGAGCTTTGTTTTTTCATAAAGCTTCATTGCAGTAAGCGGTGTAAAAACTGCCGCAACGAGTATGGATATTATCATAAGAGGAACACTCATTTCGTAGGTGTTTATGAATGCGGAGATTATTACAAAGCCCGAAAATGTAAAGGCGCTTTCTCCCCGCTTTACCTTTGGAAACCATAAAAAAATGCTTGTGGCAACGGTGATAAGCTGGCAGCACATGACTGTGGGGAATTTATACGCCGCACAGGAATTAGCAAGCGGGTCAAGCCACCATGCCAGCACTGCTCCGATATACATTCCTACTGTTCCCCAGCTGCTTCCCCAGAAAATAAGCTCTGAGGGGTCTGCCAGCAGCCGCCTTACATACAGTCTGCTGTCCGAAAAGCTCCTGTTATCCGCAGGAGAGCTTTTGTATATGCTCATATCTATGGGTGTCATCCATGGGAGATGTCGGCAGAGCAGCACGCACAGCGGCACTGTCACTGCCATGCCGATAGCTGCGGATACGAATGCGGGCAGTCCCAGCGGCTTTACTATGTACGGCATTGCAATATATGCTCCGAAGCCCGCAGGAGCAAGTCCTCCGAGGATCATCTCGGTGGCGATCTTTTTTGCACCGCCGCCGTATATGGTAAAAAGCAGCGGAGCAAGGCTGCAGAAGGATATGAACGTTGCTGCCCAGCCGTTCATGGTCGCCCTGTGATAAACAAGGTTTGCAAGGAGCATTGCTCCCGTGCTGACAAGAAGCATGGGAATAAAATAACCGCTGCCGCCAACAAGATCAGTGCCGCGGAAGCGTGAATTTGTCCGCTCAAAGAAATATCCGATGAACGTGAATATTATCATCACAACACCGCAGACCCATGTTCTCATTACCTGACCCTCGGGTATCTCCCCTATCAGCCACTGTATCTCCGACCATACATCGCCTGCGTTTTTTCCTGCGATTATCTCGTCAAGACTATCTATATAATGGTTCGAAGCAATGCTGTCCTGCAAGGTGTTCATTATGAACATCAGCGCCGTACATATTATCAGTGTGACGATATAGGCAGGCAGAGCACCCTTTCTTTCCTTGAAAAACATATTCCCCCTCCTTGTAAAGTAGCGCCGCTCATAGCTCATATGAACGGCGCTGTACTGTACAATGGATATTATCCGCAGAACTTGCTGCACATAACAAAATGTCCGGGAGAAACCTCCACGTTTTCGGGGCATTTTTCCATGCACTCATCGTCAGCATATATGCAGCGTGTGCAGAACGGGCAGCCCTTGGGCGGATTTTCGGGTGACGGAGTATCGCCGACTTTAAGGTCAAGGCTGAAGCCCTCATCGTTTATGCCCTTTTTGATACTGGGCGCCGCTTTGAGCAGCACCTTGGTATAAGGGTGACGTGCATCGCTGTAGATATCCTTGCTCTTTGCCCTCTCAACGATATGACCAAGGTACATGATAAGTATCTCATCTGCTATCTGACGAACCACCGCAAGGTCATGCGCAACCAGCAGTATCGAAAGGTTAAGCTCGCTCTGGAGGTCCATAAGCAGGTTTATTATCTGAGCCTGCAGTGATACGTCCAGTGCGGATATAGGCTCGTCTGCCAGCAGCAGCTTGGGATTTACCACCAGCGCACGGGCTATTACCGCACGCTGCCTCTGACCGCCCGAAAGCTGGTGTGGATATCTGGTAAGGAAGTCGGTATCAAGACCTATAAGATCAAAGGTCTTTTTGATGATAGCCATTCTTTCAGCAGGGTCTGATACGCCCGAAAGCTTCAAAGGCTCCTCGATGGACTCCTGAATGGTAAAACGTGGGTGAAGCGAAGAAAGGGTATCCTGGAATATCATCTGGACGCTTTTCTTCATCTCGTCCCTGTCCTCGGGATAAAGCTCGTCCAGAGGGCAGCCATGAAATCTTACAGTACCTGTAGTGGGCTTTTCGATATCGGAGATTATTCTCAGCAGTACGGATTTTCCGCAGCCTGATTCGCCTACAAGGGCAATGGTCTTGCCCTCCTCGACCTCCAGCGAAACGTCGTCAACGATACGCTTGTTGCCGACTACCTTGCTGAACAGTCCACGTCTTACGGGATATAATTTAACAATGTTATCGCATGATAATATGGGATATGATTTATCCATATAGCTCACTCCTTATTCAAGAACCGTATCGTCGGCAGTATTATAGTCAAGAAGCGGGAAGTGGCAGGCGCAGAATCTGTCCTCGCCTATCTGTTTCAGCTCGGGGACTTCCTTGCGGCAGATGTCCTTTGCATAGGGACATCTGGGAGCAAATGCGCAGCCGGGCTGAGGCTTTGCCATATTTGGAGGGAAGCCCTCGATGGACTTCAGTCTCTTTGTCTTACGTGCTTCAAGCAGTGGTACGGACTGGATAAGTCCGACAGTATAGGGGTGGGCAGGCTTTAAAAGCAGATCTCTCTTTGGTGAGGATTCAACGCAGCGGCCTGCATACATTACAAAGATATCATCGGAGAACTGGGAAACAACGCCGAAGTCATGGGTGATTATCATAATGGAAATGCCCGTTTCCTTCTGAAGCTCGCTGAGAGCCTCGATTATCTCCGCCTGAATGGTGATGCCAAGGCTTGTGGTAGGCTCGTCGGCAATAAGTATGGACGGGTCGCATATCATAGACATGGCGATGAATATTCTCTGGCGGAAGCCTGCGGAAAACTCACAGGGGAACTTCTTCATTACCTCGTCGCCGTTGCGTATGCCTACAAGCTTCAATACCTCTATCGCCTTGTCATGGGCTTCCTTTTTGGTAGCGCCCTTCTTGTGGACAAGGTATGCTTCCGTAAGCTGGCTGCCAAGGGTAAGGTAGGGGTTGAATGAGGTGGTAGGGTCCTGGAATATCATTGATATCTCCCCGCCCCTGATCTCGCTCATACGCTTCTCGCTGACTTTAAGGATATCCTCGCCGCCGAACTCAATGGTTCCGCCTGCGATATAGCCCGGCTCGTCAACGATACGCATAATGGAACGGGAGGTAACGCTCTTTCCCGAGCCGCTCTCGCCGATTATGCCGAGAACATGACCCTTTTTCAGTGAAAAGGTAACTCCGTCAACGGCCTTAACGGTAAGGTTTTCGTTTATCTTGAAATAGGTCTTGAGACCCGTTACTTTTAAAAGAACATCGCCGATCTCAGCTTTTTTAACGTCCATGATGTTCCCTCCTTACTTGCGAAGCTTGGGGTCAAGCTTTGTCTGGAGACTGTCGCCTACAAAGTTCAGCGCCAGTACCATTATCATAATTACGATACCGGGGATAGCGGTTATCCACCAATCGGTAGAGATGTACTGTCTGCCGTCCGCCATAATGTTTCCGAGAGATATGGAGGGCGACTTGATTCCGAGCTGCATATAGCTCAGCAGGCTCTCGTTGATTATCATTGCTGCGATATCAAGAGGAAGTACGGGAAGGATCGCAGGCATAAGGTTCTTGCCTACATATTTTACGGCGATCCTCAGCTTGCCTGCACCCATCATTCTTGCGGCTGCGATGTAGTCCATGTCCTTCTGCATCATAACGCTGGAACGCACAACTCTCGCATAAGCGGGCCATGCGGAAAGGCTCAGCACTATGATGATGCTCAGAGGATTGGGTTCAAACAAGGTAAGCGCAATGATAGCCAGCACGATGAACGGGAATCCCATCTGGATATCGGTTATTCTCATTATCAGAGTGTCGATGAAGTTGGGGTGCGAAAAGCCTGAGATAATGCCCAGCACCACGCCTATAGCCAGTGCCAGCGCAACGCCGCCTATACTGATAAGGAGAGATGTGCGCAGGCCGTAAAGGATACGGCTGAAAATGTCTCTGCCCATTGCGTCGCAACCCAGAATATGCTCGCTGTCCGTAAAAGGCTTGGTAAGTCTTATGGAGGGCGTCATCTGCTGCGGATCGCAGGGAGCGATGACAGGTGCCAGAACTGCCGAAAGAACAGCGATTATAACGATAAGCATTCCTATGCAGAACATCTTGTTCTTGCCGATATACTTGAAGAAGGCCTTGACCTTTCCTCCGCCCGAAGCAGCTGCGGGCTTTGAATTTACTGCTTTTGATCTTACATCAGTCATATTACAAATCCCCCTGTGCCTTACGAATTCTAGGATCGAGATATGCGTAGCCGATATCTATCAGCATATTGACCACGATAAAGAATGTGGAAAATACAATTATAAGACCCTGTACCAGGTTATAGTCACGTCTGTTGATGGCATTGAGTATCTCATAGCCGATGCCGGGATAGCTGAATACATACTCGATAACAACTATGCTTCCTGCGAGGAATCCCAGCTGACCGCCGAGGACGGTGAGAAGAGGGATAAGCGAATTTCTGAGAGCGTATCTGAAAAGTGCGCTCATCTTATGCACGCCTCTTGCTCTGGCTGCCTTGACAAAGTCCTGATTAAGGCTGTCGATCATACTGAGCCTTATGTTCTTTATCATAACGGACATTATCGGCAGCGCCAGAACTATTGACGGAAGCACTGTGCTTATGTAGCCCTTATAGTCCATGGAAGGCAGAAGATTAAGCTTTACACAGACAAGCAGTATAAGCATCGTTGCCACCCAGTAGTTTGGCATTGACTGGAACACTACGGAAATTCCCGATATCAGCCGATCGGCAAGCTTGCCGTTGTTTACTGCGGCAATTACACCGAACAGCAGGCTGAGTGCAACTGCCAGCACCACGGTGTTAAGCATAAGCAGCGCTGATTTTCCTATAGTGCCTGCGATGATGTGATTAACGGAATCGTTCTTGAAGTAGGACTGACCCATATCTCCGTGGAAGATATTTACGATATAGTCCTTGAACTGTATGATTATCGGATTATCAAGGCCCATCTCAGCCCTGATCACCTCACGCTGTTCATCGGTAGCGTTGGGCGCCATTATCTTGACAGGGTCGCCCGGGATATTTCTCAGCAGCACGAAGCTGATGAACGTTACACAGAATAAGATGAAAATTCCCTGAACAACACGTTTTATCGTTGTGTTTAACACAGTAACTCCTCCCTGCGTAAAAAATTTGATAAAAACAGAAACGGGCAGTCATCCGTTTGTGTTTATGACTGCCCGCTGTATTCTGTCTGAATGTTATTCCTTTACTACGTCCTTGACTTCAAAGCTTGTGGTAGGCAGGGACTTGAAGCCCTTTACATTGCTGCCCACACCGTAGATGGACATGGAGTTGAAGAGAGGAACATCTTCGCACTTTTCAGCAAGCAGAGGATAAACCTCATTTGCAAGTATTTCCTTTCTCTTTTCGCTGTCAAGCTCGGAAGCTTCCTTGTCCATAACAGCATCCAGCTGATCGTCAACAAACTTAGTGATAAGTCCGGGAGATCTGTAGAAGGGGTTGAGCTTAAGGTCAGGCTCAAGTCCCGGAGGGCACCAGCCGCCGTCGATCATGGTGCAGGGTGTTGCCTGATAATACATATCGTTCCATGTAGCGGTCTCAACAGGATTGAACTTTACGTTCAGACCGATAGCCTGGAGATTTGCAGTGATGAACTCGCCGTACTCCTTGGTCTTTACATAGAAGCCAACGGAGGTCGTATAGGTCATTTCGGGAAGTCCCTCGCCGTTGGGGTAGCCTGCTTCGGCAAGAAGCTCCTTAGCCTTTTCGGGATCATATGTTGGGAAGTTGTCAACGGGAGAATAGCCCCAGACTGTGGAGGATACGTAGCAGTCTGCAACCTCGCCGTAGCCCTGGAGGATATCATTTACGATAGTCTCACGGTCGATAGCGTAGGAGATAGCTTTTCTTACAAGCTCTTCGTTCATAGGCTCAACCTCAAACTTGAAGAAGAGGTGCTTGAGCTCTGTGGTGAGCTGAGTGATTACCTCAGTATCGGGATTGTTTTCCAGAACACTTACCTGCTCGGACTCAACACGCTCGATGATATCAGCCTCACCTGTCTGGAGGGCTGCAAGACGTGTGGAGGAATCCGCAACGTACTTGTACTGAACGTAAGGAGTCTTGGGAACACCTTCCCAGCAGTCATCAAATGCGGAATAGTAAATGGTGTCGTTCTCGTACTTATCGAACTTGTAAGCACCTGTGCCGTTGAAGCCCGCGGAAAGCTTTGCGGGGTCTGCAATGTCATCTGCGGACATTACAGGTACCATACAGAGCATATTGATAAGGCCTGCATAGGGCTTGCCGTCTTCCATTCTTACGTTGACGGTGTACTGGTCAACAACCTCTACCTTAACGGGCTGGCTCCACCAAGCGGTGGTAACACTGTCCTTGGAGGAATGCTTTTCCAGAGTAGCCTTTACGTCCTCAGCGTCAAAGTCGCTGCCGTCCTGGAACTTTACGCCTTCTCTCAGCTTGAGCTGGAGAGTAGCATCGTCAATATATTCCCATGATGTTGCAAGCTCGGGAGAAAGCTCCTGAGTATCGGTATCCATATGGATAAGTCTGTTAAAACATATCCACTCTGCGTGAAGCTGGGCGAGGGTCGTATGGCTGGTGGGGTCCCAGTTTCCGAGGAAGTTCTCAGCAGAGAGGATAACAAGCGTATCCTTGCTGCCTGCTGTTCTTCCGCCGCCTGTTGTGGATGCAGCCGCTGTATCGCCGCCTGCTGCCGAAGAACCGTCAGTAGTTGTTGATGTATCACCGCAGCCTGCCATAACTGTAGCTGCCATCATAGCTGCGACCGCAGCAACTGTAAGTCTTTTTAATTTCGTTTTCATACCACCACTCCTAAAATCTTTTTCTTTTTATATCTTCTTTCCTTAAAATCTCTTAAAACTTCAAAAAATCTTTCCGTGATCTTTGAGTATCAGAACTTCAGTTCCTTCTTGAGAGCCTGCATCTGTGCGGAGATGTACGCATTTCTGAATGCACAAGCGCAGCTGTAATCCTCAGGTACCATTTCCTTAACGGTGTCGGAGATCTTAGCCTCCTTATCGAAATCCACCTTAATGGTCATATCGCCGAACTTTTCAAGCAGCTCTGCCTTTGTTGCTGGGAAGGTAATACCTGCCTTACCCATTGCCTTGATAAGATTGTGAGCTTCAGATGTATAAACAGCCATGATAATAACCTCCCATTACTTTGTATAAGCGTTGTAATCGCTGACGCCTCTGCCTGCACCGTTCTGGTCAGGGCAGGAAGCTCCACGATGCTTGTACTGCCAGATGAAGTTGTATGCACCGGGCTGAGTACGCATCTTATCAACGATTCCGGGGTAAACATCTACCTTCATGAGCCAGGGAATACCCTTGGGAGCCCTTGCAAATACTGTACCGTCGGGGTTTACTGCCATACTGTTGCCGAAGTAGGTGTAGCACTCATCTATTCCGACGGAGTTGCAGCCCAGAACATAAGTCTGGTTGCAGTAAGCGCCTGCCTTGTTGGTGATCTCCCAAGCCTCATCATAAGGAGCCATGTAGTGGGAAACTCGGCAGATAACGTTTGCTCCGTTTACCGCAGCCTCTCTCCAGATCTCGGGATAATCGCCGTCGGCACAAATGATAATGCCTATCTTTGAACCCTTAGGGCCATCAACTACCTTGCACTCGGTTCCGGGAACTGTGCATTCATCGGGAAGCCAGGGATTCATCTTAACATACTTGTGAACTATCTCGCCCTTGTCATTTACGAGGATAGCCATATTCTTTACAAACTGACCGTCATTCTCACGTACCAGAGGATTGAAGATACCCCAGACACCCAGCTCCTTGCACTTTGCACGAACCTTGTTTATAGGCTCGGAGTCAAGGGTGAGAGCCAGTCTTGGCCAGTCGCCGGGAGCAAAACCGTGGAAGCCGCACTCGGGACACATGAACAGATCATATCCCGGAAAACCTGCCGCAGCCTTATCCATATAGCTGAGAATCTGATTTGTGTTAAATTCAACGTCCTCCATGGTGTGTGCACTCTTGGGAGCGATCTGAGCCATTACAACACTCATTGCTTCTGTTTCGATTTTTCCGTTAAGAGCGTAAGTCGATCCGATGTTCATAATACTTCCTCCTATTTAATGGTTTTGCAGCAGCAGATACTTCCTGAATGCCTGCGGCATAATATCTGCTGCAAGAACTCTTCTCCGAAATGCTTCAAAAAAGGCGCCGTGTTTTTATAACACGACGCCTTTGTCTGAAACTATCATTAAAGAGAACCTTTTGGGTTTAAAGGTTTGTCTGACTAAGCTCATCTCTTATTGATGTTCTCAATCATTGATATCATTATATACCCTGTTTTGCAATTTGTCAAGAGTAAAATTGCATTTTTTCGATTTTTGGCATTTTATACAAGGATTTCATTTGCAGATATGACAGCTTTATATATCTTACTTGCAAGCCATATTTTCTTAAAAATATATAATATTATCGGCAAATTAGCCGTATCCGAGCCTGCATGAGCTGCCGCAGCATATTATTTTTTCATTTTCCGCCTTGCAAGACGCCAAGCTTAAAATTGCATATTATCTTTTAACATTTGTTATGTAACTGTTATATACGACTATAATGATAACAAGGCTCTCCTCCCCTGCTGCAGCTTCCTTTTCAGCCGACAAGCATAAAAGCGGCTCAGGTTTTATGTACCCGAACCGCTTTGTTAATACTAAGAACCCGTCTTCACAAGCATATGCGCACGTCTTTTCGGCAAATTTTGCCGCAGACTGCGTTAAAAATCCTTGCCGGGCGAAAGCCCGCCTGCGGATTTTTGCCTACTCTGCAACAAAATTATGCTCGAAAATCCGCACACATTTCTTATGAAGACAGGTTCTAATACTAATCCTCAATCAGCCTATAGACAGATCCTCGGCTGAAATCAGTTAAGACAAAGGTTTACCCCGCTTTTCTTTTGTTTAAGTATCTCCAGCATAAGGTCAACGATATGAGCCGCCGCCTCTACAGGAGGTATTCCGTGGCGACTGATGTTGGAAACAACCGTATATTCCGACTCCTGCATATCGGGACGGGCATTATATGCCATATATGCGGACATACTTTCAGCTGTGAGAAGTCCCGGACGCTCGCCGATAAGTACACAGGTGAGCTTTGCATTGAGCAGCGGAGCGATAGTTCTCGTAGTGTTCACACGGCAGTAACGGACGAAAAACGGGGTTCCCACCGTTACACCCTCGGCTTCCAGTCCCTTTGTGATCGCAGGCAGAATATCAGGGATATTCGCTGCCACACTGGGAGCACAGAGACCGTCGCCCACATATATCTCCACATCGATATCATGTTTGCAGTTTTCGGATATCTTTTTCTGCGTATCCTCGTCAAAAAGTCTGCCAAGGTCGGGACGGGTTATCATCATACTTTTGTTTTCGCATTTGGTGCGCACCTCAAACAGTCCCAGCTCCTTTACAGTCTCTTCCGAAACCTCAGAGAAAACTGCGTCCGCTGCAGCTGCCTGATCCGCCCTGAAGCGGAGGTAGGAGCAGGTGGGATATCTTGCTCCTGTGTGTCCTATGGCTATTCTGGCAGGGGTCTTGCTTTTGAGCACCGCAAGCTGCTCCGGATCCTGTGGGTTTTGAAGCAGGCAGAAATCCTGCATTTTTATTTTCGTTATATCATTGTTTTCATAATCAAATTTCGGGAAAACGGGCATAACAGTCATTCCTTTCGTTAATTTCCGAAAATGGTGGGGTCACCTGCACGGTCGGTATAATGACCTTCCTCGTCGATTATGCCCCATTTGAGCATCCACTTTTCAAACTCGGGATTTGCGTGAAGTCCCAGTATCTCACGGGCTGCCTTTACATCGTGATGACCTGTGGTCTGATACATGAGCATGATATCATCGCCGTGAGGAATTGCCATTACATAGTTGCAGCCGCCTGCCCCCAGCATTACCAGCAGATTATCCATTGCACTCTGGTCACAGGTATTGTGGTTGGTGTAGCAAACATCGCAGCCCATGGGCAGACCGTGCATATGGCCGCAGAAATTATCCTCCAGACCTGCTCTCAGAACCTGATCGCTGCCGTAGAGGTATTCGGGGCCGATAAAGCCTACCACTGTATTTACGATAAATGGGTGATAGTGCCTTGCAAGGCCGTAGCAGCGTGATTCCATGGTCTGCTGATCCCAGCCGTTGTGACCGTCGGAGGAAAGCTCGGACGCCTGACCTGTTTCGAAATACATATAGTTGGGGCCTGTTCCCGTGCCCTCGGTGCGCATAAGCTCGTTTGCTTCTTCAAGCATTTCCACGGTAACGCCGAATGCGTCCATGGATTTCTGTGAGCCTGCTATGGACTGGAAGCACAGGTCGGCGGGAGCACCCTGCCTTATTGCTTCCATCTGAGTTGTAACATGAGAAAGCACACAGTTCTGGGTGGGAATATCATACTTTACCATAACGTCCTTGAAAAGACGGAGTATCTCGCCTGTGGAGTCAGCCGAATCTGTTGCAGGGTTAAGACCTATTACAGCGTCGCCCATACCATAGGAAAGTCCCTCCAGCAGTGATGCGGCAACGCCCTTGGGGTCATCGGTAGGGTGGTTCGGCTGCAATCTTGAAGCCATTGTCCCCGGAAGTCCGAGGTATGTGTTGCAGTGAGTGACTATTTCTATCTTTTTTGCGGCATACATCATGTCAAGATTGCCCATCAGCTTGCAGACTGCGGCGATAACCTCGCTGGTCATACCTCTGCCTGCACGGAGTATCATATCGCCTGTGGTGCGGCTGTCCAGTATCCACTCACGCAGATCTGATATAGTCATGCCCTTTATCTCGTTATAAATTGGAATATTAAGGTCGTCCTGGATTATTCTTGTTACCGAGTCCTGCTCATAGGGCACTGCGGGGTTTTCACGGATATCATGGACAGTGATATTGCTCAGAGCCATTTTTGCCGCAATTCGTTCCTTGGTGTCCTCTGCAGCGATACCTGCAAGGCAGTCGCCGGATTTCAGCTCGTTCGCCTTGCACATAACTTCCCGTATATCCTTAAATTCATATGTTCTGCCGTAAAGTCTTACTTTATATGACATTTTTATCCGCCTTCCTTGTGGGTTATGAGAATATCAGGGTTTTTACAATGACGGGCAGCACCTTGCCGTGGGCAAGCGGTTCGCCGATGTCGATGAAATCACCGTCCGAGCAGGAGATGCCGTCCACGCAGATAAAGTCCCTGTCCTTTATCCGACGTTTCAGAGCCTGTCCCAGCGCCTTGCCGATATCCGCTTCGGTAATGATGATAAGCACGCTTTGATCGGAGCCTTCCGCACCAGCGCACACAGCGTCTGCCATAGCTTCTATCTCCTTGAAGGAGGGACAGGGCAGACCTTTCATTGATATTGCCGTCAAACGGTTCTCATACCTTGAAAGTCCCTTTCTTATCTGCTCCGCCGCAGAGGGAATATCCACTGACGTTTCAAGCTTTATCCTTGAAACGGGAATGCTTTTTATTGGCAGACTGCCGAAAGTGTATTCGATGGTACTTCCCGATACCTCCATGCTGAAATTGCCTGCGCCGATAACGGTGGCACGGATAGTCTCCTCCGCCGTTTCGGACATTCTTTCGGTAAGCAGGGGCGAAGCTGCCACGGCGTGACCGAGGAAAACGCCTATATCGCCGTATGGGAACTGCTTTTCTCCCGAATAGCCCATGCAGTCGGCAACACCGCCGGAAAAAGTAATGATATCGGGGACTATGCCGCTTTTCATGCTATGGTTCGTTATCATAAGCTCCAGGCGGCTGTCAGGTTTTCTCAGTCCTGCGGACTGTTCTATCACTTCCGTCATTTCTCTGCATATATTTTCTGCGGTCTCGGAAGTGAGAATATCGCCTATGGATACGCTGATGCCGCTCATATCGGCAAGCTTTTTCAGTTTCTGTGCGATGTATGTCACCCTGCCGCTTTCATCGACCTTGATAAGCCTTCCGCCTATGTCCAGGCAGGCGGTATCTATGGCAGCGCCGTCTCTGAAAAGGCAGATATTTGTAGTTCCGCCGCCTATATCAAAGTTTGCAACGGTTTTTCCTGTTTCCTCCGAAAGCCTTGCTGCGCCTGAGCCTTTTCCTGCCAGCACCGATTCAAGGTCTGGGCCTGCGGTGGCTACAACAAAGTTTCCTGCTGTTTCGGAAAGGGCTTCGGTAACCGAGCGGGCGTTGCTTTTTCGGGAGCTTTCGCCTGTGATTATAACTGCGCCTGTGGTGAGCATATCGGGGGTGAGATTGGCTTTTTTGTATTCCGACATCACAATGTCGCTTACCTTATCACCGTCTATCTCATTTTCCGACAGCAGAGGGGTGAAATATATCTCACTTTCATGGATTATTTCTTTATCCACTATCTCGATCTTGGGGACGGAGCCGAATCCGCCTGTGTTCTGAATGGTCATTCTGCTGAAAATTATCTGTGTCGTAGATGTTCCCACGTCGATGCCTGCACTGAGGATAGTTTCGTCCATATAATCACATCCTTATAAAAAAAGAGCACCACAGGTACAACGTCCTTGTTGTACAACGCCTGTGTTGCTCTGATAATATTATATCACGGCATCCTTACCATGTCAAGACAAATTTGCAAGTTTTAGCATATAGACTTGCAAATATATTGTTAAAACAAATATGATATTTTTCACAATCGCCTTAAATCGTGGGTATCCTATCTTATCAAAGAAGGATAACTCTTTGCAGCATTCAAAAAAGGCGATGTAGCTCATAGATGTTTCATTGCCGTCAGGGTCGCTCCATACAAATCTGACTGTCTTGTATTCCTTATTTTTATATGCTATAATAATAGAAACCACAAAAAAGGAGACTGCAATGTACAGAATATTTATCATAGAAGACGACCGCACAATAGCAAATGCTGTTAAAAATCATCTTGAAAAATGGGGCTTTGAAGCACGATGCACAGAGAATTTCAAGGATATAATGGCCGAATTTTCAGAGCTTTCCCCTCATCTTGTACTTATGGATATAGGTCTGCCGTTTTATAACGGATTTTATCACTGCACTGAGATACGAAAAGTCTCCTAAGTTCCTGTCGTATTCCTATCCTCCGCCTCGGACAATATGAATATTGTGATGGCAATGAATATGGGCGGAGATGATTTTATCGCTAAGCCCTTTGACCTGACCGTGCTTATGGCAAAGATCCAGGCGATACTGCGCCGAACATACGACTTCGGCTCGGAAACAAATATCATCATCCACAAAGGCGCAATGCTCAACGTATCCGATGCAACTCTCAGCTTCAACGGTGAAAAAATAGATCTTACCAAAAATGAATACCGTATCCTGCTCACTCTTCTTGAAAACAAGGGAAAGGTCGTGAGCCGTGAGCTTCTTAGTACCCGTCAAATCCACCCCCGCCTTTACCCATAAATAAGCCAAATGCTAAAATAGACTAAGGCATCCAACCAACTCCAATGGAGTAAATGAGACACTAAAAAGGTCTGATGGACTAAATTAGCAGGAGGGCAAAATGGACGAAATAGCAATAGTGAAAAAGCAGGTACAACAGGCAGAATGGGCTGAAAGGATCCAACGGTGCAGTGAAAGCGGATTGACCGTATCTGAATGGTGCGGGGAGAACGGCATCAACTTAAAGACATATTACTATCATCTTCGTAAACTCCGAAAGGAAATATGTGAGCAGATACCTGTGCCTGTAATGACAGTTTCCGAAGAATCTCACAGCGTGAAGATCAGTATCGGAGAAGTGACAGCCGAAATACCCGAAGGCATCAGCGAGCAGATGATGACCACACTCATCAGGGCGATGCGAAATGCTTAGCGGTATCATTGGTAAGAAAACGGTCTACATAGTAACAGGATACACCGATATGAGAAAAGGTATAGACGGTCTTGCTGCAATAGTTCAGGGTAAGCTTTTGCTTGATCCGTACAGCAGCTCAGGTGGCTTCTCGAAGGACTTGAAATTGAACAGAAAAAAGCAATAAAGCCCGGAAAGCAAGGAGTTCTTTACTGAATTTACAGTATGGCATTGCTTTGTTTTCATAGGAAATACAGACTTTTCCGTTTGTTTATGGTACAATAAATGTATCATAAACAAGAGGTGAAAAGGTATGGAAAATCAGGAATTAGTACTCAGATCAGAAGCACTGCTCAGCGAAGAATCAGCTTTATCTCCCGAAAAGGAGCAGGCATATATTTCTGCAATTACCATGCTTACCGAAAAGAATTCATCTCTTGAAGAAGAAAATGCAGATCTTAAACAACAGCTTGCACTTCTGAAAAAGGCATTGTACGGACAGAAAAGTGAGAAAACACAAGTCATTATGGAAGATGACGGACAGTTGTCATTGTTCAATGAAGCTGAAGATATTGTCGAAGAAAAGATCATTGAAAAAGCAGACAAGATAACTGTTGTAACTCACGAAAGAAAAAAGCACAGCACTCACAAGGATTCCTTTGAAAACCTTGAAACCGAAGAAGTCATTCATGAAGCAGAGGGCAAGGTATGTCCCGAATGCGGAAGTGAAATGGAGGTCATAGGCAAAGAATTTATCCGTGACGAGTTTGTATATGTTCCTGCAAGAATGTTTGTAAGAAAGCATTATGTAGAAACCATACGCTGCACGTCATGCGGAATTGATGAAAGCCGTGACAATGAACGTGAGGAAGATATTCCGGATCGAGTCTGAATAATAAACTGTGTAAATGCCAAAAATAACCACAAAGAAATTTGGAG
>OMAM01000008.1_pt1 | contig 189698 bp, 173 predicted proteins | sample 1644621 | NCBI WGS metagenome assembly OMAM01 (sample SAMEA103958120, study PRJEB25191) | human gut metagenome | biome: human-associated habitat [ENVO:00009003]; feature: intestine environment [ENVO:2100002]; material: feces | place: Germany | collected 2013/2015 | reverse complement strand
CTATCTTTTTCCATATATATACTTTTCATTATGTATTTTATTAAATTACCCATCCCCTCATCCATTGGTATGCTTATTGAAAATGAATTTTCATAACTCATCATTATCCTGCAAATCTGATAATCAAATTATATAGTCATCATTTTATTATAATGATCTATGTATCCCTCAATTTCAAACATTTTTTTAAATGCTGAACGGAAGCTATTATAATCAAATTCCTTTATATCAAAGATGTTTTGTCCTTTTGAATGCGATTTCCTATTCATGTACCTATTAAAAGCCATATAACTCGTTTCTTGTAATTCTGGTCTTTGAAATATTTGTGCAAAATCTTGCTTTTCTACAAAATTAAAAAAATACTCCATTATGTTTCTCATGCAATTTGCAATCAATGCAGGAGCCTGTTTTTCATCTTTAACAATATGCCAATATGCCTGATAATCATTTTGAATATCCTCATACTTCATATCTTCAAAATAGCTACTCTCTGTGTTTTTACATATTCTAAAAAGTTTTTGTGTTTCTTTTCTCTCTCTATGATTTGTATTGGTTAGTTCATAGAAAAAATAAAGGCTGTGAGTTAAAATAAAAATCTGATTATATTTTTCAGTCCTTAAAAACTCATTATGTATCAATCTTCCAATATTAAAAACATATCTATACTATTTTGTATTGATAACTTGCACTTTTTCCACACGTTATTTTTCGTTTCACATATTTTTAGTACCAATCCAGTACCATTACTATATTTTCATTATTGTGTGTAGTTCCGGTGGCTTGCAGGTTCGTTTACTATTCCGAAGATAATAATCTGATGATTTGCAAGTCCACCTATGGAAATTATAATCTCTGGACGATGTTTCTGCAATTAGAAATTTTGAGGTACTAATGGATAGCATCATTCTTTTCCATATCATTCATCAATTTATCAAAGTCACTTTCATATAGTGAATCCTGTATAACTCTGTATTTCTCAAACTCACTCTCTGCAAATTCCTTTGCAATAGCTGCTAATGAACAGAACTTATAATTGTATGTTTTCCCATCATCCGCAGTTTGTGCAAATTTTGCACAAACTGAATTTTCATCTAATTCTCCCTCTTTAAAAATATTGCTCAGATGTTTTGTAATCACACTTGCGTGGATTTTTAAAGGATTATATTGACATTTTGTTGTCATTCATCCTCACTATTATCAATAAAAAACTTTTCCGTAAACAACTCTTCTGGTATTCTCATACTTCCCTTCGAAGACATATATGCAGCAAATTTATCCGTAACAATACTTATATACGGCTCCAACAATCTTGCTACTCTTTCATATTGTTTGAATTCCACACTTTCAAACTTGACAATATCTAACTCTTTCAAATCAATCATAACAACTTTCTTGTGACAAACACAAGGAATAATAACCTGAAAAGCTGTTTCAAGAATTTTCCCTTTATGTAATACTCTTGTCTTACTAAAGGCATCTTTTAGTTGTTTATTAATTCTATTTCTCTTAGTTCCATCTAACTTATAATTATTTTCCAATATTTGGATTGTGTTCTCATCAAAATTAATTGATATTGGAGTATTACTTGTCTGCTTTATTTCCGACATTTTTAAAACATACAATCCTTTATTTTCTATACGATTCAAATCACATTGTCTTTTGATAACAATAAACAAATCCTCTTCCCTTTTTAATATATCACCGGTTTTAAATGCAGTATGACTGTTTATTTTAGTATCACGATAATAATAACATCTTTCACCTTCTAGCACATCCTCAACTCTTATATCTACATTGCTATCAGGTGTAACATCTTCTATATCATATTCAGAAATACGGGATAATAAATTTTTGGTCACAAATTCTCCCATTGAATCACCGATATTTCTTTCACCATCTTCTTTATATGTTTTTGCCAAAACCCATGGCCAATATTCCGATGCATTATACAGCTCATTAAACATATTATTTTTAGCAATTTCAAGTGATATTTCCCATTCTTTGAGTAACTTGACTGATGGATTCTTTTTCAACCATTCCTTCAAAAAATCAAATAACTTGTCATTTTTTATATCGCCTTTTTTAACTACAAATATACTCGAAGCTTCATTCTTTTTATACCTAGTACAATTATATTCAGGATTAGCCAAATATTTCTCTACATCAGGTTTATCTAATGAAGTACATATAAATACAGGAATAAACGCCCTTGATTGCACTTTATTCAAAAAAGCAATAACCTCTCTAGCATTACCATCTTCATCACCTCTTTTAAACATCCAATCGCAAATAACCATCGATAATTTGTGTCCTGCTAGTTCACTTTCATTTGGAAATGTATCATTTGTAATAACTGAAAAGTTTTGTGTTCTCAAATATTCTGCAATTGTCCATGCCTCAGTATATTCTTCATCTACTTCATCATCAATAATAAGTATCTCTCCAACAAACATTTTTTTGATATAATCAACATCCATATTACCACTCATCCTTTTTGTTAAAATCAATTAGAAAATCAGCTCCACCTAACGAATATTTAAAATTATCAACAACGCCTATAGAATAGTCATATCTATCCAGAAACTGTCTACAAATATACAAACCTAAGCCACGTCCATCTATTCCCTTGCCTGTAAAGAACGCCTCAAATATTTTTTCTTTTTCTTCTGGATAAATGCCAGGACCATTGTCAGAAAAAACCATATAATTTTCATCCGAATTAATTGTTATTCTAATTTTCTTTTCTTTTACCTCTTCATCTTCTAACCAATACAGTGCATTATCCAAAATATTTATAAAGATTGTCATTAACAATGCTTCTGGCATATTAATAACTACCACACTATTACCTATATTTTTCAAATCAAAATCGATTTTCTTTGTTTCAAACACATTGCTGTAATACCCTAATACTTTATTTAACAACACCGAAACTCTTATTGATTTTGACTTATGTTGAGTTGATGCGAATAAATTCTTCATATCTGCTAAAACGGCTTCCATCGCAGATATTATCCCCCTCAGCCTCTCAATTTTTTCAACAACAACTTTTTTCTCTGTGTATTCGTCATCTGTTCGAATTAATTGTAAATTATAATCATCGATTACATTATAACACTTTCGAATAAAATTACCCAAGTCATGATGTGTTGCTTGAATCGAAAGACCTATTCCTGCCAAATCTTCTACAACGCGTACTCTGCCCAAATTATAATCATTTTGCTCATCAACCTTCTTCTTGATACTTTCTATTTTTTTCTTCATAGAAGAATCAGAGCATTTTGCAATAACTTCTTTGAACTCTTGTTCTAAATCATTTTTACTCTGTTTATCAAATTTTTTGATAACATTTTTTTGTTTATTATACTCATCGTAATAATAAACTTTTATATATTGAAGAAATATTTGGATTATGCTTAAGAAATCTGAGTATGATTCCCCCACCTCTAGTAATCCCTCTCTATTAGTCTTATCCTTTAAATTAGGGTTTCCACTATAACTTATATCTACATAACCAACAACTTGGTCATTACTAAACATAGCACTTGCTCTTTTAGTACCTCTTATTGTATCTACCTGCAACCAATCATCCTTAACACTCCCATATGGAAATACTCTGATACCATCTCGGTAGAGAAAAACTCTGTTCTTCTTTACTATTTCCCAATCACTTTCAGTCAGTCTATACTTTGCTCTTGCATTTTTCTTATCAGGATCAAAAACATAAAATCTAAATTGGAAATTTCCACATGTCGTAGTATAATCATCAAAAGATATATTCCTATCTACTACCGATTTCTTAAAATCCTTAAATAATGATAATCCCGATATTGTTTTATCTCCAAACCCAACCTCTTTTTCTTTTTTATTTATCGTATAAATATACTTTTTCCCTTTTTCATCATAAGAGCCCTCAACATTCAAAACTGCTTTTTGTTCAATTATATTGTCCAAAGTCTTTTTTTCTGTAAACTCAACTGTTGGAACAAAAGCATTTCCTTCAAAAAAGTATATACCAAAGCCCTCTCCATAGACATTACCCATCAAAGAGAACAAATCACTTTTTAATTTTTCAAATTTACCCTTACCCCATTTATCATTTAATTCCTCTACAATAATGATTGTCCCCTTATTTAATCTCTTGCGTAAACAATTATCCAAAAAAATCTCTTCTAAGAAATCAGTATCATCACTAGCAGTGTAGTCTAATGGTATTTCATTTAATTTGTACTGTTCGTTATTCTCCCTTATAAACTCATCTTCATATTTGGATAAATCCATTTCTAGCCTTCTGGCTTTTATATCCTTTTCTGTTTTCGTTATTACAGTAATTTTTTTACCTAATTTGAAGAGAGAAAATCGTCCTATTCCTTTTTCTCCCTGATAAATTCTACCCAAAGGAGTTTTTTTACCCGCTTCTTTTTCAATTTTCTTATGAGCTGACGCAGGGTTAATAAAATCATTTTTCAAAGTGCTTTCTGACATGCCACATCCCGCATCTTCGATAATTATTTTAGAATTCTTCTCTGCCACCATATTGGAGTCAAAATTATCAAATGTTATCTTTACCCACGGTGAATCTGCATCATAAGCATTCTTCACTATTTCTGTTAAAGCAACGACTTCATTTTTTATCAACTGTTCGCTTAGCATTGTTAGCAACCGTGCATATGGTTCAAAATATAATTTCTTTGTATCACTCATTGCTTTTTCCTCCCAATCAATATATATTCTTGACTATAAATTTTCCTATCCGTTTTATTTGATGAAAATTTACCTGTTGCATCCCTATGGGTAGGTAAAAATTTATTTGAAATTTTTCTTTTTGAAATTTTCAAAATTTCAAACCCATTCAACATCATTCTTTCCGCTAAAGCGCGTGCATTTTGCATTTTTACACCTTTATATTCGGTATCTCCAATTACCATTACAATAATTCCTTTCTCCTTAAGCAATTCGTAAGCCTTCATTACAACATTGTTCATATCCACATAATATCTTTCGACGGCTTTCCTTTTTGCTCCATCCTGCATTTTTTCAACTATATGTTTTTCAAACTCAGATAAGTCCGTATATACTTTCTTGCTTGAATTATATAGACTACCTATAGAATCTTCTCTTAATTCCTTATAGTCAGTAGTATAATCTAACCACAGTGTCGACAATTGATGTAAATCTGCATATTCATATGATGTAACATATGGAGGACTCGTTATAATTAAATCTACATATTCTCTTTTTTCTACCTCCAATATATTCTTACACTCAATCTCTACTTTTGTATCTTTTTTATAATTGATTTGCTTTATAGCTTTCAAAAAAACTTTATACTGCTTTTCAAATGTATACATAATATCATGTATTTCTTTCTTCGGATCAACCTGAGGCTTTATAGACTTTGTCAACCATTTCGATGTTGCTTTTAAAATGCTCGAGAAAATACAAAGAAACAATTCTTTATATTTTTCCTCTTGCACACAAGACAATATACTCTCTTTCAAACAATATAAGTTATTATATTGTGAATCGACATACCAATATTTTAACCTTTCATTTGCTGTTTCATAATTGTTCTTTATTTCTGTACTATTATATTTATCAACTATCTCTTTATAATATTTTTCTACACTTGCTACTTCATAAGATGTGCTTTTTACCCTCGCAATCATTACTGCAACGGGATTCAAATCACATCCGTAAAAATCATATCCTAATCTTTTAGCCTCCACTGCAACTGTTCCACAACCACAAAAAATATCTGAAACAACACCAATATTATAATTGTTTTTCTTGCAGTACTCTATAGCCTTTTGAGCAATCAAAGATGGAAATTTTGCAGGATAAACGTGCACCTTATGAATAGATAATTCTTTTTGTTCACTTTGATTCCAAAACTCATCCTCTTCAATTTTTTCAAATTCAATATTTCTTAATTCATCTATGTTTAATATCATAACAATCTCCTGACCACAGAGTACACAAAGTTATACAACTAATATATCTCTGACTACTACAATTATAATTAAACCATCAACCTCTTTTTTCTTCTCTAGTTATGGCATATCTTTTTTCTTCATTCTTCATTTTTAAACATTTCTTTGCAAACTCAGCAATCGGCTCCGCAACAGCCAATGCCAAACGAACCGGCACCGCATTTCCTATCTGTTTATAAACCAAATCTAGCTTCGCATTAGCATTTCGAGCGCTTGTTCCTCTACTAAACTCATACCAATCTGGGAACGTTTGTATTCTTGCAATCTCTTTGACTGATAATCTTCTATTATTCTCTTCTCCATCGCTGAATATATATCTATCCTTGCCTACATGTTCCATAGGTGCTCCTGCCGGATGGATCGGTGCCTGTCTACCGGATGCCTGAATCGTAAAACTTGGTTGTAACCAAAGTTTTTTTCGATTACGCGACATAAAAATAGTAGAGTACGAGCCTGTAAAATAATCTCCCGGATCATCCTCTAAATCACCAATTGCATCACGAAGTGTCACTACTTCTTTCAATCCATCAATGCCATACCCATGTGTAGGTTCCGGATGAACATATTCAAAGTCTATATCATTCCTGACACCAACCAAAATCACTCGTTCTCTTATCTGCGGCACACCATATTCTGCCGAGTTTAAAAGCTTGTGATATATTGTATATCCTGCTGCTGCAAAGTCCTGAACAATTTGCTTAAAAACCTCACCCTTTCCAAGAGTCATCATTCCTTTTACATTCTCGGCCACAAAAATTTTTGGTTTGCTCTGCATCAGACAACGAATAAAATGCAAGTATAAAAAGTTCCTCTTATCATCAACCAATCTCGGTCCAGCCTCCGAAAAGCCTGGGCAAGGGAAGCCACCTAATACAATATCCGCCTTGGGAAACTCCTTTATTTTTCTTATATCACTCTTATCCATGTATATATATTTACCTGCATTCTGTGCATAGGTTTCTCTTGCTTCATCAAATATATCGTTTACATAAATCGTATTGAATACATTATTATTGATATTTTCATCAAAGACCTTTTTGTCGGCAAATGCTGCTTCCATGACTTCTTCGCCCATAACTGCTTTTAAGCCTGCTAATTCAAAGCCCAAATCTAGACCACCGCATCCCGAAAATAGCGACAGCAGGTTCCACTTATTTGGATCATAGTTGAGCTTATCAAACTCAATATCTTCACTACAATCTGCAAATGCCTGTCTTTCTTCTTCGATTTTTTTATTCAGAAGTTCTTTTACTTCATCAACTTTATAATCTGGAGCGGGTTTAAATTTACCACGCCCTCTTTCTTCTAAAATAACAGCCATGTTATCACCTCTATACTATTTTATCAGTTCCTGAATTATCCTCATCAATATCATCTGTTGTTCTGATATTTAATTTACACATATAATGAATAAGTCTTTCAGCGACCTCATCACCTTTTACTATCAAAGGCTTGTCAAAAACAAGCTCAGGAACTAATCTATTATCAATTGCATCCCAATTTACTTGAACTGATAATGGTCTATTCCCATCCCATTTTTCAGCAAAAGTTCTGTAATTCAAAGCCTTGCAAGCAAAATAAATATCTGGGTGTATCATTACATATTCTCTTATTGGAATCATTTTATCTATTACATCTTGCGCAGAATGCACATTCTCATCCATCAATATGTAATTAGCAACACCGCTATTTCTTATTATTTGCCCACAAACACTAGCATTTCTCTTATCTGGCGAAAGATTACTTCCTGCATAAACATCTACTACCTGTTCATCCGTAAGTAACATTTTTCCTGATAAATCTCCACCACTTTTATTAAGCAATTCAAACTTCCACCCAAGGGTAATTGAGCCTTTTTCAGTTCTTTTAAATCCATTTTTATAGATTAACATTCGTTCATAAAATTTATCCTGAATGGCTGTAGTAGATTGCTCTATAATGTCTATCCAATCTTCACCAAATAATTGTTCTGCACGTTCTGCACTCATCTTATTTTCAATAAAATCAGCATTTTCTTTCTTATAAGAAATTTTAATTTCAATATCATCCTCATCTGATTCTGCCAAAATATAAATGTCTGTTTTAGGTTCTCCTTTACGACATGTTGGTTTCCCAGATAAAACTACTTCATATTCTTTTCCTTCAAAGACAAACTCCGTCCCTTCTGACATAAATCCTAATATTCGTCTTTCTGCCTCTCCAAAATCACCCATGTCATACCTCCTAATATTTTTTTCTACAAATCTCATCTTTTCCAATATTCACAAATGAATTAATGTGCAATTCCCCAATGTCAGTTGCATTTTTCTTTATAAAATCAAACAATTCTGGATAATTATCCAAATAATAATACATTTGAGGACATACAAAATTGGGGTTAAACTTACGAAGTGTTTCTAACTCTATTTCCTTCGTCATCTGAAAAGACAACACCGGCATGGCATAAGTATGTCTTGTCAGGAAATCATCTATTCGTTCACACACTTCTTTGTCTGCTTTGTATTGTTCCTTCCATGTGTTAATATCAATTCTCTTACCCAAATGAATCCTTCCAACTATCATTTTTACTGGAGAACTGACATAGATATATGCCATTATTTCTTCGTTTGGAAATGTTCTTCTATACTCAAATATCTTGCTACCATCCATAATTTTATTGTACCATCTTGGTTTGAAGCTCAATAACATTGTTCGCATTACAATTTACTTCCTTACAAATAATCAGAGAATTGTCTATCCAACAACATTGTACCTATCCCATGTGTCCAATAATCAGGACTTGTATTAGCAATTCACTTAAAACAGCATTTCCATTCATCGAAATAAACACAAAATTCCAAAATAATTTTACCACAATTAACCCAACTTCTCTACAACAATTTTCTTTCTTCTTTGTGAATTCTCCCATCACCTCCCTCTCCCCACATCTCTAACCTTCTCTCCAATCCATTTCAAAAACTTCTCCAGCAAATTTTTCCCACCAATCACGAACTGCTTCATAAACTCATACGCCTTTTCCAGCTTATCCTTCAGGCTTCGGTTTTCCTCCCGGAGCATCTGATTCTGATATCTCAGTTCTATCACCTACTCCTTCAGATAATCATCGCCATCTACGGTTTTCAGAAGTTCCTTCTTAAGTCTTTCTGCCTCCTGCAGTTTAATCTGTACCTGCTCCGTCCACCATTTTGCGGTGTCCGTTATCATCATCCACTTATCAGCCTCTTTTTGAGCTGCCTCGATTTCCTTTTGTTTATCTGTGAGTACGGATTGCTTTAACCCTTTTCTCATCTGGTAATTTACACTATACAGAAAATTATTGTCATTTGATTGTCACTTAACCAAAAACAAGCCAAGAAAGCCGAAAACCCGGCATTTCTTGGCTCATATCTTTTATTCAAACTCAATCGTTCCAGGTGGTTTGCTGGTCAAATCGTAGAATACTCTGTTTACACCTCTTACCTCGTTGATGATTCTGCTCATTACCGTCTGGAGGACGTCGAATGGAATGTCGGCTGCCTCGGCGGTCATGAAGTCAACGGTGTTGACTGCGCGGAGTGCAACGGCATAATCGTAGGTACGCTCATCGCCCATGACTCCGACGGAACGCATGTTGGTAAGGGCCGCGAAGTACTGGCCGATTGAACGGTCAAGACCGGCATTGGCAATTTCCTCGCGGTAGATGGCATCGGCATCCTGCACGATGCGGACCTTCTCGGCTGTAACCTCGCCGATGATACGGATTCCGAGACCAGGGCCCGGGAATGGCTGACGGAACACGAGTTTTTCAGGGATTCCAAGCTCAAGGCCTGCCTTGCGGACCTCATCCTTAAAAAGATTGCGGAGAGGCTCGATGATTTCCTTGAAGTCTACATAGTCAGGAAGGCCGCCGACATTGTGGTGGGACTTGATGACTGCGGACTCGCCGCCGAGGCCGCTCTCGACTACGTCAGGGTAGATTGTTCCCTGCGCAAGGAAATCGACAGCACCGATTTTCTTTGCTTCCTCCTCGAAGACGCGGATGAATTCCTCGCCGATTATTTTACGTTTCTTCTCAGGTTCGGTGACGCCGGCGAGCTTACTGTAGTAGCGCTCCTGGGCGTTGACCCTGATAAAATTCAGGTCAAACTGGCCGTTCGGACCGAATACCTGCTCAACCTCATCGCCCTCATTCTTACGGAGAAGGCCGTGGTCAACGAACACGCAGGTAAGCTGTTTGCCAATGGCTCTTGAGAGAAGACCGGCTGCAACGGAAGAATCAACACCGCCCGAAAGAGCGAGGAGAACCTTGCCGTCACCGACTTTTTCCCTGATTTCCCTGATGGTGTTCTCAACGAAAGCATCCATCTTCCAGTCTCCGGCACAACCGCAGATACCGCGGACATAATTGTGGAGCATCTTGGTGCCCTCTTTGGTGTGGAGAACCTCCGGATGGAATTGTATTGCATAAAGGTTACGGGATGCATCCTCAGCGGCTGCGACAGGGCAGTCGGCTGTGTGGGCGCAGATTCTGAAGCCCGGAGCAACCTTGGAAATATAATCAAAATGACTCATCCAGCAGATTGTAGTAGGTGATACATCCGTAAAAAGAGCGGACGAATTGTCAACCATGACCTCTGTCTTGCCGTACTCGCGGACAGGCGCTTTCTCAACCTTGCCACCAAGCACATGCATCATGAGCTGTGCACCGTAGCAGAGACCGAGTACAGGAACGCCGAGATTGAAAAGCTCCTCCGTGCAGGTAGGTGCTCCGTCCTCGTAGCAGCTGTTCGGACCGCCGGTGAGAATTATTCCCTTGGGATTCATCGCCTTGATTTTGGCAATGTCCGTCTTGTAAGAATAAATCTCACAATATACGTTACATTCTCTGACACGGCGCGCAACGAGCTGGTTGTACTGACCGCCAAAGTCTATAACTATAACTAGTTCTTTGTTCATTACTGTTCCTCCTGATGTGTGTGCAATATACACTTAATTCTATATTACACTAATGAGGAACGCATTTCAACGGGGAATTATTTTTTAGTGCAAAAAAGGACGTGCGCATTACCACACATCCTTATTCATAAGATAGAAGATACTTCCGATGAAGCCGATAAACACTGCCGGATATCCCATCGCACAGATAAGGGAAATCACCGGTAAATTGGCGAACCAGTCAACTATGAGCCATGCTGCGGCTCCGGCTGCAGCTGTGATTATCATATTGGCAATCACAAAAACGCTTCTGATTCCTATTATATTTTCATTACAAATCCTGCGGCTTATTTTTAATATGTAACTCATGATCATCACCTCTTTGATGATTACAAGATATCATTACAAGGTAAAAATAATTCGCAGGATTTGTAAAAAACATGTAATTTATTTGTCAGGATCCGGGAATATGACCTTAATCGTGGTGCCGACATTCTCGGCACTGGTGAGTTCAATCTTCGCACCATGCTGCTCGGCAATATGCTTAACGATGGCAAGTCCGAGCCCGGTTGAGCCGGTTTTTCTGGAGCGGCTCTTGTCCACACGGTAAAAGCGCTCAAAGATGCGCGACTGGTTTTCCTCAGAGATACCGATACCGTCATCCGATACAAGTATTGAATGATCCTCCGGGTCTACCACAACCCAGATGTTGCCACCTTCACGATTGTACCGGATGGCATTATCGCAGAGATTATACACAAGTTCCTCAATCATGCTGTGGCTGCCCTTTACATGCGTGTTGCTGCCCTTTAAGTGGAACTTCACATCATTTTCCTCGGCATGAAGTGTAAGCATGTTGACACAATTTGATGCTACATCATAAAGATTAACATCCTCCATCAGAAGGTCTCCATCATTGGAATCAAGTTCCGAAAGTCTTAATGTATCATTTATGAGAGATAACAGACGCTTTGCGTTGCGGTGGATTTCCGTTGCAAAACGCTCTACATCATCCCCCTGCGCCATTCCGTTCTCAATGAGTTCCGCATATCCCGATATGGATGTCAGCGGAGTTTTAAGCTCATGCGTGACATTGGCGGTAAACTCCTGACGCATCATTGCACTCTTAAGAATATCCTCATGCTGCTGCTTTATCGTGGTTACGAAAGGCTCCAGTTCCTTATAAATCTGCACATTTTCAATGTGGTCCATATTATTGGCGACGCCCTCGATAGGCGTAATAAGGCTCTTTGCAAGGTAATGTGTAAGTATAAAACATGTCACAAATGTCAGCACAAGTACAATTCCGAGAATCGGGAAAGCCGAACGGAATATGCTCAAAAGACTGCTCGCTTCCTTTGCGACACGTACTACCATTCCATTGTCCATACGGACCGCATAGTAAAAAATATCCTTGCCCATCGTATCTGACTGACGTATCTGCTGGCCTTCACCGTCTTTAAAAGCCTGCTCTATTTCCGGGCGGTCACTATGATCCTGAAGCTTGGATGTCTCATAGTAGTTATCGTATATAACATTTCCTTTTTTATCGATAATACTGACTCTTATTCCGTTATTTTTCTCATTTTCAAGAATCCCGTTCTCTCCGGAAAGCAGTGTCTCAATATTGTTGACCTCATAATTTTCGATTGTATTGCTCAAAAGCCTTGTGTATCTGGCAAGGCTGTCAGCCATCTCCCGCTTAAACACCTCGTAGAAAACAGCGATGGACAATATGGCTGTAAGAATTATGGCTATACCCACCATAACAAGCATCTGAATGTTGATTTTCTTCTTCATAGTAAATTATTCTACCTGATATCCTACATTTCTTACCGTTTTAATATGTGCACCGGATTCACCGAGTTTATGTCTCAAGGTCTTGATGTGCATATCAAGAGTCCTTGATTCACCCTCAAAATCAGCACCCCAGATACGTTCCATTATTATGTCACGACTGAGAACTATCCCGGCATTCTGGAGCAGGAGCCTTAACAACTCGAATTCCTTATATGTAAGCTCCACTTGGACGCCACCGGCAGTTACTGTTCTCTTGTCAAGATCCATCGTAATCTCGCTAAGTGTAAGCACCTTGTCCTCGTTCATATCATTTGTACGCCTTAAAAGTGCCTTTACACGCGATATAAGTTCCATTACGCCAAACGGTTTGGTTATATAATCGTCAGCACCGGTATCAAGGCCCTTGACCTTATCAATTTCTGTTGTCTTGGCAGTTACCATGATTACCGGAATACGCTTGGTCTCAGGCACGTTCTTAATCCTTGACAGGATTTCCATTCCATCAATGTCAGGAAGCATTATATCAAGAAGGACTAAATCGGGCTTCTTTTCTGCCAGACGCCTAAAAAAATCTTTCGCATTTTCAAAACCTTCAACGAGATATCCACTGTTCTTAAGCGCAAACATCTCAATTTCACGTATGTTGCTGTCATCTTCCACGATAAAAATATTCGCCATAACTGCCTCCTTTTTCTGATTTACATTCTATCACATTGCGGCAATACATACAAATTTTTATATTTTTTGTATTTCTGTTTGAAATCTTCATTGTCCGTCTTCATCTTTATCAGATAATCATGCGCCTCAAGGTCACGCTCCTCAAGCTGAAGGACACACACTGCGATATTGGAGCAGTGATCCGCTATCCTCTCATAATTTGTCATAATATCAGATAAGATAAATCCAAGTTCAATGGTACACTGGCCATTCTTAAGCCTCTCGATATGGCGGATTTTAAGGTCATCCTGAAGATCGTCAATTACCTCCTCAAGCGGTTCCACTTCTGCGGCAAGAGTCTTATCATCTGATGTAAAGCTGTCAACCGCCTCGGCAAGTACCTGCTTAACGGCATTCTGTACTATATTAAGTTCCTTATGCGCTTCACTTGAAAAATCTATTTTTTTACTGTTCATCTCTGATGCCGCCTGGCACAGATTAAGCGCATGATCGGAAATTCTTTCAAAATCACCTATACTGTGCAGAAGCTTGGACACAACTGTTGAATCGTGCTCACTTATGCTCTTGGTGCTGACCTTTACAAGATAAGTTCCGAGTTCATCCTCATAACGGTCAACAAGGCTTTCCGAATCGGCAATTGCCGCCGCAACCTCACTGTCATAATTATCAAAAAGAGAAATTGCATCATCCACACTTTTGCGTACTATATCAGCCATGTTGGCTGCAGTCTTGATACATTGTTCAACTGCAAATGCCGGTTTCTCAAGAAAACGTTCATCAAGAAGCTTGAAATCCTCCTCAACCGGTTCGATACCCGTCTTTTTGTCGCGGACGGTAAGCGTTGCAAGCTTGACGAGAATATCCGAGAATGGCAGGAGTACGAGTGTTGCAAGCACATTGAATGTCGTGTGAACGATAGCTATGCCCATTTCGTTGGCCGCCATATCCATAAAGGCAAAATGCGCAAATGCGTTTATTCCGTAGAATAATGCCATGAAAAGTGCCGAACCGATTATATTAAAATACAAATGTACAAATGCTGCACGCTTGGCATTCTTGCTGGCTCCGATACTTGAAATAAGTGCCGTAACACAGGTTCCTATGTTCTGTCCGAGAATGATCGGAATCGCGCTCGAAAAATTAATTGCACCCGTTACGCAAAGTGCCTGAAGGATTCCGACAGACGCCGATGAGCTCTGTATGATTCCCGTAAGTACTGCTCCGACAAGGATTCCGAGTAACGGATTTGAGAACATTGTGAATAAATGAGTAAATTCCGGCACATTCTTAAGGCCTTCAACCGCGCCGCTCATGGCTTCCATACCGAACATGAGAACTGCAAAACTCACAAGAATTGATCCTATATTTTTCCTCTTATCCTTCTTGGAAAAAAGCAGAAACGCAACACCGATTACCGCAAGTACCGGTGAAAAAGAGCTCGGTTTTAATAATCTTATGAAAAAATTATCACTCTGGATACCGGAAAGGCTCAAAATCCAGGCAGTGATTGTAGTACCGATATTGGCACCGAAAATAATTCCGACTGCCTGACGCAGCTTCATGATTCCGGAATTGACAAAACCTACAACCATAACAGTCGTAGCCGAAGATGACTGTATAACCGTAGTTACACCGGCACCCAAGAGCACACCCTTAGCTTTCGTGGTTGTAAGTTTTTCAAGAATTTTTTCCATTTTGCCGCCCGATAATTTGGCAAGACCGTCACCCATTGCATTCATTCCGTAAAGGAACAGTGCCAGACCTCCCAACAGCGAAAGTACGTTAAAGAAATCCATAGTTTACCTCTCTTTTACATTTGATGTAAACATCATATAAATCCATTGTAAAAATCAAATAGCGCTAATGTAAAATCGAAGTAAATTTCACAGAAATTTTACTTACTGTATAACATTGATATCACCGGTCTTCGCATAAAGCGCCCACTCGGCAATATTGCTTGCGTGATCTCCGATTCTCTCGAAATACTTGGCAATCATAAGCAGGTCCGTCGCTTCGCTTCCGCATTTAGGATTCTCTCCGATCATCCTGACAATCTCATCTTTTTCCATGATAAAAAGATCATCAATGACATCATCATATGCTATGACTTCTTTGGCCTCTTCGGTATTTCTGCTTACATAAGATTCCACGCTCTTGATTACCATACCACTGGTTTTTGCTGCCATTTCCTTGATGACATCCAGATCCTTGACATATTCGAATCCGACAAGTGAAATTGTAATTTCTGATATATCAGCCGCATGATCTCCGATTCTTTCCATATCGGTTACAAGCTTAAGTGCGGTTGACACAAATCTTAAATCGGTGGCTACCGGCTGCTGCATAAGAAGAATACGCATACAAAGGCTTTCAATATCTTTCTGGGTCTGATCGATTGTATCGTCAAACTCAACTGCTTCGCGTGCCTTGTCCGCATCTCCCTTTACAAGTGCTTCAATCGCCATCTCAATCGCTGCCTCAATAAGGCTTCCCATATGTATCATTAAATCATTAAGCTGCTTTAACTGAAGCTCGTATTTGTCTCTCATCAGCCAAACCTCCCTGAAATATAATCTTCTGTTCTCTTGTCCTTAGGCATTGAGAAAATCTGCTGTGTTTCTCCTGATTCAATTATCTCGCCAAGAAGGAAGAAAACTGTTTTATCCGCTACTCTGACTGCCTGCTGCATATTATGTGTTACCATGATAATCGAGTAGTCTTTCTTAAGTTCCATTACCAAATCCTCTATTTTGGATGTCGATATCGGGTCAAGTGCCGATGTCGGTTCGTCCATAAGGATTACCTCTGGCTTTACCGCAAGTGCCCTTGCAATGCAGAGTCTCTGCTGCTGTCCGCCTGAAAGGCCGAGTGCAGATTTCTTAAGTCTGTCCTTAAGTTCATCCCATATAGCGGCATCTCTTAATGATTTTTCAACAATTTCATCAAGCTTTGATTTTGACTTGATGCCGTGTGTTCTTGGGCCGAATGCTATATTATCATATACACTCATCGGGAACGGATTCGGTTTCTGGAATACCATGCCGACTCTTTTTCTGAGCGCACACACATCCATCTTTCCGAAAATATCCTCGCCGTCAAGAAGAACCTTTCCCGTTATTTTACAGCCTGCAACCAAATCGTTCATTCTGTTAAGTGTCTTTATGAATGTTGATTTACCGCAGCCTGACGGTCCGATAAATGCCGTTATTTCTTTTTCTTTGATATTAAGATTGATATCTTTAAGTGCCTGGAAATTTCCGTAATACAAATTAAGATTTTCAACCTGATATTTGTCTGCCATATGATTATCTCCTTACTTCCTGTTACTTCTTGGTTAATTTCTTCGCAACAAATGATGCGAGCGCGTTAAGTATAAACACAATCACAAGAAGTACGACTGCAGTTGCGAACGTCTGGTTCGTGTGAAATGCTTCCGACGATATTGTGTACATATGAATGGCGAGAGTTCTGCCCGGACTCATAACGCCCTTTGCTACAGATGCAACCGCACCTGATGTATACAGTAATGCTGCTGTCTCTCCTACCATACGTCCTATTGCAAGTATTACACCGGAAAGGATTCCAGGCATTGCCGACGGAAGTACTATTTTAAAAATTGTTCTTATTTTACCCGCACCGAGTGCAAGACTTGCTTCACGGAATGAGTCCGGAACTGCAAGAAGCGCTTCTTCGGTGGTTCTCATTATTGTCGGGAGAACCATTATTGCAACTGTTGCAGCACCGGCAAGTATCGAATACTGCCATTTGAGCGCCGTTACGAAAAAAAGCATACCGAAAAGTCCGTATATGATTGACGGGATACCGCTCAATGTTTCCGTTGTAACACGGATGATGCTTACGAATTTGTTGCCTTTTTTGGCATATTCGGTAAGATATATCGCGGAGCCGATTCCGAATGGAATTGACATAACAAGCGCAAGCGCCACAAGCATAAGTGTATTTATCGCTGCCGGCACTAATGATACATTGTCAGATGTATATTCCCACGCAAACAGTCCCGGTGATGTCAGATTCGGAATGCCTTTTGCAAGAATATAACCGAGTATGAAGAGCAATGCCGCTGCCGTAAAGGCCGCTGACGCATACATCACAATTCTTAAAATAACCGAACTTATTTTTCCACGCATTTTCATCAGTCCTTCCTCCTTTTAATAAACGCAAGCAGGAGATTGATTATCAGTATGAACACAAAAAGCACAACGCCTGTCGCAATGAGTGCCTCTCTGTGCAGATCCGCCGCATACCCCATTTCGGTTACTATATTGGTGGTAAGTGTTCTTACACCGTCGAGAATACTGTGCGGAAGTCTTGGCTGATTGCCGACTACCATCTGCACTGCCATAGTCTCACCGATTGCCCTGCCGATTCCAAGTGTAACCGCTGCCATAATTCCTGATTTGGCTGCCGGAAGAACCGTCTTGAATACACTTATCTCTTTGGTTGCGCCAAGCGCAAGCGCTCCTTCATAATAGCTCTCCGGTACCGCCTTTATGGCAGCCTCCGATACGCTTATTATTGTCGGAAGAATCATTATGCCAAGTATTATTGATGCGGAAAGAATGCTGTATCCCTTACCGCCTATATGTTCACGGATGAACGGAACGACTATCATCATACCGAAAAATCCATATATAATGGAAGGTATTCCTGCAAGAAGATTAACTATAGGATTTGCTATTTTATATATAATCCGGGGACAGAACCTCGCCATGAACACTGCCATAAAGATTCCAACCGGCACGCCTATAACTAACGCCCCTGCTGTTACCATAAGGCTTCCCACTATCATAGGCAGTATTCCGAAATAATCATATGTCGGTTTCCAGATTTTGCCCGTAATAAATTCGCCTAATCCTATCTGTCTGATTGCGGGAATCCCTCTTGAGAACATGAAATAGCATACAATGACTACCGCAACGATTGATACGCACGCCAGCACCAGAAAAACTATTTCCATTATTTTATCTGCAACTTTTCTCATTCAAAACTCCTTTAAGGTAATACCGTTTTATGCGGCCCTTATATTATGCAAATGCGGCCGGTACATTATTTCATGTACCGGTCCTGCATTAATTCATCTGCATTTATTATTTTACATCTGCCCAGGTTGTAATCTCACCTGTGTAAATCTTCATAATCTGGTCTGATGTAAGATTTTCTATAGGTGATGCATTGTTTACTACAATTGCGATACCATCTTTTGCAATTACTGTATTCTTAAGTGTTTCAAGCTCGCTGTCCTTCAAATCTCTTGAAGCCATTCCGATATCGCTGATTCCTTCTGCTGCATCCTTCATACCTGTTGAAGAATCGCTCTGGTTGATTGTGATTGTAATGTTTGAGTTAACTTTCTCATATGCTTCTTTGAGTTTCTCCATTACAGGTGTTACTGATGAAGAACCTGATATCTTGACTTCGCCCTTGGCATCTGTTGCTGCATAAGCCGCTGCTGCATCGTCAACTTTGATGTAACCATTGTCTTCGATGATCGCCTGTCCTTCTGAGCTCATGATGTAGCTGATGAAATCCTTGGCTGCATCGCTTACATCATCCTTTGTTGCGATGTTAAACGGACGCTGTACTTTATATTCACCTGACTTAACTGTATCAACCGTAGCTTCAGCTCCGTCTACCTTAACAGCCTTAACATCCTTGTTGAGTGATCCGAGTGAAACATAACCGATTGCATATGTATCACCGTTTACTGCTGTAATTACGTTCTGTGTGCTTGACTGAACGATTGCTTCTTCGGTTGTCATATCAATTTTCTTACCGTCGGAATTTTTCTGCTCAACACCTGTAAGTTCTACGAAAGCTCCTCTTGTTCCTGAGCCTTCTTCTCTTGTTACTACTGTGATATCTTTTGATGTATCGAAATCAGCTGCAGCGTTGTTATCCTGCTTATCTGTTGTCTGTTCTGCCTTTGTTGCTCCTGCTGCTGTTGTAGCATTGTCCTTTGAGCCTGAGTTTGAGCATCCTGCAAATGTTCCTGCTGTGAGTGCTGCGACAGCGATGAATGCTGCTGCCTTTGTGAATAAATTCTTCTTCATAATAAATTTCTCCTTTAAAACTTAAAAATTCTTTTTCTTATTCAATTGTCCTTATGCATATTCTCTGAGTTTTTCAAAAACATACGGTTCTTTCGTCTTATCACAAACCTCTACTTCTACGGGTTTGGAAAGGTCTAAACTGAAAATACCCATTAATGATTTCGCGTCAATGACATGCCGTGATGAAACAAGATCGACTTCGGTGTCAAAGCGTGATACTTCATTTACGAAGCTTTTAACTTTTTCCACTGAATTAAGATTCACCTTCATTGATTTTCTTTCCTCCTTTTCTTCTCGATTACAAGGCATAGAATAAACCGTCTTTGTAAAATCCAAATCCTTTCATCCGTAAAATGTATGTAAAAAGCATTTAATGTACAGAATATCAATGAGAACACTAACGGAGGTGTAATATGGGAAACAATATGGAACTGAATTACGATATGTTCTGTTACCAATGCGAACAGACGGCCGGAGGCAAAGGCTGCACCAAACTTGGAGTATGCGGCAAAACACCTGAGGTTGCCGGCCTGCAGGATTTACTCATTTTTCAGATAAAAGGCATATCATGTTATGCAAAAGTACTTCTCGACAAAGGGGAGCATATAAGTAAAGATATTGTGAAATTTATAGAGAACAGCCTTTTTACAACGCTGACGAATGTTAATTTTGACCCCGAAGCACATGTAAAACTACTCAAAGAATCACAAAAAATCAAAAAAGAACTTCGCACGCATGTCCGAAAACCCGCTATAGATACCGCGCACGCGTCCTATGATCTGCCCGATACCAAAACAGAAATGTTAAAAGATGCTCCTATTGCTGGTATCATGTATGATGCAAATCTTGACCCGGACATCCGTTCATTGCGCCAGACCATCGTGTACGGTCTGAAAGGAATCAGCGCTTATGGACATCAGGCAAGGGAACTGGGATATTACAGTGATTCTGTAGATGATTTCTATGTGGAAGCACTTTGTTCCACAACAGATGACAATATGGGCGTTGAAGAATTAATCCGCCTGACTATGCGTACCGGAGAAATGGCAATAGAGATAATGAAAAAACTCGATGAGGCCAATACAAGTGTTTACTCCGACCCCACACCGCACGAGGTAAATGTGCACATCAAAAAAGGGCCTTTTATAATCGTATCGGGTCACGACTTAAAAGACCTTGAAATGCTTCTTGAGCAGACCTCCGGCAAAGGTATCAATATATATACTCACGGTGAGATGTTGCCATGCCACGGATATCCCGGACTCAAGAAATACACTCATCTCGCCGGCAATTTCGGAGGTGCATGGCAGGATCAGCAGAAACAATTTGACAATCTTCCCGGCTGCATCCTTATGACAACCAACTGCCTTATGAAACCGCGTGAATCATACAAAGATCGTATATACAGCACCAATGTTGTCGGATGGGATGGTGTGAAACACATCGGGCAAAATCCCGACGGAACCAAAGATTTCAGTGAAATAATCAATCAGGCTCTTGAACTTGGGGGATTCCCCGAAGACGAAGAAATTAAAAACATCCTTGTGGGCTTTGGGCACAAAACAACCTTAAGCTATGCATCCCAGATTGTGGATGCTGTCAAAAGCGGCAGATTACGTCATTTCTTCCTTATAGGAGGCTGTGACGGTGCAAGACCCGGCCGTAATTATTTTACGGATTTTGCCAGAATGGTACCTGATGACTGCATCATCTTAACACTCGCCTGCGGCAAATACCGTTTTAACAAGCTTGATTTTGGTGAAATCTCCGGGCTTCCCCGTCTTCTTGATGTTGGTCAGTGCAATGATGCATACTCTGCTGTTGTAATAGCTACTGCTCTTGCGGATGCTTTCGGAACCGATATAAACGGACTGCCGCTTTCACTTATTATATCATGGTATGAACAGAAAGCCGTAGCAGTGCTCCTCGCATTATTAAGTCTTGGGATACGTAATATTTATCTCGGTCCCGTACTTCCTGCTTTCATCAGTCCGAATGTTCTTCAATACCTTACTGACACATTCGGTTTAAGGCAGATAAGCAATCCGGAAGATGATATCAAAACCTGTTTAAAACAGAATATCCGGTAAATCAAAAAGCCTTCCGGGCTCATCGCCCGAAAGGCTTCTTATTATGCGTTACTGCTTCATCGTACGCTCAAGAACACTCGCAATGTTCTTCATAGACTCTTCATATTCCTGGTCATTATTATTCTTAAATATAAGAAGACCATCTTCATGATCCGGATCATACAAATTCTCCGGAATCTCAAAATTACATCCGCTTATGTATTCATTCCAATGTTCAAGCTTCCATGTGTCCCTGTCAGAATCACGCGAAACCATACGCTCATGTACAATCTCCGGAGATGTCTCAACCCAGATTATCACAAGAGTCGCACCCTTGCCGGCAAGCTTAGCCTTAAGGTTGTCCATGTATCCGGTATCACGAATCTCTCTCGTAAACGGAGCATTAATAAGTACGATGTCTTCATATTCAAGTGCTTCAAGTGCAAGATCAACTATTACATCATACTCATAATCCCTTATATTTTCCTCAAAAAAATCACTGCTTCTGTTATATTCTTCACCTGCTACCGCAAAAATTCTCTTTGAGAGCGGAATCAATGTATCTTTATCAAGATATACAACATGTGGCAGTCTCTTTGCCAATGCTTTAGATATAAACGTCTTACCACAGGCAGGTGGAGACGTAACCAATATTAACTTCTTTACCATAATTAATGCGCCTTCCTTTGTGCCATTTGCAGAGGATTATATCACTATTCGACGCACAATGCAAGGACTAATATTTAATAACGGTCTGCAGTCCGTCTATCTTATGTAATAATTTTTTAACAAGTGTTCCGACAATTGCCACTGCAACAATCTTGGCAATATCAAAAGGAATAAACGGAATTACACATACGGAAAGTGTATATTTCATGCCTGTTCCCATTGAAAACATAAACCAGAATGTACCGAATAAATATGCAACCGCACATCCTAAAACCATTCCGATTACATACACCCAGAGCTTACCCTTGCCAAGCCAGAGTGCGCCTCCGCAGATAGCTGCTGTAAATATGAATCCGATAAGATATCCGCCGGTAGGTCCCGCAAGTTTACCGAGTCCGCCGGTAAATCCTGAGAATACAGGAAGTCCTATCATTCCGAGAAGAAGATAGAGAACAACACATACGGTTCCTTTGGCGCCTCCGAGAAGATATACGGTAAAATAAATAGCCATAAGTGTAAGTGAAATAGGTACCTGTCCCGGGAGCTGGATTGACAGTGGTGCAAGCACGCATATGAGTGCTGTCATAAGTCCCATAAGTGTAATATTAAGAACATAATCTCTTGTTTTGTATACCGGCTTAATATTTCCGGTTTCAATTGTCTTATCCATGATATAGTTTCTCCTTTTTATGCTGTAAACTGAGATAAACTATACATCAGCGGCATTTAATTGTCAACCATTTTATTATTAAGGTTGACAATTAGTTATTTTTATAACAGTAAGCACGCTGCCATCCACTTTAAATTTAACATTGTATCCGGCAAAATCCATACCGTATATCCTGTCGGGATCGTCCTGATACGATGGGCGCGGATCAAGAGAAAGTGCTCCGGTGAGTGCAGCTTTCCTGTCCTCTGACATATCACATTCCACATCGGGTGCTATTACCACGTCAAGCCTGTATCCACTGAATCTGTCGGCGAAGCCGCCTGTCGCATCACTTTTCATGTCAGAATGCGGCAGATATGGTTTAATATCATATATTGGTGTCCCATCAAGAATATCCACTCCCGAAACATATATAACCGGTCCGTCTTTTTCTTGTTGTATCTTCTGAAGTTTCACGCACGACAATCCGATTGGATTCGGTCTGAACGGAGAACGTGTTGCAAACACACCGACTCTGGTATCCCCTCCGAGTCTCGGCGGTCTGACAGTCGGCGACCAGCTATCCCTTACCGAACGTGAAAATTCCCATATGAGCCATATATAATTAAATCCTTCCAGTCCTTTAAGTGCCGTAATGTTCCGGTATTCCGGTTCAAAAACTATGCGTCCCATAAGTTCAGGCACCATTCCGCTCTGCCTCGGTATACCGAATTTATCCGTAAAATCCGTATGGATTTTCGCTATTATTTTCATAACTTATCACCATCCATATTTATAACAAACGCATCATCCCTGTTCTTTATGTCGTCAAGAAACGGAATGTGCTGTCCGCGCACAACGGCCATTACACATTTGCTGTCCCATAAATTAAGAAGGGCCTCTTTAAATCCATCATGGCTCTGCTCAAGATATCCAATCTCATCCATCACAAAATATTTACATTTTTCATCTGAAAGCGCCCTTTTTATCGCAGGTATGGCAACATTATCAAACCCGCTTTGAACGGTCTGCATTTTGTTGGTTCTGCCATCTCCGCCCATGTACTTTCCGATTATTCCGACATTGCCCGATATGTTATCGTATATCGCAACGCAATTTTCAGATATTGCTTTGGTTATAAGTCCCGGCATATTTATTCCGGTTTCTTTCAATATATTGCGCAGCAGCGTCGTCTTTCCGCTTCCTATTGCTCCGGTTACAATAAGATGTTTTTTACCTGATGCCATATATTCATCATAAACCGTGCCTGCATCGTACATATGTCCTGAGGTATCATTGCATCCCCATGACATGACATAATTTCCGGCTGTTTCGATAAGCGTGATATTGCCATAGATTTTTGAAAGTGCATTATATACAACTTCATAGCTGTCAGCTGCCGGGCGTATGGAATCTTCTATCCGCCCGTCCCGCATAAGAAGAATATTATCGCAAAGCCTCAATGCAAGGTTGGTATCATGAAGACATATGAGCGCAGCACGTTTCGGGGTAACCATACGTTTCAGAAGCGATATAAGTTCATATCTGTGCCTGAAATCAAGGGCGCTCTCCGGTTCATCAAGAAGCAGCAGCCTTGCATCTTCCACTATTGTTCTGGCCATTATACATAACTGTTTCTGGCCCTCGCTTAATGAAAGATAATCCCTGTCACGAAGTTCATACACCCCTGCAATCTTCATTGCCTCATAAGCTTTATCAAACTGTACCGCACTGTAATTCTGAAGCAGATGCATATCCGGATTAAAACCCATCATAACAACATCCATAACCGGCATGGATATCGAAATTCCACTTTTCTGCGGTACATAGCTTATCATAGAGCCAAGCTTTCTGCCATTTATCTCCGACAAAATTCTTCCGTCAAGTGTAAAGCATCCTTTATATGAAATATCATGTATGATAGCTTTCATAAGAGTTGACTTGCCGCATCCGTTAGATCCGAGAATACCTGTAATCTCACCGTCTGACAATGTAAAATCCAACCCGTTCAGTATTATTTGCCTGCCGTATCCTGCCGTTATACTGTCGGCCGTAAAGAAATCATTCATATTTCTTACACCTCCTGATCACAAGCATAACCAAAAAAGGTGCTCCGATTATTGATGTAAACACACTCACAGGAAGTTCCACCGCTGCCACGCTTCTGGCAAGGATGTCCGCTCCGGTCAGAATAATTGCTCCCGCAAGTCCCGATAGTATCATCGTAGATTTACGGTTATCACCTGTTAAAAGTCTTGCGCTGTGCGGTGCAATAAGTCCCACAAAGCTTATAAGTCCCGTAAGGCTGATGATAGCCGCAACCATAAATGTCGCAATTAGTAATAATGCAAATCTCATCCATCTGACAGGCACTCCAAGCATCCGTGCCTCTCCTTCGTCAAGCGACAGCATAAGAAGCTGTCTTCCGAATATAAATATTATTGCAATGCATGCAATACAGACTCCCGCCGAAAAAGGAATTTTCGTGATGCTTATGCCGTTAAGGCTTCCCATAATCCAGTATTCTATGGACGCAAGCTGTTTCTCAGGGTCTGCAGCCAGTTTAAAAACCATAAGTGCAGTCTGTGAAAGGGCCTGTACGGCTATTCCGGCAAGAACGATTGATATGCTTTTACTTCCTTTGGTAAATCCAGCAAGAATCAGCGAAAGCAGCACCGCAATCACTCCGCCGGCAAAAGCGCTCACCGTTACCGTTATCATTCCGGATGAAATAAACACTATCGAGAAAGCTGCACCTGCACTTGCCCCGCTGGAAACTCCTATAATATCAGGAGCCGCGAGCGGATTCTTAAAAATCGTCTGAAAAACAAAACCTGCCACTCCCAGTCCGGTTCCGCCCATAAGTGCCATAACCGTTCTCGGAATACGCAGGTTAAATAATACTCTGTGCTGCATGGTATCCCCTGCGATAAGTCCTTTGACCGTCAGCGGATATTTACCCACAATAAGTGACAGCGCCGCAAGCGCTGCCACCAATATGCATGCAATTATTATCTTAGTTCTTGTATGGTGTAAATTCATAGAATTTCTCATAAAAATTAATTGCCTCTGTCTGGAAATCTTCTTCACTCACAACATCTGAATGGATAACCGATGCAATATAATAACTTCCGAGATATCCCGCCGGAACCGGGGAATCCAGGGCTTCCGCATCACTCGGCACGATATATACATTGCCATTCTTAACTGCTTTACAGTCGGCAAGATTAGTATCTTTAAGTACATCATCAACAGTATAATCCGCATCCGCTGCAATAATTATATAATCAGGATCCCATTTAAGAATCTGCTCATACGAAACCTCTGCCCAGTAATTATCGTCAATCTCTGCTGCCACATTGACTCCGCCGGCATTCTCTATAAGAGTATTCTGATACATTTTAGCACCGGCCGTCTGAAGAATATTGCTGTTGCCCGCAAGATACACTGTCGGATTAGTCTCACTTCCGACTCTGTCTTTGAGTGATGATATTCCTTTATCGATCGTCTTAACCAGGTCATCAGCTTTAGCTGTCTGTCCTGTTGCCTTACCTATAAGTTCAGCCGCTTCCTTAAGCAGGTCATTATTCTCCGGATTAACCGCTATAACAGTCAGTCCGAGTTCTTCCATTGAAGCAATCTTATCTTTAAGCTTTGCCGGAACAATCACAAGATCCGGTGAAAGGGCTGCGCACCCCTCAAGGTCGAATTCTTTAGCTGTTCCCACACTTGGAAGATTAACTATATCCTCAGCTGCAAGCTTATATATAGCCCTCTTGCCCGCTTTAGCCTCTACTCCGACAAGTTTATCTTCAAGGTTGAGTGCTATAACGATACTTGTGGATATATAATATCCGCTTACCAGTTTCTGAGGTTCCTTCTCAATCGTAACTTCTCTTCCTAGCTGGTCCGTAACTGTCACAGGGAATGTTTCCCCTGCTTCCTCAGTCTTCTCTTCTGTCTGTGTCTGAGTTCCTGTTGTCTGCCCAGTAGCGGTTGTTGACGCACCGGACTCTGTTGATCCATTGCCGCTCTTTGATGCACATCCGGCAAGAGATGCAGCCGTCATGATGGCTGTTAATACAAGTGCCAAAAATCTTTTCTTTTTCATAGTATAATCCTTTCATGCTGTCTTATAAGGCACGCCATAACATAAAAAGGCGTATCCGCATAAAACAGATACGCCCGGGCATCCTGAAATTATTAAATGCTCTGGTTAAATAAATTACCGGCATTAAAGTTATAAGAATATGAACCTCTTCCGGTATATGTATTGGATCTTCCGGCTTCCAACGAAGCTGCCGAATCTATCATAGATGCTTTCACTTCCGTCTGATATCCGAACGAACCGTTACCGTTAAAAAGTGACTTAACACTGTTCATATCCGCTGCCTTAAATGTCTTCTCGTCAACAGAAAGCTTATTGTCGCTTCCTATTGTAATGCCGATCTTTGAAAGTGCTTTGGCATTAACTGCCGTGGCATTCTTCATTGACCTAGCGGCATTCTCTATGGATGATGAATCAGAAGCCGAAGCCTTGGTGATAACATCATTATAGGCTGATGCGAAATTATTCACCGCATCATAAATCTTATCCGTATCATATTCTCCGGCCGTCTGCTTAAATACCGACTCACTGCCTCTCTGAACAAGCTTATCGGCTGCGCTCTTAAGGTTCTTGGCGCTCTTCTCAACTCCGGCTATCGTAGACACGGTATCCTTAGATGTGGATGTGGAGGATGAATTATCAAGATTAACCTTATAATCACCCTTCTTATAATCATAATCCATTCTGGAAGTTCTCTTTTTAACTGCCGTATCTGAGGAAGCGGTATCAGCCTGACTGCTTCCGTAATACTTCTTGGCAAGCTTATAATAACTTCCTGAACGTATGTTGGATAATTCTGAGAGACTGTTATAAATACCGGATGTTACTGAAGAAGTATTAAGTCCGGAAAACAATGTCGATATTGAATTATATCCATATATCCCTGCCATAAAATATCACTCCTTTGATAATACGCTGGCTTCCATGTCCTGCGTGTTGACATAATCCTACTCACTACGTCTATATAATAATTATAGCATTAATTGTACTTTTGTAAATACTTTAGTTATTTTTTATTTACTTTTTTTTCATTACAGTATAAAATAATAAAAAACATAAGGAGGTTACCATGTACGAATGTCCTAATTGCGGCGGAAATATGAAATTTGATATTCCGTCACAGATGCTCAAATGCGCACAGTGCGGTTCCCTTGCGGATCCTTATTCATTCAATAAGGAAACTGATGCCGAGAGTACGGATTTATATGAGACAACCGTATTCACATGCCCACAGTGCGGCGGAGAGATAATCGGCAGTGAAACATCGGCTGCTGAATTCTGCTCTTTCTGCGGAGCATCGACCATACTCTCGTCAAGGCTTGACAAGAGCAGGCGTCCGAATTACATTATTCCGTTCAGCAAGACTAAGGAAGATTGTAAGAACGCCTATATGAAGCTTGTACGTAAAGCTATTTTTGCGCCGCATGATCTTAAAGATAAGAGCCGTATTGAAAGTTTCCGTGCGATATATATACCGTATTGGAGCTATTACATAAGCCAGAACGGCAATATCAGTTTCCCTGGTGAGAAATCATACCGTCGCGGTGATTATATTATAACTGACCATTTCAGACTCAGCTGCTATATTGATGCATATTATAAAGGAATGTCCTTCGATGCATCATCGTCTTTTGATGATAATATCAGCAGTGCAATCGCACCTTATGATGTGCGCGGAATGAAAGAATTTACGCCTGCCATATTAAGCGGTTTCTATGCGGATGTTGCTGATGTAGACTGCAATATATATGTAGAAGACGCCAAATCTTTTGCAAACAGTAATTCAACATCAAAACTTAACCGTGAACCGGCGTTCGGAGGCATAGTTCCCAAACTTCCGGTAAACCCCGGACAGATTAACAGTGTTTTTCACACGAACTGCGAGCAGATTGACAGCGCGATGTTCCCGGTATATTTTATGTCATACCGTAAGAAAGACCGTGTGGCATATTCAATCGTCAATGGACAGACAGGCAAGGCTACTGCCGATATCCCGGTATCCGTTACCAAATATTTCTTAGGTTCACTGATTATAGCACTGCCTATTTTCCTGTTATTGAACCTTATTATGACAGTAACTCCGATAACCGTTGTAAGTGTGAGTGCAATATTATCATTAGTTACACAGATTATTTATCTGTGCGAGTTGTCCAAGATAATCAAACGCGAGGCCCGCGATGATGACAAGGGATACCAGTATTCTATCGGGCACAAGAGAGCCGCAGCCAGATCGTCTGCCAGGAAAAAGAAATCAAAAATGACTTTTAAAGGCGGTGTGGCATTGGTCATAAGCGCTCTTATAATTATTGTTCCAATGTCAATTGTACTTTTCAGTGTGATAAAGAGCCTGATGCTCCCGATATGCACGGTAGCTTCACTCGTACTCATGCTGTGTACTATCAAAAAGTACACAGACCAGCCATCTCATAAGGGGCTTCCGGTATTCATAATTGAATTTGCGGCGACATGCGTCGGAGCAATTGTGTGTCTTGTTAACCCGGTATCGGATATATGGTTTTATGCCTGTGCAATACTTATTCTTATAACCGTGGTTATGACTAATTTAACTATAATAGGAAGATACAACATTCTGGCAACCAGAAGGCTTCCTCAGTTTAACCGCAAGGGAGGTGATGACCGTGCATAAGATTTCCGGATTTCTGGCAGGAATGCTGAGTGCGCTGACACTTATGCTTATCATCGCTCTTCCGTGTATGGCCCGTACTGATTACACCAATCCGGATACCGGATATGAGGTACACATTGATGACGATGCCGGCCTTCTCACCGATGATGAGCTTGCAAAGCTTTCTTCGCAAATGGAGGCGATAACCGAATGGGGCAACGTTGCTTTCGTTACCACAACTTATAATCCGTCATCTGCCGATGATTATGCGAGAAATTACTCCTATTCGCATTTCGGTCAGGGAAGTTCAACACTTTTCCTCATAGATATGGATAATCGTAAAGTATATATATTCAGCAACGGTTATATATATAAAACTATAACCAAGGCATATGCCAACACCATCACAGACAATATATATACATATGCTACAGATGCCAGATATTACGACTGTGCCTCAAAAGCATTCAGTCAGATCAACATACTTCTTAGCGGCGGACGGATTTCGCAGCCTATGAAGTACATAAGCAATGCACTTATCGCATTGGTCCTTGCATTCATAATTAATTTCATTGTAATAAGAATTTATTCAAAGAAGAAAGCTGCAAAGGGCCGCGAGATAATCAATAATATTTTCAGCCAGTGTAATTTACACAATGCCAATTGTGTTATGACGGGTCAGACAAGAGTTTACGACCCACCAAGTTCTTCCTCTTCCTCCGACGGCGGTGGCGGCGGAGGAGGCGGCGGTGGTGGTGGAGGTGGCGGTGGCGGCGGCCACAGCTTCTAAACCGCAAAGTTTCCATAAACATAAATACAGCCATTCGGGAATTATATTTTTGAGGTCACCTCAGTTATATTTTTCCTGAATGGCTGTTTTGTTTATCCTATAAGCATCCCAATCATCCTTACCAGAAATGCCGCAATCCACGCTATAGCACACTGCCATACCACAACAAGCACTGCCCATTTATGCCCGAGTTCTCTTCTTATTGAAGATATGGCTGCCACACACGGTGTGTACAGGAGGCTGAATACCAACAATGAAACTGCCGAAAGTGTGGTAAATGCCGTTGACACGCTGCTGCCAAACAGAATTTCCAATGTGGACACAACACTCTCCTTGGCCATAAATCCGCTTATAAGCGATGTGACCACACGCCAGTCGCCGAGTCCCAACGGTGCAAATACCGGCGCAATAAATCCGGCTACGGAAGCCAGTATGCTCTCCGATGAATCGCTTACCATATTGAAATGCCAGTTGAAGCTCTGTAAAAACCACACTACCATTGTCGCAATCAAAATTATGGTAAATGCACGCTGCAGGAAATCTTTGGCTTTCTCCCACAACAACTGCGCAACATTCTTAATTCCCGGAAGTCTGTAATTAGGAAGCTCCATCACAAAAGGAACCGCCTCGCCTTTAAATAATGTCTTTTTAAAAATAAATGCAACAAGAATACCTACCGCAATTCCCAGAAAATATAATCCCGTCATCACTATTCCGCCCTTGCCCGGGAAAAACGCGCTCACAAAAAATGCATATATCGGAAGCTTCGCCGTACAGCTCATAAACGGGGTCAGTAAAATCGTCATCTTACGGTCTCTTTCGCTTGGAAGTGTCCTCGTAGACATTACTGCGGGAACCGTACATCCGAATCCGATCAAAAGCGGAACGATGCTTCGGCCGGAAAGTCCTATTTTACGCAGCAGTTTATCCATAAAGAACGCAACTCTCGCTATATATCCGCTGTCTTCCATAAGTGACAGGAAGAAAAACAATGTTACGATGATCGGAAGGAATGACAGCACCGAACCGACGCCCGCAAATATACCATCTATAACAAGACTGTGCAATGCCGAATTTACACCGGCCGCACTCAATCCCTTGTCAACAGCCCCCGTCAGGGCATCTATGCCCATCTCAAGAAGCTTCTGAAGTCCCGCGCCTATTACGTTGAATGTCAATATAAATACGGCTGCCATTATCGCTATAAAACATGGAATTGCTGTGTACTTGCCGGTCAGAATACGGTCTATTTTCTCACTGCGCAGTCTTTCTTTGCTTTCTTTGGGTTTGACAACAGTTTTCTCACACACTTTCTCGATGAATGAGAACCGCATATCAGCAATCGCTGCACTTCTGTCAAGTCCGCGTTCTTTCTCCATCTGGATGACAACATGCTCAAGTGTCTCAATCTCATTCTTATCAAGGTTCAATTTCTCCAGAATCAGGCTGTCACCCTCTATAAGCTTTGATGCTGCAAAGCGTACAGGTATTCCGGCTGTCTCTGCATGATCTTCAATAAGATGCGCTATGGAATGAATGCAGCGGTGCACTGCCCCGCCAAAATCATTCTCATCACAGAAATCCTGCCTGCCGGGACGTTCCTGATATTTGGCAATATGAATGGCATGTTTTATAAGTTCATCAACACCTTCATTCTTAGCCGCTGATATAGGTACAACCGGCACTCCTAACATGGACTCCATTCCGTTGACATCTATTGTGCCGCCGTTTCCGGTAACCTCATCCATCATATTAAGCGCAACTACCATCGGAATGTTCATTTCAAGAAGCTGCATTGTCAGATACAGATTACGTTCGATATTGGTTGCATCAACTATGTTTATTATCGCTTCAGGCTTATCATCAAGTACAAAATTACGCGATACTATCTCTTCATTACTGTACGGGGACATCGAATATATTCCGGGCAGGTCCGTTACAAGCGTGTTTTTGTATCCTTTTATCGGGCCGTCCTTTCTGTCAACCGTAACTCCCGGGAAATTACCGACATGCTGGTTGGAGCCGGTAAGCTGGTTAAAAAGTGTCGTCTTGCCGCAGTTCTGGTTGCCGACAAGAGCATATGTAAGAATCTGGGAATCCGGCAATGGATTCTCATCCGCCTTGACATGATATTTACCATCCTCACCAAGTCCCGGATGGACGGTATTGTTTACGCCTTTTGCGCTCTCATGTCTTCTGGACCTGCTATCGATAGGCTCAACTTCAATCTGTTTGGCATCTGCAAGTCGCAGCGTCAATTCGTAACAGTGTATCTGCAATTCCATCGGGTCGCCCATCGGTGCGAACTTCACGACCGTGACTTCAGCTCCCGGAATTACACCCATATCAAGAAAGTGCTGTCTTAATGCACCTTCGCCTCCGACGGTGCGTATAACCGCACTTTCGCCGATTTTCAAATCTCTCAAAGTCATATTTTTATCCTCTAAATATAATCTGATACATAAGGTATTTCATGATATAGAATATTATCAAGTGCTTCAACTGCCTTAATGTCTCCGATAATTCTATTCATGTTATATAATTTGTCCGCAGTCTTATACCCCATAAAAAGTGTAGTAAGCGTTCCTATGGACATCTTCAGAACATAATCCGGTTCTTCATCAGTAAGGCTGCATGCGCCTTTCTTAAAACGCACGGTATATTCACTGTTATTCCATTCAAGCAGGTCATCTTCGATATCAAATCTGATAGTAACATTCTTTCCCTTCGGATTACATGCATAATCGCTTATAAACTGCCCGAAATCGATTATTCTTCCCATTGCATACGGACGTATCGTTTCCTTAATGTCACTGTCATCCAGTTCAAATGCAATCGGCTCACTGTAATAATTATTACCGTGAACTTCATCTATCATGGAATCATGTGCATATACATATTCCCAGAGGCCGAGCTGTGCCTCCCTGTTAAGATAGATCATCTCCTTGATATGCATTATATCCGAACTTATCATATATACCATATATCCCTGTGGGGTTCCGTCATGAGAATAATATATAGCAACTGATGTATCATCCTCATCCCATCTCCAGTATTCTTCCCACGCAAGATTATTGCGGTACAGGCATCCGTGTGTCTGTTCGGCAAACCTGGTATGCAGATTCACAAATTCGTTATCATCCCAGTCGACACGTTTGACATATCCCGGTTCTTCTATCTTACGCGGAATCTGTGTATCCTTAACGATATATGTCATCTTATTGGATATGATTTCCCATCCGAGATTACGATAAAGCGGTATGGAATATGGATAGAGAAGTGCAAATGACTTACCGTTTTCCTTCATGCGCGTAAGACCACGTCTCATGAGATTTTTCATGATTCCATGACCCGTATACTCCGGATATGTACATACACTTGTCACAAAACCCACAGAGTATTTGCGTCCGTATATATTCATATCAAGCGGATATACCGCAAACTGTGATACCAGTTCATCATCATCAAAGCATCCGAGTACATCTGCTCTTTCAAGCACCGGGAACTTGGACTGCTGGATTTCATCATCCTTCCATCCGGTCTCGGCAAGATCCTGTTCCGTAACCTGAAATGCATATCTTAACAATGCGTTATATTGCTCTACATCATCTTTGGTCAGAGGTCTGACCGTAAATTTAGAGTCTTCACTTAAATTCATTATTAATCACCTTTATGCTAATTTAGTTCTCTATGATTATATCACATCATAAAACATATGCAAGTATGCAAAACTCCGGCCACATAACATGACCGGAGTTCTTAATCTGTATATCAGCCTATAACCGCGCCGCCCCATTCAACAAACGTAAATCCATTCCTTACAAGAGAAGAATTTTACATATCGGATATATCCGCAGGCGGCACTGCCGCCAGTGCGAGTTCCGTAAAAAGTCTGACGGCATTCTTAATTATTTCATCAGGGAATTCGTATTGCACCGTATGAAGCTGTGCATAATTTTCTCCGTCCCCGATTCCAAAGAATGCTCCGTCACACTCTTGAAGATAATATCCGAAATCCTCCGACCAGCGCATAGGTTCTTTAAGTTCCTGCACGTTAAGTCCCAGTCTTTCGGCACATTTTATTACTTTTTCAACGGATTTATCTTTATTTTCGGTAGCAGGAAACGGTTCAATGCGTTCGATTTCAATATCAAATCCGCCATTTGCGGCATAGATGCGCGCTTTATTTTCTATCTGCGACACCAGTTCATCGAATACAACGCCTCTCTCGGCTCTTAACGTAAGCCTTAATGTTCCCTCCGATGCCGACACGCCGTAATTGTCACTTCCGGCTTCGATTCCGATGACCGTCATCATGACTATTCCGCCATCACTTTGCATATCCTTAGTAAGATTTTGCAATTCGATAAGCAGTCCGGCAAGACTGATACATGGGTTGAGTCCCGCATCCGGGTACGCTGCGTGGCTTGGCGTTCCGGTAAATTTTATGGATATTCCTGTTGATGCGCAGGCAAATGTGCCTTTTCTTATAAGGACATCTCCCATCCGGTATCCCGGTATATTATGTAAACCGTATATCTCTTTGATATTTTTATCTCTGATTATATCACGGCAGACCAATGCTCCCTTGCCTGTCTCTTCCGCCGGTTGAAAAACAAGATACACATTCCCATCAAGCCTGTTCCTGTTTTCATACAGACTTACTGCCAGTCCGGCAAGAATGGAAGAATGTCCGTCATGACCGCAGTAATGTCCGGGTTCATTATGGCCGCCCGCACATACCGCATCCATGTCCGCCCTGAATGCAATGGCATCATTCGCCGGAGCATTATCAGGCTTACAATGCACAATGAATGCATTATTCTCCAGTTCTTCTATTTCCCAGGATGTATTTTTTCTGATATAATTTTTGATAGTGTCTGAAGTAAATTTTTCACAAAATGACTTCTCAGGTATCTTATGCAATTCATGTCTGAGATTAATTATGCTGTCCCAATCCATTTCATCACCTGCTTTTTATTCTTAATGACTTAAGAATTTCTTTCTGTTCATTGCTTATGCGGAAACTTTCAACGGCTTTTTGTATCGTCTTGTTATGTACCCACACATCAAGCTTTCTGCCCGTGATATACGGTATCGTACTGTCCCATTGTTTGGCAAGAGCTGTTGCCATATACCATGCTATCATCATATTGACATAATATTCTTCGGAGCGCACACCTGCAGCCAATTCCAGATATTCTTCCTTAAAACCATCATCAAGATACAACCGCATAAGCATGCCAATTCCGTATCTTACAGTATATGTCCTATCCGACGCGATCCATTCTTTGATAACCGGAAAAAGTTCTTCTTTATGCTTTCTGAAACATTTCGGCTCCGGCAGATCGCAGGTCGCCCAGTTATCAATGTACGGAAGAAACTTCTGTATCCCGGCAAGACATTCATTATAGTCTTTGATACCGCATAAAATCATCATATGAAGGTTATTTTCTTCATAATAATAATGTGGCAGCTCTTCAAGAAAAGACGCTGCCATATCAGTCCGGACAAAATCCGCGGCAAATTTTCTTAACACCGGCATCCTTATGCCGATAATTCTTTCCCTATCGATTGTCGGCATAAGTCTGCTGTGAAAATCCCCGTATTCCGTGTCCTGTAATTCAAATAATTTTCTCTGTAATTCTGTCATGATTCTACTTTATAAATCCCTGCACAATTATGATTACGATAAGCACAGGCAATACGAATTTAAAATACGGTTTCAGACGGCGCGCAATGCGGGCACCCTTTCCGGTATTGGCCTCGTCAATATAATTATCAAAGCCCCAGCCCCATCTGGTCACGCAGAAAAGCGTATACACAAGTGAACCTATCGGCAGCAGCAGATTGCTTACTATGAAATCCTCGCTGTCAAGCACATCCCGTCCTCCGATAATATGGAGTCCGCTCCACAGATTATACCCAAGCACACACGGAACGCTTGCAATAAGAATCACAATACAGTTAATAATCGCAGCTTTGTTACGGCTCCATCCAAACATATCAATGCAGAATGACATAATATTTTCAAATACCGCCATAATAGTTGAAAAGCTCGCAAATGTCATAAATAAGAAGAACAGCGAACCCCAGATTCTTCCGCCTTCCATATTTACAAACACATTCGGTAATGTCACAAATATAAGGCTCGGTCCCTGACTGACATCAACACCGTAGCTGAAGCATGCCGGAAAAATAATAAGTCCCGCCATTATCGCTACAAACGTATCAAGTCCGCATATTTTTATTCCTTCTCCGGCGAGCGTATTATCCTTACTCATATAACTTCCGAAAATTTCCATCGCAGCAACGCCAAGACTTAGCGTAAAGAAAGCCTGATTCATCGCAGCGGAAACCACATTACCGACACCGACTTCTTTGACGCGGTCGATATTCGGTACAAGATAAAATTCTATTCCTTTGGATGCTCCCGGAAGCATAATGCTGTGCACTGCAAGCACGACAATAAGTCCAAGTAATGCCACCATCATTATCTTGCTTATTTTCTCAAGTCCGTTCTGGAGTCCGCGGCTGCATACCAGAAATCCGACAACAACCGTAAGTCCCATCCAGATCAACATCTGCACCGGGTCGTCCAGAAGATTGGTAAATACCGCGCCCGTTGCCGCGGAATCCATTCCATTTTTAAATTCTCCAGTTACAAATTTAAAGAAATATGATGACATCCAGCCTGACACTGTAGTGTAATACATCATAAGTATATAGCACCCAAGCATCGCAAACCAGCCGTGAATATGCCATTTTGCCTTAGGCTTTTCAAGTGCTTTATACGATAATACTGCACTTTTCCTGCTGGCCCTGCCGACTGCAAGTTCCATAGTAAGAACCGGGAGTCCCATGATAATAAGGAATACCAGATACAAAATCACAAATATTCCGCCGCCGTTCTGTCCGACGACATACGGAAAACGCCATACATTGCCTATTCCGATTGCGCATCCGGCACTGACCAGTATAAAGCCAAGCCTTGATTTAAAAGATTCTCTCTCCATAATAAAACCATCCTGAAATATTAATGGTAATATTGTAACATATACATGTTTAGAATTAAAGTATAAAGAGCAACGACTGCGATTCAATCAATGAAATCACATCGATGAATTTATCGTGAAAAGTCATTGTTCCGCCGCCGCTTTCACGGGTCATGCCGGCGGCAATCTCTCCAGCCGCGCCGTACATACAACAGCAGGCTGCAGCCGAATAAACAGAAGAGTCAACAGATAAGAAAGCTCCTATCAGCACAGAAAGCATGCAGCCGCTTCCCGTTATCCGGGCCATCATGCTATCGCCATTATTACAATAAATTACATCCTTTCCGTCGGTTATGACATCCGTCGCACCCGATGCTATAAGGATTGTATTGTGCGCTGCCGCATAAGATTTCATGCCGGATATATCTATTTTCTTATCGGCTGCATCCACGCCTGTTATCGTATTGCGGTTTTCCATAAGGGCACGTATTTCCGAATAATTACCGCGTATACATGCAGGTGTATTTATCTTTATAAGCTCATTGATAAAATTCCGTCTGAACGCTGAACCTGAGATTCCTACCGGATCGATAACCACCGGATGCTTAACCTCACCGGCTGCCTTGCAGGCATTTACCATGGCATCGTAATTCTCCGTTGCGCCGAGATTACATACCAGAGCCGAGGCAGCGCTTGTTATTTCCGCCACCTCCGCCGGATGGTGCGCCATTGTGGGCGAAGCCCCGCAGGCAAGCAGTACATTGGCGCAGTCATTGACCGTGACAGTGTTGGTAATGCAATGGATGACCGGTCTTGCTGACCGTATCTGCCGATATAATTTTTTTGCATACTCTTCTGTTACTTTCATATTATCAGTTCTCCAGATTTTCTCTGATTTTGGATAAAACACCGGTCTGTTTTAACGGCACTGTAATGATTATCGCAATTATTGTTCCGCCGCATGTGCTTATAAGGAAAGGAATTACGAATGTGAACAACGCTGCCGAGGTATTACCCATGATAAGGCGTGCTATAGGGAACGCCAGCATGCCGCCGATCACGCCCGTTCCAAAAACCTCACCGATATATGCAAACGGAAGTTTCTTAAGTGCCTTGTATAAAAGTCCTCCGATTAAAGCACCGCATATGCTTCCCGGAAAGGCAAGCAATGTTCCGAGGCCTGTAAGATTTCTTATAAGCGAAGCAGCAAAAGCCTGCGCAAGACCCCACCACGGTCCTACGGTAACGGCACATAATATGTTTACAAGATGCTGTACCGGAGCGCATTTTGAGCCGAATACCGGGAACGAAAACATACTTCCGACAACCGATATTGCCACAAAAATAGCTGTTAATGTCATTTTTTTAAGGTTTGATTTGTAATTCATTTTTGTCCTCTTTTCCGCACCCTGTCCGAAAGAGGACAAAGTGTCTTAGTATTTGTTTTTTAAGATTGCCTTGGCAATTTTCTCCACAATCAGGCAGAGAACGATTGTGATGACCATATCAGGAAGCGTGTTTCCGACAGGCGTGTCCACATGCATAAGCGCGCGGTATCCCACGAAACCTGCGAGCCACACGATAAGATTTCTCCAATTGAAGCCCTTGTCTATCGAGTCAGCCTTCCTTAATATGAAATAATCCGCTATCTGAACCGCTATCATCGGTGCAAATACCGAACCGATAAGGTAGAGGAAATCAGTAATGTTGTCCATAGGATATACAATTGCAGCAATCGTACCGATTACCGTAACGACTACGGCAGCCCATTTTTCCTTGATTTTGGAAGTAATAGACACACATGATACACCGGCTGAATAAGCATCAAGGAATGTTGTCGTAACCGTTGAAAAAATAACGATAAGAAGGCCGACAACTCCGAGTCCTGCCTTAACGAGTATACTGGCAATATCGCTTTCTCCCGTAAAAAGAGCGGCTCCCATTCCGATTGTGTACATAAAGATACTTACAATGCTATATGTTACAACGCTTACAGCTGTTGCCATGACAGGCTTGGCAGCTTCTCTTGTGTAATCACTTATAAGCGGAAGCCATGAAAGAGGCATTGCAACCGCAAGTTCAACCGCTGCTCCGAACGAAAGTCCTTCGCTGCTTACTATATCTGTAATGCGTACACCTTTGCCGAAAAATACGACTTTAAAAAGGATGATCGATAAGACAAACAAAGCCGCCATTGCGATTGTATTGACTTTACCAAGATTGGTAAGACCGATAAGTATCCACACAAGAATAAGTACTCCGATTACAACAGCCCATACCCAGATTCCCGTGTCGAGAATGCCGTTAGCTGCAACCGCACCGTCATAAATCATGATGGCCGTCCAGCCGACAAGCTGTAATATATTAAGCACAGCAAAAAGAAGTCCGCCTTTCTTACCGAAACTCATCTTAACGGTTTCCATTGCACTTTTTTCTTCTCTTGCTCCGATCATTCCGGCCGCAAACATCATAAGTGCGCCTATCACATGTCCTATAACGATTGCAAGCATCGCTTTCGTGAAACCAAGCGGTGCGAGATATGTACCCGTAATAATCTCCGCTATCGATACGCCTGCTCCAAACCATATTAATCCATTACTGAAAACGGATGTTTTTTTCTCACTCATTGATAAATTCTCCTTCTATTGCAAAAGCATGATTCATAGGGCCGCTTCCCTTACCGAGGTCAAGCATCGCCGCAAGCGCGCCCGAAATATAATTCTTGGCATATCTCACCGATGACGTAAGGTCATAACCCTTGGCAAGATTGGATGCTATCGCCGATGATAAAGTGCATCCGGTTCCGTGTGTGTTCGGATTGTCAATTCTCTTTCCGTAGAACCATACCGGCTCCATGCCCTTCTGCCACAGAAGATCGTTGGCGTCATTGAGGCTGTGTCCTCCTTTTAGAAGAACGGAGCAGCCGTATCTGTCACAGATAGCTTCCGCAGCTTTTACCATATCATCCTCCGAGGCGATTTCCATGCCCGAAAGTTCTTTGGCTTCCGGTATATTGGGAGTTATCACTGTTGCGAGAGGCAGTAATTTATTTTTCAATGTACTGATGGCATCGTCATTGATAAGCTTGGCTCCACTCGTTGCCACCATAACAGGGTCAACCACGATGTTTTTCGCATCGTATCCGACCAGCTTGTCACATATGACATTAATGAGGCCTGATGATGATACCATTCCTGTCTTTACCGCATCCGGATAGATATCGGTAAAAATACAATCCAGCTGCTCTGCCAAAAAATCTTCGGTTACTTCCATTATTCCTGTTACGCCGGTTGTATTCTGGGCAGTAAGTGCCGTAACCGCGCTCATGGCATAAACGCCGTTCGCGGTCATCGTCTTAATATCTGCCTGTATTCCGGCGCCTCCGCTGGAATCACTTCCGGCGATTGTTAATGCTGTTCTCATAGTCTTTCTCCTTGTGCATTAATTTTGTATAGCGACCTAAGGTGGTGCCCCCAATCTGCCGCTGTGTATGGGCTTATCTGCCCGATATTATATTTAAAGCCTTGGCCCTTAACGATTGGGCTGCGCCTTTAATATCTTTATTATCAAAAATACCGCTTACCACGGCAATTCCCGCAATCCTGCTTCCGGACAGTTTCATAACATTATCGTTATTGATACCTCCTATCGCAACTACCGGAATATCAACACTGTCGCATATTGCATTCAAAGTATCTATATCCATCGGCTTCGCGTCTGATTTCGTGGTTGTCCCGAATACCGCTCCGCTGCCAAGGTAATCCGCACCCTCCGCCTGAGCTTTCAATGCCTGCTCCACTGTCTTTGCGGTGACGCCGATTATGCTGTCCGGTCCAAGAATTTTCCTTGCTTTTGCCGCATCCATATCGGACTGACCGATATGGACTCCGTCTGCATGTATTTCGGCTGCGACATTAACTCTATCATTTATTATAAGTGGCACATTATATCTGTGACACAGTTCCATTATCGGAACCGCTTCATTTATAAAATCCTTATCGGGCATATTTTTCTCGCGAAGCTGTACAAGTGTGGTTCCGCCCTCAAGTGCTTCCTCCACCTGTTCGTATAATGTCCGGCCGTTAAGCCAGGACCTGTCGGTCACTGCATATAAGATAAGTTGTTCTCTGCTGATGTTCATAATAAATCTCCACAAAAAATGCAGAGACCCAACTGAGTCTCTGCACACAAATTACATAGTCATTGTATACAATCACACTACGTTGGCATTATCCAAATCAGCTTATGGGTCTGATCTCAGCCCGCTTTCTGCAAGCACCCCATCTTGTATTACAATTTCTAATTATACATCTATTTAAATAAATATCAAGCAAATTTTACTTCTTACGGGCAATTAGTCTGCCATCGCTGTCAACATCGATAAGTATAACATCTCCCGGTCCTACTTTAGCTTCGAGAATCAGTCTGGCACTGAGTGTCTCGACAGTCTTCTGGATGTAACGCTTAAGCGGTCTTGCACCGTATACCGGATCATAACCGTTCTCAGAAACATTGGCAACTGCAGCATCGGTAAGTTCAACCTTGAGTTCACGGTCTTCAAGTCTCTTATTGAGCTCATCAATCATAAGTCCTACGATTGCACCGATATTATCCTTGGACAGCGGCTTAAACATGATAATCTCATCAAGCCTGTTAAGAAATTCAGGTCTGAAATGATTTCTGAGATCATTCATAACAGATGCCTCCGCCTCAGGACTGATGCTTCCATCAGGCTGTATACCGTCAAGAAGATATTGCGAACCGATGTTGGATGTAAGAATAATTATCGTATTCTTGAAGTCAACCGTCCTGCCCTGTGAGTCAGTGATACGTCCATCATCAAGAACCTGAAGAAGTACGTTGAACACATCCGGATGTGCCTTCTCGATTTCATCGAAAAGAACTACGGAATATGGTTTACGCCTTACCGCTTCGGAAAGCTGTCCGCCTTCTTCATATCCTACATATCCTGGAGGCGCTCCTATAAGTCTGGATACGGAGTATTTCTCCATATACTCACTCATATCGATACGGACAATATTGTTCTCGTCATCAAAAAGACTCTGTGCAAGTGTCTTGGCAAGTTCTGTCTTACCAACACCTGTAGGACCAAGGAAAAGGAACGAACCTATAGGTCTCTTCGGATCCTTGATACCTGCACGCGAACGCATGATGGCTTCCGTTACCTTCGTAACGCCTTCATCCTGTCCGATAACGCGACGGTGAAGCTCATCCGCAAGATTAAGAGTCTTATTACGCTCGCTTTCGTTGAGCTTGGCAACCGGAATACCGGTCCATCTGGATACAATCTTGGCTATCTCTTCGTCTGTTACACACTCATGCACAAGCGAAAGGTCTTTCTCATTAACCTTCTTCTCTTCTTCGGCAAGTTCCTTCTCAAGAGCCGGCAGCTTACCGTACTGGAGTTCTGCAGCTTTCTCAAGATTATATTCACGCTTAGCTAACTGTATCTGCTTATTGACATCTTCTATCTCCTCACGAAGACGGCTTAAACGGTCAACCGAAGCCTTCTCGTTATCCCATCTGGCCTTACCGGCGTTAAACTCATCCCTGAGTCCTGCAAGCTCCTCCTGCAGTTCGGCAAGACGCTTCTTACTGACTTCATCGGTCTCTTTCTTAAGAGCGGCTTCCTCGATTTCAAGCTGCATGACCTTACGTGATAATTCATCAAGTTCTGCAGGCATGGAATCAAGCTCTGTCTTAATAAGCGCACAGGCTTCATCCACAAGGTCAATGGCCTTGTCCGGCAGGAATCTGTCGGAAATATATCTGTGTGAAAGTTCAGCTGCAGCTACAAGCGCGTTATCCGCAATCTTGACGCCGTGGAAAACCTCATATCTCTCTTTCAGTCCACGAAGTATTGAAATGGTATCCTCAACCGACGGCTCATCCACCATTACCGGCTGGAAACGTCTCTCAAGGGCTGCATCCTTCTCGATATATTTACGGTATTCATCAAGTGTCGTGGCACCGATGCAGTGAAGCTCACCTCTCGCAAGCATAGGCTTAAGCATATTGCCGGCATCCATTGAGCCGTCAGTCTTACCTGCACCTACAATCGTATGCAGCTCATCTATGAAAAGAATGATCTTACCTTCGCTCTTGCGTACTTCGTCGAGAACTGCCTTAAGACGTTCCTCGAACTCACCACGGTACTTCGCACCGGCAAGCATTGCACCCATATCAAGTGAAAATATGGTCTTATCCTTAAGTCCTTCCGGAACATCCCCGTGAACGATACGCTGTGCAAGTCCTTCCGCAACTGCGGTCTTACCTACACCAGGTTCACCGATAAGAACCGGATTATTCTTGGTCTTCCTTGAAAGGATACGGATTACATTACGTATCTCGCTGTCCCTGCCGATTACCGGGTCGAGCTTCTGCTCCCTTGCACGCTCCACAAGATCCACACCGTATTTCTTAAGTGTATCATATGTAGCCTCAGGGTTATCACTGGTAACCTGCTTCGTACCTCTGACTGCCATAAGTGCCTTCAGGAAAGAATCCCTGTTAATTCCGAACGTACGGAATATCTGTGCCGTCTCTTTATTAGGATATTTGATAAGAGTAAGAAAAATATGTTCTACAGAAACATACTGATCTCCCATGCTCTTAGCCTCATCCTCGGCACAAAGCAATACCTTATTAAGCGCCTGGCTGATATGGAGTTCCACATCACCCGACACCTTGGTCTTACGATTAAGTGCTGCATCTACCTCCGAACGGAATACGGCAAGATCCACGCCCATATTCTCAAGGAGACTGGCAATCAGGCTGTCATCAAGATCCACAAGTGATCTTAAGAGATGTTCCTGATCTATTTCCTGATTACCGTATTCATATGCTAACTTCTCACAATCCTGCAGTGCTTCCACTGATTTCTGTGTAAATTTCTGTATATTCATAAAAATCCCTCCTATCTGTTTTATCTGTTCTATAAACACTATAACACACTTTTTCAGAATGTCAATAGTTTTCTGTAAAAAACATCAAATTTTTTTGCTTGAAAGCATATTGACACTTTTGTACAATGAAATCATATATTTATTATGTTTTTAATGGAGGTTTTTATGAGATTTTCACAAAAAGACAACTCACTGCTTATAGAATACGGCTCTGCAGTTGTGATGATCACGCCATGGGGCGCGGATTCTCTCAGAGTCCGCATGACCAGGGAAAATAAGATGGATGAACATAACTGGGCTCTTACAGTGGAGCCTGCCTGCACCGACAGTCATATAGATATCCATGAGATTGACACAACCGAGCCATGGTGGCACAGCGAAGAAGAAATTAAGAAACACTCGCAGTCGTCCATGGAAGCATCCATAACCAACGGTAAGATTACCGCCAAAGTTTCTTTTGAAGGCTGGATTTCCTTCTATAACGATAAGGGTGAACTCCTCACTGAGGAATATTGGCGCAATCGTAACAGAATAGACCGCTACAGTGTCCCGATAAGAGTTGAAGGCCGTGAACTCAAGCCAATTCCGGGAACCAATGATTACTCTCTCGCAGCCAGATTTGAAGCTTTTGATGACGAGCATATCTACGGAATGGGCCAGTATCAGGATAAGAGTCTCGATAAGAAAGGTTCCGTTCTTGAACTCTGCCACCGCAACAGTCAGGCCAGTGTTCCTTTTTATATATCAAGCAGAGGATACGGTTTCCTCTGGAACAATCCTGCTGTCGGCAATGTTGTATTCGGAAACAACAAGACCGAATGGACTGCACAGAGCACCAAAAAACTTGATTATTTCATAACCGCAGGAGATACTCCTGCGGCAATAGAGGAGAATTATGCCCGTGCTACAGGATTTTCCCCTATGATGCCTGAATACGGTCTCGGCTTCTGGCAGTGTAAATTAAGATACAGAACGCAGGATGAACTTATGAAAGTTGTCCGTGAGCACAAGAGACGCGGCCTGCCTATGGATGTTGTTGTAATTGATTTTTTCCATTGGACAAGACAGGGTGATTTCAGATTTGAACCGCGTGACTGGCCGGATCCTGAAGGAATGGTCCGTGAGCTCAAAGAACTGGGAGTGGAACTTGCAGTTTCCGTATGGCCTACCATTGATGAGAAATCCATCAATTACGGCGAGATGAACGACCGCGGCTACCTTGTAAAGACCGACCGTGCTTCAGGTTTCCATATGAACTGGATGGGTGATACCACATTTTTCGATGCAACACATCCAGGAGCAAGACAGTTTGTCTGGGACCGTTGCAAAGAGAATTATTACGATAAGGGCATCCACTGTTTCTGGCTTGATGAAGCTGAACCGGAATACGGTCCGTATGATTTCGATGTATTCAGATACTATGAAGGCCCGGCGCTCCAGTGCACTAACATTTATCCGGTAATGTATGCCAAAGGATTCTATGACGGTCTGAAATCCGTCGGTGAAAAAGACATCATGAGCCTTGTAAGATGCGCCTGGGCCGGCAGCCAGAAATATGGCACTCTCACATGGTCGGGCGATATATGTTCAACTTTCCGCGCTTTCAGGGAGCAGCTTCAGGCAGGTCTTTCAATGGGTCTTGCCGGTATCCCATGGTGGACAAGCGATATCGGTGGTTTTGTAGGCGGCGATGGCAAAGATCCTGCTTTCAGGGAGCTTCTTGTAAGATGGTTTGAGTGGGGAGCATTCTGTCCTGTATTCCGTCTTCACGGTGAAAGACTTCCTTATTATGAGCGTGAAGTCGAATATATAGACGGTGTCCGCACATTCTCATCAGGACAGGACAATGAAGTCTGGAGTTTCGGCGAGGAGAATTACGAGATTATGAAGAAATTCCTCTTCATAAGAGAGAATTTAAGAGATTATGTGAGAAACTGCATGATGGAAGCACATCTTCACGGAACACCGGTTATGAGACCGCTTTTCTATGATTTCCCGGAAGATAAGACATGCTGGGGATACGAGGACGAGTATATGTTCGGACCGGATATTCTTGTTGCACCAGTTATGGAAGCACAGACATTCACACGTTCCGTATATCTTCCTGCGGGAACGCGCTGGAAGGATGCCGCATCAGGCAAAATGTTTGACGGCGGCCAGAATGTAATTGTAGATGCTCCGCTTGATATTATTCCGGTGTTCGTAAGAGAGGGTAAAGAATACAAGATTTACTAGGAGATTTTTCTGCTTATGAAAAATATTCAATACAAATACGGTCATATGTCCATTCCGGGCGGCGGATATGTAACAGGTTTTGCTTATCATCCCGCATGTAAGAACCTGCTTTACTGCCGCACGGATATCGGAGGCGTATACCGCTATGACTATGATAATGACACATGGATAAGCCTTATGGACCATGTAACACATATTAACCCGGCCGAATGTTATCCGTCCGCTATTGCACTCGACCCGCATAATCCCGCAATGTTATACATTGCATGCGGACTTAGTGACTGGCGCCGTAAACCGGGTGTTAACGGCATATTTGCCGTATCGGATGACTATGGTAAAACATTCCGTTACAGTGAACTTCCGTGTGTTGTTCACGGAAATTTTCCGGGACGCGGATGCGGCATGCGTCTTGTAGTAGATTATAATAATCCTGACGTACTTTATTTTGCAAGTCAGCGCGGTGGGCTGCTTCGCACATCCGATGGCGGCATGACCTGGCAGAGTATATCAATAGCCGCAGGCGGCAGAGCCAATGAGCTTAACTGTACTTTTGTCTGGGTTCATCCGGATTCCGGGACTCTGGTTCTCGGAACCGCCGGCATTAACAATAAATCTTCTGACGGACTTACACGCGGCCACAGCTTATATGTATCATACGATACCGGCGGCACCTGGGAAGAACTGCCGATGCCTGACTGCCTTGTCCCTGACGGCGCACGCATGAAGGGTTACACTGCCGAACGTTACGATTACGATGGCCGTTACCTGTATGTCACATTATCATGCAACGGTCCGAAAAGCCAGATTGATGACGAGGGATACAGCTGTGATTCCGGTGATGCCGCAGGCGGTAAAATACTCCGCTATCCGGTTGATCAATCCGGACATCTCGGTTCATATGATGATATCACACCATGCGGCGGTCCGTATTCCTATAGCCGCGACAGAGCCAATGAGTGCGGATTCGGCGGAATATGCTCATCACCTCAGGTTCCGGGGCTGTTAGCTGCTTCCACCCTCAGTGAGAAGCGTGGTGATATTGTATTCATATCCAGGGATTACGGCGATACATGGGAGATTAATCTCCATAAGCTTGATAATAACAGAATTTATTTTAATACATCATATATGAAGCCGGAATTTAACGGTAACACATCACTTATTCACTGGCTCAGCGATATCAAAATAAATCCGTTTGATTATAATGATGTTATTTTTAATACAGGAACAGGTGTATTCGGAACATATAATTTCACGTCTGACGACTGTAAATGGTGCGACCGTTGCCCGGGAATAGAGGAAACCGTGCATATCAATGTGTACAGTCCGCACGCCGGTGATGTGATTGCAATCGACGCAGTCGGTGACCTCGGCGGTTTTGCTTTTACCAAAACAGACACTCCTTGCACCAATTCTTTTGCCGACGCAGACGGTAACCGGTATATAACATGTATTAATGCCGATTACACGGACAATAATCCGAATCGCGTTGTCGTTACCGCAAGGGGCAACTGGACCGGCATGACTACGGGTGGCCTTATTCTGTCGAATGACCAGTGCCGTACTTTTACACATCTTGATCTTCCTTTCGGCATTGATGAATATACGGACACGCTTTTACACCGCATTTCAATGGTAAACCAGAATGCCGGATGGGTTACGATAACCGCTGACGGCAATTCAATCATATGGACACCTGCCGACAGAGTTTTTCTGCCGCTTGTGGCGGTGCTTGTAAGCCACGACTGCGGCCGCACATTCCGCCATTCTGTATTTTATGATGCAGACGGCAATATCCTGACGGATGGTTTTGCCAAAGTATATGCTGACCGCGTTAATCCGGAGATTGTGTATGCATTCGATACAACGCGCAAAATATATATCAGTCATGATACCGGCGATACATTCATACAATATCCGGTTCCGGATGATGTTCCGGAATGTATTCTCAACCTGATTGACACAATGGACAAATCTTCCCTGTGCATAGAACGCGGCCGCACAGGCACATTCTACATGGCGCTTGGGGTAGACGGCATCTGGAAGATGCAGTATAATATTACCAATGATAAAATTACTTTTAAGAAAATTACCGATGGTAACAAGACATTCTACCGCATCGGTCTTGGTATAGGTCCTGACGGAGATTTTCTCCGTGGCCTGAAATCAATTTACGCCGCCGCAATTATTGACGGTGTGTACGGTTTCTACCGTTCCGATGACGACGGTGCATCATGGCTCCGTATCAATAACGACAACCAGATGTTCGGCCAGATAGACTGCATCTGTGGAGATGCCCGCAGTTTCGGCCGGTTTTACATCGCCACCGGCTCAAGGGGATTGCTTTACGGCGAACCCGTACAATAATTATATATGGAGGTCATTATGAAGAAAAAAATACTCGCCGCTGTCTTTACCGACAACATGGTATTCCAGCGCGACAAGGCCGTTAAGCTGTTCGGTAATGTAGCTGCCGGCAGACAGGTTACAATTGATTTCAACAGTCGGACCGTGTCGGCCACCGCCGATGACAACGGTTATTGGGAAACCGAACTGGCACCTATGAGTGCGGCCACCAATCTCTCGCTCACAGCCGTATGCGGTGAAGACAAGGTTGTATTAAATAACATTGCCATCGGAGAGGTATGGCTCGCGGGCGGACAGTCCAACATGGAATTTGTGATTTCATCCTGCACTGACTGGGATCGCGTAAAGGATGTCAAAGACCGTGATTTTAACGTGAGATTTTTCTATACACCGAAGTTTGCTTATGTGACAGACGAATATTATGAGGCTTTCGACAATGCACACTGGCAGCTTGCTGATGACGAAGGTTTCAAGGACTGGTCGGCAATAGGTTATCTCTTTGCGGAAAAACTATCCAAAGATCTCGGCGTTACAATCGGTATTATCGGATGCAACTGGGGCGGCACTTCCGCAAGCTGCTGGATGAGCCGTGAAGCCATTACGGCAGATGACGAAACCCGTATATATATGGATGAGTTTGATGAGCGCAACAAGGACATCCCTCTGGATGTACAGCGCAAGGATTATGATGAATATGTCGTGTATGATACTGCATGGAATGAGCGTTCCCAGAAGTTATTCTCAGAGCACCCTGATACGGACTGGTTTGAGGCCCAGAAAATAATCGGAGAATGTAAATGGCCGGGTCCTATCAATAATTATAACCCGTTCCGTCCTACAGGACAGTATTGGCAGATGATTCGTAAAATCAGCCCTTACACGCTTAGAGGTTTCATATATTATCAGGGTGAGAACGACGACATGCGTCCGAGAATGTATGACAGACTTCTCACTAACCTTATCAGACTCTGGCGTAAAGACTGGGAAGACGAAAGTCTTACTTTCATCATAACCCAGCTCCCTATGCACAAATATTCCGGAAGCCCTGATTTCAAGAACTGGCCTATCTTACGCGAAGCACAGATGCATGTATTTGACACCGTTGCAAATACCGGTATCGCCGTAATACCGGACTGCGGTCAGTACAATGAAATTCATCCGGTCAATAAAGGCCCTGTCGGTTACCGCCTCGCTCTTCAGGCCGAGTACAAGCCTTACGGACTTATTGATGAAGAGGATGCTTTCGGTCCCGTATACACCCACAAGGAAATTCACGGCAATGTCATTGAGACATTTTTTAAACATTGCAAAGGTGGTCTTGTGTTAAAGGGCGAGCCTGAATATTACGAAATTGCCGGTGCCGATAAAATTTTCCATCCGGCCGATATCAAAGTTAAGGACTCCTCGATTGAATTTTCCTCCGGGAATGTAAAGGAACCGGTTTACGCAAGATATTGCTGGAGCAACTATTGCACACCGACTCTTTTTGGTGCTAACGGCCTTGCCGCATCGCCTTTCAGAACCGATATGAATGATGAACTTGACACCAATGTCGGATCGGATGTAATGCAGCAGAACCTGGAGACCTGATTATACCGCTATTATTACGGAGTGTTATTTATTATAATAGCACTCCGTTTCTTTTTATCACAGAATATTATTTTCCACATACTCTAAACTAAACAACAATATATGCAAAAGGAGTTTGATTTATGCCTTATTACAATAACAGGTTTGCATCCGGATGCAACAGGGTACAGCCTCGTAATGAAAATTCCTGTGCCACTCCGGAACGCATGCAATGCCCGGTTCCCTTACAGACCGATGCGTCCGGCGAATGGTGTCAGGATATTTTTGTAAATGCACGCGGTCCTCTTGCAATGGCCGGGGTTGTCTGGCAGAAAAGCAACAGTCCCGAATATGACCTTTCTACCGCTCTCATTAAAGGAACAATCTATAAGGAACTTGATAAACCATTTATAGGCAAAGGAGGATGCAGACGATGAACAACACCAACACATCAAACAGACCTTCCAAGTGCACTCTCATGCGCAGAATAATGGAGCTGGGATTCTACATCGATGATATCGGACTTTATCTTGACACGCATCCCGATGACTGCCGTTCTCTTGCGCGTTATCATGAAATACACCATGAATATGACACCGCCGTTCAGAATTATGCTGAATGGTACGGTCCTCTCAACAAATATCACGTAACATGTAACAGCCGTTTTGACTGGATTGACGGGCCTTGGCCATGGGAAGGAGGAATGGAATAATGTGGGTTTATGAAAAAAGACTTCAATTTCCGGTAAACATCAAGCGCCCCGACCCGAAGGCGGCACAGATAATCATCAGCCAGTATGGTGGACTATTCTTCCGTAAGGTATAACATCATCACAAAGCCTTTATTTAAAGCTATTACAGGCTTTTTACGTTCACCCAGAAGCTTACCTGTCCCGGCTTTCCTACGCGGGATGCCTTATTGGTCATCCTGATTCTGCCATTGACAATCTCATCTGAATAAACATAATATACACCGCTTCTCTTTCCAATGGTTTTACCGGACTCACTGTTATACACCGGAGCATATGACAGACGGTGTTCGCTGCCCGCCTTCATTGAAACAGATTTCACTTCTATTTTCTTGACCGTCTCATCACCGCTGCCATGAATCACAGTATTGTCATCTGCTACTGCATCGACTTCATAGATGCCTGCAGCCAGACCGCTTACATCAATCTTTACGTTAAACGCATGATATCCGTTACCTTTGCCTGCGGCTTTCAAGTCCTGTCTGAAGTTTCCGGCCTTGCCTGTAAACTTCTTAACAGTCTTTCCACCGCTCTTAAGACGGACAGTTACTCGCTCTGCCGTGTCATCAATACCATTCCAAAGCCAGCCGCCAACGCTCTTTGTCGTAGCATTGTCAATATATCCCGTATATGCTTTGCTTACCGGTAATGGTGCATCAATATATTTGGTCGGATCCAGCCACTCATATTCTGACTCATCATGAAATGCCATACCTGCTTTAATTGCCACATTATACTGCCGCACTTCAAAATGCAGGTGCCCGCCGCGGCTGCTGCCGGTATTACCCATAAAACCTATTCTCTGGCCTGCTTTGACTGTATCGCCCTCTTTAACATACACCTTTTCGAGATGCGCATACAATGTACATATCGTATTGCTGTGCTGAATCATCACATAATTTCCATACCCCATTCCTTCACGATCAGGTACACCGTTGGTGCCTGAAAGATAATCAATTACTTTTATTACCTTTCCGGCCGAATGGGCTGTAATAAAATCAAGCTGTGATTTATATTTCACAATATCAATACCCAACGCCCAGCCTCTGTTGACCTTTTTGTTGCATACATGCGTATAATATGGACATGTAATCTGGTTATCTCCTGTTTCAAGGACTCTGCTCTTACTGCTCATCTCCTGCATCCTCCTTTACTTCCGGAAGTCCTGCAATTGATGTCAGCATTGATACCACTCCGGATAATACTGATGCTGATGCTACAAGCATCCAGTCTACACTCTGAATTACTATTGATGTGCCAATAATTGCCACTGCCGTCTGTGCCACCGTCTTGACTGCCCTTACTGCTGCCGCCTTAAGCCACACTTTCCAATTTCTTAATTTCATCTGTTCACTGCTCCTTCCAAATCTGCTATTCTGTGATTTACTACTTTAATCTGCTCTGCCTGAACCTCTGTTTTCTCTTCAAGCTTATAAGTGCGGTCGATAATGTTATTATGCTTGTCCACTCTTTTTGTAAGCTCCGTTATCTTGTAATCCACAAGCACGGACACCTCCTGGCGCTGCTTTTTCATTGCAGCGAGATTACAAGTCGTTGTGATCACGCACACCATTATTGTTGCCGCCGCTGATACTATTGCTGTAAGTACCTGAACCGGCATTCTTCCTACCTCCTGTGTTTTTATTAATAATATGACATCACGTTATGCTTTTTCTAACCCATGAGCGAAAAAAACAGGAACCGCATCTGCGATTCCTGTCTGTTACTATTTATTTGACACAAGCCCTTTAAGATACTCATCAAGCTTACTTAACGATTTCCAATGACCGGTATTAAATAACTGCCTTCGTATATCGTTACGCTCCGTCATTGAATCCGCTCTGATATATTCATCTTTGAGCTTTGATATAACCCAGTCCATGCAGGTGTCCTTTACTTCGTTCATATCCCCGTACAGGCCGCTGTTAATCATGACATTCACTACATCGTCCTTTTCATTATCATCGCCATTGAGATATCTGCTCTTAAGTCTTGCCGTAAACTTTGCTTTGACCTTGGATACCGCCTGTGAATGTACTTTGTCTTCCTCGTATGCAGGGTATTCCGAAGCAATGCTCTGTGCCGTTTCTTCTACCATAGCATTAATATCATCCGTTCCGGCGCCGGACTTTAACAATTCGATGATTCCATCCACTTTCTTGCTCTCGCTCGTCTCCACATCGGACATGAATTTAAAAAACTGGCCGTTCTTAATATCGATTGCATGATATTTTCCGGCATTATACAGTTTCTTTGCGTTTGCCACCGGCACGCCGAATACCTTGCTGACATCATCTACCAGATTCCATATCTGCTTGGTAATCTTATTACTGTCTCCTGACTCTGCGGCATCTGTCAGATTTTTAAGGTGCGTTGCCATATCCGTGATAGATGATAATGCCGAAAGCTGTATACCATAATAATACTTATCGCTTACAATAGAATTGATGAGGCTGTACAATTCACTTCCTCCGACAATGTTCGCACATAATGATTCAATAAACTGGTCTCTTAATGTGGCTGCAATACTCTCTGCCGTTATATCGTCATCATCATCACGGAAACCTTTCACATTATGTAAGAGGAAATTACAGACCGCTTTGCCGGCTACCAGCGTCGCTGTGGCCGCCATCTGTGACACAACCGCTCTTACAAATCTCTTACTCTTCTCCTTTACATCTTCCTTTGTGACACCGTTAAGACCTCTCTTAGCATCACGGCTGTAACAGATAAGTTCCGCTGCCGCATCATACACAATATTAAAGTTCTGCAGTCTCTGTGTCATGAACATAGTCATCTGCTTCACCAATGCGTTGTTACTTCTGAGAATATCCGGTCTCTGCATTGTGGTATAATCCGGCTGTGTATTCTCAACAACCTTATTGAATACCTCCGCCACCTTTGAATAATATGCATCCTTATTCTTCTGAAATTCCTCTTTCTGATGCTCGTTCAAATTCTGCAGTTTATTATATTTATCAAAATCAGCTTTAAGTTCCGGATTGTGGGAATTGACATAATACTGTGCAGCATACCACAATCTTCCTACAGTGGCCGTATCCATGCTCTGTATCCAGTCCAGCCCAAAATGCTTAATCTTCGATACTGCCTTATTGCTTCCGTACCATGTTGACCTGCTCTGTATGTCTCCCAGTTCCGTTGTGGAGTTGCCCTGGTTACGGTACCACAGAAGAGGTGTATATTCTGCAATCAACTCCCTGTCTGCCGCAGAGAATACCCAGTTCTTTCTTCCTCCACGGAAAAAAGCTTTTGCAAGGCTTGGCCAGTCCATCTCTGCGGCGGCGGTCGGATATGATGCCGCCTGTCCTACAGTTACCGGAAGATTAAGTGTAAGCACTGCTGCTGCCGTATTTCCTCTTAATCCATTGAATATCTTGTCTGCAACCGTAGACTGTCCCTTTCCTCCACCTTCAAGGTCTGTAATAAGTTTTTCAATATAATTGACTGCATGTGCTCCATAATTCTTTTCTATCGTCTTACGGACAGATTCCGCATAACCGCCATATGTGGCCGAATATACTTTCTTGAAATTACGGAGAGGGATTGCCATTCCACAGAACCTTGATACCGAATCAAGCTGTCTCTGTATTACCCTGGTCATATCTTCCAAGTACACCGGATTCTTGGAAAAGCCTGTCCTGCTTTTTAAGAATCCCATATTCTCAAGTGTCGCATCCATCTTGAGTCCTTCAGGAGCAACATCCAGATAATCCTTATCTGAATGAATCGGAAAATACTTTTCAACCCTTGCTTTCTTAAAACCATAGAGTTCAAGTGTAGTCTCATTGAGATTATCACGGCAGAATGTATTGAAAAAATAATCTGCCTTCTCAATCCACTTTTTCTCATAATCAGTCAGGGATTTTTCGATATTGTCGAATATGTTCTTCCATCTTGCCTCGGCTTCCCTGACAATCTGCTTATACTGTTTCTTAAGGCTTATCCGTTCATCTTCGGTAAGCTCGGTATCACCATCCAGCTTTGCACTGACTGCATCAAGGTCAACACCTATTCCATGAACAATTGCACCTTTATTATAGGCTTCGTTCGTTTTCCCTTTGCTGTAAAGTTTCTGCTCCGGTGTTGTCAGTCCACCATATATAAGATGCCTTCTGTTATCCTTGCTCTGCAGGTGCATATATATGGACAGCATCTGCGCTCTTGTAATCATTACAGGATTGCCTTCTTTATCGACAAGTCCTACATCTACCATATTTCTGGTGGAATTAAGGCTCTTAAGATTGTCATCTGCCACCAATTCACGGAATATGTTGCTTCCCTGCTGCATAAGTCTCGTCTGCTTAAGCTGTCCGTTATTGAGCATTGTTCCAAGCCTGCTCATCATTCCGTTCTTGACATACCCTCCGATCGAATTAAACATTCTCTCCGGAGTAAGCATGGTATCCTTGAACTTCTGAAGGACTGCCGCCGGACCCTTTGCGGCTTTACGGCTTGCTATCTCCTGATTACATTTTCTTGCACATTCATCCGTGCGCTCTTTGATGTCACTGGCAAGCATTTTGGTACTGTCACTTACAGTCTTTCTCAATGCTCCCATAACTTCCCTTGTATGCTCAAGCTGTTTAAGCGTCATCTCATACAGCGGTGTACTGCCTATATCATCCGCCAGCTCATTCAACAGCTTCTCTATTACCGGATCATATTCATGACTGTATACCGGATCATTCTCAAGACTGCTGTACAGCCTTACTGTTTCAGCCAGTTTCGCCTGTCCGTTTTCCATATTTGCATACAGTGATGTATACCGGTCCATAAGTCTCTGGCGCTCTGCAGGATCCGTCTCAAGATTAATCTTATTCTCAAGCTTCATAAGACGCATTTCCTGCCCTGCATCCATATTTACCGAGTTAAGCATCTGTATTACAGGGCGCACCAGATTAACCGGCACATATTTCTTCTCGGTAGGATTCTTGAGCATTGAATCAAACTCTCCTGCAATCTTTACAATCTGATTTCTAATGGCTGTTTTTTTGCGTTTTTCAGAACGCCTTCTCTGGGATGCGATATAGAACTTTCGCTGTTCTTTCATGGCGGCTCGCCTAATCATATGTTCTGTCTTTATCACGTTCCCGGTTCGTACATCCCTATACTCTATTGTACGACTGAGTTCCGCTTCATACATTGTACGCATTGTATCTGACTGTTCCATCTCCTGAAGCTTTGCATCAGTCTCTTTAAGCTTTGTGTTCATACGGTCAAGAGTGTCCTGTGTACGCTTTATATGTTCCTTGACATCTGCTGTCTGGTTACTCTCTGCCTTCAATTCATTAAGTCTCATTCTGGCCGCTGCCCTTTTCTCATCAAAATCACTGTATTTTCTCAATGTATCCCGATACTCGGACAATGCCTTTAACTCCTCCTGTGATAGCTTCTCCGCATCCATATCCGACATAGTGGATAAAAGAACACGCGGAGTAAGATTTAATCTATATTCAGTATGACTGAGCTCCGCCTCGTACATATCATATAATATCTTTGAATGTTCCATCTCCTGAAGCTTAGTGGCAGTTTCTCTGACCTTATCATTCATACCGTCCAGAGTGTCCTGTGTACGCTTTATGCGATCCTTAATGTCGGCTGTCTGGTTGCTCTCTGCTTTCAACTCATTAAGCCTCATTCCGACCTCTGCCCTTTCTTTTACAAAACCATAGTATTTGTTCAATGTGTCCCGATACTTGGATAATGCCTCGGACTCTTCTTTCGACAGGTTCTCCACATCCATATCCGACATGGTTGATAAAAGAACACGCGGAGTAAGGCTGGAAGATGAACCATAACGGGAGTATAAATCATCCTTTGCAAATGCTCCTTCAGGTCTGCTGTCATGCCCAAACTTTCTAAGTACACTTTCCGACAATATATCCGGATATATATTATTGACATTCTGCAATAGTTGTTTTACACTGATAGTGCGACTAGTTAGCGTAGCAGCATCTGCTGTGATCGCTGGGGAGATAATCCCGGCTGGTCGTTTTTTTGCGTTTGCGGAATAAAGCACATCTACAGATTGAAGCTCCGACGTAATACTATTTACAATGAAGTATGCTGTATAATCTGCGCCGCGCTCATCTTGGGCCGCTCCAACCAGAACATAATTTGTATCTACAATATCTTTTTTAGGTACTAATTCATTAATCTCAACAGATTCACTTAATATCTCTCCTATCTTTACCTCAACAGGTCCTAATACCTTTAGTCTTCTGTAAAGGCCATGTCTTAAAGCATACTTTGATATCATAACATTCTTATTGCTATCTTTTACTTTAACAAATACATTTCCATCGGCATCCGTATATCCATACTTTTTAGCATCAGCCATGCCGTCTCTTAAAATTTTTTTCCTGATATCCTGTCTTGAAGATGACTTTATATCTATAGTTGAAATATCAGCTACCTTTATGTCCGGTTTTTTTACAAGTTCCTCATAGGAATATTGTTTAAGCTTATCAATCGAAAGCTGTGGTTTTGTGTCTGACTTTCCCGATAAATTTTCATTGACTTCACTATTCGGTTGGGATATACTCTTTTCATAAGCAGTTACATCTGTAACTGTCTTATTGGTGGATTGGCTCGATCTATCGTCGAAAGACGGTATTGCCAATCCACCTTTTATTTCTCGCATATTTACAAGATCATAAAATACTGCTTTCCCATCGTCTGTGATACCAACCACCACATCTGCCGAATATTGCTTATTGCCTATGCTTAAATACACATTTCCTCTTGCAAAATTAGGGAAGTTAGAATGTTCCGGTTTCTCGTTAACATAATCACATGATGCCTTTATAACGTCCTCTATCATCCCCGCTGCTTTTAGTTTATCGACATACAGTTTGTTTCTGTGGTCTCTAATTCCCTGTGAATATTTGGAATTAATATACTCATTATACGTCTTTGAATTTGTAGTTATTTTCTGTCCATATACATATATAGACTTATGTTTTTTCAGTTCCTCCTTAACTGCTTTTGCGTAATTCTTCTTGTCCACTCCGTCAAGAATATTCTCATCAAGCACCGCTATCAGTTTTCCATCGTTGGTCTTTCCTATACTGTAATGAGCTTTTTCATCCTCACTTATGTCTGACATTACCGAATTGCTCAGTGCATCATTCCACAGTTTCTGAATATCGTTTATATTCTCTCCCGCTGCCGTCATCAGCTTGTAGGCCTCACTCTTTGAAACCTCAATTCCCTTGAATGCTTTTGCGAACGCGCTCTTAATCTTATCAAGGAATGTGTCTATCCATGTCTTGATTTTGTTTCCAAGAGTTATATTATCCTTCATAAGCTTATTGACTGCACTGCCGTCCTTAAGCATCATCTCACACGCATCCGCTATTACCTCATCGGTTATCTCCTCCAGCGTCAGGTTCTTATACACATCCTGCTTGTCTCTTACAAGGCCTGCGAATGTATCTTCACTGCCTTTGTAGTATGTATCTATAATGGCCTTCTTAAGGTCTGCATACATCTGCGGTGATGTTTCCTGGATATAATGTGTGAGCTCATGGGCGGCTGTACGCATGATTGCATTCTCACCGAAGTTTCCGGCACGCATATTAAGGTACACCGTACCGTCATAATATATTCCCTCTGCAGATATGGTTCTGTCTCCGAGCTTTGTGCTACCGTCAAATATCTTAACCTTAACACCGGTTGCATCCGATACGACGGAGAGAACCTTGGCCGCTCCGCTAAGCTTCTCGTTGCCGTTAAACTCCTTCATATCCACATTATCATCAAAGCTTACTTTGTCCGAGTAACTGCCTTTTTCTTTGATGTCAAAGGTAATCTCTTTTTTCGCCCTGTTTTTCACATTCTTCTTATCCTGTGCCGCCTTAACCTCAGCAGCTTTATCACGCACTCCGAGCTCGTATGCCGCCCTGTACTGTCCTTCAAGCATCACATCATCAGCCACCGCCGCATACGCATCCCTTATGTCAAATCCGGCACGGCCGTAATTATACATATGTGCGAATGCTGTGGCAAACGCACCCACACCGGCATCCGTTTCCGTTCCGGCATTTAAGCCATAATCCGCAAGCATGGTATTAGCCACTCCTGCGGAGTATTTATTCTTTCTTACGAAGTTCAGTATGGCATCTGCTGTATCGGTAAGCTTAATCTGTGATACCGGAATATCTCCCTCATCCGTAGTATGTACTGTTGCATTTTCATCAATGCTGTTAAATTTCTTGACTATAACTGTTCTGCCATCGTTAAGCACAGCTTCCCTTACCGGAATGCTCTGCGTTACCTCTTCGCCCTCCGGAATATAATCATCATACCAGCTGTGCTCTGAGGACTGCTCCGGTGCTGCCTGCTGTACAACCGGCTCATTAATGCTTTCGCTGCTTTCCTGTTTCAAAGGCTGTGCTTTACCAGCTTCACTCATATTCATAAGCTTTGCCAGGCGTCCTACATCCTTTGCTGACACTTCCGGCGAATTTTTTATATTCTCGGCAAGCTCCGCCGCTGCCGTACTTCCGTTTTGACCAGCTTCGGTCAACAGACTGTCAAGGGCTCCGCTGTTGACTATGTTCTGTCCGGTATATGCATTGGCATAATCTCCCATACCTGACATGTTGGTTGTTACTGCCGGTCCCACATAGCTGTTATATATACCTTTTACGGTTTTATTATTATTGATATATAGAACATCTTCGTTGGTTATCTCCTGTCCTGTCATATCACGTTCCGCTATATCAAGTACCTTTCGTGCAGTTTTATCCGACACTCCTTCCGCTGATAAACTCTCCTTGAGCTGTGATACAGTATTTTTGTAACTCTGTTCACCAATAATGCGTGAAAGTCTTCCGACTGATTCTGCGTCTACCTTGCCACTCTTAACCTGCTCGCTTACCGCTGCCGCCGCTTTAGATACATTATCGCTGTCAATATTTTCAGCGGCCTTAAGAAGTGCATCAACCGAGCCATATTCTATTATTGCATTGCCATTGGCATAATCTGCCTTTGCTCCCTTAATCTTCCCGGATGCCGCATTAAATGCCGCCGCTCCGCCTGACATTACAGCACCCGCTGCCGCTCCGAGGCTCCATTCCGTAAGTGAACGCACGGGATTAAGGACCGCATCATCATTGCTCAACGATGCAATCTCCCTGTCATGGTCGTATATGGCTTTCTTAGTAGCATTTTCCCATATTCCCTGCAGAACTTCCTCATTACCTTCCTCTGCCGCGCTCCTTAAGAAATTCATTATAGAATTAGCTTTACCCACCTGCGTCTCAACACCGGAACCGACTTCTATGATACTTCCGAGTGTTCCGTTAATCAGTGCGGCTGCACTGGCCTGCGCATCCGTTGCACCTTCAGCTTTCGCGGATGCGTAAGTATCTCCTTCCATCTGTGCAAACGACATCCAGTACTGTGGATCTTTTGCAAGATTCATTATATAATTCGATATCATTTGGCTTATTTTGGTGTCACTGGCAACCGAAGCCGTAGATGCTGCCACAGCTCCGCTTCCGCCCATTCCGGCCGTAACAAGCGACATAACAAGAGAAGGTATTGATGTTCCAACACCCTGCATAATGTCAATCCCCGCCTGCTGCATAGAATTATTATATTTGAGCTTGTTGACAGCCATCTTCTCCTGCTGTTCTTCCGCGGCTGTTCTGGCATCATCATTTGTTTTTCCTATCTCTTCTCCCGGAAGATCTATTCCAAGGTACTGACCTGCTTTGGAATTTTCAATCTTTCTGAAGAGTTCACCAAGCGTACTGTCCGTGAACTCACCAAGACTTGAATTGACATTTGCCACGCCGGTCATCACAGCCTGACCCATTGCACCTAGAAAAGACTTGTTCGCATTATCTTCAATGTACTTATCATATTCTTCCTTCGCCATTCTACCTTCATTATTGCTATAATCAGTAATAATATCATCTGCATTATTAATTTCGCTAAGCAGTTCATCCTTACGCTCTTCCAGTCCATCCCAATAATCAATTGTTCCTTTTCTGTACATAACAGGAGTGCTGAGTTTCTCTTCAATTGATTTAAGTTGCTCATACTTATCATCCCACCCTGTTTCGGCCGCATGTGTTATTCTAAGTTCGCTTGCTCTGTTTTTTAACCACGCAAGCTCACTGTTTATTTTCTCCTGCTCACTGCTGTCGGATGTACCGTATGACTTCGCTGCACTCTCAAGCTCAGCTATACTATTCTGAATATCCTCGTAGCCGGCACTTCCGTATTTGCGGTACATATTAAAATCATTGGCATCCTTGAACGCACTATAATGATTTTCCAGCCATGTTTTATCTTCTGATTGTTTCATGCCGGATGCACTGCCGGACTGCATCTGTTTATCTATCTCACTGATTTTTGCCATTGCATCATCATAGCTTAATCCGGCATATTTCCTGCTTAGATTATAATCTGATTCATCCTTGAAGTTTTTCATATAACCGGCTGTTTCACGCTGTGCCTGGCGCATCTGGCCAAAACCGCTTTTCAGGGCATCCACATACTGTGTAACAGCATTAGTCATATCTTCGCCATAGAAATCCCTGTTTTTATCCACTTCTTTTTTCAGCTTATCAAGATTATGCTGTGCCTGCATATACTGCGGAATGCTCTTAAGATAATCCTTTCCTGCATTGGCATTATAACTTGACGCACCGCCGGCTACCTGCGATGCCTTATTCTGGTACATATCTGTATATCTGCTTAATGTGTCGGCCACATTCTGATATTGCTTCTCCTGCTCATATCTCTCACGATATCTTCCTGCCGCCTGTATATTACCGGTATTGCCCGAAGAAGACTGCTCCGTATTAACGGATACAGCCTCCTCTTTTTCTATCTTATACCTGTCACTATATCTTCCCATTTGTTTATCTCCTATTTTCCTGTCAGTTTGATTCTTAATGCGCTTGTTATCTTATTTTTAATGTTCTGCCATGCATTTTTATTTTTAAAATCGTTAGCAGAAACAAGGCTCTTGTACATCTGATATCCTTCATCATCACTGATATAGCCCTGTGAAACCAGATAATTGTTGATATAATTATCCAGTCCGTCATAATCGCCTTTGCTTGCGTAGCTTTCCATCTTGCTATACTGTTCATCTGTCAATGATTTTGCTTTTCCGGAGCTTCCGGAAGATGATACCTTAGTGCTGTACTCCTTATTCCACTGAGCGTCAGCAACATTATCCCTCTGCTTCTGATAATTAAACTGCTGATTCCACTGCGCATCTGATACACTGTCACGCTGTTTCTGATAATCGAACTGTTTATTCCACTGCGCATCAGATACCTTATCCCTCTGCACCTGATAATTATGATTTGTTGTATCCCAGTAATCAGAGTTTTCCGCTGCCGCCTGATTCTGATAATAACTACGCAATGATGTCCAGTCATTGTAATCAAGATTTCTCGCAGCATCATACTGGTCTGCAGCATAACTTCTGTCCGTCTGCCAGTCCGCCACCCTATCCCTGTACTGACTGTAATCATTGTTATACATTCCCTGAGCCAGATTGAATCTGTTATACAATGCATTAGTCTCATCATCATATGTTCCTTTGGCCATCTGATAATATTCCGGGATATTGTCATTAAGCTGAGTCAGATAATTTTGATATGCCTGGCTTCCGGCTGTCGTTGCATATGTATTGCCATACCCGCCTGTCAGCGCTGCTGCCTGACCCACAGTGTCCTGCATTGCCTGTTTTCCAAGCGCCGTATACTGGTCCTTCGCTTGCTGATACAACATATCTGAATTGATGTCGTACTTAAACGGTCCCCTGTTATTTATCTGGCTCATCAGATTGTTCATCTGGCTTGTATAATTTGATTTGAACGCTCCCGGTTTATTTTTCACTGTTTTATCAAGATATGCCTTAGCCGCATTTACCGCGGATGATGCCTGATACTGCCCGGAATATTTCTTAAGATTAGTCTGTGTTGCACTTGACACACCCTTAAGTGATGTTCCGCTTCCTGTGCTCTTTAGCCTTGTATTCTGATTTTTATTATTTATAACTGCCATATTCCGCTCCTTTTTTCTTATTCTCATTTCAGTATAGAAAAAATCCCATGGGATTTTCTAACCCATGGGACCTTATTATCCAAATATTTTCTTAAAATTCATAAGCATATTTTTGCTGAACTTGGTATAACCCGGCTCATCGCACTTCCTTATCAGGTCGGCCGGAATACTTCTTAACGGCACTTCAACATCACGTTCAAGCACTGCTGCCATCTTCTCCTGTGCCGCGGACATTGATTTCTCGTCCTTGTACTCACCATCTTTACAGTATTCTTCTGTAATCGCCCTGACCTCATTTTCAGCCTTATCTAAGATGCCTTTGAGATTTACCCTGTTCTCTTCAATGATTATAATCATGTCAACCGGATACTTGTTATCTGCGAGACTGTCTATAAAAGCCACTGCCTGTTCTATCTGTTCAATTCTCATGTAATTCCTCCATTCTCTTTTTAAGATCTGCTACATCCGTTCTTGTCTTCTGAAGCATGCTGGTTATAAGGCTGATGAACTCTGTATAGATGAGACCTCTTATCACGTCTCCGTCCTTTATGCCAAGAGATGCATATAATGCATTATCCTCCGGCGAATCCGGATCATCATGATATGCACTTTCGACATAACCGGCAAAATCCTGTGATGTAAGTCCTGCTGCCTTTAAGGCTTCCAGTACCTGACCTGCCTTAAATCCCAGATGCCGCCTGTGGCTCGTTCCATTCTTCAGTACGAACGAACATGGTTCAAGCGCATCAAAAAACTTCTCATATGAATCGAGGTTCTGCCACTCATCCTTAAGTCTCTCATCAGACAGCGTGGTTGTTCCGGAGCTGTTCTGATACTGCACCGTCTGCGCCCTGAGCCTTGTGACTGTCTTGTATGAGGCGCTTCCCGCCCATCCCAGCGTGAGTGTGAGTCCATCCCTAAGCCGTGACATGGCATAATGTCTTGAACCGTCTTTCCACAAAGTCAGCAGTCCATACTCTGTGGCCGCTGACCAATAGCCAAAATCAATATCGTGATATGCTCTCACGTTTCTCATAGCTCTTATTATCAGACTGCTCGAATTATTGCCTATGATTATGTCTCCGCTTGATACCTGACCGGTTGCTATCGCATAATTATTTGATGAATCCAGCCCGACCATCGTTCTGGCTGTTCCGTCTTTATCATAGAAGTATATATTAGTTCCGTTTTTATGGAACATGCTGCCGTTCACAGAACCTCCAGTATTTGGAATATATGCTGACAATTCTGATCTGAGTGCAAGAGTACCTCCCGCTGCCGGGAGATAGATACTGACTGAATCATCCGTATTGTTATTCGGCTGTAACAGGGTACATCCGGCACCCTTACCAAACATGAATATTCGGCCATATGCATTGTCAGCATTTCCAGTCTTTATACCATTGCCAAGAACAAGTCTCGATTGGCCATCCACAGTCTTAGTTCCTTTCTCAAATATCTGCCAGGATCCATAGTCAATGCTGTTATCGCATACATACATCTTATTGCTCCGCACATTGGCAAACGGAACCGCACCTGTTCCTATGTCGAATTTGTTCGCATCTGACGGAAGTATTGAACCACATCTTAACTGCCATGAACCTATATCAAGACACTCATCATATTCTGCCATCTTTCCGAACGCGGCTCCTCCCTTGGCTGATGCTCTGAGACACATCGCAACTTTTCGTGAATATATTGTCTTAATGAATCCATTTCCGGTATTCACCGAATCTGCAGGGATAATTGTAACCTTATATGATTTCGTTGCCGACAGGCCGCTTACAAGGCTGTCCTGACCGCTTGTGAGCGTTCCGGACTTGACTACGCTTCCATTGCTTTCAATTTTGTATGTAATCTTTCCTGCGTTTTTTCCGGAGCAACTACTATACGTCAACGATGCTTTAAGCAATATACATGTACCGCTGTCCGATGCAGTCTTATCAGATGTACACCTGTATACATTCACACCGCCAAGTGCCGGGGTAGTATATGAATACAATGATAAGGTGCCTGTTTTCGCTGACGAACGTCCTCTCTTATCAACAGCCCTGACCGTATACCCCACACTTGTTCCTTTTATTGTACCCGTTGTAAGAGGAGAACTTCCGCTGTACGATTTTCCATCTATACTGACACTGTAAGATGCAATACTGCTTCCGGTTCCCGGTGTTGCTGATATTTTAAACACTGCCTTGCTGTATCCTGCAACCAGCACTCCCCATCCGTTTACAATACTGTTACCTGATGCCGCCGTTATTGATACGGTCGGAGTCCCCGGCTTAACAGAATCAGGAAGTGTGACTGTTATATTCTGTGCATATGAACCTATTATTGTTGAACCACTTAACGTCTGTACAATCACTTTAACCGTAAGCGATGTTGATGACGGCATGTATCCTGCCATTGAGGCAGGTATCGTCCATACGTATGATTTCACTCCTGCCGCCAGCGTTGTTATCACACCTCCGGTCGTACTTCCGTTAGGCAGCATCCACTTTAATGTATGCGTGTATTTACTGTTAGCATTTGTCAACGTGATTGTCAGCTTGCTTCCGGTATTAATTTTCGTGGCTGACAGGCTCATTGACGCCGCTCTGGCTATGTGTGTCAGTGTAATACTTCCGCTGCCGTTCCAGCTATAACTGCTGTTGTATCTGTATGCCACACTGAGAGAACATGCACATGTTTTACCACCATCACTATTGTGAGCTACCACTGCAGTACCGGATGCTATTGTTAATGGTGATGACTGTGTGTGATTTGTTCCTATGCTGATACTCTTTGCTGTTGTATTTGCAAGGCTATAGACTGTAGCACCATTGATTTTTACACTTATCGTATGATAATTGTTACTGTACCAATAGCTGCTTGATGCCGTATCCAGATACCCTACAAGCTTCCACGACACTGTTGAAGTATTATCCGACGTACTGACCTTGCTCTCACTTACTATAAGATCTATATGTGCATGATTACATGCTCCTCCGCTTATTGTTGCCATTTTTATCCTCCGATATATTCTATGATAAATCCGTCTGCACTCTTATACTGTATCCATTCATCACCTATCATCATCTGCTGTGATATAGATATGTTATCCACCTCAGCACTTACTATATGCAGCCGCTCGTTGCTCATATACGCTACAAGAGTTGAATTCATGTAGAACTTCAATGCCGTTGCCGTAAATACCGCACGGAAGTCTTTTTCAATAATTCTGTCATAATCAACCCCGTCCACTGTCACTGTCTCCGTAGTAAGATTCTGACCGACTGCTATTCCGAACTGCGGAACTGCTCCGTCATACTCCACAATACCGTATTTGATATATCCTGCCGTCTCGACAATATATTTCTCAAAAGTTGTTTTAAGATTATCCATATCAGCTGTGAGCGCTGAATTGTAGTCATACAGCTCCTGTCTTCCCTCCCTGGTATATTCCTCAAGTGTGTTGAGCTGTTCTGCATAACTGCCAAATTCCGACTGTGCCACATATGTTGATGCTATTATCGTCTGTAAATCACTGATAGCTCCGATAACCTTATCATCCACATTATCCTTCGTCTCATATACATCATCTACATCCTGTCTAATCTGTTTATCCAGAATGGTTATTGTGTTGTTGACTTCATCTGCAGATTTGATTATGAGCGCTTTAAGACTCTCATATTCTCCACCTGCTGCCGTCACTCTATCCGCACTATTCCCAGTGTACCCGGATCCGGAAATACTTTCGGTGGCTTCAACGGTATTATCATTGATTGACTGAATTGCAACATTAAGCTGCTCCGACATTGAATACAGATATGAGTACAATGCCGATACCTGGTTAGTTATGCTGCCATTCAACATGGGCGGAGCAGATATATTCATTTTGATCATCTGCAATCACTTCCTTCCTCCAGTATTCTCGTAAAGGAATAGATAAATATCTGTCCTTCTCCCTTGAATTTAATCCTCATATGATCACATCTTCTTGGAATGACCGGTACCGTGAATGTGTCGATTCCCTTTCCTGATATCTCGCCTTGCTTAATCCAGTTACCGGAAGAATCATATTCACAGAATATCTCCATCCTGCTGTTCTCTTCCAGCTTCATTCTCAGATTAAATCTTGACAGATATTTATGATCCGGATAATCATATCCGAATATGCAGGTCACAGCTTCCCACGTTACGCTACCTTCCCGTTCTGTAATTGCACTGTTATTAACGGCAACAATCTTCTTGCTGTCCGCGTCTATGTAGTACAATGCGTTGTCATAACTTGCAAACATCATTGCATTGACACCTTTCTCCAGATGCCATATTCCAAGATTCGTGTCATACACATACATACAGTATGCTCCATTTGAATCATGTCCGGCCATATACAGTTTATTCCCTGTTCCTCCGGCAACCGCTTCATGCATATCTAAATTGCCAAGTTTGGCCGATATGCTCTGCGGCAGGGCTCCGGCATATGCACATATGCCCGATACGCTTTTATAATAGAGTACCTCATTGATGATACACAGACTTCTGAATGAACCACGTTCAACACCTCGACATTCGCTGCTGGTAATCTGGTACTGTGCCGGATATGCACCATACACCTTATGCATATAATTTTCTTTAAAAAAAGTAGGATATCCCTGATATGATACTGCTCCGGTAAATACTCCGTCGGTACCGAGCGACGCCGCATAACTGTCCGTGGATGTTCCGGCAAAACAGTTAAAATTCTTGAAATCGCCAAGCTTGGACGCGTATATCTCATTAACCATTTTGCCGTCCTTAATCCCGTAATAACAGCCCCACAGCCTGTTGTTGCTCTCTGTTATATAATCCATATCCGGAATACTGCGTGAGACTTTTAATCCGCCTGTCTGATTGCCTATCGTGTCAATCAGCCCTATGACTATTATTGAGTCATCCGATTTTGACTGTATTACAAGTGTTGTGTTAAGGTCGGCACACTCAGTACATCCCGATATCGTCACTCCATCGCCTTCCGAAAAGACCTTTCCTATATTCGGTGCCGAGATTTTAATATATGTCGTTGCAACGCTTATCCACATGGCACTGGTATCACTCCACACCTTCAGGCTGTGCTTTTTCTGTGAAGTATCTATCCAGTAATCTCCGTTAGCCGGCTTTGACGGTTCCTTAGATGAGACAGTCTTTATGTCCACACTACTTCCGTCTGCCTTGCACATGGTATAACTGCACTGTACTGTATTACCCAGCTCCCATACGGCACCCATAGAACCGTAATCTGTCAGGTCCTTAGTGTTGATATACTTTTTATCCGGCCATATGATCAGATATGCGCCCATTGATACAAGCTGTTTAGGACAATCCTGCGGTTTTGTACTAAGATTCATATCTATCCAGTATCCATTAACATATATGCTTGTCCCGTCAACATATATTGGTGCATCTTTGGCCGTGATTCCTGCCGGAGCCTTCAATGCTGTCACATAACCTCTGTCATGCCTTGTTGCAATAAGCGGATAATAATCTGATGTCATATTGTTAAGATCTGACCATTCTCCATCGCTCCCGCGCATATTGGCATTATAGCCGAGGAACTTATCAGTCATTGTTCTTGACTGGCTTGCCGCACTTAATGTAGGTAACTTCATACGCGCCTCCTGAATTTATATCCGTTGCACCGGTGCAACGGCATATGATTTCTGTTGTACCAGTTACTGTAAGCTCCATATGCCTCATTGAAAAGCGCACTTGAATTGTTATACTTATTAATCTCCTGATTGCTTATGTCTATCTGGCTTTCAAGATACCATCTGTACAGCTCGTCATACGGAGACGGTGCAAGAAGTTCATCCTCACTTTCTTCTATATAAGGCTCAAATTCTTTCACTCCGTCATGTTCATGAGTCATTATTATGTTTTCATATATCTGTCTTTCGATTCTGTTAAGCCACTCTATCTTACGTGCTGCAGTATAATTATTAGGTTTCAATTCATCCACAAGTTCTATAACTTCATTGACCTTCATTCTGTCCTCCTTGTATTAAAAAAGGGCGCATCATCTGCGCCCTCCAGCTACAACATTATGACTGTTTAGTTGCCTGCTCATCATAATCTGCCGCTTCATTCTGCATGTCAATAGAGTGTTCGTATATCTCCTTGACACCGGGTGGTACCATAACCGGCACTCCTCGCTTAATCTTGTAGTTATAGCCATTGATCCCGATTATGATATAATCTCGCTCGTTCTTGCCGCCTCTCGGCACCATAAGTTCTACTTTTTCATCTTCGGCTTTCTCTGCCTTAAGTTCTACTTTTCCGTCTTCGGCTTTCTCTGCCTTAACTGCTGCCATATTACGCCTCCTTTAGTTAGTTAGCCACGGCTGTACTGCCGAGTGCTGAGCCGGATTCTACCCTGACAATGTATTCAGGTATAAGAATCTTATTGACTGTACTTGCTTTCCAGCCTACCGTGCTTCTCTGTTCCAGCGGATCAGCCGTGCCGCCGCTTCCTTTCTGCTTAACGATGATTTCCATGGAACCACCTTCCGGGTCAATAGCTGCATATGCGTTTGCCCCAATAAAGAGACTGCCATATACATGCACCTTGCCGCTGCCGACTTCCCATATCTTGGCTTCAGATGTCTCTACAAATCTGATTCCGTAAAGTTTGCCGATTTCTCCCTCGAATATTTCCGTATTTTCTCCGTACTTATGTACATCGATAAATTCAGAATTACGCTGGATATCGTATGACACATGTGGATGTACAATACCCACATATGCTCCATCAATTTTCGGCGCATTGTTGGTCTTAAGGATTGCGGCAACTTTGGCAATTACATCCGGTGTAATCTTACAGTCGTCTGTAATATCTGCTCTTGATGTGATTGCTGTTCCATCACTCTTCGGCGCATATACAACATTGGTGCCTGCCATAAGTTCATTGCGGCATACAGTATCAAGCGTCTGTGCCGCCTGGCTTGCATGTGCCTGTGTTACTTCTGTGATCACAGGGTCAACCGCTGCCATTTCAAGCACGTCGGATACGCTGGTATAATCACCATACTGGCTGACTGTTGCTGATATTTCACGCACATTCATCTTCTTGCCGTCCGGTGTTACACCTTCCTCAAGTGGTGTGGTTGCTTTCTCGTACGGGTCAAACTGTCTGATTGATACAGTCTTTCCGTTACCCTTTGGCAGTGCAATCTTCTTGGCAAACTGAACATATACCAGGTTAGGCTCTGCCATTCTGATAAGCTCTGTATTGTAAAACTCCTTGCACTCTGCCGCAAGGTTATTTCCGGATGTCGCTGCCGTTGTAACATTGGTATTAAGGTTTCCAGCCATAAGCTGAAGGCCATTCTGTCTTGCTCTGTTCATAATTCCTCCTTGTCGGCCGGAGGACATCAGGTAAACTTAACTACCTCGCCTCTCTCGGCTCTTCTGATAATCTGCTTTACTTCTGCTCTGGTCATATTCTTGATGTCACGGCCGAAATCCGGTGCACTGTTATGGTTTACTTCATTCGGTCTCATGCCATTGGCACGTACGGAATTGCTAAGCTGCTCCTGTGCTTTCTGCGCAATTATCGCATCCCTTGCCGCCTGCAGTTCACTGCCATGTATGACCTCATACGCATTACGGAGCCCTACTCCGTTACGCACAAGATTAAAAAACTGTTCATTGGCCATCTCCGTGTCAATATCGAACTGCGGATATACCTTCTGAACATCCGGCACCTGTTTAATCACTCCGCTGTAAAACTCCTGCATCTGACGTTCTTCTGCATCACGTCTGGTCTGAAGCTTAAGTGCCCTGTTCTCCATCTCCATTCTGCGGATTCTCTTAACGTCATCAACGTTCATTCCACTTTCCGCAGCTTCCTTCTCATACAGCTTCTCATCATCCATTATTCTGGAATTAAGCTTGTCAAGGAAATCCGGGCTTTCCGCATCAAGTCCATAATATGTACCAAGTGCCGAGATACCCTGTGAAAGCTTGTTCATTGACGCTTCTGCCTCACGCGCTCCTTTAAACCTCTTGTTGATGATTGACTGTACTTTTGTATCAAAGTCCTGTTTATATCGTCCTTTGATTAAGTCATCAAATGTTTCCACCTGAGACTGTTCTCCGGCACTGTTTTCTCCGGTTGTACTTCCCGTTGCTGCCGAATCATTGCCAGTGGCGGACTGGCTGTTACTGCCTGCTTCTGCTCCTGTTGCTGTTCCTGCTGCCGCTGCACCTGCGCCGGCTCCATCAGCAAATAACTGTAAGCTTAATTTTGTCATTTTAACCTCCTCGCGAATCAGGTCGCGGACCTTATGATTACAAGATAGCATTATCTGCTATCCGCTTTCTAACCCACTACGGACATTTTTTGCAAAAATTTTCTATTTGAACATAATCCGGATACATTTCTGCCACTATTGCAAGTCCTGTTTTCACCGTGCAAAACATTGCAGACAGCCTTTCCACATACTCACTTACCGGTACCGCCGCAAGCACTGCATGTCCGGGCTCAAGTGTTATCTCCATGTCTCTTAAATGTCCTACATCATTTTCCTGTCTGATGCACTCAGCCATCATGTACAATAAGCTTGTCACTGCCGAGCACACTATATCCTTGCCATACTCGGCATAACCGGCGTGCCCGTCTGCAAATATGCCATATTCTGATATATTAATCTTAATCATATTACCTCTCTTACTGCGGCTGTGATGCCGCCTGTGCCTGCGCTCTTGCGTCAGATACAATCTTATTCTCTGTATCAAGATTGCCAAGATCATCAGTCTGTGTTATTGCACTGTCTGCCTGCGACTGCACACCGATTTCCTGCGCACTTCCCATTACCGCTGCCGAATACTGTTCAGCAAGGTTGGTTCCCTCGTCAGAATCGATTCTCTGGCATAACTGTATACACATCTGCTGTGTCTGAACTAACTGCTGATACATAAGCCCCTGCTGTGATATTTTATTAATTAACATATCCTTGCCGTCAAAGTCCATCATATCAAGTGCCATTACTGCCATGTCCGCCATCTGCGGATTAAAGAATCCTAAATTGAAGAACTGTAATGCAAGCTCGTTCTGGCTCATCTTGGTATATGCGTTCGCTTTCTGTGATGAAACTTCCAAATCGAATACCGGAAGCCTCATTCCCATATCGGTTCCAAACGCATTGCCCTGCTCCTGAAGCTTGATTCCTTCGTTGGAGTAATTTACATATGATTCCATTCCGTTCTGGCCGACTATGCGGAACTGACGGGGAACGTCATAGAACTGTCTGATAAGTTCTATGCACATGTTGATTATCTTCTCATACGCTCTATATGAATTCTGTGTTGAATCCCTTGATGTCTTGCCGGACTGCTCCTGCATTGCCGCTATTGCCGACGCCGCCGTTACACCGGAAACAGAACCTCCGTTGGCAACATCCCTGTTGCCTGACGTCTCCTTCATTTCTTCAATGAGATTGTTACGTATCTCTACATTGACTGCAGATACCGGATCCATCTCGATACGCCTGAGTGAATCTGTTCCAAGATTGCTGTCACAGCTTACAAGAGTCTTTGACGGATCCATGAGCTCATCCTCGTTAACGGATCCATCATCACGGATAAAATATCTCGGTCTTGCTGTGAACTCAGCACTATCAAGTATCGCCGAACCAAGGCGGTCAATGAATAATTGCGGACTCTTGCACACATCTATATATCCAAATCCGAACGGGCTTCGCTCAACCGGGAACAGCGGATCAAGAACGAACGGATACATTCCGTGGTCATATAATCCCTTCTCTGCCATTTCAGGTATATTCTCTGTGGCATACAGCACTATATTGTCCACATATCTGACAAACTGTAATATCTTCTTAGTTCCGGAATATGTATGATAATACCAGTCCACCACAATGCTCTTATTACCGGCATCCACAACATCATCCGTGATGAATGTCTTTACCGACAGTGCTCCGTGTCCTAACTTTCCTTTAGTCTCAGGATATATCTGCTCTATCAGGTCATTATCCATTGCCTGTACGCGGAATACATTACGGCTTTTCTGGATATCCGTTATTCCGGGTTCAAAATAAATTGACAGTGAATCTATCTTCTCAATGGCAATATCCCCCAGGCCATTGTACTTCTCATTATCCCAGAACACTCCGTATATGGCTGTTCCGAACTTGAGTTTCTGCCAGCCGGCATCCGAGTATGTATCACGGAATCTGTTCTGTTCAAGCACGACAGGAAGTATGCTGGACAGCTTGGCAGCCTCTTCCTTATCGCCCTCTTCCCTCGGCAGACAGTTAAACGTCGGGTATGCCTCATCATAATCTGCATGTTTGCTTATGATACAGTTAAACAGCCATCCTGATGCCGGCTTATTACTGTCCTCCGGTGCGTTCTGATTTATCATTTCCCACTGTCGTAACTTCCACCACTGCTCATTGGCTATATGCCTGTTCTCAAGATTGACTTTTCCTCGCTTATACGTCTGCAGTATTGCCGACGCCTGCATTATGCTTTTTTCTGTTATCTTCTTTGTCGAAATGATAACCGGCTCCGGCTGTTTCTCTCCATTGTTGATCTCTGTATTCTTTTTTCTGTTCCAAAATGCCATATGGCTACCTCCTATGTTTTTTATTCATGTCCGCTATCATATTCAGCGGGTCGTCACTTACTTCCTTCATACCTGCCGGTTTCCTTGCAGGTATAGGTCTGCTCATTGCCATGTATCTCGACTCATCATATACATGGTCTTCCTGGTCCGTATCTATGTCCTCCGGATGGCTCTGCGAATAACACAGTGTCGGAATTGTCCGGATAAATGCTTTGCAGTTATTGAATATATACATCATCGGATATCCATTCTCGTCAAACGCAAGTCTGTAATGCATCTGCATAAGTCCTGCTATACGCTGATGATCACCCTTTGAAAAATATATTCCATACTTGGCCGCTGTATCTGCCACGCTTTCTCCAGATTCAGCGTTCCATATAGCCGGGTCGGCCACTCCGGTTATACGTCTGTTCTTCAGATACGGATGCTGTCTCTCTATTTCACGAATTCGCCTAAACTGCTCATCCGGAGACAGCTTCACACCTTCGTTCGGGGATGTTTCCTGATTGGGACATCCATAGTATTCCAGTATTCTGTACAGTACACCATCGCCATCCACAGTCCACCATGCGCAGGAAAACGGCTTGGAATATCCAAAGTCATATGAGCGGTATACATTCCAATGCGCCGGAATATCGAACGGATCTATCACATGCGTCCACCTGCGGTCCTGATAATGTTCCGGAAGGTCTCTGAATTCTTCAAACACCTGTCCTTCAAATATATCCCAGTTACCGTCCAGCCATGCCTTACGGAGTTTGGGCGGGAGTGATTCCAAATTGCTCTTGTACTCCGGGTCACTCTCCATAAGTGCTGTATTATCATCAACTCTCGCCTGAATGAATTCATAATCATCTGGATTCTCATTCGGCAGGTATTTTCTGTCTATGAACAGCCTTTTAACCCATGCGTGGCCGCGTCCTCCGGGGTTCATGGTCAGATATATTCTCTTTGGGAACCCATTGACACCACGCACACATGCGCACAATGCCTTGTACTGATATTCTGTAATCTGCGTTGCCTCATCGATGAATATAACGTCATACTCTACGCCCTGATACCTGTCAAGGTCATTATCACTGTCCAGATAGCCGAATTCTATCCTGCTGCCATTACAAAACTTAAACACCTTTTCGGTTGTATTGTACCTTGCTATCGACTTTGGAATGATATTCTTAAGCGGATTGATGTGGTTATTGATAAGTTCCGGATACGTCCGGCGCACAATCAGTATTCTTATTCCCGGATAATTATTGGCGGCCATAAGTATCGCCTTATGTCTCACAGCCCAGCTCTTTCCTCCGCCTCTGGCTCCTCCATATCCCACCCGGCGCGCTCTTGACATGAACATAAGCCTCTGCTTCGGATTCGGCTCATTCATAACTATTTCAGCCACGCTTAGCCTCCGTATTCGTCAAACTCGCTCACATCCGCCTTCTTTCCGGATGCATCCGCAAGCGGCACAACTTTAACTGTCAGCTCATTCTCACTGCCGGCTTCCTTGTTCCGCCTGTCACGTTCCTCTGCAGCTCCGTATATCTCTGATACATTTCTGATTGCATCAGACATTTCCTTAAGCCGTTTCGTGTTGAGAACCTTTGTCTTTTTTGTCCGGACTCCTCCTGTCTGTTTATCTTCCACCAGAACTTTATAGAACATACCGTCATCATCAAGCGCTTTATCGATTACCGCTGCCAATTTGTCCAAACTGCATAAGATTGAAGAAAGTCGTTCAATCATCGACTTTTCTATTTTTTCACACGCTTTTTGAATGCTTTTTTGATGAATTTCCTTACGCCGGTCTGACCAGCCGTATTTCTTTGCCCGGCTTTGCATTGTGCTCAACGGAATCCCATATTTTTCAGCCAGTTTCGCCTGACTGATATTTGATGCAAGATACTCTGTTTCTATCAGTTTCCAATCGTATTTTGCCAACTGCATCACCCTTTCATGTTTTCTTAGGGTAATCGTAGCAGTTTTTGTATTATTTTTTCTAACCCATAAGTGCAAAAACACCGCATCCGATTTTTTACGGATACGGTGTCTTATCATCTGTATTTTTTCTCGCAAAGCGCCGCCACCGGGCATTTACTGTATGCGTATGTATTACAGTATCTTTCCATGTGGCTTGCACGCTCAACTCTATTGGGGAAGTCGGATGTACACTTGTCCGCTCCCCTGATAAAAGCCTCACACACAATCCGGCTTCCCGAACTGCTTTTGTAATACGGACATATCACGTCCTGGCTTACCCAATCTGTCATGTATATTCCTCCTGATTTTTATTTTTTTATGTAAAAAGCCGCTGTTACGGCTGAAGTAATCTCATTGCCTTTCTTTTCTTCCATACATATTTTGACATGGTTTTTAAAAATGACGTGATTTTTTAATTTTTCGTCATATTTCTCTGGAAGGTGGTGATAACAATGAAAATTTTATATTCTTTTTTTCAGAATATCGATCATTTCTTTTCAATGATTGATTCTGCAAAACACTATGCCTCTGGCGATTTGCGGTTATTTTCTAATTTCGAGTTGATGTTAGGACACATCGTAAACTTTTTTGCCAGATTTTTATTTGATTTATTAAATTAATCAAATAACGCGCACTGCCGGCGGGGACAAACCCGCCGGGTACTTTTTCATTCATCATCCATATATGACCTGGTAAACTCATGAATAAATTCTTCGCGCGTTCCTATGTATGCCTCATAGTATCTCTGTGCCATCTGTTTTACGCTCCGGTCAAGCTCTCTGCCCTCTGCTGTAGAAGCATGTATACCGTGGCCGCTCATATTGTGATGTGCGGCACACAGATATATCTTGAATCCTCTGCGTTCGGATGCAGCACGGTTGGCCGTTCCTTCAAATATGTGGTGGCAATGGAGATTGTATGGCGTATGGCATACATAACAATACCTATCCCTCTTCGGGTCCTGAAATACTGACTTCATCCCATTTCACCTTCAATATCTGCAAATTCTTAACCAGACGTTCTGCATCGTCAATGCAGCTTAACAATGCACGTTCCGGCACCCTCTGTCCCTTGTAGTCATCAAGATACTCAGCTATACTCTTTGCTGTTCTTGATGCTTTTGTCCTGCGCTCTTCAAGTTCAAGTAACAATTCGTTTCCCTCATCAGAAGCCTGTGTCTCTGTTTCATCATCTTCCGCTGCCATATTGTCATCTTCCGATGCTGTCTGTTCAGGCAGATATTCCGGATGTTCATCTATTGTGTCCTGTCCTTCTAGCGGCTCATGCGATGCTTCATCAGATTTCGCTTCGCATCTAGTAATTACTGGTTTTGACGCTACTTTTGCTTTCGTCACTTTTGCTTTCGTTACTTTCGGTTTCTTAGGTTTCTTTTCCCTGACTGCCTCCACTGGTACCGTTTCTTCCGCTGCCGGCTCGCTCTTTACAGGGTATGGCCTGCCATATCTTTCTTCCCATGTACGGTTTCCAAATAATTCATCATATACTTTACTTACCTCCTCCCATGTACATTTGACTGTTTCGCCGTCTCTGACGTTTATCAGATTCACGGTATCTTCCTTGCATGATATCATTATTCTTCCAACACCCTGTATGCGGACCGTATAGATACTTTCTCCCGCAGGTGCCAGCGCATCGAACAAGGCATCTGCATCCACAGTCTCATGCATATACAGTTCTGGATTTTCAAGAAATAACTGGTACATTGCCTGATACAGCAATGATGCGTCTTCCAGCCCTTCTTTTTCTCCTTCCAGATATACCTCCATCGGACTTATCGCTTCCTCCGCTGCCACTTCATCCTTAAGCACCTGTATATCTGATTTGCTGTATGCCGGTGAAAGTTCTTTTGCTACCGCTGCCGGAAGCGTCAGCATCATTGCCAGCTTGCTGTAGCCGTATCCGCTGTATTCCGTCATCAGCCTGTCTGAATATCCGTCAACGGAATAATTATCATTGATTGCTATAAATCTGGAGACTTGCGATTTATCAAGGTTATACTCCGCCTGCGCGAACTCCGTCAGGCTGTTATATCCTGACTCTGCAAGAATATCCGTATCTCTTGCTATCTTGAGCAGATACCCGATTTTCACAAAGCTTTCTGCCGCTTTATTCATTTCCGTATCAAGTGCGGTCTTAAACTCACTGTATGTTCCTTTTTTCTGTTCTATTTCCATATTTCCTCCTATCTGCTTCCTAATGCTCTGAGTTTTGATGTTGAAAGATACTTATCAAGCCACGGTTGAATAGATCCTGCATCCGGCTTATTGTCATATGCCTGGTACCACTGTTTTATCCTGTTTCCGGCTATCTCAACCGTACAGTAAGGTACATCAGGTGCGCTCACTTTTCTGAGTAGAAGAATATAGCTGGTTCCCTTTGCATGCCTGCTCATATATGTATCACTTGCTCCAACGCAGTGATGGAGTGTTGTTCCTTCCCTGATTATCTCTGCTGCACTGCTGGCCGGACGGATTATATATCCGTCTTTTTTGTATTCATATTTTCTGCACAGTTTCTGGTAGCTTTGCTCTATTTCAGGAAATTCCTCGTTCTTCTTTATCATGCGTTCTTCATTCTTCTTTTCATTGATTTCAAGTGTTATCCTCGCATGTGCTTCCGCAAGGTCTTTCGGAAAAAGCACAATGGAATCCGTCATGTCATAGCCCGCTGCCGCTTTCATTCTCAGATAATCGTAGTATCTGTTCTGCTGGCCCTGGCCTTTACCGTTCTCTGTTATGTATTTGACATATCTGGCCGCTGTCATATACCTGAGTGCATATGAAAGTTCCCTGAACCCAAGCTTCCTGATGTCCGGAATCAATTCATCCGCCCACTGCTGCCCCGTAGCCGCTTCAAGCCTGAACAATTCAAGCAGTTCCGGGTTCCCCTTTGATTCGACAAACTGTGCCACACGACTCTGTCTTATTCCAAGCCTTTCATATACGGTCTTTCCCGGCTTCATCTGTGTTTTTCTTTTTTTGATTGTCTCTTCTGCCAATAATACAAGTCCCTTTTTGACAAGCAGTTCCATTTCAGGAAACCTTATGTAGGTATCTGCATACCTGACAATCGACTCCTTGCCTTTGCCCTTGTAATATTCCCTTATACCTGAATATTTCAGGCACGTACTGCTTAATGCCTCAATGTTGTATATATGTCTTACATTGGTATTGTAGAAATTTACATACTCGTCCGAATACTGCTTTGCATTCGCTGTACTGAAGCTTTTTGAGTTTGGCCGATAATAAAATTTTTCCGAACGGCGTGCTCCTGGGCTGTATATTACGTTTGCTCTGACTGAATACTCCCATTCCTCTGCCTCGCCCAGCGCATATGTTTTTTTAACATTCACAAGCTGGATAAGGCACATATCGTTCTCTAGTGCCGTTATGTTATAGAACTCGCTTGTGTCCGTCCATGGGCCTCTGTATCGTCCTTCCTGCATGTAATCCGCGTCTGCTTTGCAGAACCTGCATGTACATCTTTTTCCTTTCGCCGGAGTCTCTATATAAGACTTTGCATAATCTTCTATCCTTTCGGGCATATCAGTGTAATACTTATCCCTGTTACCGCATTTTGTACATGTGAGGAATGCTATGTTGTGTTTTCTCAGGTAAAACATGTAATTGTCTCCCATCCGGCGTTGTACAAACTTTTTGAAGCCGTCAGACAACGGCGGTATCATTTCCACACTCGCTCTTATATGCGCCGTTTTATCTTTTGCACTTTTTCTACATTTTTTGTCATGCAATTTTTCCTCAAGTTCCTTTATCATCCAAAGTACTGAAGCATCCGGTTTCTTATGCGTGAATTTCTCGTATTCTGTTCTCATATTGCCGGCATGGATGTTCTGATTGACATCATGGGCGGTTTCATCAATCCCGATTACTTTTGAGTATTCCCAGTCATAGATGAGTGCACTCACCCACTTACTGTCTGCAACAATATAAGTCGCATACTTTACGTCATCTATGCAGACGCGAATCTTCGGTACTGTTCCGCCGTCATACAGCTCCACAATCAGCGTATCTTTACCGCCTACATTCATGACCGCTGCCATTGCCGCGTACTTATATCCTTCCGGAATAATCGCCGTGAAATACGGTATCTTCTCAATCTCCTTGTACTTCATTTCAGTCACACTTTCCGAGATAATAGTCTTTTATTATCTTCTTTGCTGTTGCCGTACCCGGTATTCCCAGTGTCACTCTTGATGCTGATACTCCTGCTGCCTTTACCACATCTGCTGGTACATTGTACTGGTTCTCCCAGGCATATTTGAGCAGTGCAGCTAGACAGCCTTTTAATGAATGTCCTTTTGAGCGTACCGCTGCCGTAAGTTCTTCACTCTTCGTACACTGTACTTTGATGTACTGAACCCAGTCATTCATTATCTCTACCGTTCCGAGATCGGCTTTTTCAACATCCAGCTTGCCGAAGGCGGCCGTAACAGGTGTTGTGAGTGTGTCAATCACTCCATCTATGTAATCCTCTGCATCTGCTTTGTCTATGCCGTTTTCTTTTGCAAGTATTACAATTGACTCTCTGTCGCCTTCACGGAGAAGTCCCGCTGCAGCTTCATTGATTTCCTCCGATGATTCAAACTCTCCAAACTTATCAAACATTTCTTTTACCTCCGTCTAATTTCGGTTGCACCGGTGCAACTTTCGATTTTTTCATCAAGGATCGTTTTCTCCTTTTCTTCTACATAGTCCGCAATATCCTTTGCACGCTTTTCATCAAGTCCTCTGACAATCTGTATACCGTGAAGTTGGCAATACACACGCACCTCGTTGACCGTATGTCCTGTGCGTGCCGCTATCTGTCTTAAATTCAGCCCGTCACCATAATACATATGCCTTATAGTGTCACTGCTTAAGCAGCAGTCAGGATGTCCGTAACCAGACATACCGGCTGTAGCTGCTGAATCAGACACCGGCAGTTTCTCCGGGTCTTTTCTTAAGAACTCCTTCTGCTCCGAGGAGTTTATATACTGCAGAATATGATGTCTTAAACTTGCCGGCGATTGTTTTAATGGCTGTTCCGCCTTTATAGAGTTCCTTGATTTTGCTCTTGTCATCTTCTGAAAATCTGTGAACTTTATGCGGTGCCGGATACTTACCCAAACACTTTTTCTGTTCGTCCGGTTCTTCATTTTCCGAAGGTTCTTCAGTCGGACTGCTTATTTTCTCCGAAGGCCTGCAGGCTTCCACTTCTTTCTGACATTCCGTCTTGTCAATGCCTCCGGCCACTGCATTATCCACAATCGGCATTATTCCGGATGCACAGTTATAGCAGAGATCATACGATGTGGTAATCGTATCGCAATAGTCTGTAACTTCCTCTCCTTCCGGCTTCACACTGAACGCCGTCATCTTCGGTCTGTATATTGTCTGCTCTGTAATATTTCTCTTACAGCAGTCACATATTATCTGTCTCATAATTTACTCCTATCCGGGGACGGATTGCCGCCCCCATTGTTGTGATATATTGATATGTCAACCGAACTCTGCTATTGAGGACGGCCAGTGTCCGGTCTTTTTGAATATTTCATATTTGCGGCGCTGATAAGTAGTCATATCACATATGCGGCGGAGCGTGTAATACTGGTATGGATACCCTGTCACACGATTAAATCCCGTCACTATGCTGTCGTAGTCCAGCCACCATCCGTCCTTCTCCATCTTCGGAGTTATCTTCGGCTCATCCCTCCAACGTGAAGCTGACATTTTCTCTACCACAGGCACCGGCTTTTCAAGATTCCGGCTGCATGTGTATCTCTGCTTGAACGGATTTCCCTCCATGCGGAAACTCTTTGATGTGTCCTTGATTATGTACTCGGCAAGATCCTTGTACTCGCCGGTGTCATCAAGCGGCACCCACATAGGGCGGCCATACTTCCAGTTCTTGGTAACAAGTCTGGTCGTGCTTATTCCGTCCTGCGTTATGTTGTTGATAATGAGATGATGGTGCACTGCTCCCCTGCTGCCATATTCGGTAGCAAGGATGTACTTGAACTGACAGCCTGCCTTACGGTAGTCCCTTCTCATATCCTTGAGAAAATCTTTAAGAATCTTCGGCTGTTGTTCCTTCTCCGGCCGGTTATCTTTACGATACGTCAGTATCAGGTGAAAATCGTCTTCCTTGAAGTTCAGATTGATTGTCCTTCTCAGCTTCTTTTCTGCCACCCACTGATTCTGCCGCTCTATATCCTCTGGAGTTGCTTTCTTCTTAGCGCTCCTCGGCATTCCCGGTGCCCCATATCTCCACTGATAGGTCTTCTCCACCTCTACAGTGCGGAGCAGATACCATGTTTTTTTAGTGTACATAAAAATCTCCAGTGAAAATATCTAAAATTAATACTCTTAACGAGATTTCAAAAGGGCATTTCACCCTTTAAAAATCTAGCTTTTCTCCGGTCTGTATAAGGCCGGATTATCTGCAGTTATTCCGACTGTCCACATCCGTTTCCGGATATGTTATCAAGCACCCAGTCATATGCCGTATATACCCTCTGCGTATAACTTGTCCCATCCTGGAATATGTGTTCATCCGGTGTTCCATGATTATAGTAATTGAGGGCTTCATCAAGCTTACCGCCGGAATACTCCATGCACTCGGTAAAAATGATGAGCATCATATGTACATTCTGCACCGGATCGGTTCTGTAATCATACAGACCATTGTCCGCTGCCACCTTGTCCCATATGGATGCATGTATCTGGCAGAGTCCGAAGTCGCCGCCGTCCGGGCTGACAGCATCCGGATTGATGCCTGACTCTGCCTTGGCTACTGCCAGAACGAGCTCATATGATATTTCATAATTCTGGCAGAGTGTATACATAGCTGCCTGTGCGTCCACAGACAGCGGGATAAAATTGTAACCGGTAAAACCTTCCGCCTCCGGCTGTGTATCAGCTTCAGCGTAACGCTCATGATCCGGTACGAAATATATAGGTACATTCTCACATTCCGTAATTGTCTCAACTTCTATGTCAGAATGTCTGTCCGCTTTATCATCCGGGTGGTACTGGCTCTTAAATGCTCCGTATGACACTGCAGCTCCTGCCACAAGCACCACCATCATATTAATTAAAAATCTTGCTATCTTATTCATGTCTTCCTCCTAACCGTTAAGCTGCCATATTGCCTGCAGCATATTGTTCTCGGTTGCCGATAATGTTCTTACCGCTTCATCCAATGACATATCGCGGCCACTCACCGAATGCATCGCCATATGGTTGGCGACCGCCATTACCGCGTTCTTCAGATTGCTGAAGTATCCTATAGTTTCATAACCGTTATCTTTACTGCACATCGGTATATAATATTTATTGACATCAATCACATACTCGTCATTTATTTTTATCATATATTATTACTCCTTTATCCGGAGCAGAATGTCTCGCAACATCCTGCCCCAATTTCAGCGCTTACATAGGTCACGCCGAATGATGCAGGCGGGAATTGAACCCACCGCCGGACAGAGGTACACTTATCCGGCCTGCCAACACTGCATCCTGCCGGTCATTATGACCGGTCTGGCCGCTTTACTGCCTTACGGACTGCGGCATATTGTTCTCAACATATCCAAGTGCATGAAGTGCCTGACGGTTAAGTCTCTCGGATACGTCTTTTTTCTCTTCCTGTGTCAGACTGTCCCAGTCTATTGTCTTGCCGTCTTCAATAATATGAATCCTTATGTTCATTCCAATCACCTCACTACATATCTATTGCAATGCCTAATTGTCCTATTCATCAGCCGCTGCCGGTTCTGATTTAACCGCTGCCGACGCTGATTCAACCGTTTTCTGCAGCTTCTCAAGTTCCTGCTTCAACCTGGTTACTTCATTACACTTTTCTCTATAGAGGTGGTCGAAATCTTCAATCTGCTCCGGTTCATACCCAAGCATCTCGTATCTATGCAGCTTATAAAGTGCTCCATACAGTCTCATATCAAGCTTAGACAGTTCCACTCCCGGAACTCTCCATTCACCGTTTGGTTTACTCTCTGTTATCATCTGCGCTCCTCCTCTTCATTTTCGCGAGGAAGGCATCCACATCATCAGCATTGCCGGACGCCTTACATACCGTTGCGAAATTCTCAACAACGTGCCTAAACTCCTCGTATCCCTGGCTGTCAAAAAGTTCTGTCTGTCTAATTCCTTTGGCATATTCCTCCAAAAGAGTGACTGTGATAATACAGTCCAGTTCGTCTTTCATTCTTATGGATTCCGAAAGCCTCAGGCTTATCCGGTCAGTTCTTTTCTGCAAATCGTTTATAAGTTCCTTGAATAATTTGTTGTCCATTCTTGTGTTCTCCTACTTGATTATGTATTTTATATTTTTCTTGTTCCGGAATTCTAACCCGGAACGGATATAATCTGCTTGTTCAGGGCGATTATGCTCAGGCTCCCATTATCTTGCTAATCCTCTTTTTACTTTTATGAGGTAATAACTCAGCTCATGCTGTCTGTGAAGCTTTTGCAACACCGGCATGAGCTCTTTTTTTATGCTTTCTGCCGCCAGCTCACTATCAGAGGTTATTATTACCTGTACCTCCGTGTCCTTCAGGCTCTTTTCTTTGCTCATCATGATAGGGCTGTCCTTATCTATTGCGATTGTTACGCATGGCTTTAGCTTTCTTCTGGCTATATATTTCTTCAATGTTCTATTCACTCCTTACTGTATATTCTTCAATGAAGGTCGAACAAATTCTTGCCACCTCGAATGCATAGCTAGTGAGTGGTCTTTCCGCTCTGTCTGATGAATGTTTCATAATATCTGTTGCGATTGCAACAATGTCATCTGTTGTTATGTTTTCTTTGTCACACATATTAAGCAGATTCACATATTCATCACAGCTGCCTTCGGTATACCAATTCATAGAAATGCAAAGACTTCTTAATTTATCAGAATGTAATATTCTGACTTCTTTATATCCGTATTTTTCCATCTTGGTTCTCCTTTCTATGCTTTATTTCGGTTTAACCGAAATCGTTAGGTAAAAAAATAATCCTATCATAGGGAATATTGTAAAGTCTCTCTATTCTTTTCAATTTGGGAATATCGGGATAGCTTCTACCTCTTTCATAATTCCCTAATGTATCCTCCGTTATTCCAAGCTTGTCGGCAGCCTGCGCCTGCGTCAATCCGGCCAACTGCCTAGCTTGTTTTAATGTTAATCTTGTTTGTGGCATACTCAATCCTTTCTCCCCGTATCGCCGCTAGGTCAGCCACCTTTTACCTCTTACGATTGCATAATTTAATTATAATCAATACCAAATCGTACAATGCGCAAGCTCCAACTATGATTTTCCATACAAGTCCCCATTTTGCGAACTGCGCCATGACAACTAACAGGACAAGCATAACTGTTACATTATTAATGTTTTTCATTGCTTTATTAAAAACGGTATGTTAGAATAATGCAAAGGGTTCGGGGCTTTCGCCCCTCCCCTAGCTGTCTGCTAAGACTTAATTGATTGGATTAAAGCCGCTGCGGCTAACATCGCTTTAATCACTAATTCAATTATGTCTTTGGCTGACAGCGTTTTTTTCTTTGCTTTCTTCTTATTTGACATATCGTTTATCTCCTTTCCTTTGATGCTTAACTCCTCGCTACATTTTGTATTATACTTCGGTTTAACCGAAATGTCAACGGTTTTTCCGAAATAATTTTATTTTCTTCTTGAATTATTTTCGGTTTTAACGTATAATCTGATTATACTCGATTAAAAGGAGGATTCAGCATGGGACTTGGCAATAAGGAAATAATGGCCAATAACATAAAGTATTACCTTAATTTATATAATAAAACTCCGTCTGATGTGTGTAAGTTGCTCGGCTTTCCCGCCGCAACGTTTTCAGACTGGATTAATGCCAAATCTTATCCACGTATAGATAAGATAGAACTAATGGCTAACTATTTCGGAATTTCCAAATCAGATTTAGTAGAAGAACATACATCCAAGGACGAGCCCGTAATAATATCATATTACAATTCTTTGAATGATATGGGGAAGCAGGAAGCCACTAAGAGAGTTAGGGAGCTTACATATATTCCTCAATATACAGCCAAAGGACCGCTCCTTAATGCTGCACATGCTATTGACGGAGCATCTGATGAGGACAAACAGCATGATGAGGATATCATGAATGATGAGAACTTCTAATATATAATTTTTAAAAGGGTGATTTAATTGACTTACGAAGAACTTCTTGCTGAAGCAGACAGCCAGAATATAATTACTAAGGAGAAACCTCTGCGTGCCAATGATGGCCGCATTAAGGATAGGCACATAGCCATACGTGTCGATATGACCGAAACAGAGAAATGTTGTGTCATGGCTGAAGAGCTTGGCCATTACTACACGACCGTCGGAGATATACTTGATCAGGAATCAGTTAATAATAGAAAGCAGGAGCTTAAGGCTCGTCTCTGGGCTTACAAGCGACTGCTGCCACTCGACTGTTTCATATCAGCATTCCGAAGCGGCTGCAATACTCTATTTGAATACGCTGACTATTTGAATGTAACAGAAACCTTTCTGCGTGATGCTATCAGACATTACAAGCAGATATACGGTACCGACTGGGTACGGGTTGATAATTACGCCGTCCGGTTCTGCCCGGAACTAGCGATTATGGTGATATTTTAGTTATTAATTAGTTGAAAGGACTTACTACTATGAAAAAACAAACAAATCCATTACAGCCATCATTAATATGGCACAAGTTTATTGTAAATTTTTCCCTCTTCGCAGCGGCCGCGATTAACATTTTACGTTCAATAGCAATTATAAGTGGATATAAGTACGGAGGATCTGCCAACAAGAATATTGTATATCAAAGGATTGGGAATTTACAGCTTGTCGATACTTGGTTGATTATATTTTATACATGCATTGCATTTGGAGCGATTTATGTAAGACAATGTCTTGCAAGATTTGAAACTAAAGCTCCCAAGAAACTTAATATACTAATGATTGTAAATTCCGCACTTAATCTGTTATTCTTTTTCATTGAGTTTGCTGTCCTGTATAAGTATGTAGATGTCCAATACACTGGTAATATGTTCCGGAATGTATTTATCAATATAATAGCTACTGTTATACTTGTAATTGTAAATAGTATTTATTACAAAAAGCGCAAATTTTTATTCGTAAATTAAAAACGGCCCCCGGCACAGCCGGGAGCATGCGCATATACCATATGGATGATACACGCCCTGAACAAGCATATTATACAACACTAAGGAGGTTATATGAAAGGTCTCAAATCTAAAGAAGATATAATAAAGCACAAGAAGGCGGCAATATGTAAACTTAATGCTCTTCTTGAATCATTTATCTCTTCAAATGATGATGTATTACTAAAGAAAACAGATTTATTGGCTTTTTGGTTAGAAAGTTACTCAAGATACATATCTTTTGAATCTAACTTTAAACCAGCCATGAATATCGCTTATAAAAGAGGTGATGTTGTTAAGGTCGATTTTGGTTTCAATATAGGTTCAGAATATGGCGGATTACATTACGCCGTTGTATTGGATAACAACAACGCACATAATTCTCCGGTCATTACTGTCGTACCCCTTACCTCAGTTAAGGATGATGATACGACCACCCATAAACACAATGTATATATTGGAGATGAAATCTATAAAGCACTCAAGCTAAAACATTCTACGTTAAGTAAACGTATTGATGCTGAACTAACAGAAACGGAGAAAAATGTTAATACATTAAAGGCTGTTATAAATGATTACAGTTCAGATAGCAGCGCCCCAATAAACAAAAATGTTCTTAACAATTTAAAGAATTTACTTAACGAATCAGAGGAAAAATGTCAAACTATATTTGATCATCAGGAACAACTGAAGCGGATTTCTTCAGAAATTATGCGTATGAAAATAGGTAGCATTGCGGTAATTAATCAGATTACAACTGTAAGCAAAATGCGTATATTAGATCCTGCAAAGACTATGGACATCTTGGCTGGTATTAGATGTTCAAAAGATGCAATGAAGCTAATAAACGAAAAAGTAAAAGAATTGTATATTTTTTCTTGACTGTGAGCATAATATACTGTATAATAGCTTTTGTTAGAACATCGCCTATAGGGCATTAAGCAAAGACAAAAATTATTATCGAGACCTCACGGAAACGTGAGGTCTTTTACGTTATTTCAATTTAACTAAAAAACGGCTCCCGGCAAAGCCGGGAGCCTACGCAAATACCATAAAAATGATACATTGCCCTGAACAAGCTATATTGTATCATTCTTCCCGGTATTTTGCAAGTCCGGGTATTTTTGTACCCATTTTTAACATACAATACATGGAGGCGATACAATATGTTATCTAAAAATGCATGTGCTTATATCCGTGTGAGTACGGATAAGCAGGAAGAGCTCTCTCCCGACGCACAGAAACGACTTATTCTTGAATACTGCAAGAAAAATAATCTCACCATAATGTCAGAACACATTTTTGTTGAGAACGGAATATCCGGAAAGAAAGCAGACAAGCGTCCGCAGTTCCAGCGAATGATTGCTCTTGCCAAACAGAAGGAACATCCTTTTGATGTAATTCTTGTCTGGAAGTTCAGCCGTTTTGCGCGTAATCAGGAAGAGTCCATTGTATACAAGGCCATGCTCCAGCGCGTCGGTGTGGAAGTCGTAAGTATTTCGGAACCCATTATTGATGGTCCGTTCGGCTCACTTATAGAGCGTATTATTGAATGGATGGACGAATATTATTCAATCCGGCTTTCCGGCGAGGTCATGCGCGGAATGACAGAGAAAGCCATGCGCGGAGGTTATCAGTCAACTCTTCCGTTGGGCTATCATATGAATCCCGATACCGGTGTTCCGGAAATATACGAACCGGAAGCCGCCATATACAGAATAATACTTGACCGCTACCTCAATGCCGGCATGTCACCGTTAGCGATTGCAAGGGAATTGAACGCCGCCGGTTATCGTACCAGGCGCGGTGCTCCGTTTGAGCGGCGCACGATTATTTACATACTTGAGAATCCATTTTATACCGGAATGATAAGGTGGAACCGACAGAACCACTCCGATCATACCATCAAAGACCGTTCAGAATGGATTTTTGCCAAGGGTGCTCATGCTCCACTGATTGATAAAGATACATATGATCACATTCAGGCTGTAACCGCGCTCCGTACCCGGCCATATAAAGCCCGCGGAACATCTTCCATCAAGCACTGGCTATCCGGCATCGTTAAATGCTCCGACTGCGGCAAAAGTCTCGTCGGCAATGCTCTTTATAAAGGTGTTCCCTCAAGCTGGCAGTGCTCCGACTACAATAAAGGCCGCTGCTCTCACAGTCACTTTATTAAAAATACTGCCCTTGAACAGGCTGTGTTCAATGCGCTCGAACATGCCATTACTTCAGGTGATATTTCATACACTCTCAAAAGTACCGACAGCTCATCCGATCTTGCATCTAATCTTGACCGCATGCTGTCCAAAATCGATGATAAAGAACGCCGCATCAAGCAGGCATACCGCGACGGCATAGATTCTATCGAAGAGTACCGCGAAAATAAAGAAATCCTGACAAAGGAACGTCAGGATATTCTCTCACGCCTTGCGGCTTTATCCGAGCGTTCTTCTGAAGATGATAAGAAGAAACTCCTCGCCGAAGTGCAAAGTGTCTATGATATTGTGACCGGAAATGCCGATAAACTTACCAAAGCTAATGCTATCCGGTCCATTGTTGACCACTGCGTCTATGACAAAGCAAACGACAGTTTTGATATATTTTTCTTTTTTTCTAAAGGCTCCGAACCCCTATAAAATAAGGCCTTATCATAATTATACCTTACGGAAGTATGGTGGACCGGACGGTGAAATGGGTGCCAGCATGCGTTACCTCTCACAGCGCTATTCAATGCCTGACAATAAAGTTGCCGGACTGCTTACGGATATCGGCACCGAAGAGTTAGCGCATCTTGAGATAGTTGCCACAATGGTTCACCAGCTTACCAGAAATCTCACTCCGGAACAGATCATGAATTCCGGTTTCGCCCCATATTACACCGACCACACTGTCGGTGTATGGCCGCAGGCGGCCGGAGGCATCCCGTTCAATGCATGCGAATTTCAGGTAAAAGGCGATCCTATCTGCGACCTCACAGAGGATCTCGCCGCCGAGCAGAAGGCTAGAGTTGTATATGATAACCTTCTTCGTGTTCTGGATGATCCCGACATAGTAGCTCCGTTACGTTTCCTGCGTGAACGTGAAATCGTACACTTCCAGCGTTTCGGCGAGGCACTCAATATCACTCAGGATAAACTTGATTGCAAAAATATATACGCGATTAATCCGGCCTTTGACGATTAAATTTACTGAGCGCTGTTGTATGGCAGTGCTCAGTCCATACATATTCATCATGAAAGGATTTTTCAAAAATGTTCAAGTACAACCGTAAACTCTGGTTCAAAGCCGCGGCCATCCGTGCTGTCCGGTCAATCGCGCAAACCGCCATCGCAGCCATCGGCACATCACTTGCCCTGCAGAATGTAGATTGGCGAATGGTCGCATCCACATCACTGCTTGCCGGAATAATGTCCGTTCTGACTTCATTGGTTGGTCTTCCGGAAGTAAAGGAGGACTCCGATGACGAACACTAAAAGCCGTATTTTGGAAACAGGCGATAATCAGGTCTCATATCCTTACCGTCTTCATGTATCAAACAAAAAAACCGGGCGCGGCTGGGCACTCGGAATTGATATCGTAAAATACAAGTCTCAGATTGATTATATAACCGCCCATTCGCTCGGCACCGTAATAAAATGTGTAAACTATCTCTCCGGCACCAACGGTGTACCCGACCGTGAAGGCATGGGTTACGGAAATTACATCATTCTCCGCCACTCTGACACACTCTGTACTGTCTATGCCCACCTTGAAAAAGTCTACGTCAGGGAAGGTGACACTGTGATGCCCGGTACCCGTATCGGTCTTATGGGCAACACAGGCAGCAGCCACGGTGCCCACCTTCATTGGGAACTGCGCAACTACAAATCCCCCATTAAGACATCCTCTTCCCTGAACGACGAACGTCTTTTTACCTGGCTCGACCCCACACGTTATATCAATGCATCCCTGCCCATCCGGAAAAAATATAGCGGATTCATTGACAATATTTCCGGCTCCGGCGTAAGCGGCTGGCTCTGGAATGGCATCGATGATGCCGCAGAATATGCAACCGTCCGGCTTCTCCGTTCCGGTACGGTTGTTAAAACTTTTTCCGGCAAGGCATCCTCTTACAGGCCCGATTTGGCAGTCTCCGGTAAGGGCAATGGGTATCATGCATATGATATACACATAGATTCATCCACCCTGCCTTCCGGAACTTATACGGTCGATGTAATCGCCCCGGACGGAACTGTTCTTGGATACAGTTCACCCGATGCACCCGGCACTATTAATGTTTCCGCGCGCTCGTATACTCCCGGCAGCGCATTCCATCTCTCATCAGTTCCGGTTTACAATGCTGAAACCGGTCCGTCCATCGGCGTCCGCAGTGGTACTTACTACATTCACAGTCTGCCGGTATCCAACGGGCGCATCCGAATGACCAATCTGATTTCCCGCGTCGGCAAACCGGGGCAGGTAAGCTTCTGGGTGGAAATCAGCAGACTTTAAACCTGCTATATTCTCAAAGCCGAATTTTATCCGACCAGATCGTTGACAGGCTCAACCATATGTATCTCCTCATTGCAATTATCTGCCGCAGCCTTTATCTTAGTCACATCATTCGGCTTTGAAATGCCCATAATATCCTCAATTTCAGAAAGATTAGCTTCAAATGTATCCGCAAGCGCATCGCAATCCACATAATCCGTCAATGCATACAGGCAATTTAATTCAGTCATTTTTGATTTTCTTTCGAGCCTGAGTTCTTTAAGTCTCTTAAACACCTTATACCCTTGCGCCACATTGCAATTCGCATTTTCCGTTTCCATCAGAATGCTTTCAATCTCATCATCAATTTGAGCGATATCCACCCTCAGATTTGTCATATGCTGTCCCGCATTCCTGTAAAAATCGGCCTGCTGCCTTGCAAACCCCAGCCAGTCATTATCTTTTCCATCATAAATTGTGTATCTTTTATCATCCGTCATCGTAAATTCACCGCCTTCACTTTCATATGTATTTTCTTTATCAACCTGCGTCCCGTCATCATCCGCGTTCGTTCGTACCGGCTTCAGATCTTCCACATGTGTATGTCTGCACCTGAATGTACAATTTTCAAAAAGTTCCTCATACTTACGGGGTGTATATTTTCTGGTTTCCAGGCCCCTGATGCTTTTAAGAGCCTGCTTTGCTTTGGCTACATTGGCATTGGTTCCCAGATTACTCTGAAAACATTCTATTCTGGACAACTCATCCATAATATCCCGCCTATTCTCCCGACACACCCTGAGCAGCTCAATCAAATCTATCGCCTCTCTGTCATCAGTCTCACAGAGTTCAATATAATGCAATATATCACATATCTTCTGATCCATGTCCGACTGTTTCTTCGACAACTCATCCCTGTAATTCTTAAGTCCCTCCGCCACATATGCAAAATGTTCCAGATATTCTTCCCAATCAATTTCTGACAGATCATATGATGCCGCATTCTTATCCACCTGCTCTGCCACCTCATCATAGGTCAGTTCTTTAACAGTCGATGTATATTCACATTCTTCCTCATCGGCTGCTTCCCTTTCAACCACTCCCTCCTGCATTTGTTCCATGTAATAAAAAGCCATTTTCTTTCCGGCCGAAAGTCTTCTGTTCGCCTGCGCATATGTAAATATCATTGCATTTTTCTCGCTATCTGCCACCACCAGCTGGTCGTTATTGTCGACCTTGTAGTAATTTCCGCTGTAGTCTCTGATATAATACAGTGTGTCCAAATTCATTTGTACCTCTTCCTTCCCATAAAAAAATAAGAACCAGGAGATAAAATCTCTTAACTGATTCACATTGTACTGATTGATGTGTCCAATAAACAGGATTCGGAGTTGGGAAGGCTGGAGATGCTAGAGCGAGTTATTTACATGATACATAAAACAAGAGAGCCGGATTACTCCGACTCTCTCAAGTATGCATCCGCAAATGCATACCCCAATTAGTATTTATAATATACATCAAATATTGAAAAAATGCAAGTTTTTATAAAAATTTTTACTTTCAAATTCTGTCTTGTTGAATATTCCAGACGATTTTACATCAGCTGCCTGGTGATATGGAAATCACCTTTTAGATTCGTTTTTGTGCATACCGAATTATAATTCCTGTTGAGATATGCAGATGATTTCTTTACCATTATGTTTTACAACAACTCAATTATTCCAAATTCTAAAATCAAGTGATTACATATCAGCAGCACTCTGAAAAATGTACATTTTTATTTTCCACTTTTTGAGCATTTTTATATTGACATTTACAACTCGCAAGGCTCTCAAACACAATGAGGTACAATAGGCAGCTGTGAAAGGCTTTGCACCTTTATTTACTTACAAGGTTCTCAAACTTAGTTGCTGAAGCTACTGCAATGGGTACAGCTTTACACCTTTATTTACTTACAAGGTTCTCAAACAAGAAATGTATAAATTGCCTTTTCATCTACGCTTTACACCTTTATTTACTTACAAGGTTCTCAAACTGCAAGAAGAAAAGAAAGAATAGCTGCAAGCTTTACACCTTTATTTACTTACAAGGTTCTCAAACTCCGGGATATATTATTTGAATGAAGAATTTGCTTTACACCTTTATTTACTTACAAGGTTCTCAAACGGTGGAGCTGTTGGACTGTTCTTTAGATTTGCTTTACACCTTTATTTACTTACAAGGTTCTCAAACTGAAATCAGAAATAAACCACAATAAAAAGAGCTTTACACCTTTATTTACTTACAAGGTTCTCAAACCCACACGTCCTGACCTGCGAAATTCACCTGCTTTACACCTTTATTTACTTACAAGGTTCTCAAACCAGGCAGTGCGCAGGAGGCATATGACAAGTGCTTTACACCTTTATTTACTTACAAGGTTCTCAAACTGTCTTTAATTGATAAGAGCGATTTAGTAAGCTTTACACCTTTATTTACTTACAAGGTTCTCAAACTTTCAAGGCATCAGGCTCATAGTCATTTAAGCTTTACACCTTTATTTACTTACAAGGTTCTCAAACTTGATAGATGCGCCGCTGTCGATTGCCTGCGCTTTACACCTTTATTTACTTACAAGGTTCTCAAACACTTGCCGTTGATGTCGTTAGGTACATCGTGCTTTACACCTTTATTTACTTACAAGGTTCTCAAACTCGACTTAGTGCCATGCGATTACGTTCTCGGCTTTACACCTTTATTTACTTACAAGGTTCTCAAACTACATGGCAACCGATTTTTCATCAATACGAGCTTTACACCTTTATTTACTTACAAGGTTCTCAAACTGGACACTGACAATATCAATATCTTATGAAGCTTTACACCTTTATTTACTTACAAGGTTCTCAAACCGTTCTACTGCTTCGTTGCTAGACGGGTACGCTTTACACCTTTATTTACTTACAAGGTTCTCAAACTTAGTTGCTGCTGAAGCTACTGCAATGGGTGCTTTACACCTTTATTTACTTACAAGGTTCTCAAACACTTGATAATGCTATCAATATCTCATTAATGCTTTACACCTTTATTTACTTACAAGGTTCTCAAACTGTGTATTGTCAATTGCGATGTCGTTTATTGCTTTACACCTTTATTTACTTACAAGGTTCTCAAACGCCGAACTCTCCTTTGCGATGGTTCTTGAGCTTTACACCTTTATTTACTTACAAGGTTCTCAAACTCAGCATTTTGACTATTGTCAATCAGTTTAGCTTTACACCTTTATTTACTTACAAGGTTCTCAAACCTGCAAGAAGTACTGCAAGTGAAAAGCTGGGCTTTACACCTTTATTTACTTACAAGGTTCTCAAACAGAAGTCGGAAATAAACGAGCTTGCAAATAGCTTTACACCTTTATTTACTTACAAGGTTCTCAAACAAAGATGGTTATGGCTATGGGCAAATGATTGCTTTACACCTTTATTTACTTACAAGGTTCTCAAACAGCCGGTCAAAGCCACAAGTCAATATTTAAGCTTTACACCTTTATTTACTTACAAGGTTCTCAAACCACAATGTAATCGGATTAAGTTTCGTAATTGCTTTACACCTTTATTTACTTACAAGGTTCTCAAACTGTTGGCGGTTTCCGGAAATAAAAACATCTGCTTTACACCTTTATTTACTTACAAGGTTCTCAAACAATAAGGCCTCCTCAAAATGCTAACTTGATGCTTTACACCTTTATTTACTTACAAGGTTCTCAAACGGCTGATAATTGATGCCGATGCCTGACAATGCTTTACACCTTTATTTACTTACAAGGTTCTCAAACGAGCAGAGAGAAAGTAATCCAGCTTATCAAGCTTTACACCTTTATTTACTTACAAGGTTCTCAAACTAGCGAAGAAATCATTGAAGGGCGGTCGGAGCTTTACACCTTTATTTACTTACAAGGTTCTCAAACTACACTGAGCGCGGAAGATTTAGCGTGTTTGCTTTACACCTTTATTTACTTACAAGGTTCTCAAACTACTAACATATGTATTACAATATGTCAAGTGCTTTACACCTTTATTTACTTACAAGGTTCTCAAACTATCGTAAGGTAGGCGATACGTTGGAAACCGCTTTACACCTTTATTTACTTACAAGGTTCTCAAACCTGTAAAACTGCGGTGAAGTCTGAATTGAAGCTTTACACCTTTATTTACTTACAAGGTTCTCAAACTAGGTAGTACCTAATATATTTACGTTCATGCTTTACACCTTTATTTACTTACAAGGTTCTCAAACAATCTAAGCATTGATGGAAATAAACTGTTTGCTTTACACCTTTATTTACTTACAAGGTTCTCAAACTTCTTTCTTCTTATATACATATACACGATTGCTTTACACCTTTATTTACTTACAAGGTTCTCAAACATTGCGGCAATACGCCGGCGGCTACAATTTGCTTTACACCTTTATTTACTTACAAGGTTCTCAAACCCTTCAACCTCTTTGACTGTCTTGTAATTTGCTTTACACCTTTATTTACTTACAAGGTTCTCAAACCTGCTGTTAAGTGCAGGCGTAGATGTCGAGGCTTTACACCTTTATTTACTTACAAGGTTCTCAAACTCATGTATCAGCTTGCAAGCATTCTGTATTGGCTTTACACCTTTATTTACTTACAAGGTTCTCAAACCTCAAATCTTTTTTCAAGGTTATCACCGAACCCATAACATATTGGCATATGTTCAAGCATTTTCTCTATATCAGTATCAGTGCAAAACATTCTCTAAGTTAGTGATGCTAATATGTAATAACGCAATCGTCATTGTCAAGAATATACAATTCTTCACAATCTCTTTTGTTATTTATACTGAATTCTATCAACACCAATTGTATTTTACCATATGCGGCCATTTTGTACAACTCAGTTATCTGATCATCTGTCAGGTACTGCTTAATATTAACCATGACAAATATTTCAGTCCCGCATACGGTATTCACTAATTTAATATAATTATATAATTTTTCAAATATATTGTCATATTCTTCAACGAGTTCCACATTATATGCTTTAAGAATTTCCGATACATCCCAGTCTTCATCATATTTTATGGGATATGGCAATTTATCCAGCATATTTTCCAAATAATTACATATCTGGGAATGTACCTCTAGCCCTTGCGAGAAACAGTAATCTTGTGCAATCGTTTTTATGTCCTGATACAATTTAGTCTTAACCTTTTTATTATTCAGCGTCAATGTCAACGGTTCCAGAATTAATTCCACTTTCTTTCCCAAATCAAAACTCTTGTCATTTTCAAAAAGCAGCCAATTGCCTTCCTTGCCGAATGTCTGCGAAAATAATTCATTAATCAACGGAAGCCTTAATTTGACATCTTCCAGGACAATGATTGAAACTATATTTTCTTTAATATCCACTTCAATTCCATACTCTCGTTCTACAAGTTTCATAGTATCACCAATCTGTCGTCGGATGATAACACTTCCGTATTACCCTCTCCTACTATATAATCCATTTTTGCAAATTGTTTTTCTGTTACCCTTAATATCTGCACCAGTCCCTTAGACGGTTTATTCTTACGAACATTCTCTATTGCTGCATCTGCTAATGTTGAATTCGGTGATAGTTTACAATATATTGATTCCTGCATCATCATAAAACCCGATTTTATCAGATATTTTCTGAATAACGTATATTCACGCCGTTCTGCTGCGGTTATTGTTGGTAAATCAAACATTACCAATATCCTCATAAATCTATAACTCATATCCTTTCCCTCTGAAATTTACAATGAATAAAATTTTATCAGTGCTATATCCTTATCACAAAGTGCATCAAAGATACTTCTACAATATATTTTTATAGCATTATTTACATATTCTGTACGGTCATTTATGTTAACAGATTTATTTAGCAGGTTTACCAGCTGCATCTTTTCATTCTTTTCAAAAACACTAATTTTCATATTGTAAACTGCATCATCTACTATAGGCCGGAACGGTTCCATCAAGTCAGATGCCAGGTTAAACTGATTAAACATATTGTCATGAAATAGCCCAATCTGCGTAATATACCCGTTCGCCACAATCTCTCTGGTAAATGACGACAGTATTATACTGTACCCATAATTCAAGGCAGCATTAATATTACAATCAGCCGTTCTTGTAAAGTCTTTTCCAAATAACGCATTAAAATACACTTTCGCTGCATGTCCTTCTCTATTGGTTGAATCTCCATATTGCATATCATCTATATAACTTTGCAGCAAAATTGCTTCTTCAATCTTACCAATGTCTTCCAGCAGTTCTTTCTGTTTCCGGATTTTCTCTGTGACAATTTCGGTCCACACCGTTGCCTTTATGTCATCGGTCCATGCAATTTGATTTCTGACCTTGGCACTTGTGTCATGAGCCCCATAATATGGTATCAATTCTGAAGATGGATTTCTCTTTTCATCACAAAATATTACTTTTATTTTGTTCTTCATCAATTCGCTCATTAAAGTTCCCGTTATAGAGACCGCCGTGGTCTCTATAATAACGGTACTTATTTCATTAAGAAATATCTTCGTGGTTTCTTCCTGCCGGACTACCATATATCCCATCTGATAATCCAGCTTGGCACTTCTTGAAACCACTATCACTCGCCAACTCATATGCTTAACAGGTCTATTCTTCTCTCATACATACCTGTTACAGACTGATGAATAAGGATGCATTCTTTGCACTCTGATATCTTTTTATTTAACGGTTGCATTCCGGAATGTTCACTGCCACATACATCCTTCAAATTCACACTTTGAGTTGATGAGTTAATCCAGAAAATAATCTGACTAATAACATAACACTGCTTTTTAATATCCAGATTTTCAAATATTTCTTTCTTACCATCCAATGTTTTATATATGTTCCATCGATTATTTATATATGGTTCACTGTTAAGTTTTACGCTTAAGACATCAAACAAATCCACATTTTTCTCTTCAGTAATTATCGCATTGCTATCTTTATCAATCTCCTCATAATTGTCTATTTCTATTGCCTTCATTATCTTCCTAAGGTATTCCTCGTCGTTTTCTGATAAATACAAAGACATTGCATTATTTAAACATATACGATTGCCTGTTTTACCGCCAAGATAATATTCGAAACCATCTACTCTGACCTTGGATTTCTGTGGAACAAATGGTACTCTCACACTTAAATCCGATATTTCTTTACCGGCATACTCTTTTTGTAATGCTGCCGATATATACTGCATTATATCTTCATTAGTCAATGCATTACTTCTGCCAAGATACACCGGAAGTGCTTCCAGACTTCTGACTTTCTTACCTTTCACCTTATATTCTACAAGGGTATATCCGGAATTTGCAATAGATGTAATGCCACCATATTTTGTAACATCTTGAGCCTTTGTATCACTTGTCTTGACCGGCATATATGCATCCGGATTTCCTTTAGCTTTTTCTTTACTCCATACAGTAACCTTGTTTGACAATGCTCCATGATACTCTTCCGTCTTTACGGTTATTGTTACGGAGTTTTTCTTCATTATCCGCAATACATGCTGTTTTGTCTTCCCATTATCCGCTATCCATGCTTCTTCTCCGTTGCGGATTACGTTGTAGTCAAATATTTTATCCATGTTGTATCTGTAGAAATCATTTTTAGGATTTTTCCTTGCATCCTTTATGAAATTCATAGGATTATTCGTGAATTTCGTGTAATATGTATTTCCCACAACTATGTTAAGGTATGCATCCTTGGCATGGTGAGTGTCATTAAGTGCCCTGACCTTATTTATATCGAATTTCTTTCTGAAATCGCTGACAATACCTGCCTTAACAAATACAATCTGAGTATTCGGAAAAGCCTGTTTCAATACCTGTGTTATTGCCTTGGTTCCCTGTCTTGTCTCCACTAACTGTCTGCTGATAAAAGCAGCTTTTTCTTCGTCCGTAAATTCTTCTGTGCGAATTAATCTGCTGTATTTTTCCTTTGAAATAAAATTTTTATCACGTAATGATTTCCAGAATTTGTTCATATTCTTGCGGATATCACTTTCCAACGGATAGTTATCGCTTTTGTGGTTATTAATCTCTTTTTTAACTAACACCAGGTTATTTTCCAGACTGTCATCCTTTATAAAATGTCTCGGATATATATGGTCGATATCATAAAGATTATTATTGAACAAATCATTCAATTCTATTTTCTCGCCGCTATACATACATTTGCCTTGCTGCATATAATACAGGTACAATTTTTTTATTCTGAAATCAGCTTCTGTTCTTCCTTCGATTTCTCTGATTTTCAATTCAGCCCATGTCTTATCTTCCCGTTTAAGTGTCGAATACAGGTCAAGCAATTTTTTCTTTCTTGATGCTTTTCTGTCATTTTCCTTTCCGTGTTCTCTTGGCATTTCAACAAAGACCCTGTCCGGTTCTTTATTGGTAAGCTCACAGGCCTCCCTTAGCATTTTGATTGTCTGCCATACCATTCTTTTTACCGGAGCTGATAAATACTTGTTATCGAGGTCATCTATTGTCCATTCGGTAAGTGGTTTTTCCACATTACTTGCCAATGCATCCAATTCCTTTTTGAATCCATACTGCTCTGATAACAATTCCATCAAGTTATGATTTGTCTCCCAAAGTGCCTGTATGAGCGAACAATCTCCGCACTCGCATGATCCCTGAAGTTCAAGGAATGTCTTAGATAAATTTCCCCAGCCATTGAATTTAAAACCGAGGATACGTTTTATCTGATCTTTGGACAGAACTGTACCATATTTGCTTTCTATCTCATCTTTTAAAAATTTCTTATCGTTACCGTATACAGTACCCCAAAATATAATTTCCTCTGCCATTGCCTGATTGGCATCTGTGAAAAGTTCATCTCCCAACACTCCACGGAATTTACCTACGGATGTCAATGAAGCATTAAAACCACCGTCAATACCCTCAATCACAACATCTTCTTTTGACGCTATGATTGATTTATTATATAAATACTTTATAAGTTGATTTAATGTAACTCTTTTTCCTGTTTTGAAAAGTTCTTCATATATGCCCTGCTTAACCTGTACTGATGGTTTCTTACCATCAATCCTAAGATTATTAAGTTCATTTAACACCATAAATTTCTCGTATAAAAATGATTGTTTCGGCAGCGTGCGTTCACCTGAAAGATATGTACAATGCCTTACCATTCTATTGATAAATTCTTTTGCGGCGCTCTGTGTATCTATTTTCTGTTCAAAATTCCACGGATAAACCTTGCCATTTTCTTCTCCCGGTCTTCTTTTGGCCCATACATTTTCGCCTTGTGCGCCTATCGGTCCTACATAATACGGTATATGGAATCTGAACAGTTCAACTATCCTTTCAGAAACCGTCAGTCCTGACTCATCCTTGTCAAGCAGAAACGGAAGGTATTTCTCCGCATTTGTCAGGATGGCTTTTAATTCCGACACATGCAATTGATTTGGGATAACACCATTGGAAGCCGTCAACTGTTTTGGCATAAAAGTCTCACTATCAATTTCAGACAATATAGTCTTTATTTCTTCATCATCTTCCGGAAATTTTTTTAACACAGCCTTTACATTTTTATAAAATTCTTCCCGGGTTCTTCCGTCTCCGCCATTTCTGCGTATTTTCTTACTATGCGCATTAACGCTGCCAACATATGCACTGTAATTTCCAGCTTTCATAACTCTGAACATTTCATCATATGCCTTCATATCATATTTCTTCAAGACATGCTGGAGCATATCCAGATCTTTTTTATGCTGTTCGTAAAGATCAACTCTTGCCTCTGAAAGGTACTTATGGCCCTTTATTATGCCTGCCAGCATTCCGATATCATGTATCTCTTTTATAGTCTCCAATAGTTCAAAGTATTCATCGCCTAACAGTTCCAGTGCCTCTCCCTCTTTTTCTTCATAGTTAGAGTCCCTGAAACATATGCTGAATTTCTTATTTTCTTCGTCTATTACTTCATTGCCGTAAATATTTATAAGCACTCCTCTCAGACCGCATACGAGATTTAATATCTCATATGCCGGCTTATCTTTTTTGGTAATTCCAAGATATTCACATACATTTTCCAGATGTTTGCTTCTGGAAACACCATTTTCTCCAATTATATCAATAAATTTCTTAACATTTATATTCTCAGGAAACTCTATTGAATACATCATAGCCGTTTCGACCAGTCTCCTGTATGCTTCGTCTGCACTAGATGTTATTTTATCTGCGTCCAGGGATTCATTCAAAAAATTGCCTCTATGCTTAAACATGTTTGCTATTGCCAAATATACCAATCTGACATCATAGCTTTCCTTCACCGGATGCAATAATTCATTACGCAGATGAAAAATTGTAGGGTAGTCTTTGAAATAATCTTTATCTGTATATCCCGTATCTGTAAATAATGTATATTTCTGTTCACTATCCCTGTCTTCTAAATGATATTTTGATTCGTCGAGTCTGGCAAAAAAGCCCTCATCGACCTTATTTATTTCCTCGGCAAACAATTCCCGCAAAACTCCCTGCCTTGCAACTTCCCTCTGGCGACGGCGTCTTGATATACGGTTCGTTCTGCGTTCAGCGGCTGTATCAGCTTCGGTAAATAGCCTTGAGCACCATAAATCCTTTCCCTTAACCCTGTATAAGTTATACTCTTCATCAGTTACCGCCATTCCTACCGAATTGGTTCCCATATCAATTCCAACATACATCTTTTTGTCCATTATTTTTTCTCCTTAAAAAATTATTCTTGCATTTTAACATAGGTCTGTGTTATTATAAAGATACTTACAAGGTGAGTGCAAATAAGGTTTTAACCGATATTGTTTACGCACATTGGTGCTATTAATAAAAAGGCTTCATAGCCTTTTTATTTTGCACAAATTTAAAATCCACCACTCATTCTAAATTTCAAGTATTTTTAATATACACTCTCTCGTTAATTCTTTTGTTAAATATGCATATATAATACCATGATTCATGTATTAAATCAAACATTTTTTCACACACAAAAGAGCCTGTTCCTCTTTTCGGGACAGACTCTTTATTGGTTTTTCTATTTATTTTTCCTCATCCTGCAGTGCGTCGAATCCGTGCTCGCCGGTGCGGACCTTGACGACATCGCGAACGTCGTAGATGAATATCTTGCCGTCGCCGATGTTGCCGGTGTAAAGAACCTTCTGGACTGTGGTTACAAGAGTGTTGACCGGAATCTTGGAGATTACGACGTCAATCTTGATTTTTGGCAGGAGGCGTGTCTCGATAGGTGCGCCACGGAAGAATGCTTTGTGGCCTTTCTGGACACCGTAGCCGAAGACGTTGGTTACAGTCATACCGGTTATGCCGATTGATTCAAGAGCATCCTGCAGCTGCGAGAATTTCGACTGGTTCATGATGATTGTCGCCTTGCTTATGCCGCTGTCGACCGCTTCGTGATGCTCGACCACGACAGCCTCGTTGACGGGAACCTTGGCAGATACATCTGTCTCGTCAGCCGGTGCCTCGTCATCAAAATCGGACATCTCGGTTACAAGTGCAAAATCAGGATATGCGATGTTGCCATGCTCGCCGATGTCAAGACCTGCGATTTCCTCCTTGGCCGTTACACGGATGCCGATGGTTTTCTTGAGGACGAACCATGTAAGGGATGCTGCCGCAAATACAAACGCACCGACTGCAACGATACCGAGAAGCTCTGTGCCGAGGAGTTTTGCGCCGCCACCATAGAAAAGACCGTTTACGGTAGAAAGGCTTGTCACACCCTCTTTGGCAAAAAGACCCACGCAGATTGTACCGAATACGCCACAGCCGAGATGGACTGAAGTTGCGCCGACAGGATCGTCGATTCCGAGGCGGTCGAAGAAACCGACAAGGAGAACTACGATTACGCCGGCAATGGCTCCGATAAGGAGTGAAACCGGTATGCTTACATAAGCGCAGCTTGCTGTGATTCCGACGAGACCTGCGAGGCAGCCGTTGACTGTCATGCCAAGGTCAGGCTTGCCGATAACTATCCATGAAGCTATCGTAGATGTAAGAACAGCCGCTACAGCTGAAGCATTGGTTGTAAAAAGTATGTGCATTACATCGGACGGGTTCTGGAAACTCATTGTTGAGCCCGGATTGAAACCGAACCAGCCAAGCCACAGAACAAAAAGACCGATAACGGCGAGTGACATATTGTGACCCGGAATTGCACGAGGCTTGCCGTCCTTGCCGTATTTGCCGATACGAGGTCCAAGGATGAGTGCTCCGGAGAGAGCTGCCCAGCCGCCGACCGAATGGACTACGGTGTCACCTGCGAAATCCTGGAAACCGAGTCTTGCAAGCCAGCCGCCGCCCCAGATCCAGTGACCGATGATAGGATATATTATAATTGTGAGCACGAACGAGAAAATAATGAATGAAACATATTTAATACGTTCTGCTACCGCTCCGGAAACGATGGTTGCTGCGGTTCCGCAGAATACCATCTGGAAAAATACCTTGCCCCAGAACGGAACACTTGAAGTTAACGTGTTGTCATAAAATGAATTGTCGGATGAGCCAAGAATGAATAACGACTTGGTTCCGATAAACGGGTTATCGCCTCCGAACATAAGGCCCCAGCCAAGAAGCAGATAACCTATTGATGATACAGCGAACACGATAAAGTTCTTTGATAATATGTTTACCGTGTTTTTGGATCTGGCAAATCCGGCCTCAACTGCCGCAAAACCAAGATTCATGAAGAATACAAGGATTGCTGCCAGAAATACCCAGAATGTGTCAATGATTGAAAAATCTCCCATTTTTCTTCCTCCTTTTCCTAAACAAAAAAAGAGACAAAGGTGGCCTTTATCAGGCACCTTTGCCTCTTCATTTAATGACTAAGTTATAGCACGTTAAAAATATAAAGTCAATACCTTGTTTAAATTTATTTTACAAAAGTCCGGAACAACGTAACATTATTTTATTATCCGCGGCGGAGATTATCAATTGAATTATACAGGTTTAATGTACCGTAACCCCATTCCCTGTTGGGATATGTTATACCGTGTTTTCTTCCGCATCCGGATATCAATATGTTCTTGATTGCCGGAGTTGTCATGATACGCATATTTCCGTTTCTGCTGCCATATTCCTGCAGAAGAGCTGCCGTACCGGCAGTAAATGCCGTGGCTATGCTGCTGCCGCTGCGCCTTACATAAGAGGCAGCACCCATATGGTCCGGCACCAGAATATCCACACCCGGAGCGGCAAAATCCGGCTTGATTATGCCATCGGAATTATATCCGCGCCCGTTTTTCAGGTAAAGAGAATTATCCTTATGGCTGTAGGCGGCCACAGCAATGCACTCGGGGACATTGGCAGGGTTTGTAACTGTCTCGTAAGGATCCGATACAACGAAATAAGTATCATCCGTTAAAAATTCACGGTTATCGATCCATATATCGTAATTTCCGGTGGTCAGATCACGTCCGTATACATTAATTGTCCATATGCCCTCCGATGGACTGTCAAAACGCATGGCAACCACATTCATCCCGGAACTTTTTTCAAACAGCTGGTAATAAATTTCAACTACCGTATTTTCAAAAAGAAAACTAAGTACAGTACTGGTTCCGGTTCTGCTTGGCAGTCTGTTGATAATCTGCCCGCCCGGCGAAATTATTTCCACAGTATATACTTCCGGAGCCATTGACCACAATTCACATACAAATCCATTCTCGCCCCGTCCGACTTTGATTTCAACACTCTGTACTTCATCGCCGGATATGCGGCCCGCAAAGTGCAGCCGCTCATTTCCCTCATTACCCACTGACAATGTGACGCAATGTCCCGGTCTCTCCGCCTCATCACCAAGATAGTCGGCAAGCGGCGATATGCCCGCATGTGAACCGAGATTGCTGCCCATTCCTATAGCATATGATACCGTTACCCCTTTTTGTTCTGAATAATCCGACACAAATGCAACTGCGCGCATTATATCGGCTTCGGAATATGCCGGCACGTTGTCACGCACAAAATATATATCGCGCAGATAATGCTTAGCCTGCTGCAATCTGACCACAATCAGACGGCTGTATGGCGCGACACCCGAAAATCCTGACTGTCTGTTGATATTACCTGCAGCCACGCCCGCCATATAAGTCCCATGTCCTATATCATCGCCCGGAATGTCCCCGCCGCCGGCAAGTGCCTCGTTTATGTCCCGGTTATAATATATTCTGTTGGTCTGCTGATCCCACATAACCTCAATTCTGCTGGTTCCGTCACTGTTAAGGAATGCCTCATGCCTCCAGTTTATCCCGGTGTCAATTATAGCTATATAGGTTCCGCTGCCATACAGTTCAAGCACAGGCTGCTGCCTGACCGCCGTGATTCCCGCCGCATTCACTGCTGTCACATCCGACAGACCGTATAATTTGGGCAAAAAAGAGTACCCCAGTCTTTCAAAGGTACTCTCTTGTGTCATATTGATATTAAAAGATACTATTGCCCATTTATCGCTAATTCCCGCAATGCAATAATCTGCATACGGTTCCAACGCTCTCCTGGTATAATATCCGTCTCTCAAAATATATTCAGTGTATTCCTCAGATGTAAATACGTCGCTGCAAAAATCCATTTTTATTTTAGTATATGGAGCATGCCGTAAAATAATGCCTAATGTTCTTCAAGAACAGCGACACCTCTCGGTTCGATGACCGGACCGCCCTTCTTCTCAATGTAATCCTTCGTGATAATTACACGGCCGATGTTCTTATCCTTAGGTGTCTCATACATGATATCAAGCATAAAATCTTCAATGATGGAGCGTAATGCTCTTGCGCCGGTATCTTTCTCAAGAGCCTTCTTCGCAATAGCCTCATATGCGCTGTCTTCAAACTGAAGATCAACCTCATCCAGTTCCAATAATTTGTGATACTGTTTCAGGATGGCGTTCTTCGGCTCCTTGAGGATTCTCACGAGCATTTCCTCGGTAAGCTTCTTAAGTGTAAATACTACCGGAAGACGACCTAAGAACTCCGGTATCATACCGAATTCGCGCAGATCCTCCAATGTAACTTTCTCAAGAATGTCCGGGTCCTCATCGTATTTATCCTTCAGATCGGCCTTGAAACCGATTGATGACTGCTTATTGAGTCTTGCCTTAATAATGTCATCGAGATCAGGAAAAGCACCGCCGCATATGAAGAGTATATTTCTTGTATTTACGGTTGTAAGCGGAACCATGGCATTCTTGGAATTGGCTCCGACCGGCACCTCAACATCACTTCCCTCAAGTATTCTTAAGAGACCCTGCTGTACCGATTCGCCGCTGACATCACGGTTACGTGTTTCTTTTTTCTTGGCTATCTTATCTATCTCATCGATAAAAATAATACCGCGCTCAGCCTTGTCAACATCATTATCGGCTGCTGCGAGGAGCTTCGATACAACGCTCTCAATATCATCTCCGATGTATCCTGCCTCGGTAAGTGATGTGGCATCCGTAATCGCAAGCGGCACATCCAGAAGTCTTGCAAGCGTCTGTACAAGATATGTCTTACCGGAACCTGTAGGTCCTATCATAAGCATATTGGACTTCTGAATCTCGATGGAGTCCATTGTATTCGTGGCAACTCTCTTATAATGATTGTAAACGGCAACGGAAATAACCTTCTTGGCATATTCCTGTCCGATTACATATTCGTCAAGCATAGCCTTTATCTCGTGAGGTGCCGGAACTGACTTAAGGTCTATCGGCGGTATCTGATTATCGCCTTTCTTTCTCTTCTTAATCTTCTGACGCTCCGGCATATCGCCGAAATCCGAGAGATTCATAAAATGTATACCCGGCATACCGCTCATCTTCATCAGGTCATCGTATCCGCCAGGTCCGTTCATGCTGTCGAATGTCTTCTGCATACAATCTGCACAAATATATATATTCTGCGGAAGTTCGATCATCTTGCCGGCCTTGCTCTCCGGTCTGTGGCACAGATAACAGATTTTCTCATATTCTTCAAAATCTTTATCCTCGTTCTGATCATTGTCCTTCTGCTCATCATCGTTATTATTGATAATCTCTTCCATTAGTTATTCCTCCATAAATAATCGTGTTAATTCTAACATATTCCCGTTTATAATTCAACGTCGCCATGATAAAAAAACCGGACACCATTATTGCAATGGCATCCGGCGTCATATTCATTATGAATTATTCCTCAGGATTGGATGTAAGTGTTACGGTAGTTGATGTTTTCTCATATTCTCCCGAAGAGTTCATATGATAATATTCAACCTTGACTGTCTCTCCGGCGGCATAGTATTTCATAAGTTCAACAAGAGAATCTATAGTCTCAACCGTTTCACCGTCAAAGGAGCATATGATATCATTCTTGATAAGTCCTGCCTTATCTGCTGCACCGTTTTTGGTAATGTTTCTGATGGCAACACCTACCGGATACCCATATGTCTGTGAAATCTGGCTTGTTATACTTACGCCTGTAATTCCGAGGTAACCTCTTTCATCATCATCAAGCTGTTTTCTTGAATCTGTTGTTGAAAGTTCGTTAATGATATCCTTAACAGATGAAATTGAAATAGCGTATCCCATTCCTTCGACACCTGTTGTACTCATCTTGACTGAGTTGATACCGATTACTTCGCCCTGCGCATTGAAGAGAGCACCGCCACTGTTGCCCGGATTAATGGCTGCATCTGTCTGGATAAGGTTATTGTATTCCGTGCTTTCAACTGTTACAGTTTTATCAATTGCACTGATGCATCCTGTGGTAACCGAAATACCGTAACCCATTGAGTTACCTACTGCTATTGCTGCTTCACCGACTTTAATCTGTGATGAATCACCAAGTGTTGCTACAGTATAAATGGCATCCTTAGGAATATCCGAAAGCTTTGCCGAAATAACAGCGAGGTCATAGCTGCTCTTTTTATTCTTGACTTCAACAGGGACCTTGCTTCCGTCATAAAATGTTACCGCAAGATTCTCAACGCCGTCAATTACGTGTGCATTGGTTACCATAAGAAGCTCATCATCGGTTGTACCGATTATGATACCGGAACCGCTTACCGTTGACTTCTGGGTCTGGCTTCCGAACCAGCCGTAGTTAACTTCCTGTGTATATTCACCATTGATGGCTACTACGGACGATATTACCGAATCAACTATATCGGATACATCATATACCGTGGCCTTGATGTCCTTGTTGGCATTTACATTACCAAGCTGTGCCGCTGTAGCTGCCGGCTTTGCCGAAGCATCTGTCTGGCTGCTGTTCTTAATAGGGAATAAGCTGTATCCTGCATAACTTACACCGTAGCAGGCAACTCCGGCAACTCCGCCTAAAAGCACTGCACAGACAACCATCGCTACGCCTCTTACAAACCAGTTCTTTTTCTTAGGCTGTGAGGCCCTGCGTTCAATTCTCTGAGCCTTTCTCATGGCTCTTAAACCCTTCTTGGTGAGCTGCGGCTGTGGCTGTGGCTGCGGCTGCGGCTCGCTGTTATATGCTGTGTAATTATTTTCATCATTATACATATCAATACATCTCCTTTGGTGTAATCTTTATCGCTTTCTATGTCTATGAGTATAGATGGAAATTGTGTACTTTTTGTGTAGCAAATAAGGAAAAAAAGTGATATTTTCATATACCGGGCATAAAAAATCCCGTCCATACTCTCATCCGGCGTATGAACGGGATAATAATCATTGGTTATATTGAATTATTCAACAAGACTCATCATGCTTTCTTTGAGGCCGGCAAGTTTCTTATCCGCATCCTCAAAGCTGTTTCCCTTAACACCCATATAGAACTTAACCTTTGGTTCGGTTCCTGAAGGTCTTGCACAGCACCATGCATTGTCTTCAAGGTCAAAATAGAGAACATTGGATTCAGGAAGACCTGTTGTGCCTGTACTTCCGTCAGCACGTTTAACAATATCTTTCTCATAATCCCTGAACTCAAGAACCTTATATCCTCCGATTTCTGCAGGAGGGTTGTTACGTAATTTCTCAAGCATTGCCTGAATCTCGGCAACTCCTTCAACACCCTTTCTCTCAAGAGATACAAGTGTCTCTCTGAAATATCCGTATTTCTCGTAAATCTTAAGCATCTGATCCCAGAGTGTAAGTCCCTGCTTCTTATAGTATGCAGCAGCCTCACAGAGCATAAGAACCGCAACAATGGCATCCTTATCCCTTGCATGTGTGCCTACGAGACAGCCGTAGCTTTCCTCGAATCCGAACATATACTCATAGGTATGATTCTGCTCAAACCACTTAATCTGCTCTCCGATATATTTGAAACCTGTAAGTACTTCGATAAGTTTAAGATTATATTCCTTGGCAATAACATCTGCGAGATTGGTTGAAACGATTGTCTTGACCAATGCACCGTTAGCAGGAATAAGTCCTTTCTCCTTCTTCTGGGAGAGAATGTATTCTGCGATAAGCATTCCCGACATGTTACCTGTGAATGACATATATTCACCTGTCTTGGAATCCTTGGCATATACTCCGAGTCTGTCGGCATCCGGGTCTGTTGCAAGAACAACATCCGCATTCTTCTCCTTGGCAAGTGCAAGTGCAAGTGTGAATGCCTTAGGATCTTCAGGATTCGGATATCCTACTGTAGGGAAATTACCGTCCGGTTTCTCCTGCTCAGGCACTACGTATATTTTATTAAATCCAACTTCTTTAAGAACTCTTCTTGCAGGAATATTACCTGTTCCGTGAAGCGGTGTGTATACGGCAACAAGATCGTCTCCCATTTCCTTAATAACATCCGCATTGATAATCTGTTTCTTAAGTGCCGCAATATATCTGTCATCGAGGTCAGAACCGATTACATTATATAATCCTGCTTTAACTGCCTCAATTTTGTCCATTGTCTTTACGACATTATAATCTTTGATAGCTTTAACTTCATCTATGATCATAACATCCTTAGGTGATGTAACCTGTGCACCATCTTCCCAATATACCTTATATCCGTTATATTCCGGAGGGTTATGGCTGGCTGTTACAACTATTCCCGCTATACATCCGAGATCTCTTACCGCAAATGATAATTCCGGTGTAGGTCTGAGAGATGGGAAAACATATGCCTTGATGCCGTTCGCATTCAGGCAGAGTGCAGCCTCATCAGCAAATTCAGGTGACATTCTTCTGCAGTCATATGCAATGGCAACACCCTTTGACTGTCCGCCTTCTTTAATTATAAAATTAGCGAGTCCCTGTGTAGCCTTTCTGACTGTATACACATTCATTCTGTTGGTTCCGTTACCGATAACTCCTCTGAGTCCGCCGGTACCGAATTCGAGTTCCCTGTAGAATCTGTCTTCGATTTCCTTATCATTGCCTTCAATTGACTTTAATTCTGCTCTTGTTTCTTCCGAAAAATACGGATTAACGCACCATTCTTTATAAGTATCCTGGTATGACATATATTTTTCCTTTCTTCCTATAAAATAATATTTCCCGACTTTACCTCGTATATATTACCACTGTATTTACAAAAAGTCATTATTTTTTTTATCAATTAAGCTTTAATCTTAATAAATAAAGCAATCAGATAGTTCCGAAGGCGTCTCCATGTGATTGAAATCCACCTTTCAAAACCGTTCATCTTAAAAGTATGCGCTGCGATATGCTTATCAAGGAGCCTTACATGTTCTGCCGTGTAATCCCGGCCTTTGCTGCCTATAAGCACACCCGTATTGGAATCCTTACGCACACGGAATGAACTTAATTTGTCCTTGATGACCGCCGTATCACCGAGCCTTGACAATCCGAGCCACAAGTCAAAATCAAGTATATACGGTATATCATCATCAAAACCGCCTGTTGCAATATAGTCGTCTTTGCGAAACAGGGCACACACCGGATTGCCCCAGAAATTATTCAACATCACGGATGTCTTGGCAATTCTGGCACCTTTTACTATTCCGTTACCGGGCCAGTGCATGTATGAACCGGTTATTTTATCATCATTATCCACAAGATCTGTTCCGACAACAACAAGCGAAACCTCCGGGTGCTTCTCAAGAATTATCACACTCCTGCTTATGCAGTCCGGATATATACAATCATCTGCCGGTATAAGCTTTACATACCTGCCGCTGCAGCTGCGGACGCATTTATCCCAGTTGCGGCTCATTCCAAGATTGGCTTCATTGACAATGAGCTTTATCCTGTCATCTTTGATACTCTTCACTTTATCAACCGTATCATCAGATGAACAGTCATCCACAACCACTATTTCTATGTTCTTATATGTCTGGTTAAGAATCGACTCTATCGTCCTTACTATGAACCGGCCGCTGTTATATGCCGGAATGCATACACTTACAAGTTCTTCGCTCACTATAAGCACCTCGTTATTTGTGTTTTATCTGAAGGATTCCGAGGAAGAAACTTGAGAGAATCATCTGGATTCCTACAACAATTGCCGTAAATGCCGGTATCGTAAGTCTCATCATTTTATCTGCCTCAAGGATTCCGTATGAATTCTTCGCCCATACATTAACTGCCATAATTGAACATACAAGTCCGATTATAAAAAGGATAACTCCAAAAAGGATTCCTTTCTCAACGGTAAAGAATTTACCAAGCTTTCCTACCGGCTTGACCGGAATGAATCCCGTTGAACGCGCATATCCTTCCGTAAATTTGGAAAACATCACCATGTTCACACCTAACAATATCATTGCCGATGAATAAAGCATGGTATGTACTCCGAGACCGGCACCACCGATTGATACATGTCCCACAAGTATTGCCAACATAAGTCCGAGTCCAAGTACAAGAAGGAATATTCCCGGATAGAGGAACAACCACTTTGGACTGTGCATGAGAAGAAACTTAAGATGTCTCCAGCCGTCCCTCCATGTGTGGAGATGAGGCGCATGGCTTCTTCCGTCTTTCTTAAGCGTCGTAGGAACCTCTGCAATCTTAAAGCCGTAAAGTGTCGACTTTACAACCATTTCACTTGCATATTCCATTCCGGTTGTCTTAAGGTCTATACTTCTCATTCTCGCGGTATTATATCCTCGAAGTCCGCAATGGAAGTCGCCTATCTTGCTTGAATAGAAGAATCTTCCTATAAATGAGAGTACCGGATTTCCGATATATCTGTGTGAAAACGGCATGGCGCCCTTCTCAATTCCGCCCTTGAAACGGTTACCCATTACAAGATCATATCCCTCTCTTAATTTCTCAACGAAAGGCATAAGATGTAAAAAATCATAACTATCGTCAGAGTCTCCCATTATTACATATTTACCGAGTGCCGCATTGCATCCGGCAATAAGCGCTGCTCCGTAACCTTTGGTCTCGACGTTGACAACTCTGGCACCGTTGCGCTCTGCTATGTCTATTGAGCCGTCTGTACTTCCGTTATCGGCGATAAGTATCTCACCGTCCACGTTGTTCTCGTACAGGAATGTCTGCGCCTTCTTAATACATGTCTCCAGCGTTTCCGCCTCGTTAAGACACGGCATGAGTATGGTAAGCTCATATTTAAATTCATTTTCAGCCATAATAAAACCCTCCTTAGACTGCCATTCTTATATATATTTCCCAAAAAGTCAATGCGTGAAACATAACCGCGGCAAAAATAATCCCGCCACCGATATCCTTTTTGATGATACATCTGTTGTTTTTAAGCGGATACACTGCACAGAACAGAAGCGGTATAAAATATCTTCCCTGAAGTCCGACTATATGCGCTGAGCCTGCCGGTGTCCAGAATATCCACATTGATATAACTATTATAAATATGCTCACTGCTGCCGCAGATAGTGAAATAATCCTCTGTTTCTTATTAAAACAGATTTCCCTGCCTTCGCAGTTAAGAAGCGTAAGCACCATAAGCACTGTAAATCCGGCTGTCAGAAAACCCGATGTATATATCTGCAGCCAGCCGAATCCGCTTGCAAACATTTCGGCGTAATGTGTTCCGCCCATAAGGAAAAATGTGTTAAAAAGCATGCAAAGTGCTTCTTTCGGGTGAGTAAACATTCGTCTTAACGTAAATCCTTCGCTCTCGGTCCACATAAGTTCATTCTCACTGCCCGATGTAGATGATGACACATCTTTAAAAATATTGGAATTAACCGCCGCAAATGTCACAACCGCCAGCAGTATCGCACTTGCAACCACCACGGGGTACTTAACTTTCTCTCCGAAATTACGTTTCGGGATCATAAACAATAATAACAGAAGCGGAATATAAATTCCACCCTTAAATGCCGACATGAACACTCCTGCGCATACCATTACTACGGTCTCGGCAGGTCTTATTGTCCGGTCCGAATAAACTGCATTCATAACATATGCCATGTATAAGAAAATAACCGCATACAAAACACAATCTTCCGATATGCATACCACTCTCGATGTCATCATAGGCAGAAGCATAATAAGCGCAAGTAAATTTTTACCGACCGGTATTTTCTTAAGTGCCGTATATGTTATCGCCGAATACACCACAAGCATCAGCAGTCTGGCAAGCGTATATGTCATAACACCGCCAAGGCCTGTAATCCGGCCTGCTAATATCCCGATAATTGCCGGCAGATAAAGTATCACGGCTGCCGGGCTGTAATTATACACATCAGCACTGACTTCTACCAGTTCGCTTCCGTCGCATCCCGCAGTTTTAAAGAAGTTTTTGGCAGTTTTAATGTAATTAGTTACACTTATGTTCTTATCAAGGTCAAGGTCCGCAAAAGTCCGCCTTGCATAATATGTACCTTCACTGCCCGTATCCCCGGCACCGGTAATTCTGTTGACGGTACCCATTACGTGATACAGATGATTGGTCTCATCGGCACCCGCATTCGGTGTGATTATAAGCGTAAATGCTATTCCGAGACATATACACGCGGCAAGATATATTTTATGGACAGGTGATTTCCTGACAAACACAAGGTAATAAACCACAACGGCCGATATGATAAGAATTAATGCAATCACATCATAATACCGGTAAAAATATATAACATCCTGTCCGTATCTGCCCGCTATATCACCGTATCTGTACCATTTTACCAGATATGCCGTAACAGCCATTACAGCCACCATGACAAGGCATGGAATTAATTTATATTTTTTGATGCAAGATTTGATACTGTCCATCCTATATTCCTAATCTTCTGAGTGTATTGCGCAAGAGTTCTTTCTCAATCGCAATTGTGTTTTTAGTTAAATTTAATGTCCTGCTGACATCCTTCATTTTAAAGAATGAACTGAAAATTCCCTTAAGATATGCACCGGCAAGTCCTTTCCGTGCAAAATACACTATCTTTACAAGTATTCCGGCGCACACCGGTACAAAGTTCAATACTTTCTGCCACGGTGCAAAATTCTTATACATAAGAAGCATCGAATTGCGAGCCGAGAGGCTTACTTTAAATGCATTATGTCTTGAACCGCTGGCCGCACTTCCGATGTGCAGTGCCTTCGCCTCAGGTTCATATACGTTCCGCCATCCGTAAATCTTAGCTCTGTATCCTATATCAACATCTTCAAGATATGCAAAGAAATTCTCATCAAAATACCCTATTTCATCGAATACATTCCGTCTGTAAATTGCCGCTCCCGCGCAGGCGCTGAATATATCGCACTTTCCGGTATATCTTGAGGCTGCCTCATCGCGGCCTCTTGCAAATCCCCAGCCGAGCACACAGAAATAATCGCCCGCGCTGTCAATAAGCTTTCTGTTGTTATATTGGAGCATCATTGCCTGTGCCGAAAACACATCTGATTCTTTCTCAAGTCTGTTCACAAGTGCACCTACCATATGGCGTCCGGCAACCGCGTCATTGTTAAGAAGTATTACATATTCGGAACCGGATGCTTTGATTCCGTCATTTACAGCCTTGGCAAAACCGTAATTATTATCAAGCGGAATTACCTCAAGCAAAAGTTCACCCTCGCTCTCTTCTACCACCTGAAGACTGGCATCCTCGGAACAATTATCCACAACAATGACATCAAAATCCTTGTAATCCTGTTTTTTTAATGATGCAAGACATTCCCTCAGGCATTTTTCTCCATTATAATTAGGTATTACAATTGATACTTTACTCATAAATACCTCCTACATCTTAACGGTAATCTCAGGCGCATATACCATTTTCAGGCCCTTTGTACTTCCTTTGTGTGCGTATAAATTCCTGTCCCCGGAATCAAGCACCTTGTCTAACGCACTTTTTTTAACCATAATTCCATATCTCGGCACAACTGCTGCTTCCATGTCAACGGCTGCCATATTAAAATCACCCTTAAACCACGCCGGGCTTCCTTTAAGAGATTTCGTATATCCGTGGCCCGTACGGGCAATTCCGTTATAGAGATATCTGCCTCCGGCTGTAATCTTTGGAACAATAATATCGGCATCCGTAAGAACCGCGCGGCTGACTGCAAGTCTTGCAAAATCCTTTGAAAGCTTCATATCAGTGCGTAAAAGTATTACATAATCTGCCTGTACCGCTCTTATATCTTCATCTTTTCCGTCATAGGACGGATATGACGTTACACATTGCACATCCGGAACGTCGATAAGATTAACCCTGTAATATCCGGGATCGTCAAGCTCGCATACAACAGTGCCATCACCGGTATATTCGTTGAGTGCCCTGCGTCCGGCATCGAAAGCATACTGCTTATTAAAAGGATTGCCGGAAGTTGAATTTTCTCCGGATTTCCAATGATAAAGAATTTTATCAACATGCTCAATTACTTTACATTTATCGACGCATCTTAAGAACAGATCATAATCCTGTGCGCCGTCATATTCACTTCTGAATCCGCCTGCCTCTGTTACTATTTTCCTGTTAATCACGCAGAAATGACAGATATAATTATTGGATAAAAGAAGTGTCTTATTATAATCCGGTTTTCTGTACGGTTTAAAATAACGTTTAAGGTCCGGACTGACTTTATCTTCGTCCGTATACACCATGTCCGCACCATAATTTACTATGCGGTTTGCCGCCTCATACAAAGCATCCGGTTCCAGTATATCGTCGTGGTCAAGGAAGGCAACATACTCGCCCGATGCCACATCAAGTGCCTGATTGGAATTGCCCGATATTCCGAGATTTGCTTCAAGGCTTACATATCTTATCCTGACATCATCGCCCATGACTTCATCTATCACTGCATCAACTTTATTCTCTCCGCCGTCGGCTATGCATAACTCCCAGTTTCCGTAAGTCTGTGCAAGCACACTTTCCAGTGTCGCCTTAAATGCCTCGTGCTCGACATTGTATACCGGCACAATAATGCTTATGAGCGGATTACGTGCAAATGTATACTCTTCATGAATCTGTTTTTCTGTTTCGGTTTTCCCGATATTGCGTACATATCCGGTACCTTTTTCCACAATTTTACCGCATAATTTTACTATGCCGTAACGCTCCGTATATGCTTTTATTCTGTCAACGATTTCACTCAATCCAAAACACCTCTTGTTCTGTCATATCATACCCTTATGGAAAAATCAGAACGCTTAAGCGAAAGATTAGGGTTATAATATGGGTCGCCGGCCTCCATAACTTTGGCCCAGCGTTCCATCATGTTATTGGTTTCGCCCATGAACCTTGCCGCTTTTTCAGGTGTATCCTCAACACCACGGCTCTTTGATTCATAGTGATACAATTTTGCTTCAGGATTATATACTATAAGATATCCTTTCTGCCTTACACGGAGACAGAAATCAACATCATTAAATGCCACCTTAAAAAGCTCATCAAGTCCGCCAACCTCATCATATACGGATTTGCGCACAAGCATGCACGCAGCCGTAACTGCGCTGTAATCCTGCGGAATGACCGCCCTCGCAAAATAACCCGGATTATCACCTTTAATTCCCGCAAATGCATGACCGGCAACTCCGCCAAGGCCGATTATTACTCCGGCATGCTGCACGGTTCCATCCTCATAAAGAAGTCTGGCGCCGACTATACCGACTTCAGGTCTTGTTCCAAAGCTTACAAGTTCACGCAGACAGTCTTTGTTAATCATCTCCGTATCATTATTAAGAAGCAGCAGATATTCACCTGACGCTACGGCAGCTCCGTAATTATTTATCTTTGAATAATTAAAATCTCCGTCATAGTAAATTACTTTGACACAGTCGTATACGGATTCAATCTTTTTATAGTAATCAAAAGTAGCCTGTTCCGTACTGTTGTTCTCAATTACGATAATCTCATAATTGGTATAATCCTGTATGCCTATTATTGATTCAAGGCACTGCTTAAGATCGTCAACATGATCCTTGTTAGGTATAAGAATTGATATCTTAGGATTACCTTCAATATCATATCTGACCCTGTTATATCCCGGTCTGTAACCCTCGGATACATGTGCTTTAATTCCAAGTCTGTCAAAATGCGCCTGTGCGGCCCTGATTCCGGCATCATAAGCGTATTTTTTACTCTCCGGATTCATCGCCGTTGAATTCATATGGCATCTCCAGGTATATAATACCTTCGGAATATGCTTTATATTGGCTGCTTTCTCGGTACAGCGCAATATCAGGTCATAGTCCTGCGAGCCGTCATAGTCGCTGTTAAATCCGCCGACTTTCTCATATAATTCTCTTGAAAACACAAAAAGATGGCAGATATAGTTATTGTTATTAAGCATATCCGGTGAAAAATCCGGTTTAAAATGCGGCATAAATCTCTTACGTGTTCCACAGTCGTATTTGTCTTCATCGGAATATATTACATCAATCGTGTTGTCTTCGTTGATTGCGGATGCACATTCAAACAGTGCGTTCGGTCTTATTATGTCATCATGATCTCCGAGAACTATATAATCGCCTGTTGACATATCAAGTGCCGCATTGGTATTGCCTGATATTCCGAGATTATCTTTCAGTGCAACATACTTAACACGGCTGTCTCCCTTACATACTTTGAGGACTGTTTCCCGCATTTCATGTCCGCTTCCGCTTCCGTCGGCGAGACATAACTCCCAGTCAGCATATGTCTGGTCCATAACAGATTTGAGCATTTGAGCAAAATATTTCTCGTCAGGTCTGTATACCGGCACTACTATTGAGAATTTCGGATTCACGGGAAACCTGTGAGAGCGCTGCATCATAAGAACCGTTTTCTTAGGTTCCTTCTGCTTAATCCATTTATCGTAATCCATTGATTTCTTATCGCGTGAAATCTTGCGAAGCACTTTTTTGGCTGTTTCCAGTACGCCTCGCTGTTTCATATATGACATAGCGATTGATGCGAGTCTGCCAAAACTCTTATCGGTGCTGTCCGTTCTCTTCGATAAATCAACATGATGGACAACCTTTTCATTCCCGGATGTAAACACTATGTCTGTTTCATAATCCGAACCCAGAGGAAAAATTATCTTAAATCCGGGGTCCTCGATTAATTCATCATCCTGATAATAATCCGAAATATCAGAACGCGGAACTCTTTCTATAACGCAGTCAGCCGGTTTCCCGTCTTTTAGCACGCTTATATTTACAGGATCCTTATACGCACACCAGCCTGTAACGTTGATATGGGAATCCTTTTCAAGCACAGAATCCACCGCGCCCGAAATCGTATATCCGGCTTTTCTGAAGCTCCTGCCGGATACTGTGTATTTCTGTATATATACTTCGTCCTGCCATGCAAATGTGACAACGACTTTCGCTTTCCTGAATTCTTTCGGAACATCAAGAACAAACTGATATTCGCATGAAAACATAAGGTTATCCCATTTATAGCAGAATCTTGACCTTGTATTGTCACGTAGAATTGCCTTGACAGGTACATTTTCACCATCAATATATGCCTTTATCTTAGCATGTTCCATATATGTCTCATTTGTTCCGGCATGTATAACAAGCTGATCCGGATTATCGAGTCTTGCCCTGTATTCGGCAAAATATATCATTCTGACCTTGTCGCTCATCTCAATTCCTACTTTCTGAATATTCTAAGAAGTATTGTCATAAATGCTATTAAATATGCAGCAAAAAGTACGAAAATAACCATTGTCTGCAAATCCCATTTAACATAAGTATAGCAGATTGCAGGTGTCAGATTATCCGGCTGTCCGGATATGGTAACACCTTCTCCTTTATCATTGCCGCATTTTATAACCAAAGTATATTTTTCCCCCTTAGTATATTCAACCTTATCCATGTTAAGGAAGGTGAATTTACCGCTTTTAAGCCTGGATATTTTCAATGTTTCCTGTCCCGAAACACTATTCCCGTTTTCATCGGTAAGTTCATAACTTATCTTACCTGATACTTTTCCGGCATCAGCCGGAGCCATAAGTACCTTCATTCCGGTAATATTAGCAGAGTCGCATATAAATGAATACCTGAATTCATTACCGTCACTTATCTCCGTCACCGGCACCATCCGGCTTCTCGTATAATCCGTGTTATATAATGCACAGTCTTTTTTGACATAAGCGTAAAAATATCCGCCGACCATAACAGCCACTACGGCAAATATTAACAAAATTATTTTCTTCCTGTTCATAACTGCCCTTTCTATCTGGTCTGCATATATACATCACATATTTCTGCCGCATCGCCCTTCATTCTGACTTTGCCGCTTTCAAGCCAGACTACCTTGTTGCATATCTCTCTGACCTGTTCTATACTGTGCGATACAAAAAGAACTGTCGTTCCTTTATCCATCATCCTGTGTATACGTTCCTGGCACTTCTCCTGAAACCTGAAATCGCCGACTGAAAGCACTTCATCAACTATAAGTATATCGGCCTCTCCAGATGTTGCTATTGAAAAAGCAAGTCTTGAGAGCATACCGGAGGAGTAATTTTTAACCGGAACATCCATAAATTCACGCAGTTCCGAAAATTCAACAATATCATCAAATACATCCTGCATCATCTTACGCGAACGTCCGAGAAGTGCTCCGTTGAGGAATACATTTTCCCTTCCCGTAAGGTCTATGTCAAAACCGGCTCCCAGCTCGATAAGAGGAGCAACACTTCCTCTGATTGAGACACTTCCTTTGGTCGGCTTAAGCACTCCGGCAATACATTTGAGCATTGTGCTTTTGCCGCTTCCGTTAAGCCCGATAAGTCCAACGGAATCGCCTTTTTTAACATCGAAACAGACATCGCTTAATGCCCAGAATTCATCATATTGTAATTTGCCTCTTAAGGCTCTGATAATATATTCCTTGAGGCTGTCAACTTTCTCCCTGGCGAGGTTAAAGCGCATGGAGACATCTTTTACCGAGATTATTGTATCATCTGTCATAACGTCTCCTTTCTACACATACAGGATAAATTCATCCTGTTTTTTATAAAAAACCCTGAAACCAAGTACAAGCACAAGCACACTTGGGATTATTGTCATCAGTGTTGTAAACAGATCAGGCCATGTGCCATATATCATGAATCCACGGAACATTTCAAGAATACTCGTGAGCGGGTTGATGCGCACTACCATTCTGATTGCACGCGGAAGGCTCGACATCGGGTATATTACCGGTGTCAGGTACATAAGTACCGTGGTGAGTACCGAATATAAATGGATTATGTCCCTGAATTTAACCGCAAAAGCCGCAAGTATCAGTCCGATTCCGAGTGAAAGTGCCACCAGTGCAATTATCGGAAGTATCCCCAGTAATGCCATATAATGCAATTCTGCCCTCATACAAAGCATAACAATTATGAGCGCAGCAAACGATGCCATCAGGTTAATGGCACTCGAAACAGTCCTTGAAAGGACAAACATGTATTTGGGTACATACACCTTCTTAATGAGCGGTGCATTATCAATAATCGCCGTCATATCCATTGTGGTTGCAGCCGAAAAGAAATTAAAAACAACCTGGCCCGCAAGAAGATATAACGGATAATTATCTATATCGAACTTAAACAGATGTGAGAATACCACCGACAGTACGACCATCATAAGGAGCGGGTTAAGCAAAGTCCATAACACGCCAAGCACCGAACGACGATATTTGGTCTTAACATCTCTTGTCACAAGCTCATTTAACAGCGGCTTGTATTTATTAAAATTGACAATAATCGACTTCATCAGAATTAGCAACCTTTTTTGTAATCTTTAAACTGCGGCCATTTCTGGTCTTTGTCGGAAAATATGAGTTCCGACTCATCTTCCACAGGCCAGTCAATGCCTATATCCGGATCGTTCCAGATAATTCCGCCTTCATCATCCGGATGATAAAAATCAGTACATTTGTATGCAAATTCAGCATAATCCGAGAGAACAACGAATCCATGTGCGAAATTCTTCGGAATAAAAAACTGTTTCTTATTCTCAGCCGAAAGAACCACACCGAACCACTTACCATATGTCTTTGAGCCTTCTCTCAAGTCTACTGCAACATCAAAAACCTCTCCGTTAATAACGCGCACCAGCTTATCCTGCGGAAAATTCTTCTGAAAATGAAGACCTCTTAAGACGCCTTTCTTAGATGCGGACTGGTTATCCTGTACAAATTCCTGTGTAATTCCAACTGCCGCATAATCATTATAATTATATGACTCGAAAAAATATCCTCTCGCATCTCCGAAAACCTTCGGTTCAATAACTTTAAGTCCCTCTATATCGCAAGTTGTCACTTTAATCTGACCCATAATAGCCTCCTATAATCCATTAGCGATATCTATAAGATACCTGCCATATTCAGTCTTAAGCAATGGCTGTGCAAGATTTACAAGCTGTTCCCTTGTAATAAAGCCTCTCTTATATGCTATCTCTTCTATGCATGAGATATACAGGCCCTGCCTTTTCTGGAATGCAGCCACAAAATCCGCCGCATCAAGTAGCGCATCATGATTACCTGTGTCCAGCCATGCAAATCCGCGGCCCAGGGTCTCAACATATAAATCGCCACGCCTTAAATATTCATTGTTAACACTTGTTATTTCGATCTCGCCACGTTTGGACGGCTTGACATTCTTAGCAATTTCAACAACATCATTATCATAGAAATATAAGCCCGGTACCGCATAATTAGATTTAGGTACCTGCGGTTTCTCCTCTATGGAAACTGCCTTTCCGTTCTCATCGAATTCAACGACGCCGTATTCCCTCGGGTCTTTAACATAGTATCCGAATATTGTGGCGCCACTTGTTCTTTCTGCCGCCCGCGCAAGCACCTTTGAAAAACTCTGTCCGTAAAAAATATTGTCTCCGAGTACAAGCGCAACATTATCATTACCGATAAACTGCTCTCCGACTATAAAAGCATCCGCAAGTCCTCTCGGTGTCTCCTGTATGGCATATGAGAAACTCATTCCCAGCTGGCTTCCATCTCCTAAAAGTTCCTCAAATACTCCTATATCCCTTCTGGTCGATATTATGAGTATTTCTCTTATTCCCGCAAGCATAAGTGTAGAAAGCGGGTAGTATATCATCGGCTTATCATAAACCGGCATAATCTGTTTGGAAATTGCCTTGGTAAGTGGATAGAGTCTCGTTCCTGAGCCCCCTGCTAAAATAATACCTTTCATTCTGCCTCCTGGTTATATCATATTAGACACAATCAGACAGCACCGGGATTTCCCCTGCGCTGCCTTTGGTCTGATTATATTCTGTACATTTCTTCGTAATACTTCTGGTAATTGCCGCTTGTGACATTCTTCATCCAGTCCTCATGCTCAAAATACCATTTGATTGTAAGCCTGATGCCGTCCTTAAACATTGTCTCCGGATACCAGCCTACCTCTTTCTTGATCTTATCCGGTGCTATCGCATATCTTCTGTCATGTCCCTTACGGTCTGCAACATATGTTATAAGACTTTCGTTGATAGCAGGCTTTCTCGGATCATCATCCGGAAGCATCTCATTAAGTGTCTCAAGAATTGTCCTGATAATCTCTATATTCTGTTTCTCGTTATGTCCGCCGATATTGTATCTTTCTCCGAGACGTCCTTTTTCCTGAACCATATCAATAGCCTTGGCGTGATCGTCAACATAAAGCCAGTCACGCACATTAAGTCCGTCACCATATACCGGAAGCTTCTTCCCGTTAAGTGCATTGTTAATGATAAGCGGAATCAGTTTCTCAGGGAACTGGTAAGGTCCGTAGTTATTACTGCAATTGGTAATATTGGCCGGAAAATGATATGTGTCTATATAAGCCTTCACAAGCATATCCGATGATGCCTTGCTCGCAGAATACGGGCTGTGCGGATCAATAGGTGATGTTTCATAGAAGAAAGCGGTGTCATCATCCGGAAGTGAACCGTACACTTCATCGGTTGACACATGGAGGAATTTCTTATCCGGCTTGAATGTTCCGTCTTCGTTCTCCCATGCTTTCTTCGCCGCGTTAAGCATTACAGCCGTTCCGAGCACATTCGTCTGAACGAACACCTCCGGATTACGGATACTTCTGTCAACATGGCTTTCTGCTGCAAAATGCACCACCCTGTCTATATCATTTGCCGCAAAAATCTTCTCTATAGCTTCTTTATCACAAATGTCAGCCTTTACAAATGTATAATTATCTCTATTCTCGATATCCTTAAGATTCTCGAGATTTCCTGCATATGTAAGGCAGTCAACATTAATTATTCTTATCTCATTATCATATTTACGAAACATATAATGAATGTAATTTGAACCGATGAAACCGGCTCCTCCTGTTACAAGATAGGTTCTCATCCCTTTTATCTCCTTTCAGATAAGTACATACTGATATATTTTACCATATATATGCAATTTATTCAACTAGATAAAATCTCTCACATATGCCGCTATTGCATCCTTCCATCCGGCAAATTCATATCCGCCGGTAAGTCTTAACATATAATTGTCAAGTACTGAATATGCAGGTCTGTCGGCTGACTGTGGAAACATTTTCTTATATTCTTCACTCGTTATATGATTAACTTTGCAATTTCTGCCGGTAAGCCTGAATATTTCCTCCGTAAAATCTGCCCACGAACATACCCCTTCACAAGTTCCGTGGAATATGCCGTAATTATCCGTCGGAACAAGTGACACTATAGCTCTGGCAAGTTCCGTCGCGCTCGTCGGTGAACCAACCTGATCCATTACAACATTAACTTCAGGATTTTTCTCCGAAAGCGCAAGCATAGTCCGTACGAAATTCTTTCCTTCACCGTAAAGCCATGCTGTTCTTACGATAAAATAATCCTTTGCAAACATCTTTACGAACTCCTCGCCGGCAAGTTTCGTTCTTCCGTATGCACTCTTAGGCGCCGGCGCATCAAATTCTGTGTACGGTCTTATACCGTCTCCGCCAAATACATAATCAGTCGATACATGAACAAGCTTTGCACCGCATTTTGCAGCTGCTATTGCAAGATTACGCGGCCCGATCGCATTAATCCTGTATGCATTGTCTTCATCCGTCTCGCATTTATCAACCGCAGTGTATGCTGCACAGTTAATAATTGCATAAGGTCTCACCTTATCTGTAAGTTCAAGAACAGCTTTCACATCCGTTATGTCGAGTTCTCCGACATCCGTATTGACAAGCTCGTATTCGTTACTTTTCTCGTATTCCCTGTTGATTGCTCTTCCAAGCTGTCCGTTGCAGCCAGTCACGATTATTTTCTTCATATCAATAAAGCCTCCGTATTTAGAATGAACATACTGTAAGTATCTGCCTGTATATTTCCCAGAAAAGGATTGCCCCCTCCATCATAAGTACAAAAAGATTATACCACTGTCTGTTAAAATGTGCAGTGATTTTTTCAGCCGGTACAAGCATAAAAAGAGGAAAAAGAAGAGGAATAAAATATCTTCCCTGAACCCCGGCAATGCCTGATGCTACGCCGACCGGCGTAAATGCAAGGTACAGTGCAGTCCATATAAGCGCCGTCGTTGCAAACAGTATAAACACAACACCGCATTTTCTTCCCGCTGACAGTCTTTTGTCATCATCCGAATGTGTAAACATTGTAAATACCAGTAACGCATCTATTGCAAATACAGCCTTACCGGCGCCAAGATATGCCATTATATCCACAGTTTCGCTTCCTATAGTATAATACACTAATTTGCCCCATATGGATTTAAGAAGCAGTCCCGCATACGAAACAGGATGTGAAAGCACCATCTGCAGCTGGCCCGCATTGCTTGTATCGCCCCCACGCGGGTCGCCTCCGCTTCTGCCTATAAGAAGCGGAAGAATGAATGTCAGTATCAGAAGTATCATTGCAGATATAAAACCGCCTTTAACAATGCGTCTCGTCCTGTCATCCCTGAAATGGCTTTTGGGAATAAAAAGAGCCATAAGCATCAATGGAGCGTAAACCGCTTTTGCAAGACATCCGTATCCCATCGCGCAGGCCGCCAGGGCGAACTGCCACCATCGGCCGTTACAGTCATCATATATCATATTATTAATTACATATGACATGCCAAGCATTATAAAAGATGTTACAACAGGATCATATGAAATCGTTGAAGCCGTAAAAATCGTTGTCGGAAGAAGCCCTATAAGTGCCATGAGTATTTTACCCTTGCGGAGTATTCTTATCGCAAAATACATCACCGTCACATATACAAGAAGGTTGGCCAGCCTTGCAATTATATATATCCATCCGAAACCGAGTTTAAATGCCCTGGCTATGTTAATTGCAAGTGCCATGAAAACATACGCAAACGTGGATATGCTGCTCGTATGTCTCGGTGTAACCGTGTAATGTTCGATATCTTCGGTACCATAGTAATTGCAATTATTATTAAGATATTCCAGAAATTCGTGGTACTCTTTTGCCGTATCCGTATATCTTAACGGATGGTTTGCCTCGCTTGCGTTAAGCATTTCCCATATTTCATCATCGTTCCTGGTCTGGGATGCTATTGACAGCAGGTACGAATTTCTGAAATGTGTTTCTTCATCAAATCCCACCCTGACAAGCGGAAGAGTCACAATTATCGCCAGCCCGGCGGCAAGTGCGGTAATTGCAAAACCCACTTCAACTTTCTTCGCAATTATATGCCGTAACAGAATCAGTATCAGCATTGCCGTAAATCCCAAAGCAAAAAGCATAACGCGGTGGATATTAAAATACGGTCTGCTGTCAATTGTTATATTTTTGATTCTCAACGATGCATCATGGTCAAAACTCAATGTAATGTGTGATGCATTCTTGCGGATATTATGTGACGAACGTTTGAGCCAGAGCGGTGCCATGTCAGAAATGCTTTCACTTTCCTTTTTCCCGTAGGCATTAATGTATTCTATATCAATATTCTGCGAGAAATACGTTTCTTCTTTATCATATTCTACAACAAGCATCCCGGCATATCCCTCAAAATCAAATTCGAGGCTTCCGGCGTCATCTCCGTCAAATACATATGCTCCGTCCGTATCGCAGTGCATATTGACAGCCGTAATCTCTTCCGTCGGGATGTTCCTTACATAATCATTATTCAATTCCCTGATATTAAAAAATAATTCAATAAGCAGTGCCAGTATAACTGACACTGCTATAAGAATCGCGCCCCTGAGGGCAATATGAATTTTACTCCATTTGCCGTATATTTTCTTAAACATTAATATGCTCCTGAGAGTTCGGATATTGTTTTATTTATATCTTTGACAGTCGGTGTCGGATCATAATTGTCGACATCAAAAAGTACCTTATGAAGCACCGTTACATTGGCTGCAAGATCCTTCGCAAGCACAAAATCCCTGTCGCTTGTATTACCCTTTAATGTCGTAACATATGTCACTTCCGTCGGGAATCCTGACGACTCGGTAATGGTGTAACTTGCAAGCGATTTGGCAAGATTAAGTATCGTACCGACATCAAGGCTTGTTGATATATTGCCAAACACGCTGTTAATTGCACTGTTTAATTTGGTGATATCCATATTCTTGGCTTTTTCAACAACAAGGTTAATTACCGTACGCTGTCTCTCGGTTCTTCTGAAATCACTTCCGCCGCCATATCTGATACGGCAATATGCCGTAGCCTGGATTCCGTCGAGGTGTACCATTCCGGTATTTTCCACATTGGTATAACTTCTTCCCGTATTCTTTCCGGTATCCCTTAAATATTCATTGATCCAGTGAAGTTCGTTTTCGTCTATCTCAATATCAATTCCGCCTACCGCATCCACGATATCAATCAATGCATTCCAGTTTACCATCACATAATCTTTGATATCAAGGTCGAGGTTGGTATTTATCATACTTATTGCCGACTCAACGCCATAATAGAACATCGCATCGGTTGCTTTATTGTATTTGACTTCCTGTGTGTTCGCCGTATCCATAAATTTGAGGACCGTATCACGGTATACAGACACAAGCCTTACCTCTTTGGTCTTATTGTTGATACTTGCTATGATTATAGAGTCGGTATGATTCTCACCAAGCTTATTAAGGCCCTCAACCGTATTGTCCCTGGCATCACTTCCAAGAAGAAGTATATTGGTATATCCGTCCAGAACCTCAATCGTATCATCATCGAGTTCCCTGTTTATAACTATCGCATCCCTGTCTATTGCCGGTCTTTCAATCATCTCAAGTTTGCCTACCACATACCATACTGTGATAAGCACCAGCAGCAGGATAATTTCTATAGCAAATATAAGAATCATGACCCAGCGTTTGCGTTTTTTCTTCTTATGCGGGCGGACAGACTTCTGATTATTTTTCTCCTCAACAGAATAATCATTCACATTTCTGTGTCCTGGCGTCTTTTCATCTTCGTATATATATTTGTCGTCTTCATACTCATAATCGTCATCGAAATCTCTGTATTTTGCCATGATAGTAATCCTTTCGTTCTCTGCCCCTAATATGCATTCTTGTTAACAAATCCTTTAAAAACCGTCCTGAACAAAATCATTATATCGAAATGCAGGCTCCAGTTCTCTATATAATACAAATCGCAGTCTATGCGTTTTCTTATCGAAGTATCGCCGCGGTATCCGTTTACCTGTGCCCATCCTGTCATTCCCGGGCGCACCTGATGTTTAATCATATAACGTGGTATTTCTTCCTTGAATTTCTCTACGAAGAACGGTCTTTCCGGTCTCGGTCCGACGAGACTCATATCACCTTTAAGAACATTGATAAGCTGTGGCAGTTCATCGAGACTTGTCTTGCGGATAAACTTACCTACCGGCGTAACTCTTGCGTCTGTGCTTGTTGTCCATTTCTTCGCGTCCTGTCCGTCAGTTTGCACACACATTGAACGGAACTTGTACATCTCAAATTCCTTATTGTGCAAACCAACTCTGACCTGTTTGTAAATAACCGGTCCCTTGGATGATATTTTAACCGCAATCGCGGTCACTAGCATGACCGGTGAAAAAATAATTAACGCCACTGTTCCCAACACCAGATCCATTGCACGTTTGGCAAATTTGTTAGGCATTGTGCTTAAAGGAACCCTTCTTATATTAATGACAGGAAGTCCCTGTACATCTTCCGTATAAGGTCTGGTAGGAATTATGTTATTATAGTCCGGTATCAGCTTGGTATGAACGCCTGATTTCTCGCATACCGCAACAACATCTTCCAGCTTGGCATATTCGCTTAACCCAAGTGTTATGACCATTTCATCCAGATCGTTGGTCTGTATCGTCTTCTCAATATCGGCCACACGTCCTATTACTTTGGCTCCGCGGTAACAGGTATCGGCCGGTACATTATCATCTAATATACCCACTATATGATATCCCCATTGCGGGAAACTTCGTATTCTGTCAATATATGACTCCGCCGCACGGCTGTATCCGACAAGCACAATATGCTTCTGATTAAAGCCTTCACGTCTTAGGTGTCTTAAGAACATTCTGAGTGCTGCTCTTATCGCAATCTCATATACTATATTAAGAACATAGAATATGAAAATCATTACTCGCGAAAAATCTATCTGTTTAAGCAGATAGAGCATCAATATAAAAATAAGCAGCCCGAATGAATTGGCCTTTATTATATTAAGGACCTCATAGCGCTGGCCATGCATGCGCTTAGGCGTATACAGGCTGCACAATGCGTACAGGATAATATATCCCGGTATGATGAATATCAATGCCTTAAAATATATATCCATACCGATTTTGCCAATATTTTCCTTACCAAGGTCCAGACCAAACTTAATTGCCCACGCGGACAGATATGCAATTGCTATGATAAACGCGTCCAATATAACATGAAGCGTATTAAATTTCTTCTGATTTCTTCTAATCAACGTTCTAAACCCCCTGGTTTATCCGATGCCAGTTATTATAATACATCAAGCCACTTTAAAGAGCAATAATTTTATTGTTACAAATTTGTTACGAAATAATTCTAAGTCAATCTGTTCCAGTATTCCTTGTCCGAAGTGTGTTTCAGACATGATTCAAGAGATAATTTATGATAGTTTTTACCCTTTCTGAAACCAAGATATTTCATTCCGCTATAGTATACCAGTCTGATAATATCTGCCGGGGTTCCACTGCGGCATATCTGTGCCAGGGATTTCCTGACAAGCTGCATGCCGGTTCCTTTAACATTAAAACGTTCAAATATCTCCGGATGATCGGCCTGCGATACACCGAGGTCAAAATTACGTCTGTAATATTGTCTGCCTGTATAATTATGGGAATGATACACAAGTGCGTCCGCGCAATACGAAACAGCATATCCCGCATCCAGTGCTCCTGCTGCGTAGACCATATCTTCATTAAATATCGCAGGAGCCTTAAATCCTCCAAGGCTGCGGTAAATTGATGTATCATACATTGCACATACGTCTGAACAGAAATACGCTTTTATTCCAAGTTCCTTGATGTCATCCGATGTCTGAACCCTGCTTTGCGCCGGATAATTAAATTCACGCGTAATCTGCTCAATCCTGTTACAATCCTTCTTCGGAAGCTGCCTCGCATAGCTTACCGCAATATTATCCGCACGTCTGAATCCTGACAACAGTTTCTCAACAAGGTAATTGTCTTTAGGTATTGCATCCATTGTCATAAAAAGCACATAGTCGGCATCTGACATTCTAAGACCCATATCCCTTGTTCCGGCATGGTCAAATTCATGTCTTGTAATATGGACAACCTCAACCGCAGGTGCGATAAGATATTCTTTCTCATCAAAGTACTCTCTGTCAGTATTAATTATTATAATTCGTCCCAATCTTACGGTCTGATCAAGAAGTTTCTCTACCAGTTCCCTCAGATCGTGCCCCGGCTTATATGCCGGAATTACCGCATCGACTTTCACCTGTGATTATTCTCCTATATTCTTCTCAATAATTTCAGCAAGTTTCTTTGCTTCTTCTTCGATGAATCTCTGGTCATCACCCTCTATCATTACACGCACAAGAGGCTCCGTTCCCGAAGGCCTTATAAGAACCCTTCCTGCGCCTGCAAATCTGGCTTCAAGTTCTGCGACAGCATCTGCAACTACCTTATTATCCATATAGTATTCTTTCTTGATATTGGAAACTCTGGCATTTACAAGAGCCTGCGGAAGCACGCGCATTACAGATGCAAGCTCCGAAAGTTTCTTACCTGATTTAACAATAACTTCAAGAAGATGAAGAGCACTTATAAGCCCATCACCGGTAGTATTCTCATCAAGGAAAATCACATGTCCCGACTGCTCGCCTCCGAGATTACATCCGTTAGCCAGCATATATTCAAGGACATATCTGTCTCCGACTTTGGTCCTGACTATATTGATTCCCTCTTTTTCACCCATTCTGAAGAATCCGAGGTTACTCATAACGGTAGCTACAACAGTATCTTTCTTAAGTCTGCCCTGATTGCGCATATATAATCCGCATATCGCCATTATCTGGTCTCCGTCAACCATATTACCGTTCTCATCCACCGCAAGCATTCTGTCCGCATCTCCATCGAAAGCAATTCCCAGATCAGCGCCCTCTTCAACCACACGTTTCTTAAGTTCTTCCATATGTGTCGATCCGCATGCGCGGTTAATATTGACACCGTCCGGATGATTGTGTATTACTACCGGCTTAGCTCCAAGGCTCTCAAGCGTCTTAGGTGCAGTATAATATGATGCACCTTCTGCCGTATCAACAACAATTTTAAGACCTGATAAATCCAGATCTATCAATGAGCATGCAAATCTGACATAATCGTCTTTTGCATCATATCTGTATGTAATATGTCCAACCTCTCCGCCAACCGGCATCGGAAGTTCCGCTGAATTCATTCTCATCACTTCTTCAATCTCATCCTCGAGAAGATCGGAAAGCTTGTATCCGTCACCATTAAAAAACTTGATTCCGTTATATTCAGACGGATTATGTGATGCAGAAATCACAACGCCTGCGTCGTATCCGTAATGTCTTGTCAGATATGCTATTGCCGGCGTAGGAACGACTCCTACATAAACGGCATCTGCACCGACAGAACAAATTCCCGCCATAAGTGCATTAGCAAGCATTTCTCCTGATATTCTTGTATCTCCGCCGACTAATATTGTCGGCTTATGTGCTTTTTCCTTAGTGAGCACATATGCTCCTGCTTTGCCGAGGTTCATCGCCAGCTCAACTGTGAGCTCTTTATTGGCAACGCCCCTTACTCCGTCTGTTCCAAATATTCTGGCCATAATCATTCTCCATTTTATTATTATATATTATTCAGCCGTATCAGCTTCTGTCTCTGCTCCTGTCGTTTCCTCAGGCTGCGTCGGATTATCCGGGAGTGTCATATCAGTAACAATAACCTTAACATAATATGACCCCGATATACTGTAATCATCGCTCTGGTTAAGATTAACCCTGACTGTATAACTGCCTTCTCCCTTGCCGCTCATATCTATACGTGCACCAAGGTCGTCTGCCGTAAGTGTTCCTATATCGCTCTCACTGCCGTTGACAATTACATTAAGATAACCCGAACCATTATCGGCAACCAGCTGGTATCTGTAATCAGACTCGGTTCCGCTGATCGTAACCTGCGACATAGGAATCTGTATTGTTCTCTCTGATATTTTCTCTATAGTCACATCCACCTTAAGATTACTTTCGGATGATGCTATCTTGCATCCGTTTGGCAGATAGGTCTTAAGTGCTATATCGAAATGTCTGTCATCATCTGCATTATCTATATCTATAATACCGGCAGGGATATCAATCGATGTTATCTTATCAAGAACGTCCTTTGATGCTGCAAGTTTTACATTTTTCATGTTGGCTTTCTCATCAGCTATATGATACCCTTCAGCAACCTCTCCGGAAAGCGCATAATTAATATCAACAACTTTCGTAGGAAGTATTTCTATCTGGATTGAGGCACTGTTTCGGCTTAATTCCAGCTTATCCGAACTTATCTCCACTCCGTTCTCATCATAGAATACCGGCACAACAGAATCATTGATTGTCGCCGTCATGCTTGATACACTATAATTAAGCTTTGCTGTGGATATACGGCTTACCGTACTCTCAGCGCCGGTAACTTTAATAGTCGTCGGTGATATGCTATAGTCTCCGATAACATAACCGTCTGCAGGGCTGCCTGTTATATTCAGTTCAAGCGGAACTTCTTTATCTATTTTATTATCTATTGCAAGCTGTACATATTCTGTTCTCAGGCTTACTATATCCACTGTATTCTCCATGCCTTCTTTGGTGCATCTTACATAGATCTGTGCCCTGTCAGCATCCGGTGTACGTTCGCTAAGATCCGCATATGCATAAAAATCCGTTGATCTAAGTTCATCAACTATCGACTGCGGTGCCTTAACGACTATGGAAATACTTGCCCCTGACTCAATCTGGTATATATATCCCTTGCTTGTGAGCGCATCTCCGTTAATCATATTAACCGTTATGCCAGATATTGTTTTACGCTGCGACGGATTATCAACATTGACAATCACAATCCAGCTCACGATTGCAATTATGATAGCAAGTATTTTCAATCCGAAATTATGGAGAATAAGTTCTTTTATTTTGATTTCTTTAAAGCTCTTCATTTCTTACTTCCCCCTTTTCTCCAGAGTTTATACCTCGTCACATCAATTGTCTTCTTCTGAAGGAATGTAAGTTTACTCTTAAGGTAATCCGCATCGATATTCCTGAAAAGCTCTCCCGCTATGGCAATTGACACGGCACCAGTTTCTTCCGATACGACAAGTGTCATTGTGTCGGTCACTTCAGAAATACCAAGTGCGGCCCTGTGTCTCGTTCCGAGTTCCTTGCTTATGGTCATATTGTCGGAAAGTGGCAGATAACATGTCGCCGCCACGATACGGTCACCACGGATAATTACCGCTCCGTCATGAAGCGGTGTATTATGTTCAAAAATATTGATCAAAAGCTGGCTTGAAATAAGCGCATCAATAGGAATACCCGTCTTCTCATATTCAGTCAGAAGTATTTCCTGTTCAACAACAATAAGCGCTCCTGTCTTGGTCTTTGAAAGTTCAAAACATGTCTTGACAAGTTCATTTACTGTCTTGTCACTGAATCGTTCACCCTTGTCTTTTTTCTCGGCAAACGGAAGTATCTTGGAGAAAAATCTCTTCTGTCCCAGCTGTTCAAGTGCTTTTCTGAGTTCCGGCTGAAATATGACAACCAATGCTATTATTGCGAAGTTGATTATTTTACCGCCCAGCCACAAAATCGTCGTAAAATTGAATATATAAGCCAGCAGCCAGAAAATAAGCAGTACAATAATACCCTTAAGCAGGGTAAATGCCCTTGTGGTCTTAACCCATGCTATAAATTCATAGATAAGCACCGCAAGTATAATTATCTCAAACACATTAGATACATGCAGAGATTTCGGTATATAAAAATTAGAAAGATATTCATCAAAAAAATTCTTTATTGACTGCATAACACTCGCCTTTCCTCACATTATCCGGCTGTTCTATTCATCGTCTTCGTCTATTTCATAACTTTCGGTGTGTATTGCACCGCGGTTATCCTTGCTTGAATTAAATTTCTTGATTGTGACATTCTTTCTGGCAACCGACATTTTCGGAACCGCTTTGACATAATAGTAATAATCGTCATCCTCAAACTGAACATATTCCGTTGCAGTGTAATCGACACTCATAATAAAGAAATTAATTACCAATCCGACGATTATGGCTGCAATATGTCCGGCAATCATTCCTATTATGCTGAAATTAACGGAAAGAACTGCAAATGCAATTATCTGTATAAGCGCGTCCGTAACGCATCCGGCAATGACCGCTATTATCGCCGAATAGTTCACCGACAATCTCTTTATAAAATATATCATCGTAATAACCACGGCAAATGATACCACGATTGTCACAAGCTCTTTATTGGTCAGTATATTATTAAAAATAAAATTTATATTTTGCAATGCATTATTAACATCAAGCGTAGATATTGCTGTTGAATAATTCGCGGCAAAAGTTATTATATAATATATAAACACACCTGAAACAGCCGGAACAATTCCCGTCATTCCAACCGTGAGTGCTGCAACAACCGGCACAACATAAGGCAGCTTCAGGAAAAACAGAATCGGTGTCAATATCATAATGAAACCTGTCTTGGGCGCAAACCTGAAATACAGAAGATAAATAACAATCATCACTCCAAGTGCTATCATGGCAAGCTCCAGTGACAATGTAAACAGATTAATTATCATGTAAATCGTCACAATAACCACGGTAATATTGACCGGCAGAAATGCACATACTATCGACAATGCAATACATATCAACGGATTGGATATTATTCCATTGCCGCCTATTTTACGCGACATCGCAAACATTGACAGAAAAGCAAGTACAAAGTTACACACATATCTGATATATATTCCGCCCTTTGCATAAAAGGCTTTAAGTTTCTCTTTGAATTCAAGAAGTCCCGTGAGCATCAGTTAATTCCTCCCTTGCGGTTTCTTTCCGCTTTATTCATAAGATATATTTTATGAAGCCTGTTCCGGTAAATACGGATACCATTCTCCGACTCCACATACCTGTACGAATATATGAAATACGCTATTATCATAAAAACAGTCATCATTGCCGCATAAATCATTATCAGCATAACCGTCAGAACTGTATAATTCATATTGGTAAGATTATTTATTATAAATTCAAAATTGCATGACATAACCAGCATAAGAATTATAATATATGCAATCGTAACCGCTATCGCGGTGGTCCACATATGAAGTCCGACATAATCTGATTTATAGTATCTGGCCTTGTTAATATCATTGGAACACTCATGTTTCTCATACATGGCGGTTCTGGTCATAAGTCTGACCTTACGCTTGTTAATCATTACGTTCCCCCGTTAATTAATAATATATTATAAGCTGCATGTGTCCGCCGTTAACCGGTGCCACTACCCGCACCTTCATGCCATCGGCACTGAATGTTTCATCTTTGGATGCACTGATGAATCTGGCAAAAACATCTTCGTATGAATCCGGAATTACTGATCTGACAACCTGCTTAAAAGCATTATCCATTGCGGTTGTTCTGGTCATGACATATATCTGTGTCATATTCTCCTGGACAATCACCTCTCCGAGGTAATTACCGTCCTCACGATATATGTATGTATTATCAAGATATGTCTGGAATCCGGAATTCTTTACAGCTTCACTTATCGCGGTGTAAGTCTTGGCAGCTTCCGATTCCTTAATATTATCTCTGTCTGTCTTATCCTGTGACGGCTTAATATTATCAGATGTCCCGCCGTTGCCATCCTTCCCTGCACTGTTATCGGATGTCGGTTCTGTCACATCCGGATTACTGTCATTCCCGGATGTTGCCGGTTCCTTGTCTGCATCATCATCGTCCGTCTTCGCTTCCCTCACGACTATCACTTTATTGTCCTTGACATCATATACCGGAAGATCGTCCGAGATTCCTTCATTATCACGGTTAACACCCCTGACAACAACCGAGTCAGCCAGTACATCATATGTCGCCGTTATAGCTGCCGCGCCGGTTCCGACGACCTTAATATGTCCCTTGCCGTCAACGGTGACAACATCTTCATCCGATGATGTCCAGATAACTTTCGATGCATATTCCTCCGGCTCGGAAGTACATTTAAGGTCAAGTTCACTTCCAATATACATATTACAGTCCTCAAGTTCAACTTTTACAAACTGTCCCTTCGGTACTACTGCATTATAATCAACAGTTTCCTGCGTATCACTATTATTATGATGTTTCTTACCGGCTCTGATACAAACAAAAACAATAAGCCCTATTATCAAAAAAAGCACTCCGGCAGCCATTGCAACCCTGCCCTTGCGTATACGGTATTTCTTTCTGCCCTTTGATGTACTCATATGACACCTCTTTACACTTAGCGCATTATTATAATTATCTTATCATTATTTGTCGTGTCCGTAAAGATAGAATTTAAATTATAAAGTTCACATGACAGGAATACTTAAAAATACAGCCTGCGGTGCCTTACGATATTCCGCTGACATTAACAAACCCCCGCGGGCATTAATTCCGCGGGGGTAATTATATCTGTTCTATGCAATTATACCATTGCTTTCTTAATGGCTGCAAGAAGTTCATCATAAGTCTCGTATGCAGGAAGATCCGGGTTATCTGCCTTGATCTGATCCGTACTCTTAAATAAGAATCCTGCTTTGCTGGCTCTTATCATGCCGAGATCGTTATGGCTGTCGCCGCTTGCAATTGTATCATATCCGATTGACTGAAGTGCCTTAACCGTTGTCAGCTTAGACTGTTCGCAACGCATCTTAAATCCGGTAATCTCTCCGTCAGGTGCAACCTCAAGTGAATTACAGAAAATAGTCGGCCATCCGAGTTTCTTCATAAGAGGACTTGCAAACTGAGTAAATGTATCACTTATAATAATTACCTGGCCTATTGAACGAAGTTCATCCAGAAATTCCCTGGCACCCGGCATCGGATCGATTTTAGCGATCGTATCCTGTATTTCCTTAAGTCCGAGTCCATGCTCCTTAAGTATTCCGAGTCTCCATTTCATAAGCTTATCATAATCCGGTTCATCTCTTGTCGTCCTCTTCAGTTCAGGAATGCCGCTTTCCTTTGCAAAAGCAATCCAGATTTCCGGTACAAGAACTCCTTCGAGATCCAAACATGTAATATACATCGTGTCATCCTCCTAAATAATATCTGAACAAATACTGCCATAATATTAATTATTGCAGTTTATCAAAATTCTTTAATACATCTTCTTTATCAAACGGCTTCATAATAAAAGCTTTGGCGCCAAGCTTAAGAGCTTCCACAACCTTCTGTTTCTGTCCGGCTGCGGTAATCATAAGTGCCTTGGCATCATTATCATATTCCATAATCTGTGCAAGAGCACCGACACCGTCAAGACGTGGCATTGTAATATCAAGAGTTACTATGTCAGGCTTAAGCCTCTTATATTCTTCAACAGCCTCTTCTCCGTCTGCTGCTTCACCGACAACGGCATATCCGTTATCCTCAAGAAGTGCGCGGAGCATTCTGCGGATAAGCATGGAATCATCAACGATAAGCACGCCAGCCTTAGCCGAAGACATATCAACATCGGACTGGGTCTTACCGGTCATGACATGGTATTCATTATCGCCGAGATCAACATCGGAATCAATTGCAATGCACATATTGAAATGCTTTCCGGCAACATATACAGGCATTATGTAAAATGTACCCTTCGCATGTCCGTCAACATATACAACAGGCGGTTCCATATCTATCTCAATGCCTTTGTCACTGAGTTCAGAAGCAAAAAGACCGTCGTTCATATTGGCAAACTCACATACCGCATCCATGGCCGCATCATCAAGCTTAACAAAATCATCATCGGCAAATCCCTTAGCAAGTTCAAGTATTCCCGATGTATCCTTATCTGCCGCAAATCCGAGATATACTTTATGATCTCCGACTGTATGCTGTCCCATGATATATGAATAATCAAAACCATCTGCCTTATATGCCTTATCCATATAGAAATCGCTTGTAACAAAACGAACTATATTACGAAGTGCAAGTCCTGCAATTCCGGCCACATACTCCGGTGCATCATCCGGAACAAAATATTTGACCGAAGCTTCAATATCATCATTCTTAAGCGCCTTCATCTCTTCTGCAGTGAAACCCATCTCCGCTCCAAAGGCTGTAAGATATTTATCAAGTTCCGATATGTCAACATACTTCTTCTCTGTGAGAATCTGTATGAATTTCATTGCTGCATTCCCCTGCTTATCGAGGAGTTCCTTAAGCTGGGCTCCCGTAAGATATCCCTGTTCAATGGCGATATCTCCGAATCTCTTATCCATCTGTGTCTGAAGATGATTAATCTCCTCTGCCTGCTTCTCTGTAAGAAGCTTCTCTGCAACCGCAATGGTGCCTAATTTAACCCTTGCCTGTGCCTGCTCGCTGAGAACCTCGCGAAGCTGCACATCTGTAAGCACCTTCTTGTCTACAAGGTACTTTCCCAATAACTGACTGAACATAATGTACACACTCCTTGTATTCCGCCACATGCGGAAAAATTTTCAATTAGTAGAAAAATTATAACATAAAGACCGCATTAATTCAACAAAAAATGCGGTCTTCTGACAATATGCGATTATTTCAATGCGTCTTTCATTTTCTTAACATACTCAGCAACATGGGCAGGGCTGTCATTGCCATATGTGCCGCAGATTTTTACTATTGCAGAGCCTACAATTACGCCGTCGGCATTCTGCGCCATATGTGCCGCCTGTTCAGGTGTTGATATACCGAATCCCACAGCGCACGGAATATCTTTACGGGCTTTTACAAGTGAAGTCATTTCGCTTATATCGGTCGTAATTTCGTTACGCACACCGGTAACTCCAAGTGATGACACGCAATAAACGAAACCTTCCGCATCTGAGGCAATCATCGCAATACGTTCATGCGATGTCGGTGCGATAAGCGATATCATATCCATGCCGTGTTTTCTGAAAGCCGGAGCAAATTCTTCTTTTTCCTCATATGGGACATCCGGAAGAATTATTCCGTCCATTCCCGCTTCAGCTGCATTCGCAGCAAATCTTTCTATTCCGTACGAAAAAACAACGTTGGCATATGTCATGAATACTAATGGTACCTTGACAACCCTGCGTACTCTCTTAACCATCTCAAATACCTTGTCGGTTGTCACTCCACCCGAAAGCGCACGGATATTGGCTGCCTGAATAACCGGGCCTTCCGCCGTCGGGTCGGAAAAAGGAATTCCAAGTTCAATAAGATTTGCACCTGCTTTTTCCATTTCAATTATAATCTGTTCGGTAACCTCTAACGACGGGTCTCCGCATGTGATAAAAGGTATGAATGCTTTGCCGTGTGCAAAGGCTTCTTTAATTCTGTTATTCATGGATATCCTCCCCTCTGTAACGTGCAATCGCAGCGCAGTCTTTATCTCCGCGTCCCGATACGTTTACTACGATTATTTTGTCTTTGTCCATTGAAGGAGCAAGCTTCATGGCATATGCAATGGCGTGTGCACTTTCTATTGCAGGGATTATGCCCTCTGTTCTTGACAAGAATTCAAAAGCATCAACCGCCTCGTCATCTGTTATCGCAACATATTCCGCACGGCCCGTATCATACAGATATGCGTGTTCCGGTCCGACTCCCGGATAGTCAAGTCCCGCTGAAATCGAATAAACCGGTGCAATCTGTCCATACTCATCCTGGCAGAAATATGATTTCATTCCATGGAAAATTCCAAGTTTTCCGGTTGAGATGGTAGCTGCCGTGTCTGCAGTATCTATTCCTCTTCCGGCAGCCTCACATCCTATAAGCCTGACATCTTTATCTTCTATAAAATTGTAAAATGCTCCTATCGCGTTCGAGCCGCCGCCCACACATGCAATTACCGCATCCGGAAGTCTGCCCTCCGCCTCAAGAATCTGTTCTTTAATCTCTTTGGAGATTACCGCCTGAAAATCCCTTACGATAGTCGGGAACGGATGCGGACCCATTACGGATCCGAGAACATAATGTGTATCGTCAATACGGTTAGTCCACTCACGCATGGCTTCTGAAACCGCATCCTTAAGTGTGGCTGTTCCGGAGGTTACGGCATGCACTTTGGCACCGAGCAATCTCATTCTGTATACATTGAGTGCCTGACGTTTCATATCCTCCTCACCCATATAAATCTCACATTCCATACCCATAAGTGCTGCCACGGTAGCTGTTGCGACTCCATGCTGTCCCGCACCTGTTTCAGCTATGACTCTTGTCTTACCCATTTTCTGGGCAAGAAGGATCTGTCCGATAACATTATTTATCTTATGTGCGCCGGTATGATTAAGATCTTCCCGCTTAAGATAAATCTTTGCACCGCCCAGTTTCTCCGTCATATGCGAAGCATAATAAAGCCTTGACGGTCTGCCCGCATAATTGTTCAGCATGTCCGTAAGTTCCCTGTTAAATTCCGGGTCATCTTTATAATGGTTGTAAGCTTTCTCAAGCTCAATGATTGCGTTCATAAGTGTTTCCGGTATGTACTGCCCGCCATGAACGCCGAATCTTCCTTTTGACATATCATTTTCTCCTTACTATATCTATTATTTTATGAATTTTATCCGGGTCTTTGTAACCGTCTGTCTCAACACCGCTTGAAACATCCACACAATACGGATTAAATTTAAGTGCTTCTTCAATATTGGAAATATCAATTCCACCGGCAATAAAAAAATCTCTTCCTACATCGTGGACGTGCGTCCAGTCAAATTGCTCTCCGCTTCCTCCTGCGCCGTTATCCCAAAGCAGGTAATCTGCAGGATTATGTCTGTAACGGTCTATATCGTCTGACATTCTTACCGATACCGATTTAATTATCGGTACCCCCGTCCTTTTGGCAAGCCATGTAACGTCATCATCGCTTTCATGTCCATGAAGCTGCACTACGTTAATTATACCTGATTCCGTCATTTTGGCAATCTTTTCACGATTTTCATCAACAAATACACCAACCCTTTGTATTCCGTCATCAAGTCTGCGTGCCATATTTTCTGCCATCCCGGCCGTTATGCGTCGTCTGCTCGGTGCAAATATAAATCCGACATAATCCGGCCTGTAAAGGTTAACCGCCTCCACATCTTCCATACGCATAAGTCCGCATATTTTGATTCTTGCCATGTTACACCACCCTGCCCCTCAGCTCATCGAGAGCTTTTTTCTTGTCCGGAGCACGCATCAGTGTTTCGCCTATAAGGACCGCATCCGTATTATTCTTATACAGAGCCGCGATATCTTCCGCGTTTCGGATTCCGCTTTCCGACACATATACAATATCATCAGGAACGAGTTTTCTGAGTCTTGTGCTCGTGTTTATATCAACCTTAAAAGCTTTAAGGTCACGGTTGTTCACACCTATTATTCTCGCACCGGATGCTATTGCCCGCTTTACTTCTTCCTCGGTGTGTGCTTCAACGAGTGCCGATAATCCAAGCGAATCAGCGATTTTATGAAATCTTGCAAGTTCCTCATCCGTAAGTATTGCACAGATTAACAAAACAGCCGATGCACCTAACACCTTTGCTTCATATATCATGTACTCATCAACGGTAAAATCCTTTCTCAACACCGGAATATGCACATGTGCCGCAATTTCCTTAAGATAATCGTCACTGCCCTTGAAATAGTACGGTTCGGTAAGACAAGATATTGCGGTCGCTCCGGCTTTTTCATATTCTCCGGCAATCTGCATATACGGAAAATCCTCCGCAATTATGCCCTTGGACGGGGATGCTTTCTTGACCTCGCAGATAAAACTCATTCCGTCTTTTTTCAGTGCCTTTTCAAAAGGAAATCCGGTGTTGCATTCCATTGAATATGCTCTCTGTTTCAACTCTTCCACCGGATGCTCCGATGCATTTAATGCAACCCGTTCCCTTGTTTTGGCAGCTATTTCATCAAGTATCATGTCTTACACCTCGTTTGAATATCTGACAAAATCATCTAATTTTGCTTTGGCCGCACCACTATCGATAAGTTCGCCTGCAAGCTTGATTCCGGCTTCGAGCGAATCGGCGGCACCTCCGATATAAAGTCCGGCTCCGGCATTAAGCATAACCGCATTACGTTTCGCACCTGTGGCACCATCCAGAATTTCTCTTGTTATGGCCGCGTTTTCTTCAGGTGTTCCTCCGACAAGTTCTGATTTGTCACACGGTTCAAATCCAAACTGTTCAGGTGTTATCGTGCATGATGTAAATCCTTCGTCTTTTACCTCGCATACTTTAGTCGGCGCGCTGGCAGAAATCTCATCAAGTCCGTCGGTTCCGTAGACAACCATCGCTCTTTTTACACCGAGGTTTGCCAGAACTCTCGCAAGAGGTTCAACAAGTGCTTCATCATATACTCCCATAACCTGCATATTGGCTGCCGCCGGATTGGTAAGCGGTCCGAGAATGTTGAACACTGTTCTGATTCCGAGTTCTTTTCTTACCGGGCCTACATATTTCATTGCCGAATGATATTTCTGTGCAAAGAGGAAACATATACCCGTCTCTGTAAGCACCTTAAGACTCTGTTCCGGTTCAATATCAATCTTAACTCCGAGTGCTTCAAGCACATCTGCAGCACCGCTTTTGCTGGATGCTGCGCGGTTACCGTGTTTGGCAACCGGTACGCCCCCTGCCGCAATGACCATGGCTGATGTCGTTGAGATGTTAAATGAATTTGATTTATCCCCGCCGGTTCCGACGATTTCAAGAACGTCCATATCATGCTTAAGTCCGGTTCCGTGCTCTCTCATTCCTGCTGCCGACGCGGTAATTTCTTCGATTGTCTCGCCCTTCATGGCAAGCGCCGTAAGATATGCGCTCATCTGCACCGGAGATGCCTCTCCGCTCATGATTTCGTCCATCACAGTCTTTGCAGTATCATATGTCAGGTTCTTCTTATTTGTAAGTTCAATTATTGCTTCTTTTATCATTTTATCTGGCTCCTTTCACTTTAATCTTAAGAAAATTATCAATAATCTTATATCCGTCCGGCGTGAGCACCGATTCCGGATGAAACTGCAGTCCGTATACCGGATAATCCCTGTGTTCAACCGCCATTATTTCGCCGTCATCCGTAACCGCCGTAACTTTCAGGCAGTCAGGCATCGTATCGGGCACCGCCGCAAGTGAATGATATCTTGCGACTTTAATTTTATGGTCCATGCCCTTAAAAATCGGGCTTTCATTATCAAGCGTTGCCACGGATGTTTTACCGTGCATAAGCTGTTTTGCATATGAAACCTCGGCTCCGAATGCCTTGCATATAGCCTGATGTCCGAGGCACACGCCCATAACCGGTATCTTACCCGCAAAATATTTTGCTGTTTCAATGCAGATTCCTGCATCCTCAGGTCTCTTCGGTCCCGGTGAAAGAAAAATATACTCCGGAGCCATCTCTTCTATTTTCTGTATTCCCACTTCATCGTTCCTGACAACTTTGATATCATCTCTGATACTGCCTATCAGTTGATAAAGATTGTACGAAAAACTGTCATAATTATCAATCAAAAGTATCATTATTCCAGACCTCCCTGTGCCATATCGAGCGCGTTCATAACGGCCTTTGCTTTATTAATGCATTCCTGATATTCATTTTCCGGAATGCTGTCGGCCACAATTCCTGCACCCGATCTCACAAAGACTTTACCGTTTTTGGCAAAGGCAAGCCTTATCGCAATGCATGTATCAAGATTGCCGGTAAAATCAATATATCCTATCGCTCCGCCGTAAATTCCTCTCTTGTTGTTCTCAAGTTCGCATATAAGTTCACACGCCCTTAGCTTTGGCGCTCCCGAAAGAGTTCCTGCCGGAAGTATTGAATCCACGGCATCAAGTGCATCCTTATCATCTCTGATAATTCCGCGCACCGTTGAACCGATGTGCATTACATGCGAATATCTTTCGATATTCATATATTTTTCAACCTCGACCGAGCCTATTTTGCTGATTCTTCCTATATCATTGCGTCCAAGGTCCACAAGCATATTGTGCTCGGCAAGTTCTTTTTCATCTGCAAGCAGTTCTTTTTCCAGTGCAAGATCCTCTTCATCGGTATTGCCCCTCGGTCTTGTACCGGCAAGCGGGAATGTATGAAGCACACCGTTTTCAAGCTTAACCAGTGTCTCAGGCGACGCCCCGGCAATCTCAATATCATCGCTCGAAAAATAAAACATATACGGCGAAGGATTGGTCATTCGAAGTGCCCTGTAAGTATCAAGAAGGCTTCCTTCAATATCAGCTTCTATCCTGTTGGAAAGAACTATCTGGAATATATCTCCTTCGTGAATGTAATGTTTGGCCTTCTCAACCATGCTGCAATACTCATCCCTGCCGAAAAGATACCTGTAACCGCTTTTGAATCTGAGCGGGCTGTCATCCGCCATTTCTCCCTGCGTAAGCAGAGTCTTCATTGTACGGAGCTCGAGTTCTCCTTTATGATAAGCCGTTGCAATATCATCCGTCTTAACATTTACGATCAGAATCAGTTTCTGTCTGTAGTTATCAAATACTACAATTTTGTCAAAAAGCATCAAATCCACATCTTTAAACGATTCTTCATCATCAGCATTAAGATTGAGTGTTGTCTCACTGTATTTTATATAATCATATGAAAAATATCCGACCAGTCCTCCGGTAAAAGGCGGCATGTCTTCAATAACCGGACTTCTGTTGTCTGCAATTATTCTTCGAATGGTATCACCCGGATGCATGGTTCCTTCCTTTATCTCCATGCCGCTTTTTATTCTCATCACGCCGTTCTGGCATGTGAACTCAAGTGTCGGATCAAAGCCCACAAACGTATACCTTCCCCATTTCTTATCTGCCTCCGCACTTTCAAGCAGAAAAACATGTCTGCTCACTTTCTTGAGTCTTCTGATTGCCATTAACGGTGTAATCATATCCGCACAAAGTTCAATCTTTAACGGTATTCTCTTGTAATCTCCGCCCTTTATAATCTGTACGGCCTCTTCGTATGATGGATATACCATTTTGTGTGCCTCCTTTTTATTGGATTTATGTAATAAAAAAAGTCCCTGATAATATCTTCTGATATTATCAAGGACGAATATACTTATCGCGGTGCCACCTTGTTTCACTTATGTTATACTTAGGTATAAAAAAAGTGCGCTTAGCGAGATACCAACATATCTCCGACAGGTAACGTGTGTCCATACGTCGCAGAATACTCAGCATATGCCTTTGACTGCGCCCTCAGTGGTCCATTTGGTAATCTGCGTTCAATCCGGCTCTCAGCATCCCGGACTCTCTGTGTGTGCACAACTATCGTTATCTCCACTTCAACGGTTTAAATTGTTCAACTGGATTTATTAAACCATATATGAAGCCGGTTGTCAAGTTTTTTCACAAAAAACACCGCAATTCTTATACAGAACTGCGGTGCCTCATGTAGCGGAGTGTGTGGGATTCGAACCCACGTGCCCAAAAAGGACAACCGCATTTCGAGTGCGGCTCGTTATGACCACTTCGATAACACTCCATATTCTCTTATAAAATAAAACGCACCACTTATGTGGTGCGAGCTGGGCTAACAGGACTCGAACCTGTAGATGCTGGAGTCAGAGTCCAGTGCCTTACCATTTGGCGATAGCCCATCAATCATGTTCTTTCGTTCTCACGAACAAGCATTATTATATATAGTGACCATATAAAAGTCAAGCACTTTTTAAAAAAAAATCAAAAAATTGTGGCAAACTCCGTAAACCCCTTATTATCAGCCAAAAATTCTTCTGTGTGACGCCATGCGTCATGCCACCGGCTGTAAGCTCCTGCATTCTGGCTGTATATCTGTTATTCTGTTCCTGCCACAATCCGTATCCTGTTATCTGCATCGCGTCTCACCCCGCTTTCTTCCTGCAATAAAAATTATATTAATGCATTTCACATTTTATTTCAATATTTATATCGACATTTTTCGGTTTTAATTCACCGATTTTCATAATTTTATTAAAAATTTTTTTTGGGTATTTATTTAGGCTGTCTCTTATGTTAGAATATCAAAAAATGGAATATATGATTACACACTTTTAACATATGCGATTTCATCATGCGCGTGATGAAACATGACAAGGAGGTTTTTAACATGAAGAAGCTGGAAATGATTATTAAACCTGAGAAGCTGGACGATCTTAAAGTTATTCTTGATGAATGTCAGGCAAACGGTATCATGATAACTAACATCATGGGATACGGCACACAGAAGGGATTCAAACGTATTTATAGAGGCAACGAATATTTCGTTAACCTTCTCCCAAAAGTCAAAGTTGAAACCGTCGTGAGCGACGAACTTTCCGAGGTAATCATTGATAAAGTTACCAAAGAAATAGCCACAGGCAATATCGGAGACGGCAAAATCTTCGTATATAATGTAGAAGATACCATCAGAATCCGCACCGGTGAACGCGGAGATAAAGCTCTTTAGTCAAGTTCACATTCCATTATTATGTATTTCGAATTGGCAGAGCGGCCGGTGTCATATGCACCGAGCTTCTCTGCCAGTTTTATTGACGGGATATTATCGGGTGACACGATTATATTCAGTTTTGCGGCACCAAGAATATCCTTTGCGTATTTTTTAATTGCCGTACACACCTCATATCCATATCCCCTATATCTGTATTTTTTTCCTATTATATATCCTAACTCCATCTCTTCCACTCCGTCTATCAGGCGCAGCTCAAGTCCTGCCCTGCCTATTAATTTATCTGTATCCCGGTCTTTTACCAGCCACATCCCGAAACCGTACATCCCATACATATTCTTTATGTAACTTTCGGTAAACTTTTTTTCCTCTTCATATTCGTACAACGGCTCCATGTATTTACGGATTTCGTCATCATCATACAACTCGTATACTTCCCCAAGATCATCCACTGTTATTTCCTTAATGTATGTACGTTCCGTTTGCAATACAGTCATCGGGATTCCCTTCTGGCGGCAGAAAGCCTCATTGCAATACTGCGGCGTACAGGCCTCAACGTTCTCCGCTATGTATGATATGCCTGAAATGTAATTTTCCCCATCGTATATATACACGGCCGGACAGCCCTGCTCTATACTGCCATGCGCGGTCTCGATATCGTCTGTGATAACAATGCTGTCATCCGGGTCGGCAAAAGCACTGTCATATGCTACGGCATAAGGTCCGTTTTGTACAGAATCCGGTATTTTTTGTTCTTTATTTATAATAAATATAATGTTTTTTAACATTGACTTGACCTCGCATTACGGATATTATAATAATTGTCCGGGATCGAAATCCCGCAATATAACGGAAAGGATTAACAACAATGGCACAAAATCCAATTGTCAGATTTGAAATGGAAGGCGGCAAAGTATTTGAAGCCGAATTATATCCGGACGTTGCGCCTAACACAGTAAATAATTTTATCAGCCTTGTCAAAAAGGGTTTCTACGACGGCCTTATTTTTCACAGAGTCATTAAAGGCTTTATGATTCAGGGCGGAGATCCTGAAGGAACCGGCGCCGGCGGACCGGGTTATTCCATTAAGGGCGAATTTAATCTTAATGGTTTCACTAATAATTTAAAGCATACGCCGGGCGTATTGTCAATGGCAAGAACAATGGTCCCTGATTCTGCGGGATCACAGTTTTTTATTATGCATGAGACATCACCGCACCTTGACGGCTCTTATGCAGCATTTGGCAAAGTCATAAACGGCATGGATGTCGTGAATGAAATTGCAGCAGTCCGCACAGACTGGAACGACCGTCCTATGGAAGATCAGAAAATATCCAAAGTAACGGTAGACACTTTCGGAACCGATTATCCGGAACCTGAAACAATATAACCGGTCATTTTGTTTAAGATGCGCGCACAAAATATTTGTTAAATGGATATTTATGTGTTATAATGACCGCAAAAGAATCTTTTTGGAGGTAATATTATGTTAGTAACAGCAGAAGAAATGCTCAAGAAAGCTGAAGCCGGCAAATATGCAGTCGGACAGTTCAACATTAACAACCTTGAGTGGACAAAGGCTATTCTTCTTACAGCACAGGAGCTTAACTCCCCTGTAATCCTCGGTGTATCAGAGGGTGCCGGTAAGTATATGGCCGGATACAAGACAGTTGTAGGAATGGTTAAAGGAATGATCGAGGAGCAGGGAATCACGGTTCCTGTTGCACTCCACCTTGATCACGGAACATACGAAGGATGCCTTAAGTGTGTAGAAGCAGGTTTCTCTTCAATCATGTTCGATGGTTCTCATTACCCAATCGAGGAGAACATTGCCAAGACTAAGGAACTCGTTGAAATCTGCGCTAAGAACAATATGTCTCTCGAAGCTGAAGTTGGTTCAATCGGCGGTGAGGAAGACGGCGTTATAGGAATGGGCGAATGTGCAGATCCTAAGGAATGCAAGCAGATTGCTGACCTCGGCGTAACAATGTTAGCAGCCGGAATCGGTAATATTCATGGTAAATATCCTGCTAACTGGAAGGGATTAAGCTTTGAGACTCTTGCAGCAGTTAAGGAACTTACAGGTGATATGCCTCTCGTTCTTCACGGTGGTACAGGTATCCCTGCTGATATGATTAAGAAGGCTATTTCTCTCGGCGTTGCTAAGATTAACGTTAATACAGAGTGCCAGCTTGCATTTGCTGATGCTACACGTAAATACATCGAAGCAGGCAAGGATCTTGAAGGTAAGGGATTTGACCCTCGTAAACTTCTCGCTCCTGGCTTTGAGGCTATCAAGGCAACAGTTAAAGAGAAAATGGAATTATTCGGTTCAGTAGACAAAGCCTGAATCACGGAGATAATATATGGGTGACTCTAATAAAGAGGGATCCGGACTGGATTCCGAACTCAGACAGCAGCCGGAAACGGTTAACACTGAGCCTGAGGTAACAGCATTTACAGAGAATACACCGACAACAGAAAACAGCAATACTGAGGAACCGGCAGATGTTACATCTGCTGATTCTTCAGTTATAAAGAAAAAAATACGCAAAGGTGACATAATCCGTTACATAATCATGGGTATTGCCATCTGCGTATTCATCTTCGCTGCCATACAGATTGTCCGTATTGTACGCAGTTACAAAAAGGCCCAGAATATATACAATAACATCGACAATAAGGTCTACTCCACGGAGGATAACTCCGGCGCGGTATCACCTTCCGATTCAGCAATTAACGACAAATACCCTGGAATCAATGCATACGCTCACATTGATTTTGACAAACTTAAAGCTATCAATGAACGTATTGCAGGATGGATTGATGTTCCATCAGTCGGTATAAGCTATCCGGTTGTCCAGGGCGATGATAATGATTATTATCTCAATCACACGGTAACCGGTGAAGAGAACTGGTCAGGTGCTATTTTTCTTGACTACAGGAATTCTCCTTTAATAGATGATTTACATACCTTCATATACGGACATCATATGCAGGATAATTCTATGTTTGCTTCGTTGCTTGAATATGACAGCAAGGATTTCTTCGACAAGCAGGCTGCTGACAATAATAATTATTTCTATATCTATCTCGAGAATAAGGTTCAGGTTTACCAGATATTCAACGTATGTGATGTTACATATGATTCTAATCCTGAGACCTTTATAATAGCCAGTGAAAGAACTATTGAAAAATATCTCGCTGATATCGATAAGTTTAAGTTGTATGACACCGGTGTAACAGCTGAAGCTTCTGATCATATTGTCACACTTTATACATGTCAGAACGGTTCAGCGAATCCGGAAAGACATATGGTACACGGTAAGCTTATTGCGACAATTGATCAATAAATTTAATTTTTTTTAAAAAAGTACTTGATTTTTTTAATTTAGTATTGTATTTTAATTACAAGGTGAACAAAGGCGTTCCTACTTAGGTAGTGGACGCCTTTTTTTCGTGCTTTATATTATATGTAAAGCATAGAATAAATCTGAAAGGAAGATATAAATATGAGTGAAGCATTTAAAATTGAGGATGTGTTTGCAGAAAATGTATTTACTGTAAGCAAAATGAAGGAACGCCTTCCTAAACAGGTGTTCAAAAATCTCAAAAAAGTTATGGATGAGGGCGGCAACCTCTCAATCGAAGACGCAGATGTAATTGCCAAAGCCATGAAGGACTGGGCAGTGGAAAAGGGCGCAACCCATTTCACACATTGGTTCCAGCCTCTTATCGTAAGCCTTACGGCTGAGAAGCACGATTCATTCGTAACACATCCGGACGAGGACGGTAATGTAATTACCAGTTTTACAGGCAAACAGCTTATCATGGGTGAGCCTGATGCCTCTTCTTTCCCTTCCGGTGGATTAAGAGCAACATGTGCAGCCAGAGGTTACACCGTCTGGGATGTTGCCTCACCTGCTTTTATCAGGGAAGGCGCAATTGGTGCAGTATTATGCATTCCTACAGTATTCTGTTCATATACAGGAGAATCTCTCGACAAGAAAACTCCTCTTTTACGTTCAATGGATGCATTGAGCAATGAAGCTCTCAGAGTTGTTAAACTTTTTGATCCGGAGACAAAGGCTACAAGAGTTACAGCTTCTGTAGGTCCTGAGCAGGAATATTTCCTTGTAAGCAAAGACAGTTATGAAGCCCGCAAGGATCTTAAGTATACCGGAAGAACACTTTTCGGCGCTCCTGCTCCAAAGGGACAGGAACTTGAAGATCAGTATTTTGGCGCTATCAAAGAAAATGTAGGCGCTTATATGAAGGATCTCAACAGAGAACTTTGGAAACTTGGCATCACAGCCACAACACAGCATAATGAGGTTGCTCCGGGACAGCATGAAATGGCTCCTATTTACGCAGAAGCGGATACAGCTATCGACAATAACCTCATTGCTATGGAAACAATGAAGAAAGTTGCTGAACGTCATAACCTTGAATGTCTCCTTCACGAGAAGCCATTTGCAGGTGTAAACGGTTCAGGTAAACATAATAACTGGTCAATCGGAACTAATACCGGTGTGAATCTTCTCGATCCGGGTAAAACACCGAACGAGAACAAGCAGTTTTTACTTGTTCTTGCATGTATCATGAAAGCTGTTGATACACACGCAGATCTGTTACGCCAGTCTGCTTCAGATGTAGGCAATGACCACAGACTCGGTGCTAATGAAGCACCTCCTGCAATTATCTCAATGTACCTTGGAGACCAGCTTGAGGACGTTGTTAATCAGATCGTTGCAAACGGTACTGCAGCTACATGCATGAAAGGCGAGGTACTTGACCTTGGAATCAGCTCAATTCCGGTTGTTACCAAGGACGCAACTGACCGTAACAGAACTTCACCTTTTGCATTCACAGGCAACAAGTTTGAATTCCGTATGGTTGGTTCCAATGATTCGATTGCTATGCCTAACACAACACTCAATGCAATAGTAGCCGAGGCTTTCAAGGAAGCTGCCGATGCACTTGAAGGTGCTGCTGATTTTGACAAGGCTTGTGATGAATTTATTGCTAAGACCATGAGAGAACATCAGAGAATCGTATTCAACGGTAACGGTTATTCCGATGAATGGGTTGCTGAGGCCGAGAAGAGAGGCCTTCCGAACCTTAAATCAATGGTTGCTGCTACAGAAGCACTCACAACTGACAAGGCAGTTAAGCTTTTTGGTGATTTCAATATAATGAGCAAGGCTGAACTTGAGCTCAGAGCCGAGGTTCTCTATGAGACATACAGCCTTTCTATTAACATCGAGGCACTTACCATGATAGATATGGCAGCCAAGGATATCCTTCCTGCCGTTGTAAAATACACCACTGAGCTTGCTGCTTCGATAAATGAGGTAACCGCAGCCGGTGCTGATGCAAGTGTCCAGAAAGAAATGCTTGATGAGATCAGCAAATACCTCAAAGAAGCCAACGAGGCTTTGAAGAAGCTCAAAGCTGACCAGGCAGACGCAGAGAAGGCAGATACAAAATCAACTGCCGAATATTACAGAGATGTAATCAAGGCTGATATGGAGGCACTCAGAGCTCCTGTTGATACACTTGAGACTTTAGTTGACTCAGAGTACTGGCCGATTCCTACATACGGTGATCTGCTTTTTGAGGCTTAATAACGCTTCCTCATATTTATCTTAACATAAAGGGCCCGCACATATTTAAGTGCGGGTCCGCTTTATTTATGCTATTAAATTATTCAGGATAATTAAGCCTCTCAGGCTTCAGATCATCCAGTACATCGTGACGGTATTTTCTTGCATAGAACTTAGCAAGACTAAGATTATTATCAAGATAATTTCCGCAGTCACGCGCCGTTGCTCCCGGTATGTCGCCTTCAAAATTCTCGATAAATCCAATCATTTCATCGACTAACGGCACAACATCGGATGAATCAAGTTCGCCGGCAAGTATCATATAAAAACCGGTTCTGCATCCCATTGGTCCGAAATAAATCACTCTGTCCTTCCACTGCGGATGATTTCTTAAAAATGTAGCTCCAAGATGTTCTATCGTATGAATACCCGGTGTGTCCATAACCGGCTCCCGGTTTGGCATGGTAAATCTTAAATCAAATGTTGTAAGTACACATGATCCTATTGAATCCCTGCGCGAAACATAGATACCGGCAAGTAAATCAATATGATTCACTGTAAAACTTGCAATTTTTTCCATTATCTTCTCCTTACAATTTATTTTCTTTCTTTTTGTTTTCTTTTTTATTCTCATACATGAGATTATCAGCGTTTCTGATATATTCGTCGAGTGTATCCGTCTTATCGGCAATCTTAGTATATATTCCGATACTCATATTCAGATAATATGGTTTGTTGCCAAATGCGTTGAAATATTCTATATCGCTTTTGATTTCATTAACTATCTCATCCGCTCTTTCCGATGCATTTTCACTGCAGAGGACAATAAGGAATTCATCTCCGCCAAACCTTGCGCAGATTTCACCACTTGTCGTAGCTTTACGCATAAAATCACCGATTTTCTTGAGCGCATAATCGCCTTCTGCGTGGCCATATGTATCATTTATACCCTTGAGGCCGTCCATATCCATCGAAATTACAGCAAACGGATTACCGGTTTTCTGGCTTCGTCTCATAACTTCTCCGATATTGCGGTAGAATCCGTGTCTGTTATATATTCCGGTCAGAACATCCGTTACATACAGACGTTCAGTCGTTGAGCGGTTGACATAAACTTCAAGTATATGTCTGAAATCCAGCAGAAATGTCTGATAGTATGAGAAAAAGAATTTTTCAGGACTGAACGAAGCAGCCATATATCCTACCGATACCCCCTGCAAATGTATAGGAACAACTATAATTGAGCCGGTACGTTCAATAACCTTTCCGATATCAGGTATTAAATCGCACTGTTCATATTCGCCATTGCCATCATTGCAGATCTCATCACCTTTAAGATGAAGCGGGACCTTCATTGTTGGGGTATATCCGGTATTTGACTGATTGTTCCTGTTGAATTCAATACTTACATCCATATTCTCATCAAGGAAATCGTTGTTAAAGCACATCCACAATTCATCATATCCTATTCTGCCGATATGCTCCGGTATCATCCTGAATATATAATGAAGTTCAGGATAATTGCTGAGTTGGGCTATCATATTATACATGAACTGTATGAATTCTTCCCTGTCATCAGTAATAAATTTCTCTTTATAAAGACGTTCCTCAACATTCGTAGCTTTGGTCTTTTTACATCCGCATGAGCCGCCGAGTCTGTTGATATAATTGACAATTCTGGTACTCATGTCATGGTTTCCGTCAATATTATCCGTTACCGCATCGATAATCGTCCGGGCCAGATCTTCTATTCTGTACTCCGCCGTTGTCAGTCTCGGTGAATAGTATCGTTCAAGATCTATACCATCGAAGCCTGTAACCAGTACATCCTCCGGAATCCTGTATCCATGTTCCTTAAGCGTTCTCATACATTCTATAGCCATAATATCGTTGGCACAGATAAATGCTTTAGGGATATGATTACCGTCATTGATATATTTTTCCAGCACTTCTCTTGTCGGATCTGCCCAGAAATCACCATATAACACTATATTCCGGTCAACGGCAATTCCGTTTGCCGCCAGAACTTCCTTAAAACATTCAACTCTTTCTTCTGAGAAAGGATTGTCTTTATTGCCGGCAATCATCATCACATCATCAATATGATGATACTCCACAATATGTTTAACCAGCTGTTCAAAGGCATTGCTGTAATCAAATTCGATATTAATGCAGCCTTCTATTTCTCTGTCTATCGAAATTACCGGAACATCCGCGCGTTTGGATCTGGATATCAGTTTACCAAGCACTTCCGAATTCTTGAACGTCTCGGATAATACAACAACCGCATCAAATCTTTCTGGTTCAAACGACGAAAAAATCTGTGCCTCACCTATGTCATTAACACCACCATTGTACAAATCGGTAACCGAGGAAAATATAATAACTTTTATCCCGGTCTGTCCGCAGTCTTTGCACAGTTCATTAATCAGCCTTACCTGATCATACGATTTAAACCTTGTCATGCACAACGCAATTACGTTATACGGTTTACCTTCTGAAAATTTGTGTAACATTCTATCCTTCCTTACTCAAACCTAAACCATTCAAAATCAAAATTGCTTCCCGGCAGGAATACAAATGTGACTTTGTTTTTTCCTTTTATCGGATTTATATCAAATGTCTTCTCTTCAGCATCATCCGTGTGTGTAAATTCTATCATCTGTCTCGTCTGACTTCCGTCTTCTCCGGCAAAAATGATATTAAGTGTGTTAACTTCCGTATAAGACGTTCCTTTAATTGTGATTCTGGAAACTCCGTCCTTAAAATCCATATCATCGAAATCAAGAGAAACATTGTTGCCTATTCCTGTTACGCTGCTTCCCGATATCTTAAAGTCATCTCCGTAAATCTTATCATTATCGGCGGCGTCAATTCTGGCAAATCCCTTGTCAGGTCGCGTAAATACAAGATCTCTTATGTTGATAAACTCGCGCGTGAGCAGACAGAGTGTATGTGTGCCTTTTATTCTATGCCTGAGTTTATATTTTTCAGGCTGGTATACATCCCATATTACAGGCTTATTATAGATACCGTCAAGAATAAGTTCGCTTCCATCTTCTCCCGGTATTCCAAGCCAGAGCTGTACAACAAAATCCGCATGGTCATGGGTAAAGATATTTATCTCAACTTCATCGGTTCCGTAACTTCCGAAATCCACATTTTCAAATCCGATATAACTTTCCTTGTGTCTCGGAGTCGCAACGCCGTGTTCTCCGGCATTGCCCATTTCATCACTTGCGATTGTATATAATGCTGCCGCAATCGTCTCATATGGATTAATCGAAGCACTTCCCAGACCGGTTGCCTTAAACCCAAGCATCGAAATTACATTCACCCTGCTTCCACCGTTACGTGAATAACATTTGACATTGAATTCGCCGTCGCCCCTGGCTTTAAGAACAGTCTGTCCGTTAACAGTTTCTATTCCGGCAAGGTTGCTTTCTACTCCGGCATCATTGAGAACGCTCCATTCGAGCTCATCATATGTACTGTATGACGGATAACATTTTGCTGTCAATACCGTTTCAGGATGCTCTTTGTCAAGTATCGTTCCATTTGTGCTTGCTATCTCAATTTTGCGTATCGGGATCTCATTCGCATCTGTATCCACATGGTAATTGGATGTATTGGCACTTATTCCTGCCTTAACGTATGCTTCTTTACAGTCTATTTCTATTTCGGCGCTTTCCAATGACGGAGAAGTGACTTTAATGGCTGCCTTGCCTGCATTGGTTCCGGCTGCTGCCATTATAATCAGCCTGCCCATAAAAAGTTTACGCGAATCGCCCTTATACTGATCGTAATCCGTACTGTCACCATTGTCAAGACCTACAAGCCTTGCTGCACCACTTATCTCGACCCTGACTCTGTTATTGGCATTAGCGACATAATTGCCATCGGCATCTAATACATTAACTTCAATGAATGCCATATCCTCGCCATCAGCATCAAGCGTCAGCTTGTCCGGTTTAAGTATAAGTCTGCTTCCATCTCCAAACGATGTTTTTGTATCCCTTGCTATCTCTTCGCCGTTCTCATCATAGGCAACCGCATCTATCCGGCCCTTGGCATATGGAATACGCCAGTGCCCAAGTAATTCTTTGCCGTGCTTATGGTCTATATTGAATTTGCCCTGTGATATCCCGTTAAAGAAAAGCTCTATCACCGGCGCGTTGGATGTTGCCCTGACATCAATAATCTGGTCTTCATTAAAATCCCAATACGGAAATATGTGAACCATAGGATCAGTCTTATAATCAGTCCACTCCGCCCGGTAAATATAATATGTATCTTTCGGAAATCCTGCTGTATCCACCTGTCCGAAATAAGAATTCTTAGTCTGATATGGTGTCGGCTCTCCTATATAATCAAATCCCGTCCACAAAAACTGCCCTGCGGAATATTTATTGTCACGTTCCGTTGTTATGCAGAATTCACTGTCAGGTGCTCCCCAGCTGCATGTACTGTTACCAAGCGATGAGCATTGCTCATCTACATCCGTGAGTATAGGCTCACTGTATGGGAAATGATACACATCACGGCTTTGCAGTGTCGAACCGGTTTCACTTCCGTATATACACCAGTCAGGATGTGCCTTATGATGTGCATCATAAAGTCTCTCAGAATAATTATATCCAACCAGTTTAAGAACATCCGCACATCTCTGTGTCGGTTCACCTTCCAGGAAGTTGGATCCAAATGTAGCATATGCATTGCAATCAGGATCATTTTCAATGACCGCCTCATATAAAAGTTTCGTGGATCTCATTCCGCTTTCTTCATCTGCATGGGTATCAAAAATTTCATTACCGATACTCCACATTATGACACATGGGTGATTGCGGTCTCTTCTTACGAAATTACGCATATCCTTTGCTGCCCATTCCTCAAAAAACCTTGCATAATCATATCTGTTCTTAGGCATTTTCCACATATCGAAAGCTTCATTATCTACAAGAAGTCCTATTTCATCGGCTATATCCAACAACTCAACAGCCGGCATATTATGTGATGTTCTTATGGCATTCGCTCCCATATCCTTCATCATCTTAAGCTGGCGGTATAATGCGGCCTTATTAACTGCCGCTCCAAGTGCACCAAGATCATGATGCATACACACTCCGTTAAGCTTAACATGCCTGCCGTTAAGATAAAATCCGCTGTCGCTGTTGAATTCTATCGTTCTGAAGCCGAATCGTGTATTAATGCAGTCCACTGCCTGTCCGTTGCACAGAAGTTCTGCGCGAAGTACATAGCACACAGGATTATCGATGTCCCATTCATCCGGTGATTCAACTTCAATCTCAACCGTATCCGCTGCTGCATCGGTTGTCTTGGATACAACAGCCGTTCCATTCATATCAAATACAGTGTATGCAACCGCATCGAATTCACTTCCGCTTATCTCAGAAGATGCTTTAAGCATATAACCTGTATCCGTACGCTCTGTTCTTATATATATTCCATCTGACACAAAATGAGTGTCAGGCATAGTCTTAAACCAAATATTCCTGAAAATTCCCGCTCCGGAATACCATCTTGAATTAGGAGATCTGTGCATTACCTGCACACGAATTTCATTGGCTCCGTTAACGAGATAATCTGTTATGTCTATTTCAAAAGTATTATATCCGTATTTCCATTCTCCGGCTTTTGCACCGTTAACATAAATCACCGGTTCCATATATACGCCATCGAATCTGAGTGCATATCTTACACCCGTTTCTGTTTGCAGATCAAATGTCTTACGATACCAGCCTTCACTGTCTTCATATAAATTATTTGTATCATAAATAAGCCAGTCATGCGGTATATCCACATTAACCCAGCTGTCAGAATTCTCATATCCGGTTGTTCCCGGTTCTATTTTTATAAATTTCCAATTATCGTTAAAAAGTCTGGTTTCTCTCATATTAATTCCTTTCAGGAAGTGGTATTTCCTCGGCTCTATGGTGAGCCTTGGCCTGGAGCGGTATCAACGTACCGCTCCTGCCTCCTCTCGTCAGGCACGCCCGGTCTTATTTGAACGGGTTTTCTGTAGGATACATCATACCCTTTGGCTGGTTGAAATTAATCTCATCAGCCGGAACCCCAAGATATTTAAATACTTCATAGAGTGCTTTTCCGAAATGTCCGAAAGCAACAGCTCCGTGATGCGGGTAATTCTTCTCAATAAGTACATGGCGATAGAATCTGTCCATCTCAGGAATTGCAAAAATTCCGATTGCTCCGAATGAACGTGTTGCTACAGGAAGAACCTCTCCCTGTGCGATATATGCCCTGATCTGTGCATCAGATGTACTCTGAAGACGGAAGAATGTAATGTCTCCCGGAACAATATCTCCTTCAAGAGTACCGTTGGTAACCTCTACCGGAAGAGATCTTGCCATGATCATCTGATTACGCATTTCACAGAAAGTAAGCTTTGTAGATGCTGTATTTCCGCAATGGAATCCCATGAATACTTCATTGGATGTGTAATTAAATTTGCCCTTGATGTCCTCGCCGTAAATATCAGCAGGTACTGTGTTATTAATGTCAAGGAGTGTTACTGCGTCATTACTTACAACAGTTCCGATAAACTCACTGAGTGCGCCGTAAATATCAACCTCACACGCAACAGGAATACCCATCTTGGTAAGACGGCTGTTTACATAACAAGGAACGAAACCGAACTGTGTCTGGAATGCCGGCCAGCACTTACCTGCGATAGTAACGTACTTCTTATATCCCTTATGAGCCTCAACCCAGTCAAGAAGTGTTATCTCATACTGTGCAAGTTTCTCAAGAACCTCAGGTTTCTTATTACCTGCTCCGAGTTCCTCAGCCATATCTTTGGCTACATCCGGAATTCTCGGGTCTCCGGCATGTTTATTGTATGCTTCAAAAAGATCGAGTTCTGAATTCTCTTCAATCTCTACTCCGAGATTGTAAAGTTGCTTAATCGGTGCATTACATGCAAGGAAGTTCTGTGGTCTAGGTCCGAATGATATAATCTTTAAATCTCTTACTGCAATGATTGCTCTTGCGATAGGTGCAAATTCATGTATCATATCTGCACATTCATCTGCTGTTCCGATAGGATATTCCGGAATATAAGCTCTTACATTACGAAGTTTTAAGTTATAGCTTGCATTAAGCATACCGCAATATGCATCACCACGGCCCTGTACAAGTCCGCCGTTAGCTGATGTCTCCTCAGCTGCTGCGATAAACATTGATGGTCCGTCAAAATGTTTTGCAAGAAGTGTCTCTGAAATCTCAGGTCCGAAGTTTCCAAGGTAAACAACGAGTGCGTTACATCCTGCCTTCTTGATATCCTCAAGAGCCTGTACCATATGGATTTCGCTTTCTACGATACAGATAGGACACTCATAGATGTTATCGCTGCCGTATTTTTTTGTATAAGCCTCTACAAGAGCCTTTCTTCTGTTAACTGATAATGATTCCGGGAAGCAGTCTCTGCTGACTGCAACGATGCCGATTTTTTCCTGTGGCATATTTGACATTTTAATTTCCTCCATTCTTCCGGGTTCACTTACGCCCGGTATTATTCATTAATATTTAAATTCTTACCTATAAGGCCGATATGCTCAGATCCTGTGAAACCGCCTTCAGCATGTCCGATAAGCCATTTATTGACCGCTGTGATCAGGCTGTCCTCTCCGCCTTTATGATCTGCCTTAAGAGGGAAATTCGTTCCTCTCGGAAGAATTACAGACACCTTAAATCCATCGCCATCAACTCCGCACGGAGCATAATGAAGCGTTGTAGCATATACTTCAACCGCTGTTCCCTTTGGTACAAGGAATGCTTTCATAAGTGAAGTATCATATGTGAAATCAGCTGTTATATCCTGCTGTTTGCCGAGAATAAGTATCGCATCCGTAGCCGCTACATTAATCTCACTGTCTCTGTGATACTCGACTGCATTAAGCAGTTCGTTGTGTCCGTTGCAATATCCGATCTGAACAGGCATCTCTCCGTATACCTTGTCGGAAATCTCCTTCATAACCGGAAGTGCCTCAAGTGTATCCACCGAAGGCTCATAAGCCACTCCGTCCGGGAGCGGTGTCTCCTGCATTTTGTCCACAAGCGGGCCAAAATCAACACCTTCAACAACTCTTCCGTATGGTACAAATTCAGGATCAGTCACTTTATATATTTTCATTGCTCTTTCCTTTCCGGGCCGGCGCACAGAATCCTCACAACCTTGTACGCAGCCGCAATTAATTATTGTATAATATCAAACAACTCTTTGCATGCCGGATAAATCTGTCTGAACTGATCATATCTGGCATTATATCTGGCCGTAAGTTCAGGATCCGGTTCAACAGTGTCAACAACCTTAACGATCTTATCGGCCATTTCTTCAACACTTGCATATTCGCCATTGGCAACAGCCGCTAACATTGCACCGCCCATTGAAGGTCCCTGTTCGCTTTCGATGACATCGACCTTAATTCCAAGTACATTAGCTATTATTTTCTTCCAAAGAGGGCTCTTGGCTCCGCCGCCGCAGATCTTGGTTCTCTCTATTTTAATTCCGAGTGACTTGGCTACCTCAAATGAATCCCTGAGTGCAAATGCCACGCCCTCCAGCACTGCCTGTGTCATATCAGCCCTCGTGGTATCCATCGTCATTCCGATAAATGTACCTCTCGCATTCGGATTATTATGCGGAGAACGTTCTCCCATAAGATAAGGAAGAAAATATACATGATTAAGTCCAAGTTCTCCTATCTCTTTCTGCTCTGCTGCATAATCCTTGGTTCCGATGATTTCATCCATCCACCACTTATTGCATGATGCTGCTGAAAGCATACATCCCATAAGATGATAATGACCGTCTGCGTGGTCAAATGAATGTAATGCATTATTCTTATCAACTCCGAACTTATCCGACGAGATAAAAATAGTTCCGCTTGTTCCGAGTGATATATTACACTTGCCGTCTCCGACTGTTCCGGTTCCGACTGCAGCTGCGGCATTATCTCCGGCTCCGGCTGCAATTATACATGTCTGCGGAATTCCAAGCTCATCTGCTATCTCAGGAAGTACGCAGCCTACTTTCTCATAGCTTTCATATACTGTAGCAAGCTGTTCCGGCTTTACTCCGCATATATCGCACATTTCCTTAGACCAGCATCTGTTCTTAACGTCAAAAATAAGCATTCCCGATGCATCTGACACATCCGTACAGAATACTCCCGAAAGCTTATATGCTATATAGTCTTTAGGAAGCATTATTTTTCTGATTCTTGCGAAATTCTCAGGCTCATTATTCTTGACCCAGAGGATCTTAGGTGCTGTAAATCCCGTAAATGCTATATTTGCTGTATATTGTGAGAGCTTGTCCTTACCGATCACATTATTAAGGTAGTTCGTCTCTTCAACAGTTCTTCCGTCATTCCAAAGAATCGCCGGTCTGATAACTTCGTCATTCTCATCAAGAATAACAAGTCCGTGCATCTGACCGCCGAAGCTGATTCCGGCAACTTTGCTCTTATCCACGTCCGCAATAAGTTCCTTGATTCCTTCCATGGTATTACTAAACCAGTCTTCCGGTTTCTGCTCAGACCATCCCGGATGCGGAAAATATAATGGGTATTCTCTTGAAACAATGTTAACAATTGTTCCGGCAGAGTCCATCAAAAGCAGCTTAACTGCCGATGTACCCAGATCAACGCCTATGTAAAACATCTCATTCCTCCTTGCGCTTTTTAAGCGTACCATATCACTCTTATGATATTATAAAAGCATGAGAACTTCAACGATAGAATGCCATAATAATTTGACACAAATACCGTCAAAAATTAATGAATTTAATAAATAGTGTAATTTTGTCTAAAAATTAATGTAATTCCCTACTAATACTTTCATTGTTAAAATATTATACTCTCTGATATAATATGTAAGTGCTTCCAAAAAGAAGAAAGCACAATAACTGTCCCGTATAAATTACACGGCTGCAAGAATCCAAAGTTCTTACAGCCGTGTATATTTTTGTTCTTATTGTACCTTGGCAAATTTGTGTTCAAAATCAGCCAGTGACATCGGTTTGCCGAAATAATATCCCTGAATATAATCCGGTCCGATATGCTTAATGCGTTCAAGTTCCTCTTCCGTTTCTATTCCTTCTATACAGAATTTGGAATTAATACTGTGAGCCATCTGGGCCAGGTATTTAAGCAGGTTATATTCATAGTCATTCTTAAGTGCTTTCAGCGTAAATGACCGGTCAATTTTAATAACATCCGGTGTCAGGTTAAACAGATAATGGAAGTTGGAATATCCTGTTCCAAAATCATCCAATGCTATCGATATCCCGTATTTGCGAAGACCTTCACAGAAACTTATAAAGTTCTCGTTCGATTCCACAAAGCCGCTCTCCGTAAGTTCCACCACAAGATTACCCATTTTAAGTCCTGACTCTTTCATGACCTTAATAATTTCTGAAAGTACATTACTCTTAAGCACCTGTACATATGAAAGATTAAATGACACATGAAAGTCCGGCAGAAACTTCTGCATATATGTACATGCATATATAGCTTGTGATAAAACCCATTTGCCAACCGGAATTATCAGACCGCTCTCTTCAAGAATCGGTATAAATTCCATAGGTGACAACGGCCCCGTTTCAGGAGTATTGAATCTGAGCAATGTCTCTGCATGTGAAAGTCTGCCGCTTTCGATATCTATAATCGGCTGAAAGAATGTGGTAAATCCATTAAATCCGTCGTCCACGCTTTTTCTCAGCACCTGGAGTATCTTACGTCTTCTGACAAAATCCCTGTAATCCTTATCCTTATATACGTAAAACGCGGTTCCGGACACTTCTCTGGTTCTGCCAAGTGCGAATTCGGTAAGTTTCATCAGTTCGTTATAATTCATACCTTCTGACTCTTCAACATCGACCGCTCCTGCTGAAACCGTGAAAAATACTTCATAATGGCTTTCCTCTATAAATGCCGTAACTTTATTCGCAACCATTTCGTATAATGCATGTGCAGAATCGACATTATATCTGTTATAATCCAGAACCATAAACTCATCCGTACCGTCAAGCTTATATAATTTCTGATTCTTGCCTACACATTCCGATATGCAGTCGGAAGTTTTCTTAAGAACCTTCTCACCATACTCGGGCCCGAAATTCTCAACAATCTCTCGGAACTCATCGATTCCGAATCTGATAAGAAATGCACCGTTATCCTTATTGACATATTTGACAAGGTCTTCCTTCAGAAAGGCCTCGCCTCTGAGTCCGCTGATGTTATCGGCGCGCTGTTTCTCTCCGATTTCATTAATACAGCCAACCAAAGCAATCGGCTTACCGTCCTCATTCCTTACAAGCCGGCCTCTGCAGCTTATCCACACTGCTTCGCCCATCCTGTTGGTCCACCTGTATTGGAGATTATGAAAACTGTAGTTATCATCCGAAAATATCTTTGAAATATCATGTGAAAGTGTGTACCAATCATCCGGATGTGTCAATTCCTTAAGGTGCTCATTTACATTCGTAAATCTGCTCGCCGGCAGTCTAAACCGCTCTACCGCCGTCGGTGATATACAGTACACATCATTTACCAGATCATAGACGTACAGATAGTCGTCCATGCATGGGCTTAACGCATGGATGATTTTCTCATATTGTTCCAGCGATACTTTCCTTTCATTTAAATCCGACATTATTCCTCCGCGATTATTATTCTAATGTATCTCCCAGATGCTTAATCGAATCTGATATACTATTAGATACCTCTTTAATTCCTTTATATATAGCAGCTGAGTGTTTTGAAAGGTCACCCATCTGTTTAGCTACAACTGCGAATCCCACTCCTGCATCTCCCGACCTTGCAGCCTCTATCGAAGCATTGAGTGTAAGCATATTCTGTCGTGATGCTATTGTCTCAAGTTCCTTCGTCTTGTCCGAAATCGATTTAACGTCCGACTTCAGGCTTTCGATTTCACTATTGACGCTTTCCATACTTTCATGGGCTTTATTCTTTACATATGCCAGATTGGCCATTTCGTTAACCGTATCTGCAAGAAGCTGTGCAGCCGCTCTGATTGCGCTTTCTTCTCTTACAGGCACTTTCTTAAGCGCATCTATGTATTCTTCCTTTGAAATTCCAAGCTCATCCGCGATATGTTCAAATTCCGCAATATCCGGTTCTTTAGGAAGAACCTGTCCGCCGATTATAGCTCCGACTTTCTCACCGTTAACTATAATATCTGATGCAAAATCCATCAATCCTGCATGGCAGTAGTAAACGCCTTTACATTCGGTGTCACACTTTACGCATCTTCTGTTACCTTCAGGTGATCTACGGGTGTATTTCATACAAAAATCGGTAAAATTACTTCCTTCTGTTATATAATTGCCGTCCTGGTCAACTGCGATTGCTGCCAGTCCGGTTGCGTTTGAAAACATATCCTGGATTTTCTGAAGCTTATCCAAATCCATAAAATCTTTTAAGTACATAACCAACCCTCCAAATACATTTTATATGGTTCATTTTATCACTTATTCTGACAAAAGTCCATAGCACACAATGTCATATTAAGTCACCTGCTGACGATTTTCTGGCTTTTTTAAATAATTCTCCGTCTTTTTTGGTGATTGTAGTATTTCTGATACCTTGTGAATCGCACACCCTTAGTCCGATATTGCCTTTACGTATGTCCGGATGCCGCAGTATGCGCATGCCGTCGGATGTCACATCATCTTTCACAATCGCAATATAGCTGAATTTCTCATCCTCATACGGAACATCCGCCTCCTTGATAAGCTTATGTATCCGGCTTCTGGCCACTCTCACCGAAAAATGGCACCAGTCATCTTTATCAAGTCCGCACTTATTCTCATGCGTGCACGGAGCTGCTATATGCATACCTCCGGTAAGAAAATATTCCCTTGCATGTGATATGACTTCAAAACCTTCCTTTGTTCCCGGTTCAACAATAAGGAGCATCTTGTCAGCCATATTCCAAAGCCTGTCAAATACATTCTCCCGGTCCTGTAATTTTATTTCATTAATCATATACGATGACATAACAAGGTCAGCATGCCGGTTCGCGTTATCATTGAGGATATCTTCGTCATACCACTGCGCAGCTTTAAGAATATCATCATCAATAGACTCAAATATTCTGCTCCCGCATTCTCTCATATAAGGTTCACGTTCCATGAGGCATATGTGCTCTGAATTAAATACTTCTTCTGCAGCAAGACTTGCTGCTCCCGTACCGGCTCCCACGTCAATTATGGTATCTATTGTTATATCATTATACACTGTGGCATGTTCCAACGCGCTTTTTACTGCCGCATATGTCGCCGGCATTCTTACTGCGGCATATACCAGAGCCTGCAATTCATTTGATATAAGTCTTTTGGATGTTTTATGTGCCGAATGATAATTATCCGTCATCTCTCCGGATACTTTCATCAGTTTTTCAATCGGTATGTCATGTAATGCATGTACGGTCATTTCTCTTACATCATCAATATAGCCCATAATTCCTGTTATCTTCCTTTGCAATCTATTTTACCATCACGCAGACAGCGCTCAGGTTATCATTATGTTCTTTAACATTGTGTGATATTTCTTTAAGCATACCAGACATCCATTGTTGCGGAGTTTCAGACTTGCGAAGAATTTTTTGCATTTGTTTTTCTTCAATGTATTCCCAAAAACCATCACTGCACAGCAAAAAAGCATCTCCCTCCTCTACGGCAAATGCACTAAAATTTTCTGCTATTCTAAGATTTTCCGTTAATCCAAGGACTTTGGTAAGCTTATTCCTGTCCTCATGGAACCGCATCGCCGATGGTTTAATTTCACCCATATCTACCGCAAGCTGCGTGAGTGAATGGTCGTGAGATTGCAAAAAAATCTTATTTCTGCGAAAATAATACATCCTGCTGTCCCCGACATTAAAATAATTAAACATTCCATCCTGTATATATGCCGCCACAACTGTTGAAGCCATATTATGGTATTGTGAATTAGATAATTTTGCATCATATATATGTTTATTGGTATCATGTATTATATTATGCAATGTCTCATTGTCAATACTCTCAACATGGTTATAATGTTTCATTATAAAGTCAACCGTCATTGACGAAGCAATTTCACCGCAGCTATGGCCTCCAAGACCATCTGCAAGAACATATATACCTTCTCCGGCAGCAATGGCGTCCTCATTATTAGGACGCCCTCCTTTATCGCTATATTTACATACAAATGTTTCCATTAAACCTGCCCTTTCATATGCAGCTTTTATTTCATTCTGACCACGAATTTCTGTTTTTCACTGCCCAGATAAAATGTATCACCGTCTCCGAGTTCAACATCAAAATCCCTATCTATTTTAAGTCCGTTATTGATAAATGTTCCGTATGTCGAGCCAATGTCTCGTATTATAACCTTCGGACCGTTTTTTGCAACTACGCAATGTCCGCCGGAAACGCCTTCCGTGTCGACCGGGAATACCACATCGCATTTTGATGAGTCCCTTCCGAAAACAAGCCTGCCATCAATTTTGAATTCCTTGCCTGCATAAATTCCGGCAATTCCGCATATAACAGCCTGTCTGCTGTCAACCGCTATTGTCTGTCCGTAATCTGCCGCAATGGTTTTATCTGTTTTGGCAGCATAATTCACTTTATGCTGTGATGCTGTATTTGGAGCAGGTTTGACAGCACTTATTATCGCAAATGCGGCAAGTGCAATGTCTCCTATTGCGAGGAAAACTATTGTAAGAATTTTTCTTGTATTGTCCGCTCCATATACCGTAAAGTCAACGTACTCCGGGTCAACTATTTTAAGTATCTCGTCAGCACATATAGCATAGTTGGCAGCTTCTCCGTAAGCATTGGAAATACTGAATGTATTAATTCCTACCACCTCGCCCTTGGCATTGACTAAAGGTCCGCCTGAATTTCCGTGGGTTATCTCAAGGTCAAGCATATATGCCTCAACACCGCCAACCGACGACTGTTTTGATATCATACCACTCGTCGTAACAATATCGCTGACATCATATTTGATATAATCTGCTCCGGCTTCCGCCCTTCCCGGATATCCAAGCGCATAATATGTAGCACTGGTGTCCGTGTCTTTATATTTACGAAGTGTAAGTGCCTTTCTCTCCGTTGTCGGCTCAGGCAGTTTAAGAATTGCAATATCTTTATCCGCATCATATGCGTAAATCTGCGCCGTCATAAAACGATTGGCTGCCTCTGAAAAATATACCGTAACTTCATCTGCCTTTTTGTCATCTTCAAAAACCACATGATAATTTGTAACAATATACTGAACCGCCTTGCCCTGTTTACCTATGGCAAAGCCCGAACCCGTTCCGTATTTGGTGTGAATTGAAACAACACCGTCCTTGGCCTGGGTAAAATTCTTCGGCGCTTTATTCCATGGGAATACAAATATAAGCATTACCGCCGTATACACTACAAATAAAGCCGCGCATACCGTTATTTTTATTTTCTTGTTCATAATAAGTGTGACCTCCGTTCTTATACTCTAAGGCCGAGACTAAGATTCCAGCTTCCGCGCTTAATCACGCATTCATGGGAACCTGAACTGTACCCCGCCTTTGCAATATCGTATGAATACTCATCACCGCTGCGTGTAAATTTACTGAGCGGAACATTGGTTCCGTCTATCGTAACCGTAACTTCACCCGGAACATTGGTTGTAATCGTAACCACACTGCCCGCTGTGGATGTATACATATACGGTGCTTCCGTTTCCGGGGTAGTTTGTGCAGGCTTTGTTGCTGCAGGTTTTGTTGCCGCTGGCTTCGTTGCCGCTGGCTTTGTTGCTGCAGGCTTCGTTGTTGCCGGTTTCGTTGCTGGCGCTGGTGCCGGTGCCGGTGTTGCCGGTTTCGTTGCTGGCGCTGGCGCTGGTGCCGGTGCCGGTGTTGCCGGTTTCGTTGTCTGTTCAGATGCTGCCGGCTTCGTCTGCGTGTTTTCCGTGGTCACCTCTTCTTCGGTCTGCTTATCATCGTCCGTATCCGATACCACTTCCTTGGTATCTTTCTCTGTGCTTTCCTCGGTCGTATTTATGACAGACTGTTCTTCTGACTGTTCCGTTACTAATTCCGACGTACCCGCATCAGCCAGTTTATTTCCTCCGGTTTTTTTATCTGACCGGCCCGATAATCCGGCCGCAAGAGCTATTGTTCCTCCTATAAGTACGATAACCGCTGCCGCAGTGATAATTTTGCCTCTTGTGTTTCCTATGAAGCCGATGAAACCTTTTTTCTTATCATCTTCTTCTGAACTATATATTACATCTTCCGTTGTATCAGAGGAATCCGCATCTGTAACTGCCACTGTCTCCGGTATATCATTCTGTACCGCCACCGTCTCAGGCATATCATTCTGTACTGCCACCGTCTCAGGCATACCATTCTGCACAGCCGCTGTTTCAGGCATACCGCTCTGTTCTGCCACCGTCTCAGGCATATCATTCTGCACTGCCACAGTCTCAGGTATTGTGCCATCTGCTGCCACAGTTTCAGACATATCAGCCTGCACTGCCACAGTTCCCGGTATTACATTCTGCGTTGCAACATCCACAATATCTTTTTCTTTATCCGGTACTTCATCCTGAATCAACGGTCCCGGCTTTATGTGAAGCGCATTGAGTTTCTCTTTGAGCTCAAACACTGTCTGGTATCTGTCCGCTGCGCGCACCTCCATACATTTGCGTATTATCTCCCAGAATTCCGGATCAACACCGTATTCATCAGCACTGCCAATATCCGGGAAATCGAGCCTCTCCGTTACCTCATCCGGCATCTTGCCGGTAATCACATAGTAAAGAGTTGCTCCCAACGCATAAATATCTGTCCACGGTCCCTGTTTTCCTCTTCTCTGATACTGTTCAAGCGGTGCAAAGCCCTGTTTGAGTATAACAGAAATACTCTTGGACTGCTCTGCCAATACCTGTCTGGCAGCTCCAAAATCAATAAGTTTAACTTCTCCGTTATTAAGTATAAAAATATTATCGGGTGAAATGTCACGGTGAAGCACATTCATGCTGTGTGCAATAAGAAGCGCGTCCGTTATGATATCAGCTATATAAAGTACGTTTTCCTGAGGAAGCTTTCCTCCTCTTTCCTTAACGAAATGTTTCAAATCTACGCCGTCAAGGTATTCCATTGCAAAGTACACTGTTCCGTTCTCATAGAAAAATTCGTATACATTTACAATGTTGGGGTTGCCGTTAAATCTGGAAACCATCTTAGCTTCCTCAAAAAACTTGTCGGCGCCCACTTTAAAATTATCCTCGTATTGCTTGCTGCTCACAGATATCTGGGTCGTTCCTGTATCTCTATGCACAAGTCCGCTCGGGTAATACTCCTTAACCGCTACAATCTTAGAATCGACAGTATCAAAAGCCTTGTAAGTAACTCCGAATCCGCCCTTGCCGAGCACTTCACCTATACAATACCTTTTCTTGAGAACGGTACCGACCGGGAGAATGCCAGCCTCGGGTCTGTATGCCGACTTCTTGTATCCGCAATACTTACAGGGTTCCGTCTTAATCTGCCGGAAACAGTTATTGCATATCTTCCTGCCATTGTCGTTCATACCACAACACCTCCAATATTTACTTAATCCGTATGTGTAAAGAATATTGTATCATATGTGATTGTATATGTCAATCATCGATACTCATCCCTCACTGCCGTCACAGCTTCCTCATCAGCATCCTTTATGGCTCTGTCATAGCCTTTAAGCGCCGCAAACGAGGCGAACTGTGCCGCCCTTCCCTCCATAGTCATATGGGGTCTGGTCTCCGATACATGGTGCGCCATATTAATAATGTCACCGTAATCTTCCTCCGCCGTTCCATTGCAGGCGGCATGCATCGTATACTCAATGATATCCTGTTCCATTATGCCTTATGACCTCCAATCTGACCGTTACGTTCTATTGCCGTGGCGCCTTCCTCAAAATTCATCCCGCGAAGCAGTGCATTCTTTCCGTAACGCTTCTTGATATCCAGAATAGCATGCTGAATTCGTTTCTCTTTCTCAATATCATGACCGCCATCATCCTGTTTCACGCCGAGTTCATTATCTTCGGTAAAAAATTCCAGCTGTCCCTGCCTTACGTCATTATGTGCTTCCGATTCGGGAACAACATGACATGCCGCAACATTAAGGCGCCTTATAAGAAGATCGCGGTTGGTTATCCTATCATATAATCCGGTCACAGCTTCCGTTATAATCCGCGTGGAAGATGTCCTTATGTCAAGGTTAACTGTTCCGTGTGCATGCTTTGGTATCCGTCTTCCATAACGGTCAATTACCATATCTCCGGAATATGAGCCGGTCACATTCTCCACATCATACCCAACCGTTATCACCATCTGATCCGTCACCAGCCCTTTATCAACCAGATCCAGCACCAGGCCGTCCGCCATCTCCTTAATGACTATGCGTGCTTTTTCAAATGTGTACGGTTCCTTAAGGACCTGACCGACACTAAGGCTGTTCGCAGACGGTGTATAAGCCTTGGCGTCAGCTATGGTGCACGGTTCCCATCCCCAGGCATGGTCTATCAGAAGTTCTGCGTTCACCCCGAAAAGCTTATACAACAGATCCTCGTTATAGTAATCGCTGTCTCTGCCAACGGAACATCTGGCAACATCTCCCATTGTATAAATGCCCTTGGATGCCAGCTTAGAGGCATATCCTCTCCCGACCCGCCAGAAATCCGTAATAGGCTTATGATTCCACAACAGTTTCCTGTAGCTCATCTCGTCGAGTCCCGCTATTCTTACACCATTCTCATCCGGCGGCATATGCTTGGCAACAATATCCATCGCGACCTTACACAGATACATATTCGTGCCTATTCCTGCAGTTGCCGTAATTCCCGTAGTATCAAAAACATCTCTTATCATACGCATGGCAAGTTCGCGCACACCGATTCCATATGTATTAAGATAAGATGTAACATCCATAAACACTTCATCTATCGAGTATACCAGTATATCCTCCGGGGCGATATATTTAAGGTATATGCTGTATATCCGCTTGCTGTATTCGATATATCTGGCCATCTGCGGTCTGGCAGCTATGTATGACACCTTCATGTCCGGGTGATTCTTCAATTCATTATCATCATACGATTCTCCGGTGAAACGCCTGCCCGGCACTCTGTACAGCCGCTCTTCATTAACTTCCTTAAGCCTCTCTATAACTTCAAACAGTCTGGCACGCCCCGGAATTCCGTATGCCTTAAGTGACGGCGACACGGCAAGGCATATCGTCTTCTCGGTGCGCGCGACATCCGCCACCACAAGGTTCGTGCCAAGTGGGTCGAGACCGCGCAGAACGCACTCTACCGATGCAAAAAAAGATTTCAGATCTATCGCTATATACCAACGCTCCGGCATATGTCATACCTCCAATAAAATAAGTATAACACACGCCGGAGCATATTGCAAACATATGTTCTGTTATGTTAAAAATTGTTAAAATCCACTAAACGATTATTCCGCCGCACAAAATGCTGTCATCCACATAAAATACGGCTGACTGGCCCGGAGTTGCCGCACGCATCGGCTCATCAAATTCCGCCATTATGCCGCCATTACCGTCAGGCATCAGCGTGCACAAAGCTGCTTCCTGCGAATATCTGAGCTTGCCGGCCGCACGCACCGGTCCGGCAATCTCCGGAACAGCCATGTAATTGACATCACAGACATTGACACGGCTCTTCATAAGTTCTTTGGCCGTACCCAGCGTAACCGTATTGTCAGCCGGATTAATCCTCAGCACAAATCTCGGCTCGCCAAAAGCTATCCCAAGTCCCTTTCTCTGTCCCACAGTATAATGAATAATACCTTTATGACGTCCCAGTACATTGCCCTGCGTATCCACAAAATCTCCCGGAACATCCTGAATCCCGGTCTCTGACCTGATAAATGCCGCATAATCCCCGTCAGGAACAAAACATATATCCTGACTGTCTTTTTTATGGGCTACAGGAAGATTATTCTGCTCCGCAATGCGGCGCACATCTTCCTTCTCATAACCGTAAATAGGGAACAATGTATGCTTAAGTTCCTCCTGCGTGAGATTATATAACACATATGACTGGTCTTTATTAAGCGAAGCAGATTTTGCAACACTGTAGCGTCCGTTAGGCAGCCTGACAATTCTGCCATAGTGTCCTGTTGCTATATAATCCGCGCCTATTTCTATTGAACGGTGCAGCAAAGACTCCCATTTGATATATCTGTTACATGCGATACATGGGTTGGGAGTTCTTCCTTTATAATATTCATCTATAAAATAGTCTATAACCTTATGTCTGAATTCATCCCTGAAATTCATTACATAGTATGGGATTCCTAATACGTCCGCTACGCGCCTGGCATCATCGACTGCCGACAAACCGCAGCAGCCGCCGTTCTCTGCCATATCAAGAGGGTTCTCCTCCTGCCATATCTGCATGGTTACGCCGATTACATCATATCCCTGTTCTTTTAAAAGAAGGGCTGCCACGGAGGAGTCAACTCCTCCGGACATCCCTACAACAACCTTGCCTTTATTCATTAATATTCTTCTCCGGGTGCTTCTTCTTTCTCGCTGATATCATTAACCGGTCTCTGAAGGCCTTCTATCTTAATGTGATGTTTCTCAGCATAGTCCCAAAGCGCTGCATGTATTGCTTCCTCTGCAAGCAATGAACAATGCACTTTCACAGGAGGCAGTCCGTCAAGTGCTTCCATAACCGCTTTATTGGTTATCTGAAGTGCCTCATATATTGTCTTGCCTTTGACAAGTTCAGTAGCCATACTGCTTGTAGCAACCGCAGCGCCACAGCCGAAAGTCTTGAACTTGCAGTCCCTGATAACCTGATTTTCATCAATATCAAGGTACATTCTCATAATATCTCCGCATTTGGCATTGCCGACTGTACCGACACCGGATGCGTTCTCTATCTCACCCACATTACGCGGATGATTAAAATGATCCATTACTTTCTCACTATACATATGTCAAAATCCTTTCTATTATTTGTTCTTTGCAACAAAATCAGCATAGAGCGGCGACATGCTTCTGAGTCTCTCAATGATTTCTTTAAGCTTGTCAACCGTAAAATCAATATCTTCCATAGTGGTCTTCTCTGAAAGAGTAAGTCTTAATGAACCATGTGCAATTTCATGAGGCAGTCCAATCGCAAGAAGTACATGCGAAGGATCAAGTGAACCCGATGTACATGCAGAACCGCTTGAGCCACAGATTCCGTTCTGGTCAAGTAAGATAAGCATTGACTCGCCTTCGATAAATCTGAAACAGAAATTAGCATTATTCGGAAGTCTGTTGGTTCTGTGTCCGTTAAGCCTTACATATGGAATCTCGTTAAGCACACGCTCAATAAGGTGATCACGGAGCTTAGTCTCATATGCCATTCTCTCATTCATCTGTTCAACGGCAAGCGAAGCTGCCTTAGCCATTCCGACTATTCCCGGTACATTATGTGTTCCGGCTCTTCTGCTTCTCTCCTGTGAACCGCCGTGTATAAACGAACGTATCTTAACACCCTTACGGATATACATAAATCCGATACCCTTAGGGCCGTTGAACTTATGTCCGCTCGCACTTAACATATCAATATTCATCTCATCAACATTAATCGGAATATGTCCGAATGCCTGAACCGCATCAGTATGGAAAAGTGCACCTGCTTCATGCGCAATCCTGCCGAGTTCGGCAATAGGTTCTATTGTTCCGATTTCGTTATTGGCAGTCATGATCGATACAAGAATGGTATCAGGTCTTATCGCTGCCTTAAGTGCCTCCGGTGAAACAAGTCCGTTCTCATCAACATCAAGGTAAGTCACCTCTATGCCGTATTTGGCAAGCCATTCACATGTATGAAGAATCGCATGATGCTCAATCTTACTGGTTATGATGTGCTTACCCTTGGATGCGTAAGCTTCCGCTGTGGCCTTAAGTGCCCAGTTATCAGACTCACTTCCTCCGCCCGTAAAATATATCTCAGAAGCATCTGCTCCTATAGCCGATGCAATTGTCCTTCTGGCCTCGTCAACAGCCTTACCTGCCTCTCCGGCAAATGAATATATACTTGAAGGGTTACCGTAATGCTCGGTAAAAAACGGCAGCATAGCATCCAGTACCTCAGGATAGGTCTGGGTAGTAGCTGCGTTATCTAAATAAATTGTCTTCATATCGCCACTTCCTTATAAGTCTCTTAATCTGTAATGATTATAACACAATATTCTTCACGGTCAAGCCGGGTAAAATATAATATTTCTCATTATTATGCGCGAAAAAACGCTTTAAATACTGTAGTTCTCAGGATTATTATTCTGCCATTCCACAAGATCCGCGAGTGTTATATGATCAACCACTCCGTTGATGGCATCATTGAGACGTCTCCACAGTTCCTTGGTTGCACATGTTTCCATTTTAGTACATGCAACCGCATCCTCGCCAACACATGCAACCGGTGAAAGTGAGCCTTCCGTAAGTCTTAATATCATACCGACCGTATATTCATCCGGACGTCTGGTCAGTGTATATCCTCCCTGGGCTCCTCTTACACTTCTTACAAAATGTGCACTGTTGAGAATTGAAATTATCTGTTCAAGATACTTGTCCGATATATCCTGTCTCTTGGCTATGTCCTTGATACTTACGGGTCTGGTCGCACTGTTGACCGCGATATCAAGCATAAGCCTCAAAGCATATCTGCCTCTGGTAGAAATCTTCATAACTAATTCCTCCTTCTAACAGTATAGTATAACCGATAATTCATAGTATTTCAATATGAATTTTATCAATCTTCATCCTCGGTAATCCTGAGTCCTGCCGTGTCAGTCACAGGCATTGAAAAAACTATTGCGCCTGCTTTGGTATCCACACCGGCCTTTTCCATGATCGCTTTCATAATGGCATTTTTCTGCTGCGTGCGCGCCACAATGAGGATTATTTCCTTCTCGGACACAAGCGAAACACCGAGAAACTGTTTTGCGCGCTTCATTCCGACACCCTTGCCGTGAAGAACCGTACCGCCGGTTGCGCCCCCTTCTTCAGCCGCATGCATAACCTGTGTATTGTACCCGTAATTGGCTATCGCCACGATAAGTTCATGTTTCGTTTCCTTCAATTCGCTCTCATCTCCTTTTTCAAACTGTTGTTCCGTCACAAGAAATCCCAGTTCGCGTTTTCCGCCTATGCTGCTTAACGGTACCGTAAATACTATTCCAGTTCCCGGAACGTCAATCCTGAACTCTCTTTGAAGTCCTTTTTTTACCTGTTTCCAAGTATCAGCCGTCACTATCCCGAAATGGATTCCTTTCTCTTCATCATCAAGGCCGAAATAATCAAGCACATCACTTGATGCCGTTCCCATCCCAAGAGATATATTTCCGACCTCGGCCCTGGCATCGGCATAAAATTTTACAAAGCGGGGTATATTTTTACGATTGCATATTGTTGCCATCAGATAAATTTCACTCATAACGCACCTCCCGGTCTATAATTCAATAATCGCATCATCAGCAAGTTCCCGGTAAGCCTCTGCTGCCGTTACATTCTGCGGCTGCGTCAAGGCTTCTGCGCGCCGGCTCTTAATGCGGTATATCAGGCCCAGTATCTGCAATGTAATAAGCGGAGTCATGGCAACCATGGCAACAACTCCAAATGCATCCGTAACCACGTTGCCGCCGATTGCAATACAGGCTCCCTGCGCTAATGGCAGCAGAAATGTTGCTGTCATCGGTCCGGATGCAACACCTCCTGAGTCAAATGCTATTGCCGTAAATATTTTGGGCACGAAGAATGTAAGTATCAATGCTATGGCATATCCCGGTATCAGAAAATACAGTATATGTATTCCTGTAAGCACACGGAGCATCGATAATCCGACCGATACCGCAACACCGACGGACAGACTTATCTGCATGGCTTTTCCGGATATTTCACCGTCAGTAAGTTCTTCTACCTGTTTCATAAGTACATACACTGCCGGTTCCGCTTTCACGATAAAATATCCTATAATCATACCTATCGGAATAATAATCCACTTATACGGGAGCGATACCAGCACCGTTCCGAGATAATTTCCCGCCGGTATAAAGCCGACGTTCGCACCGGTAAGAAACAGAACCAGCCCGATATATGTATACACAAGTCCCACGCATATCTTAATGAGAGACTTACGGTTTAACTTCAATGACACAACCTGAAAAATACCGAAGAACACAACTATCGGAAGAAGCGACAGTGCTATTTCCTTAAGATATTCTGGTATCGCATGCAGGAAAAGCTTTCCGAGTTCGACCGAATTGCCAATGGAAATCGCACTCTCCTCCAGAAAATTTCCTTTTGTATTATATAAGAGACCTAACACCAGTACGGCAAGTATCGGACCTATTGAACACAATGCTACCAGACCGAAACTATCGTTTTCGGCATGCTTGTCGTTACGTATGGATGCAATTCCGACACCAAGCGCCATAATAAAAGGAACCGTCATCGGTCCGGTTGTCACACCGCCCGAATCAAATGCGACTGCAAGGAAATCACCCGGCACGAACATGGCTATGATAAAAACAGCCACATAACACACTCCGAGCATCGGTGCTAAAGGTATTCTGAAAAGTATACGCAGAAATGCAGCTACCAGAAACACTCCGACACCAACGGCCACTGATAAAATAAGCACCATATCGGGCACCGCCGCCACCTGTCCGGCGAGTACTTGTAAATCCGGTTCCGATACCGTTATTATCACTCCGAGCACGAATCCCAGAATAATTATCAACGGTAATTTGCGTGTTTTTAACATGCTTGTGCCGACACGCTCTCCCATGGGCGTCATGGATAGTTCCGCACCCATTGAGAAAAAAATCATTCCTATAATGACAAGAAACGCACCTGTTATGAATCTGGCCATAATGTCAGTTGATAAAGGTGCGATGGTAAAGCCAAGGAGCAGGACTATAAGCACTATAGGAACAACCGCACTCACGGCTTCCTTGGTCTTAGCTCCCGCATTTTCCTTCAATATTGATTTTTGATTAAAATATTCTTTCCTGATAGATCTTATTCCCACCCAAATCCTCCTATATCATATTTTTCCAAGCTGCCAGAACGCCACTGCGCTCGCCGCCGCAACATTGAGAGAATCAACCCCATGAGCCATGGGGATTTTTACCGTATAATCGCAGTCTGCTATCGTCACATCCGCAAGACCGTCGCCTTCGGTTCCGAGAATAATGACAAGCTTCTCTTCCGACATAAGTCTGTCATCATCTATACTTACCGAATCGTCGTGCAAGGCAAAAGCGGCTGTCTTAAATCCAATATCATGCAGGTACGCCATGCCTTCTTCAGGCCATTTTACCGTCTTATCAATGTATGTCCACGGTATCTGGAACACCGTTCCCATGCTGACCCTTGCCGCCCTTCGATAAAGCGGGTCGGCGCAGCCCGGTGTGAGCAATATCCCGTCAATTCCCAGTGCCGCCGCAGAGCGGAATATCGCCCCGATATTGGTCGGATTGACCACATTCTCCAGTAACGCAAGTCTGGCTGCTCCGTTACATATCTCATCCATTCCGGGGAGAGTGCGACGTTTCATCGCACACAGGATTCCCCTTGTGAGCTTAAATCCCGTAATCTTTGTAAGAACATCCATCGGCGCGGTATACACCGGCACATCCGGGCACATGTCAAAAATATGCCCGCCGTCACCCGAAAGCTGCCCGCGTTGTGCAAGAATTGATTCAGGCTCATAGCCTGCCGCAAGAGCCCGTTCAATTACTTTTGGGCTTTCCGCTATGAAAATCCCGCCATCCGGTGCATACAGATTAGCAAGTGCCGCCTCGGATGTCCTTGCAAATATATCCAGTTCCTTTGAATTATAATCAGTGATTTCTATTAATTTCATCAGAACATTTTCTTTTTATTGATTTTATCAAGATATTTCTTCGTCTCCATTACAACCACGCCGTTAAGGGCAAGCAGCGCAATGAGGTTAGGTATCGCCATAAGTCCGTTAAATATATCGGCAATCGTCCATACGGCAGAAATAGTCATAAACGGTCCGAAGAATACGCATGCAATGTATACCCATCTGTAAGCCTTGACTATTCCCATTCTGCCGCCTGTAAGATATTCAAGACATTTCTCACTGTAATAATCCCATCCGAGTATAGTTGTGAATGCAAAGAATATAAGGCATATCATAAGAAGGAACGATGCAACCTCACCAGGGAACGGAAGTCCTATCTGGAATGCTTTGGTAGTTACCGCAACACCCTGAAGTCCCATATCCCATGCACCGGTGATAACGATTGCAAGACCTGTCATTGTACAGATAATAATTGTATCGATAAAAGTTCCGAGCATGGAGATAAGTCCCTGCTTGGCCGGTTCATCGGTATGTGCCGCTGCTGCTGCAATCGGAGCACTTCCGAGTCCTGCCTCGTTAGAAAAAATACCTCTCGCAATACCGTTCTGCATGGCGACCATCATTGCTCCGAGCGCGCCGCCCGCTGCCGCTCTCACTCCGAATGCGCTCTTTACAATCGTTGCAAAAGCACCAGGAACCTTAGTTATATTAAATCCGATAATAAGGACCGCAAGTATCACATATGTAATTGCCATGAAAGGAACGATTACCTGCGCAACGGAAGAAATCCTCTTGATTCCTCCGATAATAACGAGTGCCACAAAAAATGCAACAACAATCGCAGCTATGACAACCGTCCATGAATAATCTATTCCGAAAATGGACACTGTCCAGGAATTGTTCGCATCAAAGAAATTATTTACGGCACTTGCTATACCGTTTACCTGTGTAAATGTTCCGATTCCCATAAGTCCTACACAGACTCCGAACACTGCAAATATCTTGGCAAGCCATTTAAATTTGGAACCCATACCCTTCTCTATGTAATAGAAAGGTCCACCGATAATGTGTCCGTCTTCTGTAACCTGTCTGTATTTTACGGAAAGAAGGCATTCCGAATACTTGGTAGCCATTCCGACAAGCGCGGCTAACCACATCCAGAACAATGCTCCCGGACCTCCGGCAACAACTGCTGTCGCAACGCCTACGATATTTCCTGTTCCTATTGTAGCGGAAAGTGCCGTACAAAGTGCCGCAAAACTTGACACTTCTCCATGCTGTCCGCTCTTTTCATTGGCAAACATTTTCTTAAAAGCATGAGGGAGCTTACGAAACTGCACACCCTTAAGCCTTACTGTAAGAAAAAGACCCGAAAGAAGGATTAGTGCTATAAGCGGTATTCCCCACACAAAGCTGTCGATTTTCCCAAGCACCGTATTAATAGTATCTAACATCTGGTATCTCCTTTTTTCATAAAATTACTATAGATACTACTTTACCGTGTTAAAGACATACAGTCAAGAATTATTTATCCGTACTTCCATTCTTCACTCTCAAGCTGCGTATCAATCTGGATATGGATTCCTGTATAACGGACTCGTTGTCGACATCCAGCGAGGCTGTTGCCTCATCCATAAGAATAACCGGCGCATATCTGTAATCGAAGCGGGGTCTCAGTTACTTTTGCAAACCGACTGGCATGCCGCTTATTAGTCATGTTCAGAAATCATGCAAAACAATAGCTTTTAATTCATTATATACCATTTTAAGCTCGGTTTTGGCCTCATTTTAAGATTTAAGATTTTTAGTGTCAATATACACTAGCAGTTACTACTTCATTCAAAGGTGAAAATACACGCAAAAAATGAATTTTCACCCCGAACCTTTCCATTTTATCTCGAATTTTACATAGGTTCGCTCCCAATATTTTTAGGGCGGACCTAACACTATTTACCGCCTCCTTTCCTGTTCTCTGCTCCACTGATAGCCGCTGGCTTCCGTTCTATTTTCTTTTGAAACAACCTCTTCCAGCCTCATAAATTCATCTAGCATCTCTTCCATTACAACCTCCGTTCTTCTGGTAGAAGAAATTCCCCTTAACGACTATATAAACTATGATTCAATCTTGTTCATCGCTTTCCTAAACTGGAAATAAAACAAAATTGCAGTAAAAGTTACTGCTATGAAATCTGCTACCGGCTCTGCAAGGTAAACACCCATGGTTTTGTCTGAAACCATATGTGGCATAATATAAATCAATGGTAACAGCAGGATAAATTTTCTTGTAACTGCCACAATGATAGAACTTTTCGCATTGCCGAGGGCTGTGAAGGTCATCTGACAGGCAATCTGAATACCAAATAAAAACATGACTGCCATATAGATACGCAGAGCTTTTGACGCAAACTCGATCAGCGCTGTCTCCGGGGTAAAAATGCTCACAAAGAATTGTGGCATAAGCATTACAGCCAGCCAAAGTGTGACAGAATAAATCAGGCTTACCATTAATAAAACACGAAAAGTCTTTTTTACACGCTCGGTATTGTTTGCGCCATAATTATAGCTCGTAATTGGCTGGGCTCCCTGGGCGACTCCCTGTAAAGGCAGCATTGCAAACTGCATGACACTGGTAAGAATCGTCATTGCTCCTACCGCAATATCTCCACCATATTTCAGCAAGGAAGAATTGAAGCATACGGATATAACGCTTTCACTCGCCTGCATAATAAATGCCGCAGTTCCAAGTGCTATGCATGGGAACACAACTTTAGGCTTAATATTCAGATTCTTACGTTTCAGTCTAAGTATTGATTTCTTACTACACAAAAATGTCACAACAATGATACATGAAACTGCCTGCGAAATAACAGTTGCCAAAGCAGCACCACGAACACCCATATTTAATCCAAAAATCATAATCGGATCAAGCACAATGTTTAGAATTGCTCCGATAGCAACGGATACCATGGATATCTTTGTAAACCCTTCAGCAGTTACAAATGCATTCATGCCCAAGGTCAACTGCACAAATAACGTTCCAAAAGCATAAATATTCAAATATGAAGTAGCATACGAAATGGTGTTCTCACTGGCTCCAAAAGCTAACAGCAAATTTTCTCCAAACAGTAAAAGTACCACTGTCAGAACGATTGAAACAATTACCTGTAAAAGAAAACATCCACCAAGCGTTTGCTCTGCACTGTCCATATTTCCTTTTCCCATTGAAATAGAAGCACGTGGCGCACCCCCTGTGCTTACAAGCCCTGCAAATGCCGACACAATCATAATAATAGGCATGGTCACACCGACACCCGTCAGAGCAAGATCGCCTGTATCCGGTATATGCCCGATAAAGATTCTGTCAACAATGTTGTACAACATATTGATCAACTGTGCTATCACCGTAGGAATTGCCAACTTAAAAAGCAGTTTCCCAACGGGCTGCGTACCTAAAAAATCCTTGTTATTTTCCACGATAAACATCTCCTAACTGTTCGTATATTCCTTGATATTTCTGTTTACCTGCTCTGTAAACTGTTGCAGCTTTTCCATTTCTTCCTTTGAAAATCCTGCAAATACTATTTCACAAAATTTGTTCTGTGCCGCACGCCCGTCTGCAATTATGTCCCTTGCTTTATCCGACACACTTAAGTGAATGGTTCTGTGATTTCCTCCCTTATGTTCCCCTAAAATCAATCCTCGTTCCTGCAGGGAACGAATGGAAATAGATACATGGGACTTTGCAAGATGACGATATCTAACAATTTGAGTAGCTGTATCATACTGGGGATTATTTGCTAAAAACATAAGAACTGTAAACTCCATATAAGTCAATTCGTATTTTTCACAAACAGGAGATACCATATTTTCATACAATTCTTCTACATCAACACAATGTGCAAAATAATTTTTCACAAACACATCTTCTTTCATTTTGAACTGTTCGTTTTTGAACATTAGTAGTTTACTCTAATCTTCATTTTTTGTCAAGTCATAGCTGATGGTCCAAATTTTTCTCTCAATTTGCTTAATTACTTCTTTAAAGACTTCATCACTCTGACCTGTTGGATCTGGTAAGCCCCAGTTATCATCAAAATCCTTGCCAATATACGGACATCCCACATCACATCCCATTGAAACAGCAATATCCGGTGTGGGAATTTTGTCATAAGTTTTACTATACTGCGTTTCTTCCATATCAATTCCGTATAATTCTTTCATCAATCTGACTGCGTCCTGATTTATCTGCTGTTTTGTTTCCGTACCGCAGGAATAACACTCAAGATCATTGCCTCTCAAATGATTGCCCAACGCCTCAGCTATCTGGCTCCTGCATGAATTATGAACACAAACAAACGCGATTTTCTTCTTTTCCATTATCCTCTGACCTCTTTGAGAATCTTAATAACCTCTTCTTTCTTTAATACTTTGCCAAAGGAAAAAACCTCCTGAGTGGAACTTCTATTATATACCACCCGGGAGGTTTTTATATCGACTAATATAATTTTGAAAACTATTATTCCTGAATCAAATATTTCTGAATTTCATTTAAAATACAATCCTTTTTTTCTCCTTCGGCATGTATCCGAAGCAAAACCGGTTGTGACAGGTCAATACTGAAAATTCCAAGAATCGACTTTGCATCCACAACATATTTATTACTTACTAATTCAAATTCATCATCATACTGTGTAAGCGTTTGCACAAACTGTTTCACATCATTAATAGAATCCAGTCTAATTTTTTCTTCCTGCATATTATTCGCCCTTTCTTTCTCTGATAAATTCAATCACTTCGTGTTTCTCTGGCATAACCTTCAATGCCCCTTTTCGGGTTGTGATAATAGAGGAGGCGGCATTTGCGAATTCTAACATTTCTAACAAATCTTCTTCCGCCAATGTATCAATTCCCTTTTCCAGCACAGCATTGATCACGCAAGCCATAAATGTATCTCCGGCTCCTGTCGTTTCAATAGTTGATTCCTGCAAAAACGGATTCATGAAAATTTTTCCACCCTTATAATAAGCTTTACTTCCATTCTTTCCCATTGTTGCACAAATCAGTTTCGGACAATACTTCCCCTGTATCTTAGCGATACCTGCATCAATATCCTCTGTATCTGTCAGAAAAGCAATTTCATCATCCGAAATTTTCAAAATATCACACTGACTGATTCCATACCACATCTGTTTTTTGGCATCCTCGAGATTTTTCCAAAGAGGAGGTCGTAAGTTCGGATCAAATGACACCACTGCTCCAGCTTCTTTTGCTATTGTAACTGCTTTTTTTGTCGCAGCGGCATTCCCTTCATCCGTCATGGAAAGCGTCCCAAAATGAAAAACCTTTGCATTCGTTATAACACTTTCATCAATGTCGCTCTCCGTAAGCATCATGTCTGCACCGGGATTTCTGTAAAAGGAAAAACTTCTGTCACCATCTTCTTTGGTATGCACAAATGCGAGTGTTGTAGGAACCGTTTCATCCGTAAGTAATGAACTGATATCTATGCCCTGTTCCTTCACAGTTTCTGCAAGCATATTTCCGAAAGCATCGTTACCAACTTTGCCAATGAATGCTGTTTTCTTTTTCAGTTTCTGCAACATGGAAAGTACATTGCAGGGAGCTCCACCAGGATTCGCTTCAAGCATTGGATTTCCCTGTGTACTTAGCCCACTCTCGGTGAAATCTACCAGTAGCTCTCCAAGGGCTACTACATCATACTTTTTCATAAAAACCTCCTAATCTACAGCAATTGCATGTTTTTCAATATTTGTCACGGCTACACCATCACACCCAAAATGAATCTCCTCTGCATCCATAGGGGTATAAAATGTTGAACTTAAAACCTGCTCTCCATCATTTACAAATATTTCTGCTGAGTATTTATCCAACACAAATCTGAGCTTCAAGCTTTCTTTTGGTGCTTTGATGGCTACTCTTCTACTGCTGATGGTATCCCTTACCATACCGGAATAAGTTCGGTCAAATTCCAAAGTGTTTTTTATTTTATCATATGTGATGAATGTCCTGTATTTTTCATTTGCTGCAAACTGAATACAAAACTCACGAAATTCTCCGGACAAAATCTCTATTGTCATATCCACAGTGCGACCTCCGATTCTCGACAACTGACATTCACCTGCAATTTCCTGATTCGTATAATTTACCGTATCAGCATAATAATTTTCCATTTCTTTTACCGGACTCTGTATCAGTTTTCCATCTATTATCTGCAGTTCTCTTGGCAGGCTCATCATACCTGACCATTTCTGATTTTCCGGGCGAATATTACTATCCCATGACTGCATCCATCCAATCATGATACGTCTTCCATCCGGCATTTCCAAAGTCTGTGGTGCATAGAAATCCAGTCCTTCATCTACAGAAATGGCTTTATCATATTGAAAAATATGTCTCTTTTTATCATACTTTCCTGATAAAAAAGCTACATTATTTCCATTATGAAATTCATTTCCAGCCATCATATTCTGTGGAGAAATCAACAGCCCATATTCTCCATTCAGAGAAAAGAAATCCGGGCACTCCCACATCGTTCCAAGTTTGCCATCCAAATCCTTTGCCAGAACTGATACATATTGCCAATCTTCCAGATTATCAGAATGAAACAGAACCACCTGCGGAATGCCTTCATCCGTTTTATTTCCTGCAAGTAAGTAATATCCGTCCTCCTCCCTCCAGATTTTCGGATCTCTAAAATCTTCTCTGCTAAAACCTGTCGGCATCATATCCCCGGTAATAACAGGATTATTATCTGCCTTTCTGTAATCTGTTCCATCACCTATTGCAACACACTGGTTCTGGTAAGTTTTCTTTAAACCATTTTCCTCTTTTTCCATCACTCCCGTATAAACCAGTAGATGACCATTTTCCGTATCAAGTCCAGTCCCTGAAAAACAACCGGCTTCATCATATTCCTGATCCGGAGCCAATGCAACCGGCATATTCTTCCATTTGATGAAATCCTCTGTCACAGTGTGCGCCCAGTGCATTGGTCCCCAGACTTTACTATACGGATGACACTGATAGAACAAGTGAATCTTGCCATTATACACAGAAAAGCCATTGGGATCATTCATCCAGCCAATGAGAGGTGCCACATGAAAGGTCGGTAATTCCTCCCTTGACACGGAATGCTCTGTCACATATCTATTTGCTTCGTATAACTTATTCATATTATTTCACCAACCTTCTGTCTTTCAATTACATTTCAATTACCTGTTCTGTATCCTTGTCAAAGAAATGCAGCTTATACAGGATATCTTTCTATCCATTAAAGACAAATATCCCAATATGTGAAAGGGAATTTTCATTGCAAATGATACTTATGCAAACATATTTCTCAACATATTAATGCGTGAATATGGACACTTCCCTGATGAATACCGAATTTTAGGTTATGATGATTCACCAATCGCTTCCGAAGCTATCATCCCAATAAGTACAGTCGGTCAGCAGATTAAGAAAATTGCATTTGAAGCTATGGAGCTTCTGGTAACACAGATGAATGAACGAAAAAAAAGGCGTCCATCTCCTCAAACACAAATTCTGCATAAACAAGTTACCCCTATTCTGATTCGTCGGGACACAACTAAATAGACATATTATTCTTTTAACTTTCAAAGGGGCGATTATCTCGCTCCTTTGTCATTGCTCCAATCCATAATCCTGTCATTTCTTCCATATCCTCTTCCTTGCACCGGTGCTGACACCGCCTGTTCCATCAGTGTTTCTGCTTGATGCGATTTCGCATATTTCACATGGATTCTTCTGATTATACCGGCACCCTTTGAGCCACCTGTCCGGAGTTTGAGAGCCACCCTACCGGGTCATCAGAGCCATACATTCCGGTAATTCAGAGCAGCTTCAACAAATTATAAATAACAATAAATGTGATAGCTGCAAAAGCTATTGTTCCCAAACAACCAGCTGTCCGCTGTGTTCCTTGACTTGCTTCTTCCTTGCAAACGCTCTTAGAAGGGTTATTCGAATCATAATAAACCGTTATTGTATAAGGGAACTTTACAGCTACCATACCTGGTGACTGAAACGTAATTTTCTTTTTATATGAAATACCATTAACTTTATACTCATAAGTGCATTTCATTCTGTCATTTTTAAAGTTTGCGTTTCCAGATTCATCGTTTCCTAATCTAAGCTTATTATCTATAAGCGTAGCCGTTGTATAACACCCCTGCTTTTTTGCTTTTTCCATAAACTTTTGATTAAAGGAACGACCTTTCAGAAAAATCTTTATATAACATACAACCAAAACTAATGCACCCGCTATCAAAGCGATAGCGCTTCTAATTTCTTCGCTCATTTTTATGTACCCATTCTTTCTTTATCCACTGCATACCAATGACCTCTCTTATACTAATTTCAACAAATTATATATTAATATGATTACAATAATCGGAATTACAATTGACATATAACATCCTGTTTGCTTTTGTTTGTTCTGCCCTAATTCAACATCTGCAAACGACTTTGAGGGATTGTTTTTGTCATAAAAAATTTCTACCTGATTAGGATAATCAACAACGATTCCTGTATCAGTATATGTGATTTTCTTCTTAAATCTTTTTCCGTCCACAAAATACTCGTAGGTTACGATCTCACTTCTGTATCGTCCATCAGGGCCTGTAAATCTTCTATAATCGTTCTTTACAACCTTACCTGTGGTTATACATCCACTTTGTCTTGCTTTTGCCATTAGCTGATTTCCCTTTGTTTTGCCTTTAAGAAAAACAAAGAAAAATAGCCAAGCAAAAATAACTGCACCACAAATTAAAGCTATAGTTATTCTTATATCGTCACTCATGAAAATCTCCTTACTCAAACATAAAATGCAGCAACTGCACGGTGTTTTCTATTGTACTCACGAGGCAGGTTTCATTACTATTAAAATACAATGCATCTTTGTATGTGTAGTCAATACATACAGCTGCATATCCGTTCGCAAAACTTCTTGCATTTGTGTATTGCAGATTTTGAATACCTGAATACTCCTTATGTGTATGGGTTCCACAGATTAAACCCTAAACGTATTCCCGCAAAAGGGATAGTTGCCGGGTGAACCGGCATTGTAGGTACGGACAGCCTGTACAGGTGCGAAAGCAGTAATTGTTACGACTTACAGAAACCATCTTCCATAGGGTAATTTTCATCCTTTTCTACAAACCAGACTTCATCACGACGCAATAACTGATTAGACAACTGCCGTGTATCGTGAGTTGTAAATACAAGCTAAGCATGATTAGTATATGTAAATCTAATCACTTGCTTATTCTTAACTGCAGACTGTAAGGTTTGAAGCAATTTCTCATCGCCTTCTCTTAACACGGAAAAGTCCAAAATCATACCTGTATTACTGTTCTTGGATATGGCTGTTATTTTCTCATAAATTTCACCAGCTAACGGATTATTAGATTCAATATTACCTTGTATTCATAGGTTAAATCTTCTGTTATAACATCTGAAAACAACTCTGAAATCTTCATTTCAGCACCTTCAAACTGGAATTGAGATTTCACCTGTTTTAAGAGATTTAATAACTGTTATATTTTGTTATTAAATTCTCCACAAGCCCTTGAAAACACTGGATTTATCGCAGGTGAGCTTTTCCTTATTGTTTCCCTTGTGTTATATCGTCCCATCAGTGTTTACGAACTCTGATAAGGGCAAATACAAGGGCAAGAAAAATCTATAAAACAGTATAACACAAAATAAAAGTGACATGGTGAACTGATTGAAATGCTTCTGATTTTTGTAACTGATAATTGATTGAATGATAAGGAGAGATAAGATACGATGAGAACAATATTTGCAGAATACAATCCACAGCGCAATAGTATTGATGTTTACACCTCTGCTGGCTATATGCTCCGCATTGATTGCTGGGAAGCTGAAAAGAATTTAAAAACTACACCCGGATCAGACTGTGCATTAAACGCACTTGCTATTGATGAACCACTTGAATATGTACGATTATATTTGGACGGGAATATGCAGATGTGGGTAGATGCAGAAGATTCATTAGAACTATGGTGATTTTTCGACGGTGTGAAATTTTTTCTGTAAATTCAGATCTTCTATGATAATTGATGCGGCTTAACAGCAGTTTTCTGTTGTTAAGCCGTTGTTTATTTAATAGCAAAAATAAGCCGGTATGTCAAGAGCACCCAGAAAATCTGAACGTACATTTACTCTTGATCATCCGGCTTATTTTCAACAGCACTAAGATTACCTTTTTTAATATTGTTTGGGATACTCCCTCCATAACCGTCACATCAATTTTATACTTTACTTCGATTTCAACTTTTTCTGGTGGATTGACTAAAAGCCTGTCAATATCATTTTCCTCAACACCAGCCATTTTTGCTATCGTTAGCTTGGATATGCCATAATAGGAAACAAGCAGTTCCAACCAATGCACCAATTTGATATTTCCCTTTTACCGAATCCTTTTATGCCTTAACATCACAACTTCCTCCGATAGATGGAGCTGTACCTACTGCCTGTGCTACAACATTCTCTGTAATGCTTTTCATATCCGTACCAATTGCAAATATTGTGCGTCTATCTTCCTGAATTTTCTTCATCTGCTCTTTTCTTTCAGCTCTCCGTTCCACAAGTTTTTGTTCATTTTCTTTCTTTTTCTCGATTTTTCTATCTTCATAAGCCCTTTTTTGTTCTTCGCTTGGTCCTGTAATAACCATGGAGCCCATATTACCATCCTTATCTATCCATATCTGACGATACTTAACTTCACTACCAGTCATTGATTTAATCATTGAGTCAGCCCATCTATCTAATGCTGGAATTTTTGACAACATATTTTCATATTTTGTGGCAACCTCTGGATTACTCATCATCCTATTTAAAATCTCAGGAGCAATCCTCACATCCGTTTTTCCTGTACGATTAGCTGTTTTTACATTTTTATCCGAACTTCCTGCCACAATATCTATTTGAGGATTTTTTTCCTGCAATTTTTTTACATAATCTTCCTGACTCTCTTCTGTTTTGCCCACCAGTGAATTTTCCTTTGTTTTTTGAATATCACAAGCTGCCTTTTTAACCGTGTTCTTGTACCCTGATGCATAATACGATGTGTAACTGCTGTTATCGATACCTGTAATTGCCATAATCCTACCTCCCTGTTATTGAAACTTAAAATAATTT